>Ga0209131_1000111_pt1 | contig 61115 bp, 57 predicted proteins | sample GraSoi_2013_40cm_FD_185826 | JGI IMG/M metagenome (GOLD analysis project Ga0209131, IMG submission 185826) | Grasslands soil microbial communities from the Angelo Coastal Reserve, California, USA - Sample 9_17_2013_40cm (SPAdes) (version 2) | ecosystem: Environmental > Terrestrial > Soil >...
TTCTGCCCGCGCTCCGCGGGCGAGCGGAACACCACCAGCGAGCGCCGGCCTGGCTTGACGTACACGTGGTAGAGCCGCGTCTTGTCCGGCTGCCCGCCCTTAAAGGTTCTGACTTCGGTATCGACTCGCGACGACTCCGCAGTAATGCGGTAGGCATCGGCTTCTTTCAGCAGCGCTTTCACGTCCGCCGCGCTTGCTTGGCCCGAAATCAGAGAAGAAACCAGTGATGTGAGAAGCAGGAACGAAAACTTAAACATGGGCCAATGCGTCCGTGATCGGCTTGCGCGCGGCCTTGGCGCTGGCGAAGTACGCGGCGAGGGCGGAGATCGCGATCACGGCGGCGCCGGTCGCGGCGTAGAGCAGGGGCGAGAAGTTGACGAGCAGCGGATAGCCGCTCGAGCGTCCGGGCGGCGGCGGCATCTGGATGCCGGCGAAAGCGAGCGCGAAGGTGGTGGCGCCGGCGATTGCCATTCCCACGGCGGCGCCGGCGGCGCCGATCGCGATGCCCTCGAACAGGAAGTTGCGCACGATCTCGGCCGGGTGCGTGCCGATCGCGCGCAGGGTGCCGATCTCGCGGGTGCGCTCGGCGACCGCCATGCCGAGGGTATTGCTCATCGCGAACAGCACGATGATCACCATGATCGCGCCGAGCATGCCGAAGATGCGGTTGTAGAGCTCGCGCACCGCCTGGTAGAACACCGCCAGGTCGAGCCAGGTGCGCACCGCGAGCTGCGGCAGGGCCGCCTGCGCGAGGGAGGCGACCGCGGCGCTCTCGCCGGTATCCTTGAGATACAGCGAAAGCGTGCTCACCTTGTCGGTGAGCAGGAGCTTCTGCACCGCGGCGATGTCGGTGAGCACGAGGCGCCGGTCGATGTCGGGAACGCCGACGCTCACCACGCCGCGCACCAGGACGTCCACCGCATTGAGGTTGCCCTCGGTCGTGGTGGCGAGCAGGGTGAGCGAGGCGCCGGGCTTCGCCTTCATCAGTCTCGCGAGGTCCTTGCCGAGCGCGATCTCCGGCACTGCGCTGCCGGGGCCGAACGGCTCGCCCTCGACGAACTTCATCTGCGGGCCGCGCACGCGGAAGTCGAGCTCCGGCACGACGCCGCTGCCGATGAAGATCGCGGACTTGTCGCCGTTGGAGACCAGCCCCGAGAACTGGATGCGCGGCAGCACCGCGCGCACGCCCGGCAGGGCGCGCAGCTGGGCGTCGAGCGCGGCGGCGCCGGCGAGGCCATGCTGCATCGGCAGGTCCTCGTCGCCTTCGAAGAAGTCGCGCGCGCCGAGCACCACGTGGCCGCTGTCGCGCGCCGAAACCTCGCGCAGCGAGTCGTAGGTGAAGAGCGCGAAGCCGCCGCCCACCAGCACCGCGGCGGTGCCGACCGCCGTGATGGCCAGGGCCATCAGCGAGCGGCGCCGGTTGCGCAGCACGTTCCTGCAGGCGAAGAGCAGCCATTTCATCGCGCTTCTCCCTGCGCGGGTCCGCGCATTTCCCCGTCGCGCATTTCCCCGTCGACCAGGCGCAGCATCCGGTCGCAGTGCCGGGTCATGCGCTCGTCGTGCGTCGCGATCACCGCCGCCACGCCGCGCTCGCGGGTCAGCTCGCGCAGCAGCTCGACGATCTGCATCGCGGTCGCGGAATCCAGGTTGCCGGTGGGCTCGTCGGCGATTACCAGGGCGGGCGACTTCACCAGGGCGCGCGCGATCGCGACGCGCTGGCGCTGGCCGCCCGAAAGGGCGTCGGGCAGGCGCCGGCCGAGCTCCGCGAGCCCGACGCGGTCGAGCATCTCCCAGATCCGCTTTTTTCTTTCGGCCGCGGCCGTCCCGAGCAGCAGCAGCGGATATTCGACGTTCTCGTAGGCGTTCATCACCGGCACGAGGTTGAAGCTCTGGAACACGAAGCCGATCCGCTCGCGGCGAAGCTGCGTCAGCCGCGAGGGCGAGTAGCGGTCCACTACCGTTCCTTCGATCTCGCGCGTGCCCGCGTCCGGCGCATCGACCAGGCCGCAGAGGTTGAGCAGCGTGCTCTTGCCGCTTCCCGAGGGCCCGGTCAGGGCGAGCATCTCGCCGGCGGCCACCTCGATGCTCACGCCGCGCAGCGCCTGCACCTGCGAGCCGCCGACGCGGTAGCTCTTGCGTACTGCCTTCAGGCAAAGAGCATTCATTGGCCGAGCTCTTTGAGCCGGGCGCGCGCCTGGTCGGCGGCGGGGCTGCCGCCGGGGGCGAGCGCCAAGACCTGCTTGAGCTGTGCGAGCTCCTCGCCAGGCCGCTCGCCGCGCGCGGCCTCTGCGGCGGCGAGATGCGCCGCCGCGCGCAAGGGCGCGGGGGCGGCAGCGAACTGCGGATCCTTCAGGATCTCGGCGATCAGCTTCTTGCCTGCCGCGCGCCGGTGAAAGAACTCGTCGGGAACCCTGAGGAACATCCGTGCCGCGACGATCCGCGTCTCGATCCCCATCGGCGCACCGCGCACCAACTGCCGCTCGTGCTCGGGCTTGAGCGCCTGCAGCGCCCGGTCGACGTGATCGAGGCCCTGCTCTGCGTACTTCATCTTGCTCCAGGGCATCCAGGCCTCGCCCGCCTTCAGGCCGGTCGCGCTGCCGAGATACGCCGCGTAGAGCGGGTTCGCCGGTTCTGCGCGGGTCAGGGCCTCGAACGCCGCGACGGCGCCATCGATCGCCGTCGCGTCGCCGGCCGAGGCGCGCTGCACGAGCTGCGCCGCCGCGATAAACGCGCTGTCCGGGCTGGAAGCGGGTTGCCCCGCGGCGCCGGCGGCGATCAACAGGCTGATTGCGGCGGCGGCGAATTCCACAATCCCCGGTCGACGGCGGCTCACGCCAGCCTCCGGCGCTCGGTCCGGACCATGCGCTCGTAGAGCGCCGGCGCGCTTGCGGGCGATGCGGTCGAGGTCTTCGGGGCTCATGGAGTTCCTTTCTTGCGGTTGAGGTTGAAAAAGCTTCCGTTGCTGCAGGCCAGTCTCCGCGGCGCGCGGGAGCGCGGCGAGCGGTTTGCGACGAAACGCCGGAATCGGGGAGCGGGCTGCGGCGGGGCCGGACGGAAGGCGAAGAAAACCGGCGCGGTGGGGCCGGACTAGGGGCTGTCGAGGCGGCGAAATATTTTTCCCGACAGTGCATATCGGGGGATGGCCGCTCGCGCGGCACGCTCATTGCACGTAACGTCCCGGCGATAAGTTACGAGGACCGGAGAGGATATGGGCGTACGACTGCTACCAAGGACTTTGCCAGAGCTTTACGCGCACGCGCTCGTCATGGAGCGCGATGCCACGAAGCGATTCGAGATCTTCGCGCACTGCATGCGCGAGACCGGCGCCGACCATCTTGCCGAGGAGTTCGAGGCCATCGGCAAGGAGGAGCGCGAGCAGTACGAGCTGCTCGCGGCCGGCACGAAGCACGCCAACCTCACCCCGCCTTCACCCTGGGAGTACGCCTGGCACTACATGGGTCCGGCCGGCGACGTGGTGCCGGCGCCGCAGAGCGTGCGCGACGTGCTGAAGCTCGCGATCTCCGCGGAGCGGCGCACCCAGAACTTCTACGCCGACGTCGCCGAGAACGTCGAGGACGATGCGGTCAGCGCCTTCGCCGCCGAGATGGCAGCGGACGAAGGCCGGCACATCGACCGCCTCGAGCGGCTGCTCGCCCGCGAGCCGGTGCCCGCCGCGCTGGAGGAAGAGGACCTGCAGGACTCGCGCCGCGTTCGCAAGGCCGCCTGAGAAGTTTTTTTAATATCCTCTAGTTGTCAGTACCGCGACGCACGCCGGCTGGCGCCGGTCGCGGCGTTTCCTTCACTTATGCCCAGCGCCTTCTCCGTCTGCAGCACGATCTCGGTCGCGGTCGCGCTGTCGAAGAAGATGCCGCTGTTCCGGGCAACGACCCGCATGCGCGTCGCCCTCGAGCTGATCGGCTCGAGATCGACCGAGACCGAGCGCTGGATGGCGCTGCCGTTGATCGTCTCGCCCTGGGTGGTGGTCTCGAAGCCCTCGACGCGTATTCCCATCAGCGACAGCGTGTCGAGCGATGCTGCCTTGACCTCGGCGAGCGGCGCCGTAAAGGTGCGGGAAGCCCCGCCGTTGAAGCTGTAGGTAATGGCGGTCGAGGTGCCGGCGCCGGCGAGCGCGACGGCGATCGGCTGCAGCGCGGCCGTGGCGCACCCGGCCGTCGCAACGGCGGCGCACAGACAGGCGGTTGTGCTTTTCCAGGACAAGCGCTCACCGTGGGGCAAACGCCAATAAGTTGTAACCCGGCGCTGTAGTTCGGGAGGCGTAGTACGCTCCGTGGACCATGCTGCGGCTCCTGGCGGTTCTCAATGCGCACCGCGCGCGGGGCAGGGCGCTGCTGTCGGTCCTGGGAATCGCGCTCGGGGTCGCGCTTGGCTACGGCGTGCATCTGGTAAACCGCGCCGCGGTGGGCGAGCTGGCTGCGTCCGTGCGCGAGCTCGCCGGCGAAGCCGATCTCGAGATACGCGGCGGCGGCCGCGGCGGCTTTGCGGAAGCCCTGTATCCGCGGGTGGCGCGCCTGCCGGGGGTCGCTGTGGTCGCGCCGCGGCTCGAGCTCGACGCCGGCATCGCCGGCGCGGAGCGCACGATCCGCATCCTCGGCATCGATGTGTTGAAGGAAAGCGGCCTGCGGGAAGGGCTCGTGGAGCCGGAGCCGCGCGCGGCGTTGCTGGAGCCCGACAGGGTGCTGCTTTCGCCCGCCGCGGCGGCGCTCGCGACGGGAACCAAGCTGCGTCTGCGCGTCGGCCAGCGGACTGTCGAGCTGGAGGTGGCCGGAGTCGTGCAGATGAAAGGCGTCGTCGCCCTCGCCGACATCGCCACCGTGCAGTGGCGTCTCGAGCGGCTGGGAGAGCTGAACCGGCTCGACGTTCGCCTCGCGCGCGGCGCCGATCGCGAGGAGATGCGCCGGCGCATTGCCGCGCTGCTGCCGCCCGGGGTTTTCGTTTCGTCGATCGACAGCCTGGAGGAGGCGAGCGGATATCCGTCGCGCGCCTACCGCGTCAACCTCAATGTGCTGGCGATGGTGGCGCTCTTCACGGGCGGCTTCCTGGTCTTCTCCGCCCTGGCGCTCGAAGTGGCGCGGCGGCGCGGCGAGCATGCGTTGCTCCGGGTCCTGGGCGTGCGGAAATCGGAAGTCGCCCGCTTGGTGCTTCTCGAAGCCGCGGCGCTCGGCGTGGTCGGCGCGCTGGCGGGCATCGGCCTCGGGTTCGCCCTTGCGGTCCTGGCGGCGCGCGCCCTCGGCGTCGATCTGGGGACCGGAACGTTTTCCGGGGTTCTTCCGCGAGTGAGCTTCTCGGTCGCGGGGGCCGTCGTCTATTTCCTCTGCGGGGTGGCGGTCGCCGTGCTCGGCGCCGTTCTTCCCGCGCTCGACGCCGCCGCCAGAGCGCCCGCGCGCGCCCTGAAGGCCGGCGATGAGCAATCGCTGTTCGAGCGCGTGACGCCAGGGTGGCCGGGGCTCGCGCTCCTCGCGGCCGGCGCCGGCCTCTCGCAACTCGGGCCGGTGCGCGGCTTGCCGCTCTTCGGCTACGCCGCGATCGCCTGCCTCCTCCTCGGCAGCATCGCGTTGATGCCCTGGGTTTCGCAGCATGCCTTCGATTTGCTGAAATACGTGCGGACGAAAAGGCCCTGGTTTCTGCTGGCAGTCTCGCAATTGCGCGGCGCGCCGGGCCAGGCGGCGGTGAGCCTGGCGGCGATCGTCGCCAGCTTCTCGCTCATGGCGGCGATGGCGGTGATGGTGGCGTCGTTCCGGCAATCGGTCGACGACTGGCTCGACACGGTGCTGCCCGCCGAGCTCTATCTGCGCATCCCGGCCGGCGACACCGGCTATCTCGATCCGGGCTTCGAGGCGCGGCTGAAGGCGCTGCCGCAGGTGACGCGCGCCGATTTCCTGCGAACCGAGCGCATCGCGCTGGACCCCTCGCGTCCGGCGGTGGTCCTGGTGGCACGCGACCGCGTGGCGAGCGCATTTCCAGCCGTCGGCGAGACCTACGAGCGCCGCCCCGGCGACCCTCCGGCGGTCCGAGTCAGCGAGGCTGTTTCCGATCTTTTTGGTTTTCATGCTCCTCAAAAAATCATTCTCCCCTTGGGGGAGAGAAATTTTGAGTTCATTGTTGCCGGCGTGGTCCGCGACTACGCGCGCCAGCACGGCGCGATCTTCATCGACCGCGCCGATTTCATCGCGCTGACCGGAGACCGGCGGGCGACGCGATGGCGGCGATCCGCGCGCTGCCTGGCGGCGCGCAGCTCGAGATGGCGCAGCCGGGCGACCTGCGCCGCCTGTCGCTGCGCATCTTCGACCGCAGCTTCGCGATCACCTATGCGATGGAGGCGGTCGCGATGCTCGTCGGATTGTTCGGCCTGTCGTCGAGCCTCGGCGCCATCGTGCTCGCGCGCCGCCGGGAGCTCGGCGTGCTGCGCCACCTCGGCGCGACGCGCGGCCAGGTCGCGGCGATGCTCGCCGCGGAAGGCGGCCTGCTCGCGGCGCTCGGCGCGGCGGCCGGCCTCGCCGCGGGCGGCGCGATCAGCCTGATCCTCGTGCACGTGGTGAACCGCCAGTCGTTCAACTGGAGCATGCAGCTGCATCCGCCGCTCGGCTTTCTCTTCCTGCTGACCGCGGTCCTGATTTTTCTCGCGATCGTCACCGCGGTTCTTTCGGGGCGCGAGGCGATGGGCATCGAGCCGGTGCGCGCGGTGAAAGAGGATTGGTGAGGCGGAGAACTTTTTTGGGGTTGACCGTTTTTCCGCTTCTTGCACGGGGAAACGTTGAGTATCGGGGAGTCAAACCCAACCCCAAATTCTCATTTCCGCGGGACCATGGAGCGCACCGGGATTTCCGGACCGAGTGGTGGTACATCACGGGCTGGCTCGACGGACCGGGCGGATTCCAGATCACCTTCTTCCGTTTCAGTCCCGAGGTCGATCCGCGCAACCCCAGCGCCTTCAATCCCCGCCAGATTCTTCTCGCCCACGCGGCGCTCGCCGAGCCGAAGCGCGGGCGGCTCGTCCACGAGGAGCGGGCGGCGCGCGCCGGGTTCTCGCTCGCCGAGGCCGGGGAGACGCGCACCGGCGTATGGATCGGCGACTGGCGCCTGGAGCAGGAAGGCGACCGGTACAACGCGCGCATCCCGGGAAAGGAGCTCGATTTCGATCTGAGCTTTTTCGCGAGAAGCATCGTCCTGCAGGGCGAAGCGGGCTTCAGCCGCAAGGGCCATCGGCCGCAGGAAGCGAGCTACTACTACAGCCGGCCGCATCTCGGCGTCGCCGGCAAGGTGAACGGCAGGGAGGTGAGCGGCACGGCCTGGCTGGACCATGAGTGGTCGAGCGCCTACCTCGCGCCTGAAGCCGCAGGCTGGGACTGGTGCGGCATCAATCTCTTCGACGGCGGCTCGCTCATGGCCTTTCGGATGCGAGACAGGAAGGGCGCAATCCACTACGAGGATCCCGGCGTTTCCTTCGAAGTTCTGAGGAAATGGAAATCGCCGAGAACCGGCGTCGAGTATCCGGTTTCAATGCTCGTCAAGACGAAAACACATCGATTGCGCCTGGAACCGCTCATGGACGACCAGGAGCTCGACGCACGCGCAAGCACGGGGACGATCTATTGGGAAGGTGCCGTCCGGGCCTTCGAAGGGAAGAACGAGGTCGGGCGCGGCTATCTCGAGCTTACGGGCTATTGGCAGCCGATGAAGCTTTAGAATTTCACGCATGCCATCGGTGCAAGCGGGGAACCATTCCCTCCACTACGAATGGTTCGGGGACGAAGCCGCTGGGAAAACTGCGGGCAGGCCGGTGCTGGTGTTCCTGCACGAGGGCCTCGGCTCGATCAAGCAGTGGCGCGATTTCCCGGCGCGGGTCGCGCAGGCGAGCGGCTGTCGCGCGCTCGTTTACGACCGCTACGGCTACGGGCAATCCGAGGTTTTGAAAGAAAAGCGGCGCGACACGACCTTCATGCATGACGAAGCGCTGCGCGTGCTCCCGGAGCTGCTTGAGAAGCTGGGGATCAGGAGCCCGATCCTGGTCGGGCATTCCGACGGCGCTTCGATCGCGCTGATCCACGCCGGGGCGGGCCATTCCGTGCGCGGCCTGATCGCGATGGCGCCGCACGTGTTCGTCGAGCCGGTGTGCATAGACTCCATCAGGAAAGCCAAGGCAACGTTCGAGACGACCGATCTGCCCGAGAGGCTCGGCCGCTACCACCGCGATGTGCGCAAGAGCTTCTACGGCTGGGCGGACGTCTGGCTCGATCCTCAGTTCGAGCGCTGGGACCTCCGCGAAGACTATCTGCTGGGCATCCGTTGCCCGCTGCTGGCGATGCAGGGCCACGGCGACGAATACGGAACCATGGAGCAGCTGGCCGCGATCGCGCGGCGCGTCGCCGGCCGTTGCGAGCTCGTGAAGCTGCCCGACTGCGGCCACAGCCCGTTCCGCGATCAGCCGGACAAAACTCTTGCCGCGATCGCGTCTTTTGTCGAGACTCTCAGCTCGGAGGAGGAGGACTGATGAATGTTTTCATGAAGCTTCTTGCCGCCTCGGCGCTGGTCTTCTGCCAGGCCGTGTCCGGCCAGCAGTACCCTTCGAGGCCGATACGCCTCGTAGTGCCGTTCCCGCCCGGCGGCGCGGCGGATCTCACGGCGCGCGTGGTCTCGCAGCCGTTGTCGGTCGCGCTCGGCCAGCCCGTGGTCCTGGATTACAAGGCCGGCGCGGACGGCGCGATCGCCGGCAGCGACGTGATGCGCTCCGCGCCGGACGGCTACACGCTGCTCTTCGGCACGAACACGGGCATGTGCGCCGCGCCCGCGATGCGCAAGTCCCCGCCCTACGATCCGATCGCCGATTTCACCCCGGTCGCGCTGGTCGGCAAGTTCGGCTTCTTCGTCTTCGTGCACGAGAGCGTGCCGGCGAAGTCGATGGCCGAGCTGATCGCCCACATCCGCGCCAACCCGGGCAAGCTGAACTACGGCACCGGTAACAGCACCAGCATCCTGACGACCGCGCAGCTCAAGGTTTCCGAGCAGCTCGACATCGTCCACATTCCGTACAAGGGCGACGGCCCGGCGAGCGCGGATTTCATCGCCGGCAGGATCCAGCTGCTGATCGGAACGCCGGGAACGGTGCTGCCTTACGTGAAGGAGGGCAGGGCGCGCGCGCTCGCTACCCTGCTCGCGCGGCGCAGTCCGCTCCTGCCGGAAGTGCCCACGCTCGCCGAGACCGGCCAGAAGAGCATCTCGGTGCAGCCGTTTGCGGCGATCTACGGCCCGGCGAACCTGCCGCGCGAGATCGTCGAGCGGGTCGCGCGCGAGGTCGCCGTCGTCATGGCGAAACCGGAGGTGCGCGAAGGGGTGGCGCGCCACGCCTTCGAGGCGCAAAGCTCAACGCCGCAGGAGCTGGCGGACTTTCACCGGGAGCAGTTCGACATCTGGCGCAAGACCGTGCGCGCCGTCGGAATCACGCCAGACTAGTCTTTGTAGGAAATGTTTTTTCTGTCCAGGACCCGAAGCAGGGCCGGCCAGGACTTGCTCAGCGCCGGGCGGTTGGGGCGGTTGAATTGCGCCGCGGCGGTCTTCGCCGCCTGCGCGGACATCTTCAGCACGTTGTCCATGCCGCCGGAGCAGGCGTCGATCTGGATCTGGCAGGCGCAGTCGAGGTAGTACATCATTTCCCAGGCCTCGTGCACCGTCGTGCCCAGCGTGAGCAGGCCGTGGTTGCGCAGGATCATCGCCTTGGAAGTCTTGCCCAAGTCCTTCGCCATGCGCTCGCGCTCGTCCATGTCGAGCGCGATGCCCTCGTAATCGTGGTAGGTGACCATCTGCTCGACGTACTGCGCGTGCTGGCTGATCGGCAGCAGGCCGCACTTCATCGCCGACACCGCGACGCCGGCGCGCGTGTGGGTGTGGATCACGCAGTTGATCTCGGGGCGCGCCTCGTGCATGCAGCCGTGGATGACGAAGCCGGCCTCGTTGTAGCCCAGGTCGAGCGGATCGTCGAGCACCTTGCCGTGATGGTCGATCTTCACCAGGTTCGAGGCGGTGATCTCGTCGAACATCAGACCGTAGGCGTTGATGAGGAAATCCTCCGAGCCGGGCACGCGCGCCGAGAAGTGGGTGTAGATGAGGTCGGTCCACTTGAAGATCGCGGCGAGCTGGTAGGCGGCGGCGAGGTCGACGCGGACCTGCCACTCTTCCTTGCTGACGCGGTCGCGGACCGAGGATTTGCTGACGGACTTCAGGTTGGCGGACATCGGTGTCTCCTTCTGCGGCAGCGTAGTTCCAATGCTACGCAGCCATCATCATACCCCGCCCGCTCTCGACGGCTGCGAGGGTTTCAAGCAGCAAGCCGGGGTCGTTTCTCTTCAGTAATGCGGCGTCCGAAAGGTTCCTGCGCCACAGCCGGGCGCGGGGCGTGCCGTGATACAGGCCGAGCATGTGCCGGGCCACCCCGCGAAGCGAAAAATTTCCCGCGGGTAACGCTTTGCAGTACTCGAACATGCGCCGGACCACGTCCGCGCGCGTCTTCCCCGCGTCCGCCAGCACCCAGGGGTTGTGATAGGCCACCCGGCCGAGCATCACGCCGTCCACGTGCGCGAGGTGAGCTTCGATTTCTTCTTTCGTCGTGATTCCCCCGTTGATGACGATCTCGAGCTGCGGAAAGTCCTGCTTCAGCCGGTAGACATAGTCGTACTTCAGCGGCGGGATCTCCCGATTCTCCTTGGGGGACAGGCCTTTGAGCACCGCGTTCCGGGCATGCGCGATGAACGTCGTGCACCCGGCTTCGGCCACCGTGCCAACGAAATCGTGAACGAACGAATACGCTTCCGTCTGATTTATGCCGATGCGATGCTTCACCGTCACGGGCAGTCCGACTTCATTTCTGATCGCCTTCACGCATTCGGCGACGAGCTTCGGCTCCGCCATCAGGCAGGCGCCGAACGCGCCTTTCTGCACGCGCTCGCTCGGGCAGCCGATGTTCAGGTTGATCTCGTCGTAGCCGTAGGCTTCCGCTTTTTTTGCACTGACGGTCAATTCTCGCGGATCACAGCCGCCGAGCTGCACTCCGACAGGATGTTCCGCCGGATCGAAGGCGAGATGCCGGTCGACGTCGCCGTGGATGAGCGCGCCGGTAGTGATCATCTCCGTATACAGAAACGCTCGCACGTTGATCTGCCTCATGAAGAACCGGCAATGGCGGTCGGTCCAGTCCATCATCGGCGCTACGCAGAGCGCGTGGGCCTTCAGCATTTTCTCATTGCGTCTTCGAATACTGGTTCGTCGACATGGCGCGCGTGCGGATCAGGCCGAAGAGGCTTTCGGTGTACGGCGCGGGCACGCCGGCCTTTGCGGCGATCTCCAGCGTGCCGGCGAGGAGGCCGTCGATCTCGAGCGCCTTGCCGGCCTCCAGGTCCTGCAGCATCGAGGTCTTGAATTTTCCCAGGGCCCGCGCCATGTCGATGCGCGCCTCGGGATCGATGTCGGCGTCGACCCCGACCGCGCGGCCGATGGCGAGCACCTCGCGGATGATCTCCACCATGTAGGCCTTCACCTGGCGATCCTCGATCAGGCGGTCGGCGGTGCTGCCGGTAAGCGCTGAAACCGGATTGAAGCTCACGTTGCCCAGGAGCTTGACCCAGAACGCCTTCTCGATGAAATCGCTGAGCGCAACCTCGAAACCCGCTTTTTTCAATGCTTCCGCAAGCTGGAAAGTACGCGCGGTATTCTTTCCACCAGGTTCGCCGACGATCATCTTGCGGCCCATGTCGTGGCTGATCAGGCCCGGCTCCGGCGTCGACGCGGCGAGGTGGATGACGCAGCCGACGATGCGTCCGGTCGGCATCGCGCGGGCGAGCTTGCCGCCAGGATCGAGCGATTCGAGGCGCTGCTTTCCAGCGCTGAACTTGAGCCGATCGAAGAACCACCAGGGCACGCCGTTCATGGCGGTCACGATGGCGGTTTTGTCGGAGCACAAAGAGGAAATATTTTCTGAGACACCAGTAAGGCTTTGTCCCTTCACCGCGACTATCACGTAGTCCTGCGGCCCGAGCTTCGCCGCGTCGCTGTCGGCCTCGATCCGGAAGCTCTCGGTGGCGCCCGTGGCGCGGTCGCGGATCCGCAGGCCGTCGCGACGGATCGCCTCGAGATGCGCGCCGCGCGCGACAACTGAAACATTCCGGCCGGAACGCGCGAGCCAGCCGGCGATCAAACCACCGACCGCCCCCGCGCCGTAGATGCAGATTTTCACAGTGTTATTCTAGGGAAAACCCAGGAGGCTACATGTTCGGATTTGCGAAAAAACTCAAGTCTTTGCTGCCGCCGGAGCGCACGTTGCCCGGGCGCGCCACGTCGGTCGAGGTGCCGTCCAAGCATTTCGTCAACGGCCATCCTTTGCGGGGGCCGTTTCCCGCGGGCCTGCAGCTCGCGCAATTCGGCCTGGGCTGCTTCTGGGGCGCCGAGCGTCTCTTCTGGAAAACGCCCGGCGTCTATTCGACTGCCGTCGGCTATGCCGGCGGCGATACCAAGAACCCGTCCTACGAGGAAGTCTGCACCGGGATGACGAACCATACCGAGGCCGTGTTGGTGGTGTTCGATCCGAGCAAGGTCACGTACGAGCAGTTGTTGAAGGTGTTCTGGGAAGGCCACGACCCGACGCAAGGCATGCGCCAGGGCAACGACGCGGGCACGCAGTACCGCTCCGCTGTTTATACGTATGGCGAGAAGCAGAAGGCCGCGGCGCTCGCCTCCAAGGAGGCCTTTCAGCAAGCGCTGAAACAAAAAGGCTACGGCCCCATCACGACCGAGATCCGCGAAGCGCCGGAGCTCTACTACGCCGAGGACTATCACCAGCAATACCTCGCGAAGAATCCCGGCGGCTATTGCGGCCTGGGCGGCACCGGCGTCTCCTGCCCGGTCGGAGTTCTCGCCAAGGTTTAATCGCCCTGACAAGGGGGTCGGAAGCGAAGCGAGCGGGGGTTGGATTGAGACTCGACAAATGGCTGTGGGCGGCGCGCTTCTACAAAACGCGCAGCCTCGCCCAGCGCGCCGTCGCCGCCGGCCAGGTGAAGCTGAACGACGGGCGCGTGAAGCCCGCGCACGAGGTCAAGGCCGGGGATTCGGTATTCCTGAACAAGGAATCCCTCTCGTGGAACGTTCAGGTCCGGGCCCTGAGCGATACGCGCGGGCCGGCCGAGCAGGCAAGAAAGCTCTACGAAGAAACCGAAGCGAGCAGGGCGGAGCGGGAGCGGCGCGCCGACCTGCGCCGCTTCGGCGCCGAGCCCGCGGCGAAGCTGAAAGGCCGGCCCACCAAGCGCGACCGGCGCACCATCGAGAAATTCACCCGATCCGACGACGAGGCCTAGCCGCGCGCAGCGGCGTTCGAGGCTTCGAGCTCGCGTGACGATCGCGCGCAGTGCCAACGGGCGTAGGCGCGCGGCCGAGGAGGACTGGAAGCAGATTGTGCGCAGGCGCGTTGTCGCGCCGCAGAAGCTCGAGATGACCGAACGAAAACGGCGAGAAGTGCGCGAGATCGCACACGTGGCTCACGATGCGGGCAATCCAAGCCGGAACGGCGATGCACACGGCCGGCCGCAGAGTCGCGGGCCGCAGCGCGGCCAGGTACTCACCGAGCGTGCGCAAGACACTGCCGCCGAGCTCGACCTCGCGCCACTCCCGCGCGTCGCGCTTCTCGGTCAGCACGGCTATGGCCTCGCCCAGATCGCCAACATCCAACGGGGCCGTGCGGCCGAGAGCGTCCGCAGGCACGAAATACACGGGCCAGCGGGCCACGTGGCGGAACCAGGCGGCGCCGAAACCGCCCTCGCCGTCGAGGAGCGACGGCCGCACGATGCTGTAGTTCGAGCCGCACGCGGCGATCGCCCGTTCGCCGGCGAGCTTCGAGCTGAGGAAGCCGCTGCGTGCGCTGGCGTGAAGGCCGAGGGCCGAAACGTGGACAAGGCGGATTGCGCGGCGGGCGCAAGCGGCGGCGAGGGCCGCCGGCGCGAGATGGTGCACGCGGGAGTAGGTCCCCGCGCCGCGCTCGCGCAGGATGCCGACCGCGTTGACCACGGTGTCGACGCCGCGCAGGAGAGGCTCCCACGCTTCCGGGGTGCACAGCCGCTCGAAGCGAACTTCGCGTCGCTCGCAGCCGTGGAGCCTCGGCGGCAGGCGCTTCGCCGCGCGCGCCGGCCGCCGTGTACCCACCACGACCTCGTGGCCGCGCGCCACCAGCGCGGCGCTCGCATGGCGGCCGATGAAGCCCGCCCCTCCCAGAACCAAGACCCGAAGCATCGAAGTCTCCTGTTATTTCTGTCTTGACAGAAATGTATGACGGAAGTAGCATGGCGTCAAGATGAAAACTGCCGATCCGCTGATGCTGGCCGTGGGCGCCCCGGGGCGCCGCTTCGTGATGCACTGGGGGGAGATGGGCTGGCGCTGGGGCGTGAACCGCACCGTCGCGCAGCTGCACGCGCTGCTGTTCCTCGCCGGCCGGCCGATGCACGCCGAGGAGCTCGCCGAGATCCTGCAGGTCGCGCGCTCCAACATCAGCAACAGCCTGCGCGAGCTGCAGAACTGGAAGCTCGTGCGCGTGGTGCACCTGAGCGGCGACCGGCGCGACCACTACGAGGCGGCGCAGGACCCTTGGGAGCTGATGCGCACTATCGTGCGCGAGCGCAAGGCGCGCGAATTCGATCCCACCATCCAGGTGCTGAAGGACTGCGTCGGCGACTCCGGCTTCGGCGAGCAGCCCGTAGCGGCGCAAAAGCGGGTGAAGGAGACGCTGGCGCTGATGGAATCGGTCTCGAGCTGGACCGACGACATGCTGAAGCTCGAAAGCGCCACGCTGGCGAGGCTCGCCAAGCTCGGCTCCAAGCTGCAGAGCCTGATAGGCGGCAAGAAAGCCGCCTAGCTAGGCCGTCGGGCTGCCGAGCCCCGGGCTCACTTCGGGTTTTCTCCGCGAGGTATTCGCGGTAGCCTATTCCACTCGGGGAGCGCCTGACAAGAATATGAGAAGAATCTGCGTCCTGCCGTTCCTTTCGCTTGCCGCCGGCGGCGTCTTCGCGCAGGAGGAGGGAGTCGTGGTCTCGGCGACGCGCGTGCCGCAGCCAAGCCTGGAGATCCCGGCGTCGGTCGACCGTATCTACGGCGATGAGCTGCGCGAGGGCCGGCCGCAGGTGAATCTCTCCGAGAGCCTGGGCCGCGTGCCGGGCCTCGTGGTGCAGAACCGCCAGAACTACGCCCAGGACCTGCAGATCTCCTCGCGCGGCTTCGGCGCGCGCTCGACCTTCGGCGTGCGCGGCATACGCCTCATCGCCGACGGTATTCCCGCCACCATGCCCGACGGCCAGGGGCAGGCGGCGACCTTCGCGCTCGATTCCGCCGAGCGCGTCGAGGTGCTGCGCGGGCCGTTCTCCGCGCTCTACGGCAACTCCGCGGGCGGGGTGATCAATGTGATCACCGAGGACGGGCCCGAAATACCGACCCTGGACGAAAGCCTGCTCATCGGCAGCTATCGCACGCGCCGCGGCGCGCTCAAGTTCGGCGGCCAGGCCGGCTCCTTCAACGGGATTGGCGACATCTCCAGGTTCGAGACCGACGGCTATCGCGACCACAGCCATGCGCTGCGCGATCACATGAACGCGAAGCTGAGATACGGTGCGAGCGAGAGCACGAGCGTGACGCTCGTCGCGAACAGCCTGCGCCAGCTGCAGACGCAGGATCCGGGCGGCCTGACGCGCGCCGACGCGGAGAGCAACCCGCGCCAGGTGGTGCCCGGCGTGCTGACGTTCAACACGCGCAAGACCATCCTCCAGGACCAGGCGGGGGTCACGCTCAACCACCGCCTGAGCGGCGGCGCCCGGCTGCAGGGGACCGTCTATTACGGCGAGCGCTGGGTCGAGCAGTTCCTGAACATTCCGATCGCCACGCAGAACGCGGTCACGCATTCCGGCGGCGTGGTCAATATCGACCGGGGATTCGGCGGCGGGGCGCTGCGCTACTCGAACGACATTCTGGAGAACGTGAAGCTCTCGCTCGGCGCCGAGCACGATCTCATGCACGACCGGCGCAAGGGATTCATCAACGACAACGGCACTTCCGGCGCGCTCAAGCGCAACGAGGACAACGAGGTCTGGACCACCGGCTTCTATGGCCAGGGCGAATGGAAGTTCGCGGAGAAATGGTCGGCCCACGCGGGTGTGCGCCGAACCCGCGTCGCATTTCGCAACACCGACTACTTCATCGTCCCCGCGACCGCGAACGGCGACGACAGCGGCGATCGCGCGTACAGCGCCACCACGCCGGTCGCCGGGCTCCTCTACAAGCTGAATTCGAACAATTCGATTTATGCGAACTACGGCCGCGGCTTCGAGACGCCGACTTTCGTCGAGCTCGCCAACCGCAACGGCGCGAGCGGCCTCAACTTCGGGCTCGAGGCGAGCCGCAGCAAGCACGCCGAGCTCGGCGTGAAGTCGGTGACGCCCGGCTGGGTACGGGTGAACGCGGCGGTTTTCACCATCGTCACCGAGAACGAGATCGCGGTCGACCAGAACGCCGGCGGCCGCGCGACGTTCAAGAACGTCGGGCACACCGACCGCCGCGGCCTCGAGCTCGGCGCCGAAACGATCACCGGCGGGCCTTTCGAGGCGCGCCTCGCGTACACCTATCTGAAAGCGACCTATCGCGAGAGCTTCGACACCCGCTTTCTCCTGCCGCCGGCGCCGCCGCAGACGGTTCAGGCGGGCAGCTCGATCCCGGGCGTGCCCAGGCATCAACTGTACGGCGAGCTGCGCTATCGCCGCGAGCCCTTCTTCGCCCAGCTCGAGGGGCTGCACAAGTCGCGCGTCGCGGTGAACGACCCGAATTCCGAGTTCGCGGACGGCTACACGACATTCAACGTGGCGACGGGGCTGGTGCAGCAGGACGCGAGCTGGCGCATCACCGAGTTCGTCCGGGTGGACAACCTTACCGATCGGATCTATTCCGGCTCGGTGATCGTCAACGAGGGCAACGGCCGCTACTACGAGCCTTCGCCGCGGCGCAACATGACCGTCGGGGTGCAGGCGAGCCTGCGTTTCTGATCTGAACCAGTGGTTTTAGCTTTCGCCGCGGTGGAGTAGCATCTGACTCCCCGCAGAGGAGACCCTAGATGAAGAACGTAATCGCATTCACCGTCACCACGGCATTCGCGGTGTCGGCGCTCGCGCAGGACAAGCCCGCCGCGCAGCCCGCGCCCTCCTGGCAGCAGGGCAAGCCCGCGGCCCAGGCGGAGTCGACGCTGCATCCTTTCGCGCCGCACATGACAGGCAGGGCGGCGAAGGAACTGCCGGTGAACAAGCTCAAGGTTCCCGCCGGCTTCAAGGTCGAGGTCTGGGCCGACGGCATTCCGGAAGCGCGCTCGCTCGCGCTCGGCGACAAAGGCACGGTGTTCGTCAGCAACCGCAACGCGAAGAACGTGTACGCCGTCGTCAACGCGAACGGCAAGCGCGAGGTCAAGACGATCCTCAAGGGGCTCGACGCGCCGAACGGAATCGTCTTCAGCAAGGGCACCCTCTACGTCGCCGAGCGCGGCCGCATCACGCGCTATGACGGCATCGAGAGCAAGCTCGAGCAGCCGGGCGAGGGCAAGGTGGTCGTCGACAACCTCGATCCGAACCGCCAGGCGGGCCACTTCTGGAAGTTCCTGGCGATGGGCCCGGACGGCAAGCTGTACTTCAACATCGGCGCGCCCGGCAACATCGTGATGCCGAGCTACATGGAAGCGTCGATCATGCGCGTCGACCCGGACAAGGGCGTCCTCGAGACCGTGGCGATGGGCGTGCGCAACTCGGTCGGCATGGACTGGAACCCCAAGACCAAGGAGCTCTGGTTCACCAACCACGGGCGCGACTGGCTCGGCAACGACCTGCCGAACGACACGCTGCACCGCGTCGCCGCCAAGTCGGCGGTGCCGAACTTCGGTTATCCGTTCTGCCACCAGGGCGACGTGCAGGATCCCGACTTCGGCAAGAACCGCTCGTGCGCCGAGTTCGCGAAGCCTGCGCTCAAGCTCGGCGCGCACATCGCGCCGCTCGGGATGCGCTTCTACACCGGCAAGATGTTCCCGGCCGAGTACCAGAACAACATCTTCATCGCGATGCACGGCTCGTGGAACCGCGAGACGAAGCAGGGCTACAACGTCATGCGCGTGAAGCTCGACGAGAAGGGCAACCCGAAGATGCAGCCGTTCGTCGAGGGCTTCCTCACCGACGAGAAGGCCGATCCGCCGATGTGGGGCCGGCCGGTCGACCTCCTGGTCATGAAGGACGGCTCGATGCTGTTCTCCGACGACTACAACGGCATCATCTACCGGGTCAGCTACGGGAAGTGAGCTTCACGAAGCTGGTTAAAGCAAACGCGACGGCACTCACCGTCGCGTTTGTGCTTCTGGGCACGGCGTCGCCGGCTCGCGCCGCCGATGCGGAGGCGGGCAAGCAGAAGGCCGCGGTCTGCGCGGCCTGCCACGGCGAGGGCGGCAACTCGACCAACCCGGCGGTGCCCTCCATCGCACAGCAGCCGGCGCAGTTCGTCAGCACCGCGCTTTTCATGTTCCGCGAAGGCAATCGCAAGGATCCGCAGATGTCGCCGATGGCGGCGAACCTCTCGAACGAGGACATGAACGACCTCGCGGCGTTCTTCTCCGCCCAGAAGGCGGCGCCTCCCGGCCATAAGAGCAACCCCGAGAACGCCAAGACGGGGCCCGAGCTGGCGCAGAAGTTCAATTGCACGCAATGCCATGGCCGCGGGCTCCTCGGCCAGCAGCACATCCCGCGCCTCGCGGGTCAGCAGTTCGAATACCTGCGCACGCAGCTGCGCGGCTTCAAGGCGATGACACGGGCCGACATCGACGGCAACATGACCTCGGCGGCGCGGGCGCTGTCGGAGAAGGACATCGAGGTCCTGTCGGACTTCATCGCCGGCGCCAGCGCGCAGTAGCGGCCTTGCAGTAGCGGCCTATAACTTGCTGCGAAATCCTGCAGCCATGAGCCGCCTCCTGCTCGGCGGCGCCCTCGGGGCGCTTGCCATGTACTTTCTGGATCCGCAGTCGGGGCGGCGTCGCCGCGCGCGGACAGGCGATCGGGTTCTGCACGCCGCGAAGGTCGCGGGCGAGGCCGGCAAGATCACGGCGCGCGATACCGCGCAGCGCGCGCAGGGCGTCTGGGCCGAGGCGAAAAAGCTGTTCCACCACGACGACGTCTCCGATGAGGCGCTGGTGGACCGGGTGCGCGCGGCGCTGGGCCGCGTCGTTTCCCATTCCCATGCGATCGAGGTGTTCGTCGATCGCGGCCACGTCGACCTCTCCGGTCCCATCCTCGCCGACGAAGTGCGCGCGCTGCTCAGCTCCGTGCGGCGCGTGCCCGGCGTGCGCGGGGTCAGCGACAATCTGGCGGTCTACCCGATGGCCGGACACGTGCCGTCGCTCCAGGGCGGCGTTCCGCGGAGCGGCGCGCGCTGGCAGTTCGGCCAGGACCACTGGGCGCCGGCGGCGCGCCTCCTTGCCGGAGCGCTCGGCGCGGGCCTGATGCTGCGAAGCGCGCACGAGCGCGGCCTGTGGGGCGCGCTGCTGGGCGCGGCGGGCGGCGGCCTGCTCGCGCGCGCTGTGACCGACTACGACCTCGCGAGCCTGATCGGGCTGGGCGAGCGCGGCATCACGGTGCAGAAGATCATCAAGGTGAGCGCGCCGGTGGAGGAGGTGTTCGCCTTCTGGAGCGACTACCAGAATTTTCCGCGCTTCATGTCGAAGGTACGCGAGGTGCAGCCGGCGTCGGAAGGGCGCTCGCGCTGGCTGGTGGCCGGACCGGCAGGCATCCCGGTGCACTGGACCGCGGAGGTCACGCGCGTGGTGCCGAGCTCGGTGATCGAGTGGCGCGCCACCGGCGATTCCGAGGTTCGCCACGAAGGCAGCGTGCACTTCGAGCGCACCGCGGACGAAAACGTCACGCGAGTCACCGTGCAATTGAGCTACCGGCCGCCGGCCGGAGCCTTCGGCCACGCGGTGGCGGCGATGTTCGGCGCCGATCCCAAGACCGAGATGGACGCCGACCTGATGCGCATGAAGACCATGATCGAAACCGGCCGCGCTCCCCACGACGCGGCCCGGCCGGCCCCGAATTAGGGATTAGAAAGAATCGATCTAATCCAATTTACTGCGTAAATCGGCAACTTTAAGCTGCCTTGGCTTTTGCAGGCCCAGCCTTACCGATAATTTCGCGCAGCACGTAGGGCAGGATCCCGCCGTGCCTGTAGTACTCGACCTCGATCGCGGTGTCGATGCGTGACTTCACGGTGATCTGCTTCTCGCTGCCGTCGGGCTTTCTTATCTTCAGCTGCATCTCCTGCTGCGGCTGGATGTCGGCCGGAAGCATCACGTCGATCGTCTCGTCGCCCGTGATGCCGAGCGACTGCGCCGAGTCGGCGCCGGTGAACTGAAGCGGCAGCACGCCCATGCCCACCAGGTTGGAGCGGTGGATGCGCTCGAAGCTGCGCGTGATCACGGCCTTTACGCCGAGGAGCTGGGTGCCCTTGGCCGCCCAGTCGCGCGACGAGCCGGTGCCGTACTCCTCGCCGCCGAACACCACCGTCGGCGTTCCGTCCGCGATGTAGCGCATCGCCGCGTCGTAGATCGGCAGCTTTTCCTTCTTGTGCAGGGTGACGCCGCCCTCGGTGCCCGGTAGCAGCAGGTTCTTGATCCGCACGTTGGCGAAGGTGCCGCGCATCATGACTTCGTGGTTGCCGCGGCGCGCGCCGTAGCTGTTGAAGTCCGCCACCGATACGTCGTGCTCCTGCAGGTAGATGCCGGCGGGCGAGGTGGGCTTGATCGAGCCCGCGGGGGAGATATGGTCGGTGGTCACCGAATCGCCGAACACGCCGAGGATGCGCGCGTTCTTGATATCGCCCGGCTTCTGCGGCGCCATGGCGAAGTCCTCGAAGAACGGCGGCTCGGCGATGTAGGTCGACTTCGGCCAGGGATAGACCTGCCCGGCCGGCGCGCCGATTTTCTTCCACAGCGGGTTGGCGTTGCCGAGGTCGGAGTACAGCCTGCGGAAGGTGGGCGCGTCCATCGCGAGCTTCATGAGCGACTTCACCTCGTCGGCGCTCGGCCAGAGATGGCCGATGAACACGTCCTTGCCGTCCTTCGATTTTCCGATGGGCTCGTTCTTGAAGTCCTTCAGGACCGTTCCCGCCAGCGCGTACGCCACGACCAGCGGCGGCGAGGCGAGGAAGTTGCCGCGGATGTTCGGATGGATGCGCGCTTCGAAGTTGCGGTTGCCCGAGAGCACCGCGGCGCACACGAGCTCGTTCTTCACGACCGCCTCTTCGATCGGCTGGGCGAGCGGCCCGGAATTGCCGATGCAGGTCGTGCAGCCGTAGGCCGCGAGAGAGAAGCCCAGCTTCTCGAGGTAGGGGAGCAGGCCGGCTTTCGTGAGGTACTCGGTGACCACGCGCGATCCGGGCGCGAGCGAAGTCTTGACGTACGGCTTCACCGTCATGCCGAGCTCGACGGCCTTCTTCGCCACGAGGCCGGCCGCGAGCAGCACGCCGGGATTGGACGTGTTCGTGCAGGAAGTAATGGCGGCGATGAGCACGTCGCCGTTCTTCAGGTCGACGCCGTCGTAGGTCTTGTAGGACTTGTCCAGGTCGTTGGCGCGCTTTCCAAAGCCGTTTTCCGCGACCGGCTTGGAGAACAGCCCGGTGAACGTGCTTTTCACCTTGTCGAGATCCATTCGGTCCTGCGGGCGCTTCGGCCCGGCGAGCGACGGGTAGACGCTGCCGAGGTCCAGCTCGAGCACCTGCGAATAGTCGATGGCGCCTTTTTTCGGAATGCCGAAGAGGCCCTGGGCCTTGAAATAGCTTTCGAGCGCCGCCACGGCTTCATCCGAGCGTCCGGTGCCGCGGAAGTACTCGAGAGTGCGCTCGTCGACGGGGAAGAAGCCCATGGTGGCGCCGTATTCGGGCGCCATGTTGGCGATCGTGGCGCGGTCGGTGGCCGCGAGCGAGGCCGTGCCTTCGCCGAAGTACTCGACGAATTTGCCGACCACCTTCGCCTTGCGCAGCATCTCGGTGATGCTCAGCACCACGTCCGTCGCGGTGCAGGCCGGGTGCACCTTGCCCGTGAGATGGACGCCCACCACGTCGGGCGTGAGGATGTACACCGGCTGCCCGAGCATGCCGGCTTCGGCCTCGATGCCGCCGACGCCCCAGCCGATGACGCCGATGCCGTTGATCATGGTGGTGTGGCTGTCGGTGCCGACCAGCGTGTCGGGATAGCACACACCGTCCTTCGATTTGTGCACGCCGGGCGCGAGGTATTCGAGGTTCACCTGATGGCAGATGCCGATGCCGGGCGGCACCACCTTGAAAGTGTCGAACGCCTGCATGCCCCATTTCAGGAACTGGTAGCGCTCCTCGTTGCGCTTGAACTCGAGCTTCATGTTGAGGTCGAGCGCGTTCTTGGTGCCGAAGTGGTCGATCTGCACCGAGTGGTCGACCACCAGGTCGACGGGCACCAGCGGCTCCACGACCTTGGCGTCCTTGCCCATCTTCTCCGCCACGCCGCGCATCGCCGCGAGATCGCAGAGCAGCGGCACGCCGGTGAAGTCCTGCAGCAGAATGCGCGCGACCACGAACGGAATCTCGTCGGTGCGCGATGCGTTCGGCTTCCAGCCGGCGAGCTGATGCACGTGCTCCGCGGTCACCTTCTTGCCGTCGCAGTTGCGCAGCACCGACTCGAGCACGATGCGGATCGAGACCGGCAGCCGGTCGAGCTTCAGCCCCAGCTTTTTCGCCAGGGCCGGCAGGGAATAGAGCTTCCCGTGCTTGAAGGTTTGAAGCGTGTCCTGAAATTCATGCGCCATTGAAGCCCCCGTCGTTGGTCCAGGTTGCAAGCGGGCTGCACCCGGCTTTTTCCTCAAGAATCCTGAGTTTCGAAATCAGCAAAGCTCTTTCCTCGATCAAGCCGGCGAGCTGCTCGTCGCAGCGCGCGATCGGCGTCGGATAGGCGCGGATCTCCCGCGAGAGCTCGTCGATACGCGATTCGATCTGCTCTTTCATCGGATCAGACCACGAAAAGGTCGACGAATTCGCTCACCGGCGTGGCGGCGAGGCGCGGCGCGTCCATGCAAAGCTCGAGGATGGCCTGCTGGCGCTGCGGCGGCAGGCGCCGCGCGAGGTTGGTCTTGAACTTCTCGACCAGCAGCGGCATGCCTTCCTTGCGCCGGCGCTTGTGCCCGATCGGGTACTCGCACACCAATTCCTTGAGCTTCGTGCCGTCCTTGAATTCCACGGTCAGCGCATTGGCGATCGAGCGCTTCTTGGGATCGTGGTAGTCGCGCGTGAACTGCTTGCTCTCCACGCAAACGATCTTCGCTCTCAGCTTGTCGATGCGTGGGTCTTTCGCGACATCGTCCTCGTAGTCCGCCGCCGTCAGCCGGCCGAAAAGGAGCGGCACCGCGACCATGTACTGGATGCAGTGATCCCGGTCCGCGGGATTGTTCAGAGGCCCCTTCTTGTCGATGATGCGGATCGCCGCCTCGTGCGTGCGGATGGTGATTTTCTTTATGTCCTCGACCTTCCTGCCCTTCGAGAGAAATTCCTTGTGTAACACCATCGCCGCTTCCACCGCGGTCTGCGAATGGAATTCGGCGGGGAAAGAGATCTTGAACAGCACGTTCTCCATCACGTAGCTGCCGAACTTGCGCTGGAACTTGAACTCCTTGCCCTTGAACAGGACGTCGTAGAAGCCCCAGGTTTTCGCCGTAAGCACCGAGGGATAGCCCATCTCGCCGGTTTTCGAGATGAGCGCCAGGCGCACCGCACGCGAGGTGGCGTCGCCCGCCGCCCAGCTCTTGCGCGAGCCGGTGTTCGGCGCGTGGCGGTAGGTGCGCAGGGACTGGCCGTCGACCCAGGCCTGGGAGACCGCGTTAAGCACCTGGTCGTAGGTGCAGCCGAGCATCTGTGCGACTACGGCTGTGGAGGCGACCTTCACAAGCACGGCGTGGTCCAGGCCGACCCGGTTGAAGCTGTTCTCGAGCGCGAGCACGCCCTGGATCTCGTGCGCCTTGATCATCGCGGTGAGGACGTCCTTCATCGGCAGCGGCTCTTTCTGGTTTCGCGAGAGCCAGTCCGCGGTCGCGAGGATGCCGCCGAGGTTGTCCGAAGGATGGCCCCATTCGGCGGCGAGCCAGGTGTCGTTGAAGTCGAGCCAGCGGATCATCGCGCCGATGTTGAAGGCGGCCTGCACCGGATCGAGCTGGAACCTGGTGCCGGGGACCTTGGCGCCGTGCGGCACCACGGTTTCGGGATCGATGGGGCCGAGCAGCTTGGTGCAGGCGGGATACTCGAGCGCCTCCAGGCCGCAGCCCAGCGTATCCATCAGGCAGTAGCGCGCGGTCTCGTAGGCCTCGTCGCTTTTCACCGAATACTTGGCCGCGTAATCCGCGATCAGGGTGAGGACCTTGTCCGGCTTGGGCCGGACGTTGGAGATGTGGCTGGACATTTATACCGTCTTGTTGTCGACCGGCAGGGTGCTGTTGTCGTCGGGCCCGAACGTATATTCCGCGCCGCCGCTGGGCTCGAACGTATGCTCGTTGCCGCCGGCCCTCGGCGCGTGGCGCATGGAAGGCACGGGCGAGCGCTCCTCCGGCGTCTTGTCCCACCAGGTCGCGCGGCCCTTGCGCTGCGACTCGACCTCCTCGGGATGCTCGGCGAGGAACTGCCGCATGAACTTAGTGATATCCGATTCGTACATGCTGTTTCAAAACCTCTTTAAATAACCCTCTAGCGCTGGTCCAACGGCACCCACGTGCGATTTTCCGGGCCCGTGTAGTTCGCGGCCGGCCGGATGATCTTGCCGTCGGCGCGCTGCTCGATCACGTGCGCCGCCCAGCCGCTGGTGCGCGAGATCACGAAGATCGGTGTGAACATGGCCATGGACACGCCCATCATGTGATACGACACGGCGCTGTACCAGTCGAGGTTGGCGAACATCTTCTTCTCGCGCCACATGACCGCCTCGATGCGCTCGGCGATGTCGAAGAGCTTCATCGTCCCGGCGCTCTTCGAGAGCCGCCGCGCGACTTCCTTGATGACCTTGTTGCGCGGATCGCCGGTCGTGTACACCGGGTGGCCGAAGCCGATGACGATCTCCTTCGCCTGGATGCGGCGCAGGATGTCGGCTTCCGCTTCGTCCGGGTTCTTATATCTGGACAAAACCTCGAAAGCGAATTCGTTCGCGCCGCCGTGCTTCGGGCCGCGCAGGGCGCCGATGCCGCCGCAGAGGGCGCTGTGCATGTCGGAGCCCGTGCCGGCGATGACGCGGCAGGTGAAGGTGCTCGCGTTGAACTCGTGCTCCGCGTAGAGGATGAGCGAGGTGTGCATGGCGCGCACCCACTCGGCGGAGGGTTTCTTGCCGTGCAGGAGCTGCAGGAAATGCCCGCCGATGGAATCGTCGTCGGTCTGCGTCTCGATCCGCTTTCCCGAATTCTGGAAATGGTGCCAGTACAGCAGCGCCGAGCCCTGGCAGGCCATCAGGCGATCTGCGATGTCCTTCGCGCCGGCCGGGCCATGATCGTCCTTCTCCGTCTCCAGCGTGCCGAGGACAGAAACCGCGCTACGCATCACGTCCATGGGATGCGCAGTTTTTGGAATTTGCTCCAACGCGTTCTTCAGCGGGGTTGGCAACGCTCTTAGATTTTTTAATTTATTTTTATAAGAAGCAAGTTCATTCTTGGTAGGGAGCTTCTCGTGCACCAGCAGATACGCAACCTCTTCGAACTCGGCCTGGTCGGCGAAATCGAGGATGTCGTAGCCGCGGTAGTGGAGGTCGTTGCCGCTGCGCCCGACCGTGCACAGGGCGGTATTGCCCGCGGGCACGCCCGAGAGCGCTACGGACTTCTTCGGCTTGGCGAGGACTTCGGTCATCCTGCTTTCCCCTTGGAGAACAGCTCATCCAGCTTTTTCTCGTAGCTGTGATAGTTCAGGAAATCGTAGAGCTCGTCGCGCGTCTGCATCTCGCCGATCACTTCCTTCTGCGAGCCTTTCTTTCTGACCGTCTCGTACGTTTTCAGCGCCGCCTTGTTCATGGCGCGGAACGCGCTCAGCGGGTAGAGCGCGATGGCGACGCCTGCCGAGCGCAGCTCCTCGACGCTGAACAGCGGGGTCTTGCCGAACTCCGTGATATTGGCGAGCACCGGCACTTTCACCGCGTCGGCGAATTTCCTGTACATCGCGAGCTCGGTGATGGCCTCGGGGAAGATCATGTCCGCCCCGGCTTCGACGTACTTGATGGATCTCTCCAGGGAAGATTCAAAACCTTCGCTAGCCAGGGCGTCGGTGCGCGCCATGATCACGAAGGACGGATCGGTCCTGGCGTCCGCCGCGGCCTTGATCCGGTCGCACATCTCCTCCTTCGACACGAGCTCCTTCCCGGGCCGGTGGCCGCAGCGTTTCGCGCCGACCTGGTCTTCCATATGCATGGCGGCGGCTCCGAACTTCACGAGCGAGCGGGTGGTGCGCGCCACGTTGAACGCGCTCGCGCCAAAGCCGGTGTCGACGTCGACGAGCAGCGGCAAATCGCAGACATCGGTGATCCGCCGGATGTCGGTGAGGACATCGTCGAGTCCCGAGATCCCGAGGTCGGGCATTCCGAGCGAGCCGGCGGCGACGCCGCCGCCGGAGAGGTAGATCGCGCGGTAGCCGACGCGCTTCGCCATCAGCGCGTGATAGGCGTTGATCGTGCCGATGACCTGCAACGGTTTTTCCTGTGCTACCGCTTCTCGAAACCGCTTCCCGGGACTCACATGAATATCTTTTTAAGAATTAGCCCAGAAGACCCTTAACCCCGTCGCGCTCCTCGTGCAACTCCTTCAGCGTGGCGTCCATGCGCTTGCGGCTGAAGTCGCTGATCTCGATGCCTTTGACGATTTCGTACTTGCCCCCCTTGCAGGTGACGGGGTAGCCGTAGATCACCCCTTCCGGGATGCCATAGCTGCCGTCCGAAGCAATTCCCATCGAGACCCAGTCGCCGTCGCGGGTACCCTTCACCCAGTCGCGCACGTGGTCGATCGCGGCGTTGGCCGCGCTCGCCGCGGAGGACAGTCCGCGCGCCTCGATGATGGCGGCGCCGCGCTTCTGGACGGTGGGGATGAAGCTCTGCTCGAGCCAGGCCTGATCGTTGATCATCGGCCATACCTTCTTTCCGTCGGCCTCGGCTTGAAAGAGGTCGGGGTACTGGGTGGCGGAGTGATTTCCCCAAACGGCCATGCGCTTGAGGTCGGTAACTTTCTTGTTCAGCTTCTGCGCAACCTGGCTGATGGCGCGGTTGTGGTCCAGCCGCATCATGCCGGTGAACTGGGAGGGCTTCAGGCTCTTCGCGTTCTTCATCGCGATCAGGCAATTGGTGTTCGCCGGATTGCCGACCACCAGCACTTTGACGTCGCGCTTCGCCACCCGGTCGAGGGCCTGGCCCTGTGGCGCGAAGATCTTGCCGTTGGCTTCGAGCAGATCCTTGCGTTCCATGCCAGGTCCGCGCGGCCGCGCGCCGACGAGGAGCGCGACGTCCACGTCCTTGAAGGCCACCATGGGATCGGAAGCGGGGACCATGCCATGGAGCAGGGGAAAGGCGCAGTCGTCGAGCTCCATCATCACACCCTTCAGCGCCTTCTGCGCCTTCTCGTCGGGGATCTCCAGGAGCTGCAGGATCACCGGCTGGTCCTTGCCGAGCATGTCGCCGCTCGCGATCCGAAACAGCAGGCTGTAGCCGATTTGGCCGGCGGCGCCGGTGACGGCGACGCGAACGGGGGTATTGGGCATTGGAAGCTCGAAGTAGGTTCGAAGGAGGAAGGAGGATTTCGATTTTAGCGCAGCACAGCGACGTTATAATCGAACCTGCCTGGACGAAGGGTCAGGCGATCTCCCATGTCGAGCGCGGTAAACAAGAAAGCACGCCCCAAGTACCTCAGCCTTCCCGCTCTGCTTTTCGAAATCCGCCTGCCTTTGCCGGGCTGGATCTCGATTCTTCACCGCATTTCGGGGCTGCTGCTGTTTTTTCCGCTCGCCGCCTGGCTTCTCTATCTCCTGGACGCCAGCCTTGCTTCCGAGCAAGGGTTCGAAAGAGTCCGCAGCCACTATCTGCAGCTTCCGGTCGTCAAGCTGGCCCTGCTGGTCTTCGTCTGGGCCTATGCCCACCATTTCTGCGCCGGCATCCGGTTTCTTTTCCTCGATATCGACAAGGGGCTCGACCTGAAGACCGCGCGGCTCACGAGCGCGCTTGTGCTGGTTGTCAGCCTCGCGGTGACCGCCGCCGCCGCGGTGAAGATATGGTGAACCGCGTAGCCCAATGGTGAACCGCATAGTTACAGGAGCCCACTACGGGCTTCGCGACTGGCTCGCGCAGCGGGTCACCGCCGTCATCATGGCGCTCTACACCGTGATCATGATCGTCGTCTTCGCGCGCCGGGCCCCGCTGACGTTCGAGTCCTGGAAGGCGCTTCTCGCGCAAGGCTGGATGCGCGTCGCCACGCTCCTGTTCGCGGTCAGCCTGGCGTGGCACGCGTGGGTCGGCATGCGCGACATCCTTATGGACTACGTCAAAGCGACCGGCCTGCGTCTATTCATGGAGATCTGCGTGCTGGTGCTCATCGCTGCTTACGTCGCCTGGACGATTCAAATCCTGTGGCGCTGACCCCTTTACCCGTACGCAAGTTCGACGCGATCGTGGTGGGCGCGGGCGGCTCGGGCATGCGCGCCGCGCTCGAGCTCGCGCGCTCCAACCTCAAGGTCGCGGTGCTCTCGAAGGTCTTCCCGACGCGCTCCCATACCGTCGCGGCGCAGGGCGGCATCGCGGCGCCGCTCGCCAACTCCGGCGAGGACAACTGGCACTGGCACATGTACGACACCGTCAAGGGCTCCGACTATCTCGGCGACCAGGACGCGATCGAATACATGTGCCGGCGGGCGGTCGAGGTGGTGGTCGAGCTCGAGCACATGGGCATGCCCTTCGACCGTCTCGAGAGCGGCAAGATCTACCAGCGCCCTTTCGGCGGCCATACCCAGGCCTACGGCAGCGCCAAGATGGCGATGCGCGCCTGCGCGGTAGCAGACCGCACCGGCCACGCCATGCTGCATACCCTCTATCAGCAGAACGTGCGCTCGAACACCCAGTTTTTCGTCGAATGGATGGCGCTCGATCTCATCCGCGACCCGCAGGATGGCGCGGTGGTCGGCGTGGTGGCGCTGGAGATGGAGACCGGCGAGCTGTCGATCCTCCAGGCGAAAAGCGTCCTGCTGGCGACCGGCGGCGCCGGTCGCATCTACTGGGCGACCACCAACGCCTTCATCAACACCGGCGACGGGCTCGGAATGGCGGCGCGTGCCGGCCTGCCGCTCGAGGACATGGAGTTCTGGCAGTTCCACCCGACCGGGGTCGCCGGCGCCGGCGTGCTGATCACCGAGGGGGTGCGCGGCGAGGGCGGCTACCTGCTGAACAAGAACGGCGAGCGCTTCATGGAGCGCTATGCGCCCAATGCGAAGGACCTCGCCAGCCGCGACGTCGTGTCGCGCGCCATGACGACCGAGATCAAGGAAGGCCGCGGCTGCGGCCCGGACGGCGATTTCCTCTATCTCAAGCTGGATCACCTCGGGCCCGAGGTGATCAACCAGCGCCTGCCGGGAATCCGCGAGATCGCGATCAAGTTCGGCAACGCCGATCCGGTCCGCGACCCGGTCCCGGTCGTGCCGACGGTGCATTACCAGATGGGCGGCATCCCGACGAACTACATGGGGCAGGTGGTCGCCCCGGAAGGCGCGGGCAAGGAGGCGATCGTGCCGGGGCTGTACGCGGCGGGCGAATGCTCCTGCGTTTCCGTGCACGGCGCCAACCGCCTCGGCACCAATTCGCTGCTCGACCTCGTGGTGTTCGGCAAGGCGTCGGGCGAGCAGATGATCAAGGACATGCGCTTGCATCCGACGCCGCATCGCACGCTGCCGAAAGGGGCGGGCGAGCCGACCCGGGAGCGCCTCGCGCGGCTCGATTCCGCGAACTCCGGCGAGCGCGTGGTGGATGTCCTGAACGACCTGCGCCGGACGATGCAGGCCCATTGCGGGGTCTTCCGCTTCCCCGAAGACCTCATCAAGGGCGTGCAGAAGGTTGAGGAAATTGCATCCCGCGCTAAACGAATTTTCATCCAAGACAAATCGAAAACGTTCAATACTGCGAGGGTGGAAGCCCTCGAGCTCGAGAACCTCATCGAGACCGCCATGGCGACGATCGTCTCCGCCGAGGCGCGCAAGGAGAGCCGTGGCGCCCAGGCGCGCAGCGACTTCCCCGAGCGCGACGACAAGAACTGGATGAAGCACACGCTCTGGTACAAGGAAGGTAACCGGCTCGACTACAAGCCGGTCCATCTCAGGCCGTTGTCGGTTGAAACCATGGAACCGAAAGTAAGGACGTATTGAAATGAAACTAAGCATCTACAGATACGATCCGGACAAGGACGCGAAGCCCTACATGAAGGACTACGAGGTTGCGCTCGACCACGCAGACCGCATGCTGCTCGACGCGATGGTGAAGGCGAAGGCGCAGGACGACTCGCTGTCCTTCCGGCGCTCCTGCCGCGAGGGGGTCTGCGGCTCGGACGCGATGAACATCAACGGCAAGAACGGGCTCGCGTGCATCACCAAGATCGCCGATCTGCCCGAGCACGTGACCCTGCGGCCGCTGCCGGGCCTGCCGGTGATCCGCGACCTCGTCGTCGACATGACGCAGTTCTTCAAGCAATACCACTCGATCAAGCCGTACCTGATCAACAACGACCCGCCGCCGGAGCGCGAGCGGCTCCAGTCGCCGGAGGAGCGCGAGCAGCTGAACGGCCTGTACGAGTGCATCCTGTGCGCCTGCTGCTCGACCGCGTGCCCGTCGTTCTGGTGGAACCCGGACAAGTTCGTCGGCCCGGCCGGGCTGCTGCAGGCCAATCGCTTCCTCGCCGACTCGCGCGACCAGGCCACCGCCGAGCGCCTCGACAACCTTGAGGACCCTTATCGCCTGTTTCGCTGTCATACCATCATGAATTGCGTCGACGTGTGCCCGAAGAACCTCAATCCCACACGCGCCATAGGGCATATCAAGGACCTGATGGTCAAGCGCTCGGTCTGATGGATGCCTATCGGAAAAACAAGCTCCAGTGGAACTGCAGGCGTGGCCTGCTTGAGCTGGATCTTGTTCTGCAAAGGTTTCTTCCCCATGTAGCGGAAGAAGATCTCGCTTCGTTGAACCAGATCCTCCAATTCCCGGACAATGACCTCTGGGACATCGTGATCGGCCGCAGCGACCGGTACGAGCCGCATCTCAACGGAATCGTGGCGCGCCTTCGCGCCGCGTAGTCAGTAAAAGGCGTACTCATGGACAAGACCTCGACCCTCAAGCTCCCCGACGGCAAGACGCTGGAGTTCCCGGTTTTCTCGGGAACCATCGGGCCCGACGTCGTCGATATCCGCTCGCTCTACGGCAAGTCGGGGATGTTCACCTACGACCCGGGGTTCATGTCAACGGCGAGCTGCAGCTCGTCGATCACCTTCATCGACGGCGACGCCGGCGTCCTGCTCTACCGCGGCTACCCGATCGAGCAGCTCGCGCAGCACTGCGACTTCCTGGAGGTCTGCTACCTGCTGCTGAACGGCGAGCTGCCCAACCGCAAGCAGAAGGAAGAGTTCGTCGGCATCGTCATGCACCACACCATGATCCACGAGCAGCTCGCGCGCCTGTACCAGGGGTTCCGGCGCGACGCGCATCCGATGGCGGTGATGGTGGGCGTGGTCGGCGCGCTGTCGGCGTTCTACCACGACGCGCTCGACATCAACAATCCGCAGCACCGCATCATCTCGGCGTTCCGGCTGGTGGCGAAGATGCCGACCATCGTCGCCATGTCCTACAAGTACTCGATCGGCCAGCCGTTCGTCTATCCGCGCAACGACTTGTCGTATACCGCCAACTTCATGCGCATGATGTTCGCGGTGCCGGCCGAGGAGTACAAGGTGAACGACGTCCTGGTGCGCGCCATGGACCGCATCTTCATCCTGCACGCCGACCACGAGCAGAACGCCTCGACCTCGACCGTGCGCCTGTGCGGCTCCTCCGGCGCCAATCCGTACGCGTGCATCGCCGCGGGCATCGCCTCCCTGTGGGGCCCAGCGCACGGCGGCGCGAACGAGGCCTGCCTCGAGATGCTCGAGGAGATCGGCGACGTGTCGCGGATCCCGGAGTTCATCGAGAAGGTGAAGGATAAGAACTCCGGCGTGCGCCTGATGGGCTTCGGCCATCGTGTCTACAAAAACCACGATCCGCGCGCGAAGCTCATGCGCGAGACCTGCCACGAGGTGCTGGACGAGCTCGGCCTGCACAACGACCGGCTCTTCAAGCTCGCGCTCGCGCTGGAGAAGATCGCGCTCGAGGACGAGTATTTCGTCTCCAGGAAGCTGTACCCGAACGTCGACTTCTACTCCGGCATCGTGCAGCGCGCGCTCGGCATCCCGGTCGCCATGTTCACCTGCATCTTCTCGCTCGCGCGCACCGTGGGCTGGATCGCGCAGTGGCAGGAGATGATCTCGGACCCCGAGTACAAGATCGGCCGGCCGCGCCAGCTCTACAAGGGGCCGACGCGGCGCGACGTGAAGCCGATCGACAAGCGCTAAACCAAAGACGGGCAGGCTCCCATGAGCGAGATGAAGCAGTTTCTCGACAACTCCTATCTCTTCGGCGGCAACGCGCCGTTCATCGAGGACCTGTACGAGAAGTACCTCGTGAATCCGCAGTCGGTGGCGGACGAGTGGCGCGACTATTTCGATCGCATGCAGGTGCTGCCGGGGAGCTCCACGAAGGACGTGGCGCACGCGCCGGTGGTCGAGTCTTTCGTGCAAAGGGCGAAGCGCGGCGAGATCGGCGGCGCGGGACGCACGCTTCCCACCGAGCCGCTCACGCCCGAGCGGCTGCAGGTCGCGGCGCTGCTCCTCGTGACCGCGTACCGCATCGCCGGCTCGCGCTGGGCCACCGTCGACCCGCTCAAGCGCATGCCGCGGCCGAATATCCCGGAGCTCGAGCCCGCCTACTACGATCTCAAGGAAGCCGACCTCGAGCAGGTGGTCAACTCCGGCTCGTTCATGGGCCTCGACCGGGTCTCGCTCCGAACCCTGATCCAGGCGCTGCGCGACACGTATTGCCGCAACATCGGCTTCGAGTACATGTTCATCTCGGACCGGGTGCAGCGCCAGTGGATCCAGGAGCGGATCGAGCCGCTGCGCGCGACGCCGCAGTTCTCGGCGGAGCAGAAGAAGCAGCTGCTGCAGAAGCTGACTGAGGCGGAGCACCTGGAGCGCTACCTGCACACGCGTTATGTCGGCCAGAAGCGCTTCTCGCTGGAAGGCGGCGAGAGCCTGATTCCCTCGATCGACGACCTGATCCAGCGCGCGGGCGGGAAGGGCGTGCAGGAGATCGTCATCGGCATGGCCCACCGCGGCCGGCTGAACGTGCTGGTCAACGTGCTCGGCAAGATGCCGCAGGATCTCTTCCTGGAGTTCGAAGGCAAGCACGCCGCCGAGCTGCCCTCGGGCGACGTGAAATACCACAACGGCTTCTCTTCGGACATCACGACCGCGGGCGGCCCGGTTCACCTCTCGCTCGCGTTCAATCCTTCGCACCTCGAGATCGTCAATCCGGTGGTCGAGGGCTCGGTGCGCGCGCGCCAGCGCCGTCGCGACGACAAGACCGGCGACCAGGTGCTGCCGATCCTCGTGCACGGCGACGCGGCGTTCGCCGGCCAGGGCGTGGTGATGGAGACGCTGAACCTCTCGGGAACCCGCGGCTACGGCACCGGCGGCACGGTGCATCTCATCGTCAACAACCAGATCGGCTTCACCACCTCGGACCCGCGCGACTCGCGCTCGACCATCTATTGCACCGACGTCGCGAAGATGGTCGAGGCGCCGATCTTCCACGTCAACGGCGACGACCCGGAGGCGGTGCTGTTCGTCACGCAGCTCGCGCTCGATTTCCGCCAGACCTTCCACAAGGATGTGGTGATCGACATCGTCTGCTTTCGCAAGCTCGGCCACAACGAGCAGGACGAGCCGGCGGTGACCCAGCCGCTGATGTACAAGAAGATCGTGAACCATCCCGGCACGCGCAGGCTCTACGCCGACAAGCTCGTCGCGCAGAACGTGGTCGCCGCGGACGAGCCCGAGCAGATGATCAAGCGCTACCGCGAGACGCTCGACAGCGGCAAGCAGACGGTGAGCCCGGTGCTCTCCAACTTCAAGAGCAAGTTCGCGGTCGACTGGGCGCCGTTCCTGAACTCGAAGTGGACCGATGCCGCGGACACGCATGTTCCGCTGGCCGAGCTGCAAAGGCTCGCCGAGCGCGTCACCGCGCTTCCGGAAGGCTTCAAGCTGCACCCGACGGTGGCCCGCGTCATCGAGGCGCGCAAGCAGATGGCCGCCGGCAACGTGCCGGTCGACTGGGGCATGGCCGAGACGCTCGCCTACGCGTCGCTCCTCTCCAACGGCTACGACGTGCGTCTTTCCGGCCAGGACTCCGGCCGGGGCACTTTCGCGCACCGGCACGCGGTGCTCCACGACCAGGAGCGCGAGCGCTGGGACGAGGGCTCGTACACGCCGCTCCAGCACATCGGCAAGGACCAGGGCGATTTCGTGGTGATCGACTCGGTGCTTTCCGAGGAGGCGGTGCTCGGCTTCGAGTACGGCTTCTCCACGGCGGAGCCCAACGCCCTGGTGATCTGGGAGGCGCAGTTCGGCGATTTCGCGAACGGCGCCCAGGTCGTCATGGACCAGTTCATCAGCTCGGGCGAGACCAAGTGGGGCCGTGTATGCGGGCTCGTTCAGCTCCTGCCGCATGGCTACGAAGGACAGGGTCCGGAGCACTCGTCGGCGCGCCTGGAGCGCTACCTGCAGCTTTGCGCCGAGCACAACATGCAAGTCTGCGTTCCGACCAACGCCGCGCAGATCTTCCACCTGCTCAGGCGCCAGATGCTGCGCCCGTTCAGGAAGCCGCTGGTGGTGATGTCGCCGAAATCGCTCCTGCGCAAGAAGGAGGCCGCTTCGCCGATCCAGGAGCTCGCCAACGGCTCGTTCCAGACGGTAATCCCGGACACCACCACGATTCCCGAGAAGGAAGTGAAGCGCCTGGTCGCGTGCTGCGGCAAGGTCTACTACGACCTGGCCACTAAGCGCATCGAGATGCAGCGGAACGATACCGCGATCATCCGCATCGAGCAGCTCTACCCGTTCCCGCACAAGCAGTTCGAGGCCGAGATCAAGCGCTATCCGAACGCGACCGAGGTGGTGTGGTGCCAGGAAGAGCCGCAGAACCAGGGCGCCTGGTACCAGACCGCGCACTACCTTCGCGAGAACATGCGCGACGACCAGAAGCTGTACTACTCCGGCCGGCCGGCCTCGGCTTCACCCGCAGGCGGCTACAAGGCACGCCACGATGAAAGACAGAAAACCTTGGTAGAGCAGGCTTTTGGCAAATTCAAGTAGTAGTTTTTATGAGATGAAGTAAATCCAAATTCAACCCCGGCGAGTTACTCGCTGGTTTTTCTAAACCCGGGAATGGCTAAGCCGGAACCGGGGAAAAACTGAACGGGAGAAGCGATGATTGTCGAAGTGAAAGTGCCGCAGCTTTCCGAGTCCGTCTCGGAAGCCACCCTGCTCGACTGGCACAAAAAGGAAGGCGAGAAGGTCTCGCGCGACGAGAACCTGATCGACATCGAGACCGACAAGGTGGTGCTGGAGCTGCCGGCGCCGGCCGACGGCGTTCTCGTGAAGATCATCAAGAAGAGCCGGGATTCGGTGGGCTCCGGCGACATCATCGCCCAGATCGACACTGAGGCGAAAGCCGGGGTTGCGTCTTCTTCTCCTCAAGAAAAACCTAGTACTGCTGAAAAAGCGAAAACCACTACCCCATCCCCTGCGGTGATGCCCGCCGCGCAGAAGATCGCGGCGGAGAAGGGCGTCGACACCTCGACGGTTCAGGGCACGGGGCGCGACGGGCGCGTCACGAAGGGCGACGTCCTTTCCCAGGGGGAAAAGACCCAGTCGGAAAAGAGGTTGCCGGAGGTCGCGAGAGCGCCGCTGCAGCAGCCGCTGCCCCCCATCAACGTCGACAAGCTGCTCTCCGGCCGGCCGGAGCAGCGCGTGCCGATGTCGCGCCTGCGCCAGCGCGTCGCCGAGCGCCTGGTCATGGCGCAGCACACCGCCGCGATCCTCACCACGTTCAACGAGGTCAACATGGCCCCGGTGATGGAGATGCGCAAGAAGTACCAGGAACGTTTCGAGAAGGAGCACGGCGCGCGCCTGGGCTTCATGTCGTTCTTCGTCAAGGCGGCGGTGCACGCGCTCAAGCGCTTTCCGGTGGTCAACGCCTCGATCGACGGCACCGACATCGTCTATCACGGCTACTTCGACATCGGCGTCGCGGTCGGCAGCCCGCGCGGCCTGGTGGTGCCGATCCTGAGGGACGCGGACCGGATGAGCTTCGCCGAGATCGAGAAGAAGATCGCCGACTTCGGCAAGCGCGCGCAGGACGGCAAGCTCGGCATCGAGGAGCTCACCGGCGGCACGTTCTCGATCTCCAACGGCGGCGTGTTCGGCTCGATGCTTTCGACTCCCATCCTCAACCCGCCGCAGTCGGCGATCCTCGGCGTGCACGCCACGAAGGAGCGGGCGGTGGTGGAGAACGGCCAGGTGGTGGTTCGACCGATGAACTACCTGGCCCTGTCCTACGATCACCGGATCATCGATGGCCGGGAAGCTGTCTTGTTTCTGGTCTCCATCAAGGAAGCCCTCGAAGATCCGGCGCGACTGATCCTGGAGATCTGACCGTGGACTCCTTCGACGTCGTGGTGATCGGGGGCGGTCCCGGCGGCTATATCGCCGCCATCCGCGCCGCGCAGCTCGGCCTCAAGACCGCGTGCATCGACGACTGGAAGGGCGCCGACGGCAAGCCGGCGCTCGGCGGCACCTGCACCAATGTCGGTTGCATCCCGTCCAAGGCCCTGCTGCAGTCCTCGGAGAACTTCGAGCAGGCCGGGCACCAGTTCGCCGAGCACGGGGTGAAGATCAAGGGCCTCGAGCTCGACCTCGCCCAGATGCTGCGGCGCAAGGACAAGGTGGTGAAGGCCAGCAACGACGGAGTGCTCTACCTGTTCAAGAAGAACAAGATCGCGTTCTTCCACGGCCGGGGCAGCTTCGGAAAATCTTCTTCTGAAATTCTTGTTTCAGGAACGAAAGACGAAACCCTTTCGGCGAAGCAGGTCATCGTCGCCACCGGCTCCAGCCCTCGAGGGCTGCCGGGGGCCGATTTCGACGAGAAGCTGATCCTGAGCAACACCGGAGCGCTCGCGATTCCCGACGTGCCGAAGCGGTTGGGGGTCATCGGGGCGGGGGTGATCGGCCTGGAGATGGGCAGCGTCTGGCGCCGCCTCGGGTCGGACGTGACCCTCCTGGAAGCCCTGCCAGCCTTCCTTGGCGCCGCGGACGAGACGGTGGCGAAGGAGGCTGCGAAGGTCTTTTCGAAGCAGGGCCTCAAGATCGAGCTGGGGGTAAAGATCAGTTCGATTGATAAGAAGAAAACCGTTAAAGTACAATATACTGCATCAGATAACTCATCTAAAACCTTGGACTGCGATCGGCTCATCGTGTCGATTGGGAGAGTGCCGAACACGGAGGGACTGAACGCTGCCGCCGTCGGGCTGAAGCTCGATGAGCGCGGGTTCGTCGCCGTGGACGGGGACTGCCGCACAAACCTGCCCAACGTCTGGGCGATCGGGGACGTGGTTCGCGGCCCGATGCTCGCCCACAAGGCCGAGGAGGAGGGCGTGGCGGTGGCGGAGCGCATCGCCGGCCAGAAGCCCCACGTGGACTTCAACCTGGTGCCCTGGGTGATCTACACCACCCCGGAGATCGCCTGGGTCGGCAGGACCGAGCAGCAGCTCAAGGCGGCAGGCGTGGACTGTCGGGCGGGGTCGTTTCCGTTCGCCGCCAACGCACGGGCGCGGGCCCTGGGGGACACCAGCGGGCTGGTCAAATTCGTCGCCGACGCGAAAACCGACGAGATCCTCGGCGTGCACGTCATCGGTCCCTTCGCCGGCGAGCTCATCGCCGAGGCGGCGGTGGCGATGGCGTTTCGCGCCTCGAGCGAGGACATCGGCATGATCTGCCACGCCCACCCGTCGCTGTCCGAGGCGATGAAGGACGCGGCGCTCGCCGTAGACAAGCGCGCGCTCAACATTTGACCGCCGACGTAGTCTCGCTGTACGAGCAGAGCCTCGCCAAGCGCGGCTTCGTCACCGATTCCGCGCAATGGCGCGCGGTCGAGCGCCTGCAGCAGCTCTACGAGGAATGGAGCGAGTACAAGAAGCGCCGCAGCAGCGCGCTCAAGCGCCTGCTCGTCAGGCCGCCCTTGCCGAAGGGCGTATATCTCTGGGGCCCGGTGGGGCGCGGCAAGAGCTTCCTGATGGACAGTTTTTATCTCTGCGTCCCGCTGGTGCGCAAGCGCCGCGTGCATTTCCACCACTTCATGCGCGAGATCCACCGCGAGCTCGAGGCTCTGAAGGGCACCGAGGATCCGATCGCCGCCGCCGCCGAGAAGACCGCGCGGCGCTACCGGCTGATCTGCTTCGATGAATTCCACGTCGGCGACATCGCCGACGCCATGATCCTCGGCCGCTTCCTCGAGAAGGCGATGGACCGCGGCGTGCAGTTCGTGATGACGTCGAACTACCCTCCCGACGAGCTCTACCAGAACGGCCTGCAGCGGGAGCGTTTCCTGCCGACGATCGCGCTGCTGAAGGAGCGCCTGGACGTGGTCGGCGTCGACAACGGCACCGACTACCGCCGGCTGAAGATGGAGCGGGTCAGGGTCTATCACACCGGCGCAGACGCCGACGAGGTACTAAATCGGATTTTTAACGAACTGAAAGACGTCGAAGAAGAGCATCATCCACTCGATGTGGAGGGCCGCGAGATTCCCTATCGCAAACGCGCCGGCGGGCTGGTGTGGTTCGACTTCGCGGTCCTGTGCGGCGGTCCGCGCTCGTATGCCGATTACGTCGACCTGGCGAGGCGCTTTCACACCGTGATGCTCTCCGGCGTGCCGCGCCTCTCGCCGAAGAACGCGGACGCCGCGCGGCGCTTCACGTGGCTGGTGGATGTGCTTTACGATGACCGGATAAAGCTGGTCGTCTCGGCCGAGGCGGCGCCGGAAGCGCTGTTTCCGGAGGGCGAGAACAGCGCCGAGTTCCAGCGCGCTGCGAGCCGGCTGCACGAGATGCAGTCGGCGCAATACCTGCAAAGCGAGCGGAGGAAGCCCAGTGAAGGCGTTGGCGAAATTCAAGGCGTTCAGGCTCACTGAGGCGGACCGCAAGGTCCGCGGCGAGTTCGTCGAGTGCACGCTCGACGAGCTGGACCCGGGCGACGTGGTGGTGCGCGTCGCCTACTCCGACGTGAACTACAAGGACGCGCTCGCCGCGACCGGCAAGGGCAGGATCCTGCGGCGCGCCTCCTGCATCGGCGGCATCGATTTTTCCGGGACGGTCGTGTCCTCGAGCGATGCGCGGTTCACGAAGGGCGATGCAGTGCTCGGCGTCGGCTTCGATCTCGGCGTCGCACACGACGGCGGCTACTCGGAATACGCGCGCGTCCCGGGCGATTGGCTCGTCAAGCTTCCGCAGGGGATGTCGCTCTGGGACGCAATGGCCTTCGGTACGGCCGGCTTCACCGCCGGAATCGCCATCGTGCGCATGGAGCACAACGGCCTGAAGCCCGCGAATGGACCGGTGATCGTCAACGGCGCGACCGGCGGCGTGGGATCGATCGCGCTGTCGGCGCTGGCGAAGCGCGGATACGACGTCGTCGCGCTGACCGGAAAGGCGGGCGAGGCGGACTGGCTGAAGAAGCTGGGCGCGAAAGAAGTAAAGCTTCGCAGCGAAATCGATCTGACAAAGATTAAACCTTTGGACAAGGCCGTTTGGGCGGGAGCTGTGGATAATCTGGGGGGCGACATTCTTGCCTGGATCGCCGGCACCATGAAGGTGAACGGCGTGATAGCGTCGATCGGCCTGGCGGCAAGCGCGAACCTCAACACAACGGTGATGCCTTTCATCCTGCGCGGCGTATCTCTTCTCGGCATCAACTCGACCGACAGCCCTTCGCAGGAGCTGCGGCTCGAGGTATGGCGCCGCCTCGCCACCGACCTGCGCCCGCCGGCGCTGAAGGATATGGTGGAGACGATCCCATTCGAGCGGCTGCCTACGGTGTTCGAGCGCTTCATCGGCGCCCAGGTCCGCGGCCGCATCGTCGTCGACCTCGCCACCTGATGGCGCGCCTGGGGACCTGAGCGCATGGCGACGCCCGGCGACATCCCCGACAAGAAAGTACTCATCGTCGACGACTCGAAGTTCGTCCGCACGACTTTCAACCGCATCCTCAGCGCCACCTTCGCGGTGCGCGAGGTGGCCGACGGCGAAGCCGGCTGGCAGGCGATCGAGACCGATCCCTCGATCGTGATGGTGGTCTCCGACATCGACATGCCCAAGCTCGACGGCTTCGGCCTGCTCGAGCGCGTGCGCGGCTCGCAGGACCCGCGCATCAAGCAGATGCCGATCATCATCATCTCCGGCAACCAGAACGAGACGGCGAAAAAGCGCGCCCGGGACATGGGCGCGAACGATTTCATCGCCAAGGAAGCCGATGCGCCCGAGGTCCTGTCCCGCATCGACAACCTGCTGCGCCTGGTCAAGGCCAGCCACGACCTCGAGACGAACAAGCAGGTGATCGAGCAGACGGTCACCCACGACCCGCTCACCGGCACGTTCACGCCGCATTGCCTGATGACCGAGGGCCGCAAGCACTATTCCCATGCCAAGCGCCACGGCGGCCTGCTCTCGGTGATGGCGTTTCGCATCGACAGCTATCCCGAGGTGGCGCAGAAAGCCGGCAAGGACGTCGCCGACCAGCTGCTGGCGCGGATCGCGAAGCTGGTGAGCGGCAACCTGCGGACCGAGGACTCGATCGGCCGCGCCGCCGAAACCACGTTCATCGTGATCTCGACCGGCGCCGGCGCCGCGGAGGTCATGAGCCTGGCGCGCCGGATACAGGAGCAGCTGCAGAAAGCGCAGGTCGCGTACCGCGGCACCGCGCTGGCGATCGTCTCGAGCTTCGGCGTGGCCTCGCTCGCGCAGGACACCGCCAACGCCATCGAGGATCTCATGAAGCTCGCGCTGCAGCGGCTGCAGCGCGCCGGCGCGAGCAAGGGCGAGCGCATCGTCGGCGCCGAGCCTGCCAAGCCTGCCCTCGGCGAGCGTTCCATCGGCGTCGCGGAGATCCTCGTCCGGCCCGCCAAGCCGGCAGGCCTGCCGGGCGACATCGAAACCGCGCTCAAGGTGTTCGAGCGGGCGAACGCCGAGCGCCTGGGCGGCGCCTCGAGCGAGGTCCTCCTGCGCCTGCTGCCGTTCCTGCAGGGCGCGTTCAAGCGCGCCAACATCGACCTTCCGTGGGATAAGATCGCGGCACTGCTGAAAACCAAGAAATAGGAATGCCTTCCTACAGGGACTTCCACCGGCGCTCGATCGAGGACCGGGAGGGCTTCTGGTCCGAGCAGGCGAAGCTCGTTTACTGGCACCGGCCGTTCGATCAGGTGCTCGACTATTCCCGGCCGCCGTTCGCCCGCTGGTTCGTCGGCGGCGAGACCAACCTCTGCTACAACGCGCTCGACCGGCACCTCGCCGCGCGGGGGAAGCAGGAAGCGCTGGTCTGGATCTCGACGGAGACCAATCAGGAAAAAAGCTTCACTTACGAGGAGCTATTCGTCGAGGTAAATCGGGTCGCGGCCATGATGCGGTCGCTCGGCGTGAAGAAGGGCGACCGCGTCATCGTGTACATGCCGATGATCCCCGAGGCCTGCTTCGCGATCCTCGCCTGCGCGCGGATCGGCGCGATCCACTCGGTCGTCTTCGGCGGCTTCGCCGCCGCGAGCCTCGCCGCGCGCATCGACGACGCGCGGCCGACGCTCATGGTCACCGCCGACGGCGGCAGCCGGATGGGCAAGGTGACCCTCTACAAGGCGCTGGTCGACGAATCCCTGAAGCTCGCAAAGCACCCACCGAAGAAGGTTCTGCTTTTCAACCGAGGTCTGGACCCGTCTCTTTCTTTCGCGAAAGGCAGGGACGTCGACTGGCAGGGACTGAGAAAAGACATTTCAAGCAAAACCGTTCCGTGTGAATGGCTCGAATCGAGCGAACCCTCTTACATCCTCTACACCTCCGGCACCACCGGCCAGCCGAAGGGCGTGCAACGCGACGTCGGCGGTTACGCGGTCGCACTTGCGGCGTCGATGAAGCACATCTTCTGCGGTAACGCGGGCGAGACCATGTTCACCACCTCGGACATCGGCTGGGTGGTGGGACATTCCTACATCATCTACGCGCCGCTCATCGCCGGCATGACCACGATCATGTACGAGGGCGTGCCGATCCGCCCCGACGCCGGCATCTGGTGGAAGATCGTCCAGGACCGGAAAGTCTCGGTGATGTTCTCGGCGCCGACCGCCATCCGCGTGCTGAAGAAGCACGACCCGGCGTACCTGAAGAAATACGATCTGTCGTCGCTGCGCCATCTCTTTCTCGCTGGCGAGCCGCTCGACGAGCCGACCCACGTCTGGATCAGCCAGGCGCTGGGGCGGCCGGTCATCGACCACTACTGGCAGACCGAGACCGGCTGGCCGCTGCTGTCGGCGCACCCGGGGATCGAGAGCACCCCGCTGAAGATGGGCTCGCCCAGCTTCCCGGTTTACGGCTACGACGTGCGCCTGCTCCACGAGGGCACCGGCAAGCCGGTCGCCGACGGGGAGAAGGGTGTCGTGGCGATCGCGCCGCCGCTGCCGCCGGGCTGCATGTCCACCGTGTGGGGCGACGACCGGCGCTTCGTGAACACCTATTTCAGGGACTTCAAGGACCCGCTCGTCTATTCGACCTTCGACTGGGGGATTCGCGACAAGGATGGGTACTACTTCATCCTCGGGCGCACCGACGACGTCATCAACGTCGCCGGCCACCGCTTGGGCACGCGGGAGATCGAGGAGGCGGTGAGCATGCATCCGAACATCGCAGAGTGTGCGGTTGTGGGCGTCGCCGATTCATTGAAGGGACAGATGCCTCTGGCTTTCGCCGTCGCCAAGGATGTTTCGAAACTGGATTCCCGCGAGGGCAAAAAAGAGCTCGAAAGACAGGTCCTGGAGACCGTGGACCGGCACCTCGGCCCGATCGCGCGCCCGAAAGCCGTACACTTCGTCACCTTGCTTCCCAAGACCCGCTCGGGAAAGACGCTGCGCCGCTCGATCCAGGCCCTCGCCGAGGGCCGCGACCCCGGCGATCTCACCACCATCGAGGACCCCGGCGCGCTTGATCAGATCAGGCGGTCGTTGCAAGAATAAGACTTTCCCCGGAAGAGAACAAAAATGAAAAACCGCCCCATGCTTACGCTGGACGACTGCCGCAAGATCTCCGCCGCCGCGGAGGCCGAGGCAGCGAAGAACAACTGGGCCGTCTGCGTCGCGATCCTCGACGACGGCGGCCATCTCCTGCACCTCGTGCGCATGGACGGCGCCACGCCGGCCAATGCCGAGATCGCGGTGCTCAAGGCGCGCACCGCCGCGCTCACCCGCCGCTCCTCGAAGATGTGGGAAGATCGCGTTGCAAGCGGCAGGCTGGCGATGCTGAAGATGCCGGTGCTGCCGGTACAGGGCGGCCTGCCCGTCATGGTGGAGGGCGTGTGCGTGGGGTCGGTCGGCGTTTCGGGCGTCCAATCCCACGAGGACGAGCAGATCGCCGAGGCCGGTATCAAAACCGTCAAACAATGAGGAGATAACGATGAATCCAGCCTTACCCCTGGTCGGCCGCATTCTGCTGACACTGCTTTTTTTTGTGGCCGGCTACAACAAGCTCATGAACGTCACGGGTACGGCCGGCTATTTCGGCAAGCTGGGTCTGCCGATGCCGGATCTGCTGGTGTGGCTCGTAATCGCAGTAGAGCTCGTCGGCGGGCTGCTGATTCTCATCGGCTGGAAGACGCGAGTGGTGGCCTGGGTCATGGCGATCTTCACGGTGGCGACTGCCGTCATCGGGCACAAGTTCTGGGTCGATCCTTCGCAGGCTACGCAGTTCCTGAAGAATCTCGCCATTGCCGGCGGCTTCATCATGCTCGCCTACGCGGGGCCCGGCAAGATCTCGGCCGACAAGGGCTGATCCGGAGCGGGGAATAAAAAAAGGGGCCGCGAGGCCCCTTTTTCATTGGTGCGAAAGGTATACGGCTACAGGCCCTTCGCGCCGGCCAGCGAGCATTGCTCATCCTGATCACCGGTGGCGCCGCTCGCGCCGACGGCGCCGATGACTTTGCCCTCGACCATGAGCGGCACGCCGCCCGGAGAGGCGAACACGCCCGGCAGCGTCGCGGTCGCGGGGCTGCCTTTGTTGATCGCATCGGCGAAAGCGCGCGTCGGACGCCGGTAGGTGGCCGCGGCCCGGGCTTTGCCGATCGCGATGTCGGCGCTGGCGAATTGCGTGTCTTCCATCTTCTCGTAGTACACCAGGGTACCGTGCGGATCGACGATCGCCACGGCAACGTTCCAGCCGTTCTTCTGGCATTCGGCGACGGCGCCGGCGGCGATCTTTTTTGCCGTCGAGACATTGACGGGCGTGCCGTAGCCGGGCCGCTTGTCCTGCGCCGCGGCGACGGTGGCGAATGCTGCGAGGGTAAAGCCTAGAACGATCCTCATATGCGACATCTTCCTCCTCCTCTGGTAGTGATAAGACTGGAATTCGCGCGCCCGCCTCAGGGCAGCGCGACTATACGCCGCTCGCGCAGCCTTTCTATATCGTCCGGTGAACAGCCGAGCTCGGCCAGTAATTCCCGGCCGTGCTCGCCGATCGCCGGCGGGTCGGCGCGCTTCGGCAGCCGCTTGCCGTCGAGCTCGAGCGGCAGCGCGGGAACGCGGATGGTCTTGTCGCCGACGCGCGTCTCCATCAGCCCGCCGAACGCGTTCAGGTGCGGATCGTCGAGCAGATCCCACGGCTTGGCGATCGGCGCGAACGGCAGCCCGATCTCCTCGAGCTTCGCCGCAAGGCTTGCCTGGTCGAACTTCTTTATCAGCGCGGAGAGGGCGGGCAAGAGCCAGCTGCGCTCCTTCACGCGCTGGCCGTTGGTCTTCAGGCGCGCGTCGCCCTTCAGGTCGTCGGCGCCGAACTCGCGGCAGAAGACCTCCCATTGCGTGTCGGTGACCACGCCGACGAAGAGCCGCCCGCCGTCGGCGGTCTCGAAGATGTCGTAGATGCCCCAGGCCGGGCGCTTGACCGACATCGGCGGCGGCGCCTCGCCGGTGAGCTCGAACTGCGCCATGTGCTGGGCGACGAGGTACGCGGTGCTCTCGAAGAGCGAGCTGGCGACGCGCTTGCCGCGCCCGGTCGCCTCGCGCTCGCGCAGAGCCGCGAGGATTCCGAGCGCGGCGAAGGTGCCGCCCATGATGTCGATCACCGAGGAGCCGGCGCGCAGCGGCCGATCGGGCAGCCCGGTCATGTAGGCGAGGCCGCCCATCATCTGCGTGACCTCGTCGAGCGCCAGGCGATGCTCGTACGGTCCCTTGAGAAATCCCTTGAGCGAGCAATAGATCAGCCGCGGGTTTTCCTGCTGCAATTTCTCATACGAGAAACCCAGGCGGTCGAGCGCGCCGGGACGAAAATTCTCCGTGAGCGCATCCGCGGTCCTGATCAGCTTCAGGACGAGCTGTTTGCCTTCGGGATGCGCGAGATCGACCGCGAGGCTCTTCTTGTTGCGGTTGAACACCGGGAAGAATCCGGAGCCGGCCGCCTCGAGCCGGCGCGTGTTGTCGCCGGCCAGCGGCTCCACCTTGATCACTTCGGCGCCAAGGTCCGCGAGCACCAGGCCGCACGAGGGGCCCATCACCATGTGCGCGAACTCGACTACACGCACGCCATCAAGCGGTAGCACGAAATCCTTTTGGCAAGCCGGCAAGCGGAGTGTGGCCGTAGATCGGCTCGCCCGGAATTCCCTTCACCAGGAGCTCCCGTGCGGCGAGAAGCTTCGGGAAATCGATTCCGGTCGACACGCCCATGCTTTCGAACATGAACACCAGGTCCTCGGTGATCACGTTGCCGCTCGCGCCGGGAGCAAACGGGCAGCCGCCGAGGCCGCCCATCGAGCTGTCGAAGACCCGCACGCCGACCTCGTAGGCGGCGAGCGCGTTCGCGAGGCCCAGGCCGCGCGTGTTGTGGAAGTGCGCCGCCTCGAGCTTTTCCCCGATCCGGCTCTTCACCAGAGAAAAGATTCTTTTCACCTGGGCGGGATTCGCGTATCCGACCGTATCGGCGAGCGCCACTGCGTCGCAGAACTTCGCAAGCGCCTCCGCGATGCGCGCCACTTCTTCCTCGGCTACCTTCCCCTGCAGGGTGCAGCCGAACGCGGTCGCGACGGCGCCCTCGATCTCGACTCCGGGATGCGGGAACTGCGCGCACTTGCGCACTTCTTCCACCATCTGGTCCGGGGTCATGCGGACGTTGGACACGCAATGCTCGTAGCTCGCCGAAACCGGGAAGGTGACTTTGTGCGCCCCGGCTTCCACCGCGCGCTGGAACCCCTTCAGGTTCGGCGCCAGTGCGACGACTTTCAGGCCCGGGATTTTTATCGCATGACGCACGATCTCGTCCGTGTCGGCCATGGCCGGGATCAGCTTCGGCGGCACGAAGGAGCCGACCTCGATCTCCGTGACACCGGCTGCGGCGAGCGCATCGATCCAGGCCTTCTTCGCCCCGGTAGGCATGAGTTGCTTGGCGTTCTGCAGCCCGTCGCGGGGCCCGACTTCGCAGATGTGGACTTGAGTCATCCGGAAATTCTAGCTCGCCTCGGCCTGCGTCCGCGACGGCAGGCGCCGCTCGAAGCGTCCGACGGCCATCCCCGCCAGCACGCCGGCACAGGCGAGGACGAGCATGGTGCCGAGGGAGGCCGACCAGCCGCCGAAGCGCGATGCGACCCAGGCGACCAGGATGGGAATGCTGAACTGGCCGATGTGCGAAGCCTGCATGATCATCCCGTTGGTGGTGCCGATGTGCTGAGGGCTCTTCGCATGCACGGGCGTAGCGGAGAAGATGACCCCGGGAATCATTCCCCCGAGCATGGAAAAAGCGAGCACGCAGCCGAACCTCACGAGATCCGGCGCGTCGTGGGCAAGGATGCCGAGGGTCGTTATCCCCATGGCGGCCGCGCCGGCGGCCATGACGACCCAGCGCGGCACTCCGCGGTTGAGCAGCAGGCCGCCGAGCAGGACGCCGGGAATATTGGCGGCGACGAATGCCGCCGTCAGCCAGGAGGCGGTGGCCTGGCTGGCGCCGCGCTCATCGACGGCGAAGGTCGGCAGCCACGTCATCAGCGAAGTCCACTGCCCGACGTAGCACATGAAAACCGCGCACAGCGCCAGGATGCCCGGACGGGTGAGCGATTCCGTCAGCAGGCGCAGCGAGCCGACGTTGCCGCCGAATGAAGGAGCAGGCACGCGCCGCGCGAGCAGCAGCGCGCAGGCAGCGGTATAGGCGGCGAGCCCGAGCCAGAGTCCACGCCAGCCCCACGTGGCAAGCGAGAGCGGCGCCGCGAGCATCACCGCGGTTCCGCCCGCCGGCATGTAGCAGCTCCAGATGGAGAACGCGGTCGAGCGGTCTTTCGGCAGGGTGGCTGCCGTGAGCAGCGGCGCCGCCGCGACCGTGAGGAGAATGAAGCCGACGCCTTCGAAAAAGCGCGAGACGAGGAGCACCCAGTAGCTCCACGCCAGGGCGCCGAGCACGCCTCCGGCCACCATCAGCCCGAGGCCGATCAAGGCGTAGCGTTTCTGGCCGAAGCGATCGGCGGCGGCGCCGCCGAACACGCCGAGCACCGACCCGACCGTGTACATCATGGTGTGAACGAAGCCCGACTCGATGAGGCTCAGGCCGAGGTCCTCGCGCATCGCCGGCAGGGCGGGCGGCACCTTGCCCATGTGCGCCCCGGCGGCCAGTCCGGCCGCGAAGACGATCCACACCGCGGTCCAGTTGGTCACGCGGCCGTGACTGGAATTTTCAGCTCAACGATCTTCTTCTGCCATTCCGCGGGGCCGGTGGTGTGCACGGAGCTGCCGCTCGCGTCGACGGCAACCGTCACCGGCATGTCGTGGACCTCGAACTCGTAGATCGCCTCCATGCCGAGATCCTCGAAGGCGAGCACGCGCGACTTGCGGATCGCCTTCGCCACCAGGTAGGCGGCGCCGCCGACTGCCATCAGGTAAGCCGCCTTGTGCTTGCGTATCGACTCGATCGCCGCCGGCCCGCGCTCGGCCTTGCCGATCATTCCGATCAGGCCGGTCTTCCCGAGCATCGTCTCGGCGAACTTGTCCATGCGCGTCGAGGTGGTCGGGCCCGCGGGACCGACGACTTCATCGCCCACAGGATCGACCGGGCCGACGTAGTAGATGACACGGTCGGTGAAGTCGACCGGAAGCTTCTCGCCCCTCGCGAGCATGTCCTGGATGCGCTTGTGCGCGGCATCGCGGCCGGTGAGCAGCTTTCCTGAAAGAAGCAGTCTTTGACCGGATTTCCATGACGCCACTTCTTCTTTCGACAGACGATTCAAATCTACTTTTTTCGAGCTGGCATCCGGAGTCCAGGTGACGGCGGGCCAGTCGGAGAGCTTCGGCTCCTCGAGCTCCGCAGGTCCGGAGCCGTCAAGGACGAAATGCGCGTGCCGGGTCGCGGCGCAATTGGGGATCATCGCGACCGGCCGGTTGGCCGCGTGCGCCGGGTAGGTCCTGATCTTGACATCGAGCACGGTCGAGAGCCCGCCGAGGCCCTGGGCGCCGATCCCGAGCGCGTTGACCTTGTCGTAGAGCTCGACGCGCAACTCCTCCAGCTTGCTCTTCGGGCCGCGCGCCTTCAGCTCGGCCATGTCGATCGGCTCCATCAGCGCTTCCTTCGCGAGGAGCATCGCTTTCTCCGCCGTCCCGCCCACGCCGATGCCGAGCATCCCCGGCGGGCACCATCCGGCGCCCATGGTGGGGACGGTCTTCAGCACCCATTCGGCGATCGAGTCCGAGGGATTGAGCATCACGAACTTGGACTTCGCTTCCGAGCCGCCGCCCTTCGCGGCGACATCCACCTCGACCTTGTTCCCTGCGACCATCTGCACGTTGATCACCGCGGGCGTGTTGTCGCGCGTGTTCTTCCTGCCGAAGTCCGATTCGTCCAGCACCGAGGCGCGCAGCTTGTTGTCCGGATCGAGGTAGGCACGGCGCACGCCTTCGTTGACGACATCCTCCAACGGCGCGTCGAAATCGAAGCGCACGCCCATCCCGATCTTCAGGAACACGTTGACGATGCCGGTGTCCTGGCAGATCGGGCGGTGGCCCTCGGCGCACATGCGCGAATTGGTGAGGATCTGCGCGATGGCGTCTTTCGCCGCCGGCGATTGCTCCCGCTCGTAGGCGCGGCCGAGGGCGCGGATGTAATCGGCGGGGTGGTAATAGGAGATGAACTGCAGCGCATCCGCGATGCTCTGCACCAGGTCACTTTTTGTGATGGTCGTCATTGAGGAAAAACGAAAAGAGGCCTGCGTGAAACTCTAGCACAGCGAAGCCTTTACAGGCCTTTGGTTTGGTGCTTCCATTCGCGTAATCGAAGAGGAGAGAGGTCGATGTCATCCACCATTGAATCGGTGCTGCAGGAGACGCGGGTGTTCCCGCCGTCGCCGGCGCTCGTCAAACAGGCGAATGTTTCCGGCATGGACGCGTACCGCAAGCTGTGCGCGGAAGCGGAGAAGGATTTCGAGGGCTTCTGGGCGCGTCTCGCCCGCGAGACTCTGCTTTGGTCGAAGCCCTTCACCAAGATCCTCGACGAATCCAAGGCGCCCTTCTACAGATGGTTCTACGACGGCGAGCTGAACGCGTCGTACAACTGCCTCGACCGGCATCTCAAGACGCAGCCCGACAAGGTCGCGCTCATCTTCGAGGCCGACGACGGCAAGGTGACCAAGGTCACCTATCAGGAGCTCTACAGGGAGGTCTGCAAGTTCGCCAACGCGCTCAAGGCGCGGGGCATCAAGAAAAGCGATCGCGTCCTGATCTACATGCCGATGTCGGTCCAGGCGGTGGTCGCGATGCAGGCCTGCGCGCGCATCGGCGCCACGCACTCCGTGGTGTTCGGCGGGTTCTCGGCGAAGAGCGTGCAGGAGCGGATCGTCGATGCCGGCGCGGTGGCAGTCATCACCGCGGACGGCCAGTTCCGCGGCGGCAAGGAAATCTCGCTGAAGCCGGTGGTCGACGAGGCGCTCGGCATGGGCGGCTGCGAAGTGATCAAGACAGTCTTCGTCTACAAGCGCTCCGGCAGCAACGTGGCAATGCACGCGGGCCGCGACCTCTGGTGGGACGACGCGGTCAAGGGCCAGCCCGACACCTGCGAGCCGACCTGGGTGAACGCCGAGCATCCGCTGTTCATCCTGTACACGTCGGGGTCGACCGGCAAGCCGAAGGGCGTGCAGCACTCGACCGGCGGTTACCTTCTCTGGGCGGCGCTCACGATGAAGTGGGTATTCGACAACAAGCCGTCGGATATCTTCTGGTGCACGGCCGACGTCGGCTGGGTGACGGGGCACACCTACATCACCTATGGGCCGCTCGCCGTCGGCGCGACGGAGGTGGTGTTCGAAGGCGTGCCGGTTTACCCGGACGCCGGCCGGTTCTGGAAGGTGATCCAGGACCACAAGGTGAACGTGTTCTATACGGCGCCGACGGCGATCCGCTCGTTGATCAAGGCGGGCGGCGATCTTCCGAAAAAATACGATCTCTCCTCGCTGCGCATCCTCGGCACGGTCGGCGAGCCGATCAATCCCGAGGCCTGGATGTGGTACCACGAGACCGTCGGCGGCGGGCGCTGCCCGATCGTCGACACGTGGTGGCAGACCGAAACCGGCGGCCACATGATCACGCCGCTGCCCGGCGCGACGCCTACCAAGCCGGGCTCGGCGACGCTGCCCCTTCCCGGCGTTTTCGCCGACATCGTGGACGAGACGGGAAACCCGGTGGGCAAGGGGAAGGGCGGCATCCTCGTGATCAAGCGGCCCTGGCCCTCGATGATCCGCACCATCTGGGGCGATCCCGAGCGCTTCAAGAAGAGCTACTACCCCGAGGACTTCAAGGGCAAGTACTACCTCGCGGGCGACGGCGCGAGCACCGACCAGGACGGCTACTTCCGGATCATGGGACGCATCGACGACGTGCTGAACGTCTCGGGCCATCGCCTCGGCACCATGGAGATCGAGTCCGCGCTGGTTGCGAACACGAAGCTGGTGGCGGAGGCGGCGGTGGTCGGGCGGCCCGACGATCTCACCGGCGAGGCCGTCTGCGCGTTCGTGGTGCTGAAAGGCGCGCGCCCGAGCGGCGACGACGCGAAGAAGATCGCCAAGGAATTGCGCGACTGGGTCGGCAAGGAGATCGGCGCCATCGCCAAGCCGAAGGACATCCGCTTCGGCGACAATCTGCCCAAGACGCGCTCGGGGAAAATCATGCGCCGGCTGCTGCGCTCGATCGCGAAAGGCGAGGAGATCACGCAGGACGTCTCGACGCTGGAGAATCCCGGGATCCTGGAGCAGCTGAAGCAGGCCACCTGAGCCGGGGGAGGGACGGCGCCATGGTGCAATGCAGCGAAAGTGCCGACTTGCTACCCGAGGTATGATCCTCGCGTCCGTATTTGGCACCCATCAAGTCTAAAAACAGGAGGAGCGAGCAATGGCCGTAGCCACTCAGCACGCGGATTTCAGCGGGGAAGAAAAGCGAGTCATATTCGCCTCGTCGTTGGGGACTGTCTTCGAGTGGTACGACTTCTATCTTTACGCGGTGCTCGCGCCGTTCTTCGCTGCGCTGTTCTTTCCTCCGGGCAATCAGACCGCCGCGCTGCTCTCGGCCTTCGCCGCGTACGCCGCCGGCTTTCTCGTGCGGCCCTTCGGCGCGCTGCTGTTCGGCCGCATCGGCGACATGGTGGGACGCAAGTACACCTTCCTCATCACGATCGTGGTAATGGGCGCCTCGACGTTCGCGGTCGGTTTGCTGCCGACTTACGCGACCCTCGGCTGGTTCGCGCCGATCCTCATGGTGACCTTGCGCCTGCTGCAGGGCCTCGCGCTCGGCGGCGAATATGGCGGCGCCGCGACGTACGTGGCGGAGCACGCGCCGAACGAGCGGCGCGGCTACGACACCAGCTGGATCCAGACCACCGCGACGATCGGCCTGTTCCTGGCTCTGCTGATCATCTGGCTTTGCCGCAGCAACATGGACGCCAAGGAATTCGCCGACTGGGGCTGGCGCGTGCCGTTCTGGCTGTCGCTGATCCTGCTCGCGTTCTCGGTGTACATCCGGCTGAAGCTGCAGGAGTCGCCGGTATTCCAGAAGATGAAGTCGGAAGGCAGGGGATCGAAATCCCCCCTGACGGACAGCTTCCTCAAGTACCCGAACAACAAGTACGTGCTGCTCGCGCTGCTCGGCGCGACGGCCGGCCAGGGCGTCGTCTGGTACACGGGACAGTTCTACGCACTGTTTTTCCTGACCATCACGCTCAAGCTCGACTACGTGTCGACGTACTCGCTGATCGGGCTTTCGCTCCTGATCGGCACGCCATTCTTCATTTTCTTCGGCTGGCTTTCCGACAAGATCGGGCGGCTGAAGATCATCATGGCCGGCTGCCTGATCGCGGCGGTGACGTACTTCCCGTTGTTCGCGGGGCTCACCCACTACGTCAACCCGGCGCTCGAGCAGTTCTCCGAGAAGACGAAGATCAGCGTCGCGGCCAATTCCTCGGACTGCCAGTTCCACATCTTCGTCGGGCCGTGGAGCAAGTTCTCCGATTGCGACCGGGTCAAAGACTTCCTCACCAAGCAGGGCCTGTCGTTCAAGTCCGTCGCGGGCGAGCCGGGCAAGGTCGTCACGACCATCGGCGATGCAAAGGTGGACGGCTGGGACCAGAAGAAGCTCGCCGAGACCCTGAAGACCGCCGGCGCTCCGCCCACCGCTGACAAGAGCAAGGTGAACTGGGTGATGACCGAGCTGATCCTCGTCATCATGGTGATCTACGTCACCATGGTGTACGGCCCGATCGCGGCGTTCCTCGTAGAACTGTTCCCGACCGAGATCCGCTACACCTCGATGTCGCTGCCGTATCACATCGGCAACGGCTGGTTCGGCGGAATGCTGCCGCTCACGGCCACGGCAATGGTGGCGGCGACGGGCGATATCTACTACGGTCTGTGGTATCCGATCGTGGTCGCGGTCATGAGCCTGATCATCGGCACGTTCTTCCTGCGGGAGACGAAGGACCGCGACATCCGGACCTACGCGCACGGTCGTGCCTGAGGCCGTTCGAGTCCGTTCGCGTCATGAAAAAGCCCGCCTCACGGCGGGCTTTTTTTTGTGCTGCGCGCTAGAATCCCCGGCCTGCGGAGAGATGGCCGAGCGGCTGAAGGCGCACGCTTGGAAAGCGTGTAAACGGTAAAACGTTTCGTGGGTTCGAATCCCACTCTCTCCGCCAGTCTATTCGTCGGCGCCGAGCCGTCCGGTCTTCATCATCCAGGAAAGAATCCCGAATACGGTCGCGACTGCGCCCAGGAACGCCCAAAACCAGGCATAACCCACGGATATTTCCCGCTCCGACGCGTCCGTGAGCGTCTGCAGGCCGGAAAAGGCGGTAAGGGAGACCGAGAAGCAGACGAGCGCGAATGCCACGCACATCCACATCGCGACGGCGGCGGAGATTTTCATGAACGGGATACTACAAAAGAAAACGCCCGGCCCGCTTTCGCGTGCTGGGCGTGGAACCATCGCGCAAGCGACACGCGATGGAGGAGGATTCGTCGAGTCTAGGGTACTGCCGGGGTCCCTCGCAGGCCTGACTTCAGGCTTGCTAATTCCTGACGACGAATGTCGTTTCACTACGGCATAATGGGAACCGGCGGGCCTCCCCGCATCGCAGTCTGGTGAACCTGGTCAGGTCCGGAAGGAAGCAGCCACAGCCGGTCCCTGCGAGTGCCGGGGGTCAGGCTCGCCAACAAATTCACTAACGCATGAGCTATCAGGTACTTGCGCGCAAATGGCGGCCGAAGGATTTCGGCAGCCTGGTCGGCCAGGAGCACGTCGTGCGCGCATTGCGCCACGCGCTGGAGCAAAAGCGCCTGCATCATGCCTATCTCTTCACCGGGACCCGCGGCGTGGGCAAGACCACCCTGGCGCGCATCCTGGCGAAGTGCCTGAATTGCGAGACCGGCATCACTGCCCAGCCGTGCGGAAAGTGCGGCGCCTGCCTCGAGATCGACGGCGGGCGGTTCGTCGACCTGCTTGAAGTGGACGCCGCGACCAATACCAAGGTCGACGAGATGCGCCAGCTCCTCGAGACTGCGCAATACGCGCCGACCCGCGGGCGCTTCAAGGTCTACGTGATCGACGAAGTCCACATGCTCTCGACCTCGGCTTTCAACGCGATGCTGAAGACGCTGGAGGAGCCGCCGGAGCACCTCAAGTTCATCCTCGCCACGACCGATCCGCAGAAGATCCCGGTCACCGTCCTCAGCCGCTGCCTGCAGTTCAATCTGAAGCAGATGCCGCCGGCGGCGATCGTCGCGCACCTCGGCAAAGTCCTCGCCCAGGAAGGCATCGAGCACGACAAGGACGCGCTGTCGCTGATCGGCCGGGCGGCCGCGGGCAGCATGCGCGATGCGCTGTCGCTGCTCGACCAGGCCATCGCGCACGGCGGCGGCAAGGTTTCCGCGCAAAGCGTCGGTGAGATGCTGGGCGCGATCGACCAGAGCTATCTCCTGCGGTTGGTGGAAAGCGTGGCGGGCGGCGACGCTGGCGCCGCTCTGAAGATCGCGGACGAGATGCAGGGACGCAGCCTGTCGTTCGACGCCGCGCTCGCGGATCTGGCGAGCCTTCTCCTGCAGGTGGCGCTCGCGCAATCGGTGCCCGAGGCGCTCGAGGACGACCTGCCGGAGCGCGAGCGCATCGTGGCGCTCGGCGCCGCGCTCGATCCGGAATCGGTGCAGCTCTACTATCAGATCGCGCTGCAGGGCCGGGAAGATCTGCCGCTGGCGCCGGACGAGCATGCGGGATTCGTGATGACGCTTCTTCGCATGCTCGCCTTCAGCCCGCAGGGCGTCGCGCCGGAGTTGCCGCGCGCGGCGGGCGGCGAGAAGAAGGACTCGCCCAGGAAAGCGCCGCTCGCGTCCACGCTCGCTCCGTCCAGATCGACGGCGGGCGAATGGCCGCAGATCGCGCAGCAGCTCCCGGTGACGGGCGCCACGCGCGAGCTCGCGCGAAACGCCGAGCTGCGCAGCCGGGAAGGCAACATCTTCGACCTGGTGGTGCCGAAGGCGAAAGCCTACCTGGCCGACCGCGGCTACCAGGAGAAGCTGAAAGCCGCGCTGGAGAAGCACCTCGGCAGCCCCGTCACGGTGAAAGTCGCCGTCGGCGAGGTCGCCGGCGCGACCGCCGCGGCAATCGAGGCGGAAACGCGCGATGCGCGCCAGGCGGACGCCGTGCGCGCGGTGCAGTCCGACGGCTTCGTGAAAGATCTCGTCAACCTGTTCGACGGCAAGGTCGTCGACTCCACCATCCGGGACGATCAAAAATGAAAGGCAATATCGGTCAGCTGATGAAGCAGGCGCAGATGATGCAGGAGAAAATGCGCCTCATGCAGGAGCAGCTGGCGAGCCTCGAAGTCGAAGGCCAGTCCGGCGCCGGCATGGTCAAGGTCCAGATGACCTGCAAATACGAGGTCAAGCGCGTTGCCATCGATCCGTCGCTCGTTGGAGACGACCGGGAGATGCTCGAGGACCTGGTGGCCGCGGCCTTCAACGACGCGGCGCATCGCGTCGAGAGCACGGTCGCGGAGAAGATGGGCGGCGTGACGGCCGGCCTCGGGCTGCCCGCCGGCTTCAAGCTTCCGTTTTGAAAAACAAAGAGCCGCTTCCGACCTCCACGGGGCTCGAGCGGCTGATCGAGGCATTGCGGGTTCTCCCCGGCGTCGGCCCGCGTTCCGCGCAGCGCATGGCCTACCACCTGCTCCAGCACGACCGCGGCGGCGCCGAGCGCCTGGCGCAGGCGCTGTCGGGCGCGCTCGCAGTCGTGCGGCGCTGCTCGAAATGCAACAATTTCTCCGAAGAGGAGATCTGCGGGCTGTGCCGCTCCGCGCGCCGCGATGCCTCCATGCTGTGCGTGGTCGAGACACCAGCCGATCTCGCCACCGTCGAACAGACGCTGAGCTATTCAGGGATGTACTTCGTGCTGATGGGGCGCCTGTCGCCCCTCGACGGCGTCGGGCCGCGGGATATCGGGCTCGACCGGCTGCTGGCGCGAGCCTCCGAGGGCGAGGTGCAGGAGGTGATCCTCGCCACCAATTTCACCAACGAGGGCGAGGCGACCGCGCACTACATCGCGGAGATGCTGCGCTCGCGCAATGTGAAGGTAAGCCGGATCGCGCGCGGCGTGCCCCTGGGCGGGGAGCTCGAGTACGTCGATATCGGAACGATCTCGCAGGCCCTGCTGGATCGCCGCGGAATCTAGTACATTCGCATTCCAGGAGGAGGACCATGAGGAAAATTCTATCCAGGCTGGCCGCCGCGTCGCTGCTCGCGACGGCGTTCCACGGCCATGCGCAGATCGAAAAGCGCGATGTGCACATCGCGGTGGGCGGAAAAACCGCGCTGTACTACCTGCCGCTCACGATCACCGAGCGGCTGGGCTACTTCAAGGACGAAGGCCTCAACGTCAGGATCAGCGACTTCGCCGGCGGCACCCGCTCGCTGGAAGCCGTCGTGGGCGGCAGCGCAGACGTGGTTTCCGGATCCTACGAGCACACGATCAACATGCAGTCGCGGATGCAGCACTTTCGCGCTTTCGTGCTCTCGGGCGCCGCGCCGCAGATTACCGTCGCGATCTCGAGCAAGCTCGCAGAGAAGTACAAGTCACCGAAAGACCTGAAGGGCCTGAAGGTGGGCGTCAGTGCGCCGGGCTCGAGCACGAACATGGTGATCAACTATGTGCTTGCCAAGGGCGGCCTCAAGCCCACGGACGTGTCGATCCTCGGCATCGGCGCCGGCGCGACCGTCGTCTCCGCGATAGACCAGGGGAGGGTGGACGTGATCTCGCAGACGGATCCGGCCGTGACGATCCTCGAAAAGGAGGGCAAGGTGAAGGTGATCGCCGAGACGCGCACGCCTCAAGGCACGGAACGCCTTTTCGGTGGACCGATGCCCGCCGCCAGCCTCTACGCGCCGGTCGACTACGTGAAGAAAAATCCCAACACGGTCCAGGCGCTCACCAACGCCATGGTGCGCGCGCTCCTGTGGATGCAGGAAGCATCGCCGCAGCAGATCCTCGCGACGGTTCCCGAGGAGTACACGCTCGGCGACAAGGCGATGTACCTGTTCGCGTACAACAACGTGAAGACCGCCTACTCGAAGGACGGCTACTTCAGCGAGGCGGGGGCAAAGACCACGCTGAAGGCGCTCGCGTCGTTCAATCCGGCGATCAAGCCCGAGTCGATCGACCTGAAGGAGACGTACACCAACGACTTCGTCAGGAAGGCGCACGAGAAATACGGCAGGCACCAACAGGCTGCGGCGCCGGCGCGAGAGCCGGCGAAGGAGAAGCAGGCGCAGAAGAAGTAGCGATGTCCGCAGCGATCCCGGCGCTCGCGCTGCAGGACATCACCGTAACCTTCGTATCGCCGGACGGCGGCCGCTACACCGCCATCCGCGACACGACGCTCCGCGTCGCGCCGGGCGAGTTCGTCTCGGTCGTCGGCCCGACGGGCTGCGGCAAATCCACGCTGCTCAATGTCGCTGTCGGGCTGCTGCAGCCTTCGACGGGCCGCACGCAAGTTTTCGGGGCTCCTCTCGACGGCCTGAATCGCAAGGCCGGCTATCTTTTCCAGACCGAGGCGCTCATGCCCTGGCGCACCGCGCTCGCCAACGTGACCGCCGGCCTGGAATTTCGCGGAATCGAAGAAGGACAAGCGAAAAAGCAGGGCGAAGCCTGGCTCCAGCGCGTGGGGCTCGGCGGCTTTGGCGAGCGCTATCCGCACCAGCTCTCGGGCGGAATGAGAAAGCGCGTGGCGCTGGCACAGACGCTGATCCTGGATCCCGAGATCATCCTCATGGACGAGCCTTTCTCGGCGCTCGACATCCAGACCCGCCAGCTAATGGAGAACGAGCTGCTCGAGCTCTGGTCGGCGAACCGCAAGTCGGTGATCTTCATCACTCACGACCTCGAGGAGGCGATCTCGCTGTCGGACCGCGTAGTGGTGCTTTCGGCGGGGCCGGAGTCGCATCCGATCGGCGAGTTCCAGATCGACCTGCCGCGGCCGCGCGACGTGGCCGAGATCCGCCTCACGCCGCGCTTCGTCGAGCTGCACAGCCTGATCTGGGGCGCGATGCGCGAAGAAGTGCTGAAGAGCTATGCCCGGCAACAGAATAAGTAGGTCGCTGCGCTTCTGGCAGGTAGCGCTGTTCGTCGCGCTGCTCGTGGTCTGGCACGTGGCGACCAGCCCGACGCTCCTGCCGCCGATCTATTTCGACAATCCGCACAAGGCGGCGTTTTTCTTCGGCGAGCCGCTCAAAGTGCTGGAGCGCATCTGGATCTGGTTTTCCACCGGCTATATCTATTCGCACCTCTGGGTGACGCTGCTCGAGACGCTGATGGCTTTCGTCATCGGCACGGTCCTCGGGCTCGGCATGGGCCTGTGGCTCGCGCTTAGCCCGACGGCCTCCGCACTTTTCGATCCCTACATCAAGGGGTTCAACTCGATGCCGAGAGTGATCCTCGCGCCGATCTTCGGCGTCTGGTTCGGCCTGGGCATGGCTTCCAAGGTCGCGCTCGGGGTGACGCTCGTCTTCTTCATCGTCTTCTTCAACGTGTACCAGGGCGTCAGGGAGGTAAGCCATACCGTTCTCGCCAACGCGCGGATTCTGGGCGCCTCGAATCGCCAGCTCATGCGCCACGTCTATGTCCCGAGCGCGATGAGCTGGGTTTTCGCGAGCCTGCACAATTCAGTGGGCCTCGCGTTCGTCGGTGCGGTCGTGGGCGAATACCTTGGATCGTCCGAGGGCGTGGGCTACATCATCTTGCAGGCCGAGGGCACCTTCGACATCAATTCCGTATTCGCGGGAATCGTGGTGCTGACCGCTTTCGCGCTGCTTCTCGACTGGATAGTCACGCTCGCCGAGCGGCGCCTGCTCGTGTGGCAGCCGCGCGGCGGCGAAACGGAGAAGATCTGATGAGAGCGGTTCTTCTGGCGGTGCTGGCGCTGTTTTCTGCCCTGGCCTGCGCGCAGGCTTATCCGTCCAAGCCGGTGAAAGTGGTGATCCCATATCCCGCCGGCTCCACGCCGGACATCGTCGGTCGGACTGTTTGCGACCAGCTGCAAAAGGCGCTCGGCCAGCCGTTCGTGGTCGAGAACCGCACCGGCGCGGGGGGGAACATCGGTGCGGATGCGGTGGCGAAGGCGCCCGCCGACGGCTACACGCTCCTCGTCGCGATCAACGGCCCGGTGGCGGTGAACAAGCACCTCTACAAGAACCTGCCCTACGATCCCGACCGCGACCTGCTGCCGATATCTCTGCTGGCCTCGGCGCCGCAAATGCTGGTCGTGACGCCCGCGGTGCCCGCGACGTCGTTCAGCGCCTTCCTCGATTACGCGCGGCGCAACCCGGGACGCCTGTCTTACGGCTCGGTGGGAAGCGGCAGCGCATCGCACTTGACGATGGAGATGCTGAAGAGCGATGCAAAGATCTTTCTGGTTCACATTCCGTATCGCGGGTTTCCGCCTGCGCTGACCGACATGCTTTCCGGGAACATCGACACCATGTTCGCCATCATCCCGGCGGTGTTGCCGCAAGTTCGCGCGGGCAGGATCAAGGCGCTCGCCGTCACCGCGCTCAAGCGCTCCACGCTCGCGCCCGAGGTCCCGAGCGTCGCGGAGCTCGGCTATCCGCAGCTCGAGTCGCTCGCCTGGATCGGCCTGCTTGCGCCTGCCGGTACGCCCACGGAAATCGTCGCGCGGCTGAGCGCGGAAACGGTGAAGGGGATGCAAACGCTCGAGACGCGCGACCTGCTCGGCAAGCAGGGCTTCGACGTGGTGGCGAATTCGCCGGAGGAGTTCGCGCGCTGGATCCGCGCCGAGTCCGGGAAGTGGTCCAAGGTGATCCGGACTAGCGGCGCGACGCCGGATTGAGCTAAACTCTCGGCCGCGGGGTGGAGCAGTCTGGCAGCTCGTCGGGCTCATAACCCGAAGGTCATAGGTTCAAATCCTATCCCCGCAACCAATACCTGAAGAAGCCGCGCCCCGGGTCGGAAGCCCGCCCGGGGCAGTTTTTTTGTAGTTTCTGTAGTGAATGGAACGAAAAAGACGTCGCCAGACCTTGCATGGCATGGCGGAATCCTTCATAATCTTTGTCTCACTTGCTGCGGCGGCGTCCAGAACACCGGACCCCATCTGCTTCCGCAAGGGAAGTCTGCAGCAGCGAAGTCCGTAGCAAACGCTCTTTAAAAATTCGCAGCCGATAAGTGTGGGCGCTTGATTTGAAGGCGCCGGCTCAAGACGTTGCTTTTACGTCTAGGGTTGGCCAAAGTTTCAAGAATCAAGTGCTCATAGAGAAGTAAACCTCGTTTACTTTGAGTGAAGCACGAAGTAATTCGCCTCGGCAGCAATGCCGGGGTAAGCAGGATTAATTGAAGAGTTTGATCCTGGCTCAGATTGAACGCTGGCGGCATGCCTTACACATGCAAGTCGAGCGGCAGCGCGGGGGCAACCCTGGCGGCGAGCGGCGAACGGGTGAGTAATGCATCGGAACGTGTCCTCTTGTGGGGGATAACCAGTCGAAAGACTGGCTAATACCGCATGAGCTCGAGAGAGGAAAGCAGGGGATCCGCAAGGACCTTGCGCGAGAGGAGCGGC
>Ga0209131_1000112_pt1 | contig 59718 bp, 71 predicted proteins | sample GraSoi_2013_40cm_FD_185826 | JGI IMG/M metagenome (GOLD analysis project Ga0209131, IMG submission 185826) | Grasslands soil microbial communities from the Angelo Coastal Reserve, California, USA - Sample 9_17_2013_40cm (SPAdes) (version 2) | ecosystem: Environmental > Terrestrial > Soil >...
CCGCCCGCCACGACGAGGCCGGTTACCACCCCGCCGAGGGTGTAGTTGAAGTGGCTCCTGAAATCCTTTCCGGAATAGACGAAGGCGATGATCGCGCCGCCGATCAGCGCGGCGAAGAGGGCGGCCAGGATGCGCTTTTCGACCCTCAGTTTCAGCGAAAAGAGAGAGGGCAGATCCTGGCCGGTCGGCAGGACCACCGAAACCTGCTCCAGCACGCCTACGCGAAACGCGCCCAGCACGCCGCGCAGCGTCATGTACGCCGCGATGCCGAGGAAGACGTAGACCACGACCGACTTGAGGTTGCCGCCGCCGATGCGGATCAGCGTCTTCGAGCCGCAGCCGGAGCCGAGGGTCATGCCCACGCCGAAGAGAAAGCCGCCGACAATGTACGAGAGCCAGGTGAAATTCGGGCCGGGGTAGATCGACTTCGTGAGATCGACCACGCCGGCGAGCTGCAGGGCGCTCGAGGCGAGCAGCGCGACCGCGATGGCGAGCAGCCACATGCGCATCCGGTTGAAGTCGCCCATGTTGACCCAGTCCGAGACCGCGCCCATGGTGCAGAAGTCGGTCTTGTTGGCGACCGCGCCGAAGATGAACGCGAGGAGAAACGCGCCCCCGGTCACATAGGGGGCGAGCTGGGCCGGGCTTAGATCGCTCAGCGTCTGAAGGCCGCGAGGCGCTGCTTCGCGCTCGTCGCGGCGGAGCTCGCGGGATACTTCGAGACGAGCTCCTCGAGGGTTCGCTGCGCGGCCTTGCGGTCGCCCATCGTCTCCTGCGCGCTCGCCACGCTGAGCATCGCGTCGGGCGCCTTGGCGCTGTCGGGCCAGGTGGCGAGGAGCTTGCGCTGCGCGGCGACCGCGTTCTTGTAGTCGCGCTGGCCGGAGTACGCCATGCCGACCCAGTACTGGGCGTTCGAAGCGAGCGGGCTGAGCGGATAGGTGACGAGAAAGCCCTGCATCGCCGACACCGCGAGCGGATAGTTGCCGAGCTTGAACTGCTCGAGCGCCGCCTGGTACGCCTTGTTCTCGGCGGGCGAGGCCTCGGCCTCCGTGGGCGCGGGGGGCGGCGCGGTCGCGGCCTGCTCGCGCGTCTGCTCGAGCTTGCGCAGGCGCGTGTCGATGTCCAGGTAGAGGTCCTTCTGCCGCTTGTCCGCGCTCTCGGCCTGGTTCGCGAGCACTTCGAGCTGGCCGCGCATGCGGGCGATGTCGTTGCGCAGCGCTTCGAGCTGCGACGAGAGCTCGAGGATCGCGCCGCGGTCGGTCGCCGCGGACTCGATCTTGCCGAGGCGCTCCTCGACGGCCCGCTGGTTGGCGTCGACCTGCTGGCGCAGCGTGTCGATGCGCCGGCGCGCCTCGCCGTCGTCGAACAGCCCCTGCGCGAGCGCCGGCGCGGCAAGCGCCCCGAGAACGAGGATCGCCCCGACCGCGCCGAGGATCGTCGTCGGCGCGGCGCGGCCGCCGAGGCGGCTACGGCGCATCAGTACTCGCCGCTATACAGCACTTCGCCGCGGCGGTTCTTCGCCCAGCAGTCCTCCGAATGCTCGGAGCACGCCGGCTTTTCCTCGCCGAGGCTGACGGATTCGATCTGCGCGTCCTTCACGCCGAGCAGCGTCATCATCTTCTTCACGCTGTCGGAGCGGCGCTGGCCGAGCCCGACGTTGTACTCGCGGCTGCCGCGCTCGTCGGCGTTGCCCTGGATCAGCACCTTGGAGCCGGGGTTGTCGCGCAGGTACTTGGCGTGCGCCTCGACGATCGGCCGGTACTCCTCCCTGACGTCGAACTTGTCGAAGTCGAAGTAGACGGTGCGCTTCGACAGGATGTTGTTGGGATCCTTCAGCGGATTGACGCCGCTCGCGCTCGGCTTGCCGGTGACGTCGACCGGCGCGACCCTGGAGGTCTCGGGCTTCGTCGGCGAGCCCTTGTCCACCACGTCGGCGGGCTTCTGCTCATCCGTGGGCGTAGTGGTGCAGGCGGCGAAAAGAGTGGACATCGTTACGGCGAAAGCTGCGATCAGGATTGCGCGCACGGCATGACTCCTTTATTCGATGAACGGGCCCCACGCGGGCTCGCGGACGTCCCCAGCGGTGATGCTCAGTCTCTGCTTGATGCGCCCGTCGGAGGAAACCGCCGAGAGCACGCCCTTTCCGCCGATCACGGTGGCGAGAAGGATCATCCGGCCGTTGGGCGCGAAGCTCGGCGACTCGTCGCGGTCGCTGTCGGTGATGATCTGGAGCTGTTTGTTCGTCAAGTCGAGCAACGCCACCTGGAACTTGCCGCCATTGCGGGCGATAAAAGCGAGCGTCTTTCCATCCGGGCTGAGCCTGGGCGAAACATTATAGCTGCCCTCGAACGTGATGCGCTGCGGCTCCCCGCCGGCGACCGGCACGCGATAGATCTGGGGGCTGCCGCCCCGGTCCGAGGTGAAGTAGATCCACTGGCCGTCGGGCGCGAAGCGCGGCTCGGTGTCGATCGCGCTCGAGCTCGTCAGGCGGCGCACCCCGCTGCCGTCCGGGTTGATCAGGAAGATCTGCGAGCCGCCCTCGCGCGACAGGGTGACGGCGAGCAGCTTGCCGTCGGGCGACCAGGCCGGGGCCGAGTTCGAGCCCTTGAAGTTCGCCACCACGTTGCGCTTCCCGTCCAGCAGCGAATGCACGTAGACCACCGGCTTCTTGGCTTCGAAGGAAACGTAGGCGAGGCGCCGGCCGTCGGGCGACCAGGCGGGCGAGATGATCGGCTCGAACGAGGCGAGCGCGGTCTCCTCGCCGGCGCCGTCGGCGTCGGCGATCTGCAGCTCGTAGCGGTTGCCGCGCTTGACGACGTACGCCACGCGCGTCGAGAACACGCCTTTCTCGCCCGTCAGCTTCTCGTAGACGAAATCGGCGATGCGGTGGGCGGTGGCGCGCAGCTGCTCCCGCGTGAGGGTGTAGGCGATGCCGCCCAGCGGCGCCTGCTTCACCGTGTCGTAGAGGCGAAACCGGGCCTCGAAACGGCCGTCGGGCCGCGCCGAGACCGAGCCCACGAGCAGCGCGTCGGCGAGCCGCGAGCGCCACTCGGCGTAGTTGATGCTGGACGCCTCGGTCGGCGCCGGCGAGAGCGGCGGCACCTCGACCGAGCGGAACAGACCGCTCCTCTCGAGATCGGCGCGCACGATCGGGGTGATGCCCCCGGCGGCCAGGACCCCTTCCCCGGCGAAGGGGACGATGGCGACCGGGATGCGCTGCGCGCCGGCGCCCGTGATCTCGATCGCGAGCTGTGCATGGGCCGCCGGAACGAACGCGGAGCAGAGCGGCAGTAACGCCGCGAGAACCAAGCTGAAAAAACGCAACCGCAAGCTGCTCCTCCTGATCTTGATCTTGTTCTGAAACTCTCTATTGGTCCCGCGGCCGGAAGCGAAGTTCCAGCTGCCGCTCAAACAGGCTCGCCGGCTCGGGCTTGGGCAACGGCGAGGACTTAAGGATAGCGCGGTAAACGGCGTCGTCGTAACCGGGGTGCCCGCTCGACTTGCGCATCCTCGCCGTGAGCACCTCGCCGGTCGGCAGCAGGGCGACGTCGAAAATCGCCTCGGGATCGCCGACCAGGTCCGGGGGCAGGTTGATATTGGAGCGGATCTTGTTGCGTATTTTGGAGACCCAGGCCGCCATCGCCCGGTCGCGCGCGGCGGCCTGCTCGCGCGCCGCCTGGTCCCGCGCCTGCGCCTTTGCCTGGCGCTCCCGGAACTCGCTCTGCTCGCGCGCCAGCTCCGCCTGAGCGCGCTTTTCCAGCTCGAGGTCGCGCGGCGCGGGCTTGGGCTTCGCTGCCGGCGGCGGCTTCGGCTTGGGTTTGGGCTCGGCCTTGGGCTTGGGCGCCGGCTTCTCGACGATCTCCGGTTTCTCGATCTTCGGCTCCGGCTTGGGCGGCTCGGGCTCGATTTTCGGCTCGGGCTTGGGTGGCTCGACGACCGGCGAAGGCAGGGGCGGCGGGGGCTCCCACAGCTCCACGCTGACGGTCTCGGGCTGGTAGCTCTGCATGCGCACGCCGAAGAACATCACCGCGATGAGCACCGCGTGGATGGCAAAGGCGAGCGCGAACGAGCGCCCGTAGCCGGGCTCGTAGCGCTGACCGAACGCCAGCGCGCTCATCGCCGCGGGGCGGCGCTCATTTTTGCGCCGGCTTCACCTGCAGGCCGACTCGCGCGATCGACTGGCTGCGCAGGTCGTCCATCACATTGAGGACCGCCTCGTAGCGCACGTTCTTGTCGCCCGCGATCAGCACCGCGAGGTCCGGGTTCTTCGCCTGGCGCTGCTTGATGATCTGGGCGAGCGCGGCGCGCGTCACGTCCTGCTCGTTGACAAGCGCCCCGGCGGCGTCGCGCTCGCGCAGGATCAGCCGCGCGTCTTCGCGCACGATGATCTCGATCGGCACGATCTTCGGCTGGCCGGCCTTGCCGACGCTCGGCAGGTCGATCACGCCCGGGGTCACGAGCGGCGCGGTCACCATGAAGATCACCAGCAGCACGAGCATCACGTCGATGTACGGCACGACGTTGATGTCGTGCATCGGCGCGCGCTTTCGGCGAAGCGCCATGCTTACCTGACGGCCTGGCGCTGCAGGATGTTGGAGAACTCTTCCATGAAGCTCTCGAAACGGTTGGCGAGCCGGTCGATGTCGTGCGAGTAGCGGTTGTAGGCGACCACCGCCGGAATCGCGGCGAACAGGCCGATCGCGGTCGCCACCAGCGCCTCGGCGATGCCCGGCGCGACCTGCGCGAGCGTCGCCTGCTGCACGTTCGCGAGGCTGCGGAAGGCGTGCATGATTCCCCACACCGTGCCGAACAGGCCCACGTAGGGGCTGACCGAGCCGGTGGAGGCGAGAAACGAGAGGTGGCGCTCGAGGAAGTCCATCTCGCGCTGGAACGTGGCCTTCATCGCGCGCCGCGCGCTGTCGACCATGTCGCTCGGGTCGGTCTTCTGGCCGCGCAGCTTGGCGAACTCGCGAAAGCCCGCCTCGAAGATGCGCTCCAGGCTGCCGATGGTATGGCGGCTGTTGACCGCGCCCTGGTAGAGCGCGCTCAGGTCCTTGCCGCTCCAGAACTCGCGCTCGAACTTCTCGGTCTGGCCGCCGGCGCGGCGGATCGAGAACCACTTCTGGAAGATGAACATCCAGGACATGAAGGAGACGGCGAGCAGCAGGAACATCACCACCTTGACGACGATGCTCGCGTGGACGATCAGGGTCCAGATGTCGAGGTCCTGCGTGAGGTTCATTTGAGCGCCCGTTCGAGTTCTTGGGGAAATCGTGTCGGAATCATTCGATCGCGGTCCACCAGCGCCAGCGTTATCTCGCCTTCGACCAGCAATTCCTCGCCGCGTTCGACGCGATGCCGGAACACCAGGCTCGCGCGGCCCATTTTAACGACTTCGGCGCTGACCGAGAGCATGTCGTTAAGGCGCGCCGGCTTGTGGTAATTCACCGTCAGCTTGAACACCAGGAAGAGGACGCGCCGCTCCTCGGCGATGCGCGCGAGATCGAGCCCGGCGCCGTTCAGCAGCTCGCTGCGCGCGCGCTCCATGAAGGACAGATACTGCGCATGGAACACCACGCCGCCTGCGTCGGTGTCCTGGTAGTAGACCCGCACCGGGATGCGGAATGGCTTTCTACGCGTCAGAGAGAAGATCCGGACCCGCGGCGTTGCCCGCCGGGGCGACCAAGCCGAAATGCCGGTACGCCGCCAGCGTCGCGACCCGCCCACGCAGCGTGCGTTGCAAATAGCCTTGCTGGATGAGATAGGGCTCGAGCACGTCCTCGATGGTGTCGGCTTCCTCGCCGATGGCATGCGCGAGATTCTCCACCCCCACCGGTCCGCCCGCGAACTTCTCGATCACCGCGAGCAGCAGCTTGCGGTCCATCGTGTCGAAGCCCAGCGCATCGACATCCAGCATCTTCAACGCGGCGTCGGCGACCGGCTTTGTGACCACGCCGTCCGCCTTCACTTGCGCGTAGTCGCGCACGCGCCTGAGCAAGCGGTTGGCTACCCGCGGCGTTCCACGCGCGCGACGCGATATTTCACTCGCTCCTTCTTCCTCCAGTGAAACCTGCAGCAAGCGTGCGGAGCGCTGCACGATCTTCGCAAGCTGCTCCTGCGAGTAAAACTCCAGCCGCGCCACGATGCCGAAGCGATCGCGCAGCGGATTGGTGAGCATGCCGGCGCGGGTGGTCGCGCCGACGAGCGTGAACGGCGGCAGGTCGAGCTTGATCGAGCGCGCCGCCGGGCCCTCGCCGATCATGATGTCGATCTGGAAGTCCTCGAGCGCGGGATAGAGGATCTCCTCGACGATCGGCGAAAGCCGGTGGATCTCGTCGATGAAGAGCACGTCGCGCGGCTCGAGGTTGGTGAGGAGCGCGGCGAGATCGCCCGGACGCTCGAGCACCGGCCCGGAGGTCTGGCGCAGGTTCACGCCCATCTCTTTTGCGACGATGTGCGCGAGCGTGGTCTTGCCCAGGCCCGGCGGGCCAAACAGCAGCACGTGATCGAGCGCTTCGCTTCGTCCCCTGGCCGCCTGGATGAAGATCTCGAGCTGGCCGCGGACCTTGTCCTGCCCGACGTACTCCCCGAGCGTCGCCGGACGCAGCGAGCGCTCGAACTGCTCCTCCTGCGTGGAGACGGGCTTGGCGGAGATCAGGCGGTCGGTTTCAACGGCCATGGACGTAATTTCTCACCATCACGATTTTGCCAGCGCTTTGAGCGCCGCGCGAATGCTCTCCGCGACTCCGAGGCCCGGCGGCAGACCTTTCACGGCCTGCAGCGCTTCCTTTTCGTTGTAGCCCAGGCCGATCAGCGCATTCACGACGTCGGAGGCGCCGCTCGGTTGCGCCTTCCCCGCGCCGGTGATCTTTCCCTTGAGCTCGAGGAGCAGCCGCTCCGCGGTTTTTTTTCCGATGCCCGGGACGGTGGTCAGTTTTCCCGCGTCCTGGAGCGTAACCGCGTCGGCGAGATCGGCAACGGAAAGACCCGAGAGCACCGAGAGCGCGGTGCGCGGGCCGACGCCGGAGATGCGGATGAGCTGGCGGAACGCCGCGCGCTCCTCCTGGGTCGCGAAGCCGTAGAGGATGTGCGCGTCTTCGCGCACCACGAGATGCGTGAACAGGCTCACCGCCTCGCCGGTGGCGGGCAGGCTGTAGAAGGTGCTCATCGGCACGTCGAGCTCGTAGCCGACGCCGCCGACGTCGAGCAGCACCTGCGGCGGGGCCTTCGACTCGAGCCGCCCCTTGAGCCTGCCGATCAGACCAGCCTCCCACGCTTCATTCTGAGATTCTTCGTGGAATAGCTGCCGAGCGCCCCGGCATGCGCGTGACAGATCGCGCAGGCGAGCGCGTCGGCCGCGTCGGCGGCGGGATCGCCCGCCAGCGCGAGCAGGCGCTTCACCATGTGCTGGACCTGATCTTTTTTTGCGTGGCCGTTGCCGACCACCGACTGCTTCACCTGCAGCGCCGTGTATTCGGCGACCGGGAGCCCGGCGAGGACGGCGGCGCAGATGGCGGTGCCGCGCGCCTGGCCGAGCGCGAGCGTCGATTGCGGATTGACGTTGACGAACACTTTCTCCACCGCGACTTCGCCGGGGCCGTGCTCGGCGATGATCTCGCCGAGCCCTTCGAGAATCACCTTCAGGCGCGCCGCTAGGTCGCCGCCGCCCGATTTCACGCAGCCGCTCGTCACGTAGCGCAGCTTGACTCCGTTCTTCTCGATCACCCCGAACCCGGTGACCTGCAGCCCGGGATCGATGCCGAGAATTTTCAGTGGGCCACCCTGCGGTTGACCATCGGCTAGTCGAGCACCGCGGTGGTGTAGACGTCCTGGACGTCGTCCAGGTTCTCGAGGGCGTCGAGCAGGCTGCGCATGCGCGTCGCCTCCGCGCCCCCGAGCACCGCTTCGTTCACCGGCTTCATGGTGATCTCGGCGAGCTCGGGCTTGAGCTTCGCCTTGTCGAGCGCCGCCTTGACGGCGCCAAAGTCCGCCGGCGCGCTGATCAGCTCGACCGAGCCGTCGTCGTGCTTCATCACGTCCTCGGCGCCCGCGTCGAGCGCCGCTTCCATCACCGCGTCCTCGCTCGTGCCGGGGGCGAAGATGAACTGGCCGCAGTGCTTGAAGAGATAGGCCACCGAGCCGTCGGAGCCCAGGTTGCCGCCGTTCTTGCTGAACGCGTGGCGCACCTCGGCCACGGTGCGCGTGCGATTGTCGGTCAGGCAGTCGATCAGGACGGCGGCGCCCCCCGGGCCGTAGCCCTCGTAGCGCGCCTCCTCGTAGGACACGCCTTCGAGCTCGCCCGTGCCGCGCTGGATGGCGCGCGTCACGCTGTCCTTGGTCATGTTCGCTTCGCGCGCTTTCTCGAGCTGCAGGCGCAGGCGCGGATTCGCGTCCGGGTCGCCGCCGCCGGCCTTCGCCGCGACGGTGATCTCCTTGATGAGGCGGGTGAACACCTTCCCCTTCTTCGAGTCCGCCGCCGCCTTGCGGTGCTTGATGTTCGCCCATTTGCTGTGACCGGCCATAGGGCGGTAATTTTACGCGAGCGGCCAGCGCGTGATGTCGAACTCGGGCGCGACCGGAACGTGGGCGAAGCCGCGCGTTCCTTCCAGCGTACGGGTGATGTGGCCCTCGCCGGTCGTATCCTCGACGAAGAGCAGCGCCCCCGGCGCGAAGCGGTGGCGGCTGCCGTCGTCGAGCTCGATCTCGCCCACGCCGGAGACCACCACGATGAACTGGCGCTGCGGCGCGCGGTGCTTGTCATGCACGTGCGAAGGCGGGCTATCGCGAAAGAACAGGCGCAGCGCGGGGAAGTCGGCCGAGGTGGCGCGGCCGCTGCGATCGGGCTGCATCGGCACTTCCCGGCGCTCGATGCGAGCCTTGCCGTCCTTGTCCGCGAAGATCCGGGTTACGATCATGATTGCCGCCGTCGGAATTTTACGTGCCGAATTTTACTTGAGCGCAGCGTCGTATCACCGCTGGGGAATCGCGTTCGGCCTCTTCGGAGTGCTGGCGTTCTCGCTGCGCCCGATCCTCATCAAGCTGTCGTACGCCGCCTACCCGGTGAGCCCGACGACGCTGCTCTTCCTGCGCATGTTGCTGTCGCTGCCGTTCTTCGCCGCGGCCGCTTTCTTTCTCAGGCGAAAAGAGCCGCGGCTGACGCTGCGCGACTGGCTGGCGATCGTCGGGCTCGGGCTGGTCGGCTACTACGCGGCGAGCTTCCTCGATTTCCTCGGCCTGCAGTACATCGGCGCCGGCGTGGGGCGGCTGATTCTTTTCCTCTACCCGACGCTGGTGCTGCTGCTGTCGTTCCTGTTCCTGCACAAGCGGCCGGGCGGGCGCGAGCTCGCGGCGCTGCTGCTGAGCTACGCGGGAATCGCGCTCGTGGTCTCGAACCAGGTGGGCGCGGGCCGGGAAGGCAGGCTCTTCCTGCTGGGCGTGCTCCTCGTCTTCGCCTCCGCGCTCTGCTACGCGGTCTATCTCGTCGCGGGCAGCCAGGTGGTGAGGCGCGTGGGATCGATGCGCTTCACCGCCTACACGATGGTGGTTGCCACCGTGCCGGCGGTGCTGCAGTTCTTCCTGTTCGAGCCGGTCACGGCGCTGCGCCTTCCTCCCGCGGTGTGGAGCTATGCCATCGTGCTTGCCACTTTCAGCACCGTGCTGCCGGTGTTTCTGCAGTCGGAGGCGCTGAAGCGCATCGGCGCCACCCACTTCGCGCTCATCGGCGCCGCGGGCCCCGTGAGCGTGGCCGTCACCAGCGCGCTCGGCCTCGACGAGCCCTTCACCTGGCTGCAGGCCGCCGGCGGCGCGCTGGTGATCTTCGGTGTATTGCTGGTATCGCTCAAACCCAAATCGTGAGGAGTTGATCCATGGATCTCGGAATTCGCGGCAAAACGGCGCTCGTGTGCGCCGCCTCGAAAGGCCTCGGCAAGGGCTGCGCGGTGTCGCTCGCGCGCGAAGGCGTCAACCTGGTCATCACCGCGCGCGGGCAGGAAGCGCTCGAAGCGACGGCCGAGGAAATACGTAAAGCCTTCAGCGTGAAAGTGACGGCGCTGGCCGGCGACATCACCACGGACGAGGGCCGAAAGCAGGCGCTGAAAGCCTGCCCCGCGCCCGACATCCTGGTGAACAACGCGGGCGGCCCGCCGCCGGGGGACTTCCGCGAATGGGACCGCGCCGCTTGGCTGAAGGCGATCGATGCCAACATGCTGACGCCGATCGAGCTCATCAAGGCGGTGCTCGACGGCATGATCCAGCGCAAGTTCGGGCGCGTCGTGAACATCACCTCGAGCGCCGTCAAGGCGCCGATCGCCGAGCTCGGCCTGTCCAACGGCGCGCGCAGCGGCCTCACCGGCTTCATCGCCGGCCTGTCGCGGAAAACCGTGCGCAACAACGTGACCATCAACAACCTGCTGCCGGGCTCGATGTGGACCGATCGCCTGCGCTCGAACCTCGAGTTCAACGCCAAGAAGCAGGGCAAGCCGCCCGAGGAGCTCAAGCGCGCGCGCGAGGAAGGCATTCCCGCGGGCCGTTTCGGCACCGCCGAGGAATTCGGCGACTACTGCGCTTATCTGTGCAGCGCACAAGCGAGCTACATCACCGGCCAGAATCTTCTGATCGATGGCGGCAACTACCCCGGCGCGTTCTAGAATCCGCTCGAGAGGAAGAAGTCGCAACTTCTGGAGGAGTTCGCATGAGAAAGCTCGCTTTATTCCTGGCATCGCTCGCGCTCGCGGGCGCGGCGCTCGCGCAAAGCTATCCGTCCCGGCCGGTGAAAGTCGTTGTTCCCTGGCCGCCGGGCCAGGCGACCGACATCGCCGCGCGCATGCTCGCGATGAAGCTGCAGGAAGCGCTCGGCCAGCCCTTCGTCATCGACAACCGCCCGGGGGCGGGCGGCTCGCTCGGCACGGCGGTCGCGGCGACGAGCCCCGCCGACGGCTATACGCTGCTCGCGGCCTCGAGCGGGCCGATCTCTATCATGCCTTCGCTGCAGAAGCTGACCTACGAGCCGCTCAAGGACTTCGTGCTCATCGGTCTCATCACCCGCAACTCATACGCCCTGGTGGTGAATCCCGCGTTCCCCGCGGCCAACGCGAAGGAGTTCATCGCGCTGCTGAAGGCGAATCCCGACAAGTACACCTTCGCTTCCTCGGGCACGGGCGCGACGGGACACCTGCTGGGCGAGCTGTTCAATTCGACGGCGCAGGTCAAGGCGCGCCACATTCCGTACAAGGGCTCGGGCCCGGCGCTCACCGACGTGATGAGCGGCCAGGTCGACTACACCATCGAGACGGTCGCCGCGACGGTGGGCCACGTCAAGGCAGGCCGCCTCAAGGCGCTCGGCGTCTCCACCGCGAAGCGCGCCGCGGCGATGCCGGAGGTGCCCACGCTCGCAGAAGCGGCGGACCTGGACTACGACGCGGGCGCGTGGATCGGATATGCCGCGCCCGCCGGGATCCCGCGCGAGATCCTGCTGAAGCTCTCGGCCGAGATGCAGAAGGCGCTGCAGGCGCCCGAGCTGAAGGAGAAGCTGCTGAACGCGGGGCTCGATCCGGCTTCCAGCACGCCCGACGAGCTGCCGGCGTTCATGCGCCGCGAGCAGGAGCGCTATGCCGCGGTGATCAGGAACGCAAATATCAGAGTGGAGCAATAGGAGCCGGAGCATGAGAAGCGCCGCCATAACCCGAATCGCCTCGTCCATCGCAACGCTTCTCGTGGCGACGGCCGCGTGGGGGCAGAGCTATCCCAGCCGGCCGGTGAAAGTGGTGGTGCCCTGGCCGCCGGGCCAGGCGACCGATATTTCGGCGCGCCTGGTCGCGCAGAAGCTGCAGGAGGCGCTCGGCCAGCCGGTGGTGGTCGACAACCGCGCCGGCGCCGGCGGCTCGATCGGCTCGGATATGGTGGCGAAGAGCGCGCCGGACGGCTACACCCTGCTCGCCTCCTCCAGCGGCCCGATCTCGATCATGCCGAACCTGCAGAAGACGCCTTACGACTCGCTCAAGGATTTCGCGCCGGTGAGCCTGATCGCGCTCGCGCCCTTCGCGCTGGTCACGAGCCCGTCGTTCCCCGCCGCGAACGCGAAGGAGTTCGTCGCCCTCGCGCGCGCCAATCCCGACAAATACGCGTTCGCCTCCTCGGGCACGGGCGCCACGGCCCATCTGATGGTGGAGCTCTTCAATTCGATGGCGCAGATCAAGGCGCGCCACGTCCCGTACAAGGGCAGCGCGCCTGCGCTTACCGACGTGATGAACGGCCAGGTCGACTACACCATCGAGACGGTCGCGTCCGTGGTGAATCACGTGAAAGCGGGCCGGCTGAAGACGTTCGGCGTTTCGTTCGCCCGGCGCGCCGCGGCGATGCCCGACGCGCCCTCGCTCGCCGAGGCGGCGAACCTTCCCGCCTACGACATCGGCGCCTGGATCGGCTACAGCGCGCCGGCCGGCACGCCGCGCGCAGTGCTGACCCGGCTTTCGGCGGAGATCCAGAAAGCGATGCACGCAGCCGACCTGAAGGAGCGCTACCTCGCGCTCGGCCTCGAGCCGGCGTCGAGCACGCCCGACGAGATGGCGGCGTTCCTGCGCCAGGAGCAGGAGCGCTACGGCTCGGTGATCCGGAACGCGAACATCAAGCTCGAGAATTAAGGAACCCGCCTCGGAAACCGCCACATGGAGGTAAGGCGTCTTGCCGGCGCGTTGGGCGCCGAGATCCATGGGGTCGACCTAAGAGAAAACCTGACTGAGGAAGTCGTGGCCGGGATCCGTCGCGTGTTCCTCGAGCATCTCGTGATCTTCTTCCACGACCAGCCGCTCACGCCGGCGCAGTTCATGGCGTTCGCGCGGCGCATGGGCAAACCAATCGAATATCCCTTCGTCAAGGGGCTCGACGGGTTTCCCGAAGTGATCGAGGTGAAGAAGCTCGAGCACGAGCGCCACAACTTCGGCGGCATCTGGCATTCGGACACCGCCTACCTCGCCGAGCCGCCGATGGGCTCGATGCTGCTCGCGCGCGAAGTTCCTCCGTATGGAGGAGACACACTTTTTTCAAATCAGTATCTCGCCCTTGAGTCACTATCGGAAGGCATGCGCAGCCTTCTGGCAGGACTCCACGGAATAAACAGCTCTTCCAAGGCAGACGTCTCGAAGACGCGCGAAGACCGAATCAAGGAGCAGGGCGGCGAGTCGAAGGAGTTCATCGGCAGGCACCCGGTCGTGCGCACGCATCCGGAGACCGGCCGCAAGGCGCTCTACGTGAACACCGCCCACACCGTGCGCTTCGACGGCATGACCGAGGAAGAAAGCGCGCCGCTTCTGCGATTCCTGTTCCGCCACCAGGTGAAGCCGGAATTCACCTGCCGCTTCGGCTGGCGCGCGGGCTCGCTCGCGTTCTGGGACAACCGCTGCGCGCAGCACAACCCGGTCAACGATTACCACGGCCATCGCCGCGTGATGCACCGCATCACCCTCGCCGGCGACAGGCCGGTCTAGGCGGCCGGGTCGAGCGCTGCAAGAGCAATTGCCATCCAGCGCAACTGCCGAAAAGGCGACCATCATTCCCACGGCCACCGGGAGCCGAATGCTCCACCCGTCCCCGTGTTCGACGCTTTTACATAGACCCGCTGCGTCCAGTTCGTGCCGCTGCGAGCGAACACGTAGACTGCCCCCGCACCCGCAGTGCTGTTGTCGGCTTGGTTCCCGTTAATGACGGTCACGTTGCTTGCCTCGCCGCCCGCTCCATCCGACAAGTTTCAGGCTGCAGTTCATGGCCGGTTCCGAACGATACATTCTCGCGATTTACCACGAAATCATGACGACTCAACTATTTGCGCTAAAACCATTCGCATCAACGCATCAACGCACCAGCTGGTTGCTCTCAATGAAGGGCATCACCGCCCCCTAGCACCACCGTAGCCATTAAAATGGCGACGCTGATACGATTGCGTTGTGCTATTTGACGGCACCGCTCCGTGGAGGGAGACGATGCGTACGAGCCTTACGCTGGCGTTGCGCGCTGGTATGCTGCTCTTTCTTGGCGGACTTGCCGCCTGCGGGGGCGGTGGAGGGAGCGGCAGCGGACCTTCAAGCTCATCCACGCCGCCCACGTCAAATGAGCCGCCGCCCCCAAGCAGATGGAGCGCAGCCGCGGCCTTCGGCACCGCCCAGGGCAACCCCAACGAGGCCTCGCTCGGCATCGACAACAACGGCAACTCGCTCTTTGTCGTTTCGACGGCCGCATCGAGCCAGATTTTAATTCAAGCGTTCCGCAAGCCGGCGGGCGCCGGGTGGACGCCGGGGCAGGCGATCAGCCCGCTCGTGACCCCAATCGCATTCGGAACCCATGTTTATTCCGGTCCGCAGGTGCGCGTGGATGACGCGGGGAATGCGCTCGCGGGCTGGTCTTTCCGAGACTGGTCGAGTCTCAGCGATCGCAACTTCGTCTCGAACGTCTATGTGAGTCGGCGCGAGACCTCCAGCGGAACCTGGAGCAGCCCACAGGTTTTGCAGAGTGATCCGAGCGCTTATGCCAAGGACATCCGGATCGCGATGGAGCGCAACGGCACGGCGTGGGCGGTCTGGACCGAACGGACGGTCAAGGACACCTTCTTCTCGACGCAGGACAAGTATGCGATCTTCGCCGCGAAATTCACGCCCGGCATCGGCTGGAGCGCTGCGGAACGCGTGACGAGCGATTTCAGGGAGGAAAACGGCTTTGGAGCGCGAGTCGCCACGAACCAGCATGGCAATCCGCGAGTGATCGTGGTGTGGAACAGCGTTATTCCGCTCGAGTCCAACCTGTATTACTCGGCGCGATCTGCAAGCGGCATATGGAGCGCGCTGATACCCGTAGCGCACGCGCTGCCCGCCAACGGTCTCGCGAACAATTACACGGAATATGACCTCGCAGTCGATGGCAATGACAATGCCATCGCCGTCTGGAGCGAGTACGACGGGACGCGCCATACCGTCCTGGCGCGCCACTTCACTGCCGCTGGCGGATGGGAGCCGACACTGGAGTTGCCGTTGTCGAGCAACGACGACGCGCTCGCGCCGCAACTCGCCATGGACAGCGACGGCAATGCCTTCGTCGCCTGGCACGAATTCGACGGCAGCGCCTATGCGATCTGGACGGCGCGGTTCGAGCGCACCGTGGGCTGGACCGTGCTCGAGCTCATCAGCTCCATCTCGCTCTTCGGCGACGATTCCACCTTCCCGAGGATAGCGTTCGACGCGGCGGGAAATGCGGCCGCAGTCTGGACCAAGTACGAGCGGGTTCGGAATCGTCCGGTCGTGCGCGCGAACTTCTACTCTCGAACTGCCGGCTGGGGGGCCGATGAGACGATCTCCGGCGGTGCAGGAATAGCGGCGGCCGCAGATGTGGCGATGTCTCCGTCCGGGCACGCTACGGCCGTCTGGTGGGAGGAATCGCTCAATCCCGCGACGCCAAATGTCTTCTTTCCCATGTCCGCCACCCGCTCGCCTTAGGCGTAGGTGTGCGCCTACATTGCTCAACAACGCCTGACGTTGCGGTTAGCGCAATGCGTGGCTTCAGCGCACCAGCTGGTTGATCTCGATGATGGGCATCAGCACCGCAAGCACGATGCCTAGCACCACGGCGCCCATCGCGAGGATCAGCAGCGGCTCGAGCAGGGTGGCGAACACGAGCGCGCGCCGCTCGACTTCGCGCCCGAGGTTCTTCGCGGCGCGATCGAGCATCGCGGCAAGCTCGCCCGTCGCCTCGCCGCTCGCCACCAGGTGCACGAGCACCGGCGGGAAGACCTTCGCCGCGCCCAGGGCGCGCGCGAGGGTGCCGCCTTCGCGCACCGTTTCGATCGCCTCGGTCGCCGCACGCGCGAGCACCGCGTTTGCGAGCGTGGCGCGTGCCGCCTCGAGCGCACGCAACAGCGGAACGCCCGCGGCCGTCAGGATGGCGAGGGTCGAGGCGAAACGCGCCGTGGCGGCGCCGCGCAGGATGCGGCCGACGATGGGCAGCCGCAGGAGCGCCGCGTCCCAGCCGAGTCTTCGGCCGGGCAGCGCGAGCCAGCGCCGCAGCCCGAAGAACGCCGCGACCACGGCGAGCGGCAGCGCCCATCCGCCCGATCGAAGCAGATCGCTCGTCGCGAGCAGCAGCCGCGTCGGCCAGGGCAGGGCCTGGCGGGTCTGGCGGAACACCTCGACCACCTGCGGCACGACGTAGGTCATGAGGAAAAGCACGATCGCGGTGGCGATAAGCGTCACCACCGCGGGGTAGACGAACGCGGCGAGGATTTTGCCGCGCAGCGCCTCGCGTTCCTCGAAGTAGTCGGCGAGCCGCTCCATGATGCGCGCGAGCTCGCCCGATTCCTCGCCCGCGGCCACGGTGGCGCGATAGACCTCGGGGAATTCGCGCGGAAACTGGCCGAGCGCCTCGGCGAGGCGGTGGCCGGCGACGACCTCGCTGCGCACCGCGGCGAACGTCTCGCGCACCGCCCGGTCCTCGGCCTGCTCGATCGTCGCCGCGAGCGCCTGCGCCATCGGCAGCCGGGCGGCAAGCAGGCTCGCGAACTGCCGCGTCGCGAGCGCGAGCTCGGCCTCGGAAAAGCGCCGCCGCCTGAAGAGCGCCGGCCGCGCGGCGCCCGCGCCGAGCGCATCGACGGCGAGCGGAACAAGGCCCCGCGCACGCAGGGCGGAACGCGCGGCGCGCGCGCTCTCGGCGTCGATCAGGCCCTGCTCTATGCGGCCCGCGGGGTCGGTGGCCTCGAAGCGAAATGAAGGCATGCGGGCGCCGAAGGACGCGAGCGGCCGCTCACTGCTCGCGGGTCACGCGCAGCAGCTCTTCCGCCGAGGTGACGCCGGCCTCGACCCAGCGCGCGCCGTCCTCGTTCAGCGTGCGAAAGCCGCTGCCGCGCGCGAGCTCGCGCAGCCGGTGCTCGCTCTCGCGCGCGTGGATCGCGGCGCGCAGCGGCGCGTCGATCTCGAGCAGCTCATAGGCCCCGGTGCGGCCCAGATAACCCGTCTGCGAGCACCTCGGGCAGCCCGCCGCCTGCCAGGATCCGCCGGCTTCGCGCGTGCGGCAGTGCGGGCAGAGCTTGCGCAGCAGGCGCTGCGCAAGGATTCCCAGCATCGACGAGGACAGCAGGAACGGCTCGATGCCCATGTCGAGCAGGCGCGTGACGGCCGAGACCGAGTCGTTGGTGTGCAGTGTCGCGAGCACCAGGTGCCCGGTGAGCGAGGCCTGCACGGCGATCTGCGCCGTCTCCAGATCGCGGATCTCGCCGATCATGATGACGTCGGGATCCTGGCGCAGGATCGCGCGCAGCGCGCGCGCGAAGCTCATGTCGATGCGCGTGTTGACCTGCGTCTGGCCAATGCCCTCCAGGTCGTATTCGATGGGGTCTTCGACCGTCATGATGTTGGTGGTCGAGGCCTCAAGACGCGAGAGCATCGCGTAGAGCGTGGTGGTTTTGCCGCTGCCGGTCGGGCCGGTGACCAGCACGATGCCGTGCGGCTGATTCACGAGCCGGTCGAGGGCCGCGAGCGTGTCGGCCGCCATGCCGAGCTTCTCGGGCTCGAGGCGCCCGCGCTCCTTGTCGAGCAGGCGCAGCACGGCGCGCTCGCCGTGGCCGGTGGGCAGGGTCGAGACGCGCACATCCACCGGCCTGCCGCCCAGGCGCAAGGTGATGCGCCCGTCCTGCGGCAGGCGCTTGTCCGCGATGTCGAGGTTGGCCATGATCTTGATGCGCGAGATGAGCGCCGCATGCAGCGCGCGGCGCGGCCGGACGATGTCGCGCAGCGTGCCGTCGATGCGATAGCGCACCACCGAGTAGCTCTCGAAGGGCTCGACGTGGACGTCGGAGGCGCCTTCGCGCACCGCCTGCGCGAGAAGCGCGTTCAGCATGCGGATGATCGGCGCATCGTCGCGCGCCTCCAGCAAGTCCTCCACTTCGGGCAGATCCTGCATCAGCCGGTTCAGATCGGTTTCGCCCTCGACCTCGCCGGCCACGCTCGCCGCCCCGCCGTCGGCGTCCGCGTAGGCCGCGCGCAGGCCGGCGTCGAAGCGCGCCGCGTCGACGAGCTCCGGCGCGATGTCGCGCCCGAGCGCGCGCCGGATCTCCATGATCGCGGCAGGAGGCGTCGCCGCCGTCACCCAGAGCTCGAGCCGCCCGTCGCGCTCGGCCGCCGGCAGCACGCCGTGGGCCTTGGCGAACGCGTACGGAACGAGGCGCCTGGTCATCGCGGCGCGAGCGGGGGCATCACCGGCGCCGGCAGCTCCGGCAGCAGAAGATGCGGATCGGTCGTGGTGGCCTCCTCGACGCGGCGCATCTGGTCATAGCGATCCACGGCAAGCACGCGCGCGGTCGATTCGTCGCGCACCACGAACGGGCGCAGGAAGACCATCAGGTTGGTCTTCTGCTGGCGGCGCGTCTCGAACCGAAACAGCTGCCCGAGCAGCGGGATGTCCCCGAGGAGGGGCACTTTCTCGACCGTGCTGCTTACGTTGTCCTGGACGAGGCCGCCCAGCACCACGATCGCGCCGTCGTCGACCAGCACATTCGTCTCGATGGCGCGCATGTTGGTGATGATGCCGGCGGCCACGGTGCGGTCCTCGACGCTCGACACCTCCTGGTAGATCACGAGCTTGATGGTGCCGCCCTCGCTGATCTGCGGCCGCACCCGCAGCGTGAGGCCGACATCGCGGCGCTCGATGGTCTGGAACGGGTTGACCGTCGCGACGCCCGAGGAGGCGGGGCTGAGGAACTGGCCGGTAATGAAAGGCACGTTCTGGCCGACGATGATGTGGGCTTCCTCGTTGTCCAGGGTGAGGATGTTCGGGGTGGAAAGAATGTTCGCCTTCGAGTTGGTCTCCAGAGCGCGCGCGAGAAATTGCAGGTTGGTCACCGCACCGATCCCCGGCAGCGTGATCTGCCCGCGCGCGATGCCGATATTGAGCCCTTTGCCCGCGCTCGCCGGATTCTGCGCGATCCCGAAAATGTTCTGCCCCGCGCCGCCAAAATTGGTGCCCCCGGCCGCGCCGGCGGCGCTGCCGCTCTCGAAGCGCCCCAATCCGCCCTGCCACTGGATGCCGAATTCGGCTGCCTGATCGCTGGTTACTTCGACGATCAGGCTTTCGATGAACACCTGCGCGCGGCGCACGTCGAGCTTGTCGATCACCGCGCGCAATTGCCGGTAGACCGCCTCGGGCGCGGTAATGATCAGGGTATTGGTGGCCGGGTCCGCCTGGATCTGCGCGCCGCCGAGCTGGCCCGATACGGAGGCCGTCTGCCCCGCCGGGTTTGTGGCGGTGGCGCGCCCCAGCGTCGCTCCGGGCGGGCGCGACACCGGCTGCCCTCCGGCGCTCGTGGCGGGAAGCGGCGCCATGCCGGAGGCGGGCGGCTGCTCGCCGCCGCCGGCGCCGAGCAGCGTGCGCGCGAGACGCGACGACTCGGCGTTCTTCAAGTAGACGACGTGGATGTTCCCCGGCGATGCCGAGGGCTGATCGAGCTTGGCGATGAGCGTGCGCAGCAGGCTCACCCGCGCGGGGCTGGGGGAACGGATGAGCAGGGCGTTGCTGCTCGGCTCGGCGAGGACCGTCACCCGCTGGCTCGCGTCCGCGCCCTGCGCCGGGCCCTCGAGCAGCCGCCCAAGCAGGATCGCGAGGTCGCTCGCGATCGCATGCTCCAGCCGCACGACGTCGATCTCGCTTCCCGCCGGGGTGTCGATGGCGGCGATGATGCGCCCGATGCGGCGCACGTTCTCGGCGTAGTCGGTGACCACGATGGTGTTGTTCGCGGGATACGCGCTGATGGTGTTGTTCGGCGCGATCAGCGGGCGCAGGACCGGCGCGATGTTCGCCGCCGATTCATAGTTCAGGCGGAATACCTGCGTCACCAGCTCATCCCCGCGCGCGCCGTCGGCACCCCCCGACTGCACTCGCCCGCCCTGCAGCTTGGCGTCCGCCTCGGGGACCACCCGCACCACGCCGCCCGATTCCACCAGTGCGATGCCCTGCAGGCGCAGCGCCGCGCTCAGTGCCGCCATCGCCTGGTCGGCGGACAACGGCTGCTCGATCGTGAGATTGAGGGTGCCTTTCACGCGCGGATCGACGATGAAGGTCTTGCCGGTGAACTGGGCGATGGCGCGCACCACCGCGTCGATCTCGCTGTTCGCGAAATTGAGGGTCACGCGCTCCTGCGCCGCCGCCAGCGCGCAGAACGCCAGCGCGGCGAGCAGGACCGCCGCCCGAACGCAAGAGGCGTACCTCGCCCCGCGTGGTTTGCCCATCTTCTCTCCCTCCTCCCGCCGCGTCCTTCGGAACTCAGGACTCAAGCGAGAGTAACGCATTATCCCCCGAGCGCAGCCCGAGCACGCCGAGCAATCCGTTCAGGGCGGCCCGCATCTGCGGCTCGGCCGAGGCGACGCCCTTGAACCGCACCCGGCCCGCCCTCAGGCTACCGCTGCCTTCCAGGCGCAGCGGACCGCTCAGCGTGTCGAGCCGCAGGCGCGCGCCGTCGCCCTCGCCGTTCACGCTCAGGCGGTAATCGCCGAGCGGCGCGACTGTGGAAAGCGCCGATTGCGCGGCGCGCCAGTCGATCTGCAGCTCGCCCGCCAGCGCGCCGCTTCTCAGGTTGAAGTCGCTCCAGCGCAGCTCGAGCACGCCGCCGGGCCGTACGGTGTTGAACGGCGCACCGAGCGCCGCGAGCGCCGCCGCGGGCAGCTCGGCTTTTCCCGCCTCCAGCGCCGCCGCCCGCGCGCCGAGCGAGAGCGAAAGCGGCGCGGCGAGCCACGGATGCGCGAGCCGCAGCGTCACCCGGCCCGAAGCGAGCGCGCCAAGCTCGATCCTCCACGCGATGCGCCCGGGGACGAGCGCGAGCTGCCGGCCGTCGCGCAGCGCGAGCATCGCCGAGCCGTTCCACAGCGTGCCGCGCGCGTCGATGAATCGTAACTTGCTGCGCGACTGCAGCCAGTCGCCGACCCACGCCGCGGGCGCGCGCGCTACCACGGTGAGCGTCACGGCCAGGATCGCCGCAAGGGCCAGAGAAACGCGGCGCACGGCGCACGGGCGCGTCATTGGCGCGCCGCGGTCTCGAACGTGACTTCGGCGTCCACCACGCCGCGCGCCGCGGTCTGCGAGATCTGCGCAAGCGCGATGCGCAGGCGCGACTCGCGCGCGGTCTCTTCGAGCCATGCAAGCCAGCGCGCCGCGGGAGCGCCCTTCACGCTCACCGCGACGCGGCGCTCGTCGAGCGTGGCGACGCGCGCGGCGCCGAGGTTCGCGTCCGCGAGCGAGCGCTCGAGCGCGCTTTTCGCGGCGTCCGCCGATTCGGCGGCGACGCCGCGGCCCTTCAGCTGCTTCGCCTCGCGCGCGAGCGCATCGACCTCGACCACCTGCGCGCGCAAGCGCGGCAGCTCCTCCGCGAGCCGCGCGCGCGCCTTCCACGCGGGCTCGATCGCGACGAGATAGAGCAGCACGCCGAGCGCAAGCGACAGGGTCGCGGCGACCATCACGCGCTCGCGACGCGCCAGGCCGAGCCACCAGATGCGCGCGGCCGCGATCACGTTGCCCCCCGCCGGCGCACGCTCAGCGTGGTGTCGGAAAACCGGCCCGAGAGCCCGGCCTGCGCCAGGCGCTCGAGCAGCAACTCGCGCTTCTTCGGCGAATCGACCACGCGCGGCTCGAAGCGCACCTGCAGCGCCCGCTCGCGGTATTCGACCGTGCGCACCGCGCCGGGGTCGGCCTGCACCGCTTGCGCGAAGCTCGCCGCGAGCGCCATGAAATCCTCCGGGTCGCCGGTGCCGGCGCCACCGCGCATCTCGGCGAGCCCGCGGCGCATCTGCGCGAGCGGGTCGAGCACCACCGGCACGGCCGGGAAGGCCTCGCGAAACGCGGCGCTCATGTGCCCGCGCAGCTCGCGCTCTTCGCGCAGCATCAGCCAGGCGTCCATGTTAAAGCCGGCGATCCAGGCGAGCGTGAGCGCCGCAGCGAGAGCGGCCGGGACGCGCCAGGCGCGCCAGTCGACGATGCGGGTCGCGAATTCGTATTGCAGCAGATCGAGGGTGACAGGCAGAGCGAGCGGCGGCGCGGCGCCATGCGGCGCGAGCGGCGTGGCGCTCTGTCCCTCGTTCTGGATCGCGACGACCGGAACCCCGAGCGCCTCGCTCCAGGCCGCGGTGTCGCATTCGCCCTCGACCTCGAGCGCCGCGGGCCTCGCCGCGCCCGCCTGCGCGAGCGCGAGGCGCAATTCGACCGGCGGCTCGCCGCCTTGCGTGGGCGAGCAGCAAAGGCCGAGGCGCTCGCCGATACGCAGGCAGCCGTAGGCGCCGCGCGGGCGCAGGCGCCAGCGTCCCACGCCAGCGTCGAGCGTGAGCGGCTCGGGGGTGGCGCTCACGGGCTCGATCTTGAGCCGCCCGAACAAGTCGAGCGCGCGCCTGAAGAGCGCTCGATCGAGCACCGCGAGCGTCGCGTGCCCGGCGGCGTCGGGCTTGCTGGCGACTACAAAAGCGCGCTCGAGCTCGCCGAGCAGCACCGGCTCGGCGAGCGAGGGCAGCGCCGCGCGCAGGCGCGCGCCCGAGACGCGCGGCAGCCGCGCATCGATGAGCAGCACGTCGGGCGCCGCGATCACGAGCTCCACGCGCACGGCCGCGGGCAGCGCCGCCGGCACCGCGCTGCCGCGCTCGAGCACGCGGCGCCTCGCGTCGAGCACCTCGAATTCGAGCACGCTGTCAGCGCCGAGCTCGGCGAGAGGACACAAGCGAACGCGCACGTTCACGAAGCCTCCCGCAGCCACACGAGCTCCACCTTGCCGGCTTCGCGCTTGAGCAGCGCCCGGCCATGCAGCCGCGCACGCCGGTAGGTCACCAGGCCATCGACCGAGAAGAACCGCGTCGTCACCGCGATCTCGGCCTCGCCGGCCGCGAGCTTCGGCTCGCCCAGACGGCCGAGGACATCGGTTCGGTCCCTGAAATAGGCGCGGTCGCGGCTCGACGCGAGGCGCTGCGCGTCGGCGAGCGAAAGATTGCCGATGCGCGCCGCGAGCACTTCCGCCGGCGCGGTATTGGCGTTGACCGGCGTGGGCTGCGGCAGCATCGTGATGAAGGGCCGCAACCGCTCGATCGCGGCGGGGTCGATGCCCTCGAGCCCGAGCAGATCGTCGACCGAGGCGAGACCGAGCCGCGTCTGCCTGCGCGCGCCTTCGCCCGGCACCGTGGCGAGCACGCGCTGCGCGATCGGCTCGGCAAGCGCGGCGTCCAGGCTCGCGAGCGTGAGCAGCCGGCGCAACGCTTCCACTTCCGGCGGATTGACGCCGTCGGGGCCGGCGAGATTGCGCAAATTGAATTTTCCCTGCTCGTCGCGAATCTCGCCGGAAAGGTAGGCGGGGTCGCGGCCGTCGTTCTCGTTGAGCCGCGTCTCGGCGAGCGGCACCGCCCAGGCCTCGCCGAGGTGATCGACGGCCGAGGCGCGGGCGTCCTCGCCCAGGATGACGCCGATCCAGTCGAGCGCGCCGCGGAACAGCCACTTCGCCTGCACATAGGCGAGCTCGTTCTCCGCCTGGCGGGCGAGCAGGTTCTGCTGCCAGAAGGCGCCGCTCACCAGCGTCGCGACCACCGCGACCACGAGCATCGCCATCACCACCGCGGCGCCGCGCTGCTTCATAGCAGGAATATCCGCACGTAACGCGCGCCGCCGGCATCTTCGATGGCGATCTCGAGCCCGGTTGCGCGGGCGGGCGGCTGCACGCGCGCATCGCCCCCCGGCTCCGACCAGAAGCCGCCGGCGTAGACGCGCACGCCAAAGCGCCGCGCACCGGGCAGCATGGCCACCGGCTCGAGCGCCGGGGCCGCGGGCCAGGTCGTGCCGGCGCGCGAAGCGCTGCGCACCAGCGCGCCGTCGGCGATGCGGTAGACGATGCGCTGCGCGCGCGCCGGCCCGGCGGCCTCGGGCGCGAGGCGCATGATCTCGAGCGCCACGGCGCCGTCGGCCGCCGACACGGCGATCGACGCCGGCAGCTCCTGCGCTACGGCCGGCGCCGGCAGCATCGGCTCGGGAACGCGCTGCGCGAGGTCGCGCTCGATCTGCGACAGCGTGCGCAGCAGCTTGCCCAGCTCGTCCGATTCGCGCTCGATGCGCTCGCGCTGCGTAGCCGCGTAGTTGAGCCCGCGCCAGCACACGACGCCCATGATGCCGAGGAGCGCGATCGCCACCAGCATCTCGACCAGGGTGAAACCGCGCTTTTCATGCTGCAAGCCGCGCGATTGCGGCAACCGGGCATGCATCGCTCAGGATCCGTTCGGCAGGATGCCGACCAGCTCGGCGAGCATCCGCTCGCGCTGCGTGCCTTCGTAGACGCGCACCTCGACGCGGCGGAAAAGCGGGTTCGGCGTCGCCTTCACCTCTTCCACGCATTGCAGCGGCGCGCGCCCCTGCGGACAGGGGGCGGTGCGCAGGCCGATCGCCGGAAACACGCCCGCCGCACGCAGCTCGGCGATGCGGTTCTCGGCGGCGAGCTGCGCGAGCAGCCGCACCCTGAGCTCGGCGTTGGTCTGCGCCATCGCCCCCACGGCGCGCACCCCGGCGAGCAGCGCCACTGCCACGATGGCGAGCGCGACCAGCACCTCGATCAGCGTGAAGCCGCGCATGCGCTGCCCTCGCAGCCGGTGAGCTTGAGATCGCCGAGCGCGTCGAGCGCAAGGCGCAGCTCGCGCTCGGGCGTCTCGATGCGCAGCATCGCCGGCTCGAGCATCGGCTCGCGCCCGAACACGATGCGCCCGCCCTCGATGCGCCGTACCGCGAACGGCCAGCTTCTCGGGCGCAACAGCTCGTCGTGCCATTCGCGCTCCGCCTCGGGCATCGCGTCAGGGGCCGTCTCCGGCACAAGACGGCGGAACCTGTAGCCTTCGAGGTCGGCTTCCCACACCAGCGCGCGTCCCGAGATACGCGCTTCGTCCTGCGCGATGCGAAACAACGCGCGCAGGCGCGCCGCCTCCTCCTGCAATCGGCGGCTCTCGCTGCCCGGCAGCGAGAGCGCGACGACCGCGGCCACGAGGCCGAGGATGCCGATCGTCACGAGCAGCTCGATGAGCGTGAAGCCGTTGCGGCGCATGGGGCGCTTACAGGTCCCAGGAACCGATGTCGGCGTCGGCGCCGCTGCCGCCCGGCTGGGCGTCGGCGCCCAGCGAGAACACGTCGATCTCGCCGCGCACGCCCGGATTCAGGTAGTTATAGCCGTTGCCCCACGGATCCTTCGGCAGCTTGTCGAGATACGGTTTCCAGTTCCCCGGCACCGGCGGGCTTTGCGGCTTCGTGAGCAGCGCTTGCAGGCCCTGCTCCATCGACGGATAGCGGCCGTTGTCCAGCCGGTAGAGCTTCAGCGCCTGCATGACGGTGGCCACATCCTGCTTGGCGGCGACCGCGCGCGCCTCGTCGGTACGCCCGAGCACGCGCGGCACGATCAGCGACGCGAGGATGCCGAGGATCACCACCACCACCATGATCTCGACGAGCGTGAAGCCGTGGATGCGGCGCACCCTAGGGCCTCCCGGCGATCGCCCGGAGCCGGCGTTCAAAGTTAGACATTTCGCCTCCCATGGCGGATATTTGCCGATAGTAAGCCCTCTTCGTCGTCATTGGGAGATCATCGGTTCATGTCCCGCGTTGCGCTCGCGAGCACTTTCCTGTTGACCCTGGCGCTGGCCGTGACGGCCACCGACTGGGTGCTCACGTTCAGCTCCAGGCGCAGCCCGGCCGAGCCGCTGCGTGCGCTCGCCCTCGGCGATTCGATGGCGAGGACGCAGGCCGCCGACATCGCGCCGATCGCCCGCCTCCTCGGCGCCACCTCGGCGGACGGACGCAACCTGAGATTGCTCGGCATCATCGCGCAAGGCACGCGCGGCAAGGGCATCGCGCTGATCGCGGTCGACGGCCAGCCGGCGATCGCCGTGCGCGCCGGTGAGGCGATCGCGGCGGATGCGACGCTCGCCGAAGTGCGGGCGGACCGTGTAGTGGTGAGCAGATCCGGCACCACGCAGGAAATTCAGCTTCCCTCCAGGCCGGCGCCCGAAGGCATCGTCAAGCTACGCTAGGGCCTCGCCACTACTGCAACGAAATCGCTGTCGGGGAAGAGCTGAAGGATCAGCGGCGCCGCTACCGTGCCAGTTGCCGTGCCCGCATTGTTCACGATCAGCACTTGGTTATGGCCGGAACTAGCGTAGAGCCGGTCGTTTGTGGATTCGAGGAACAGCCTATATTGATCCGGGAACCCCGGCAGCTGGATCGTCCTGTCGGGCGTTTGCGCTCCGGAGGTGCGTGTGCTGGCATTGTCGAAGACGAGGACTTGGCTGGGGCGTATGGCGACAAAGAGGCGATCCCTGGCTGGGTCGACGGAGATCGACTCCCTAATCGCGTCGGCCACGTTAGTCGTGGCACTCACCAAGAATTCGGCGTCCAGGGTGAGCGCCCCGCTTGGCTTCGACGCCACGCCGCGGATCAAACCGACGTTCACGTCGGTGTTTCGGCTGATTGCGACGTAAAGCACGTCGTGCGTGGCATCCAGGGCGAACCCGATGATCGTGTCGTTCGGCCCCATCGTAAGCGTGAGCGTGCGGCTCGCAGTGCTAAGGTCGCTGGCGGTGCTTGCACTATTCAGAGCGAGAATCAGGTTGCTGGAGGTCGGGTCGACAGCTCCGCTCGGGATCGTCCCGCTGGAGATGTAGAGGACATCGCTCGCGACGTTGAGCTGAATGAACCTTGGGCCGGCGCCGATGTTGATGACGCGCGACGGAGCGACGTTGCCGGTCGCCGTCCCGGCCTTGTTGAAGACCAGGATGCCGCGCCGGGTACTGACGTAGAGCTGGTCGCGCGGCGAGTCGAGTGCCATGCTCGAGATGCAGTTGCGGAAGTCACAGCCCGACCCGCCGGAAAGCTTTGTGTCCCCACCGTTGATGATCCTCTCCGGCACGAGGCCCGTCCCGGGAGGAGGATTCGCGTTGGCCGTGCTGCCGACGGCGCTGTGAGCGACGTCCAAGGCGAAAAGCTTGCTCGGCCTGACGTCGTCGGAACCGCTTCCGCCCCCGCCGCACGCTGCAAGAACCAAGAAGGCCGACGCTACCAGGGCGGCCGGGAACCGACCGCGATCGAAGTCAGGCATTTCCCCTCTCCAGGCAGATATTGACAATAGTAAGTCCTCTTCGTCGTCAGTGGGAAGCTATCGGGCAACCGCTACTGTCGAGGTCGCGGGGGGTAAAATTCCGCTTTGCAATCAGGAGGCCAGAATGAACGCGCCCGCCCAGGCCGGCCTGCCGGCAATCTCCCTGAAGGACCCGAAGCTGTTCCGCGAACAGTGCTATGTGGACGGAGAGTGGCTGGATTCTTCTTCCACCAAGAGTTTGCCGGTATCGAATCCGGCGACCGGCCAGCCGCTCGGCAAGGTGCCCAACATGGGGGCGGCCGAAACACGCCGCGCGATCGAGGCCGCCGAACGCGCGTGGCCGGCTTGGCGCGCGAAGACCGGGAAGGAGCGCGCCGCGGCGCTTCGCAAGTGGTTCGACCTGATGACGGCGAATCAGGAAGACCTGGCGCAGATCCTTACCGCCGAGCAGGGCAAGCCGCTCGCCGAGGCGCGCGGCGAGATCGCCTACGGCGCTTCTTTCATCGAATGGTTCGGCGAGGAGGCGAAGCGCGCCTACGGCGACACCATTCCATCTCCCTGGGCCGACAAGCGCATCGTCGTGCTCAAGCAGCCGGTGGGCGTATGCGCACTGATCACGCCATGGAATTTCCCGAACGCGATGATCACGCGCAAGGCCGGGCCGGCGCTGGCCGCGGGCTGCACGGTGGTGATCAAGCCGGCGGGCAAGACGCCCTTCTCGGCGCTCGCCATGGCGGAGCTCGCCGAGCGCGCCGGAATTCCCAAAGGCGTGCTCAACGTCATCACCGGCAGCTCCGGCGAGATCGGCGGCGAGCTCTGCGCCAACCCGGGCGTGCGCAAGCTTTCCTTCACCGGCTCGACCGAGACCGGCCGCGTCCTCATGAAGCAGTGCGCGGACACGATCAAGAAGCTCTCGCTCGAGCTCGGCGGCAACGCGCCGTTCATCGTCTTCGACGACGCGGACCTGGACGCGGCGGTGGAAGGCGCGCTCGCCTCGAAATACCGCAACGCCGGCCAGACCTGCGTGTGCGCCAACCGGATCTACGTGCAGGACCGCGTCTACGACAGCTTCGCCGCCAAGCTGGTCGAGAAGGTGAAAGCCTTCAAGGTCGGCGCCGGCACCGAGCCGGGCGTGGTGATCGGGCCGCTGATCGACGAGGCCGGCCTGAAGAAGGTCGAGAGCCATGTCGCCGATGCGCTCGCCAAAGGGGCGAAAATAAAAATCGGCGGCAAGCCGCATGAGCGCGGCGGGCTGTTTTACCAGCCCACGGTCCTCGTCGAGGTCACGCCGGAGATGATCGTGTCGCGCGAGGAAACCTTCGGGCCGGTGGCGCCGCTGATCCGCTTCAAGACCGAAGCCGATGCGATCCGCCTTGCGAACGACACCGAGTTCGGCCTGTCGGGCTACTTCTACAGCCGCGACATCGGGCGTATCTTCCGGGTCGCCGAGCAGATGGAGGTCGGCATCGTCGGCGCCAACGCCGGCATCATCTCCACTGAGGTGGCGCCGTTCGGCGGGATCAAGCAGTCGGGCCTGGGCCGCGAAGGCTCGAAGTACGGTCTCGAAGAGTTTCTCGAAGTGAAGTACGTGCTGATCGGCGGCATCGACAGGTGAACGGCGCAGCGACATGACCGGCGAAGAGTTCAAGGACGACTTCCGTAAAGCGCTGCCCAGGGAGCTGCTGCAGCGCCTGACGCGGCGATCGGCGTGGCGAGCCACGGCGGCGATCCTCGAGGACTTTGCCGTTATTGCAGTTGCACTGGCCGCTGCGCTTGCCTTCTGGCCGAACCCCTTGGTCATCGTTCTTTCTGTAATCATCATCGGAACAAGGCAGCACGCGCTGTTCGTCATTGCGCATGACGCTGCCCACTATCTTCTGTACGAAAACCGGAAGCTCAACGACATCGCCGGTCGCGCCTGCGCCACAGTGCAGGGACTGTCGATGTGCACCTACCGCGTGATCCACCGGCTGCACCACAACAACCTGTACGGCGAGCTCGATCCGGACACGGCGCTGCATGGCGGCTATCCGCGCGGAAGAACATACTTAATCAAGAAATTACTGAAAGATCTGTCGGGCCTCACGGCGTGGAAGACCTACGCCTACTTCCTTGGCGGCGCTCCCGGCCTCAATACCTCAACCAATGTTGCCCTCCGGCCGCTTGACGACACATCTTCCAAGTTGAGAACTGATGCGCGTAAAGACAGAAATCTGGTGATCGTGTTTCATATCGCTGCGCTGGCCTTCTTCGCGGCCACGGGATACATCGTGGAATACCTGGTGCTGTGGGTCCTGCCGCTCGTGACCGTCGTGCAGGCCATCCTGAGGCTGCGTGCAATCTCGGAGCACGGGGCGACCACAGACTTCTCGTCGCCGCTCACCGCGGCGCGCACGAACGTCGCGCCGGCGTGGGTCGAGTGGCTGATCTTCCCGCACCACGTCAACTATCACATCGAGCACCACCTCTACGCCTCGGTGCCGCACTACCACCTGGCCGAGCTGCACCGGGAGATGGCGAGCCGGGGTCTGCTCGAGGGTGCCGAGCTGCTGCCCTTCGGCCTTACCCTGAAGAAGATTTTTTCAGAACGGCAAAAAGCCGCTACTTCGGCTTGATCTTCAGGCGCATCGGCTTCATCGGGGAGCCGACGAAGCCGAGCTTGCGGTAGAGAACCTGGGCGCGCTCGTTCTGCATGTCGGTGAGGAGCGTGATGCGCACCAGCCCCTCGGTGCGCGCCTGCGCGATCACGTATTCGAGCAGCTTCGCGCCGATGCCCTGCTTGCGGTAGTCGGGCCGCACCACGAGGTCCTCGAACAGCGCCGCCCGGCCGCCTTCGGCGGTGCTCACCGTATACAGAAGGCTCGCCATGGCGACCACTTTCGAGCCGTCCTTCGCGACGAAGAGCTTGCCGTAGGCCGGCGTGGAGAAAATCAGCTTGAGCGCCGCCTCCTGCTTGGCCGCGTTGGGCGTGAACTCGGCTTCCTGCTCGAAGAGCTGGCCGAGGAGCTCGACCATCTGCGGCAGGTCCTTGCCGCCCGCGGCCTCGAAGCGGATCGTCATACGTTGAAGCGGAAGTGGACCACGTCGCCGTCGCGCACGATGTACTCCTTGCCTTCTACGCGCAGCTTGCCGGCTTCCTTCGCGCCATGCTCGCCTTTGTGCGCGACGAAGTCGTCGTAGGAAGCCACCTCGGCGCGGATGAAGCCGCGCTCGAAGTCGGTGTGGATCACGCCCGCGGCCTGCGGCGCGGTCGCGCCGGCGCGCACGGTCCAGGCGCGCACTTCCTTCGGCCCGGCGGTGAAGTAGGTCTGCAGGCCGAGCAGGGTGTACGCGGCACGGATCACCCGGTTCAGTCCGGGCTCGTCCATGCCGAGGTCGGCGAGGAACACCTTCTTGTCTTCGTCCGAGAGGTCGCCGAGCTGCGATTCGATCGCCGCGCTGATCTCGACGACCGGCGCGCGTTCCTTGGCCGCATAGGCCCTGACCTTTTCCAGCAGATCCTTCGAGCCCTTCTCCGCCACGTTGGCGACGTACATCGTCGGCTTCATGGTGAGCAGGAAAAGCGGCTTGATCACTACCAGCTCCTCCTTGGAGAGATCCGCGGTGCGCGCCGGCTGGCCGGCATCGAGCACTGCGCGCACTTTCCGCAGCGCCGCCACCAGGCGCACGGCGTCCTTGTCGCCCGCCGTCTGCGCTACCTTCGCGTTCTTGGAGATCTGCTTCTCGACCGCGTCGAGATCGGCGAGGGCGAGCTCGGTATTGATAGTCTCGATGTCGGACACCGGATCGATCTTGCCGGCGACGTGGATCACGTTCGGGTCTTCGAAGCAGCGCACCACGTGCGCGATGGCATCGGTCTCACGAATGTTGGCGAGGAACTTGTTGCCCAGCCCCTCGCCTTTCGAGGCCCCGGCCACCAGGCCGGCGATGTCGACGAACTCGACGATCGCCGGCACGATTTTCTGCGGCTTCTCGATCCCGGCGATCACCTGCAGGCGCGGGTCCGGCACCTCGACGATGCCGACGTTCGGCTCGATGGTGCAGAACGGATAGTTCTCGGCCGCGATCCCGGCCTTGGTGAGGGCGTTGAACAGAGTGGACTTGCCGACGTTGGGCAAGCCGACGATCCCGCACTTCAAATTATTTCTTCCCGAACAAGGATTTCAGCAGCCCCGGCTTCTCCGCTTTCGCGGCGGCGGGAGCCGGCGCCGCTTTCGCGGACGCCTGCGTCTTTGGCGGGTCCTTCCTCTCCGGAGTCTTCTTTTCCGGCTCCTTTTTCTCAGGGGTTTTCTTCTCGGGCTCTTTCTTCGGCGCCGGCCGGTCCTGCGTGTGCAGCTTCTGCATCGCGCCCTGGATGTCGCCCGCGAGGCAGAGGGGCAGGATCGCGAGCGCGTTCGCGATCGACTCGTCGATCGCGGCGCGCTCTTCCGCCGCCGGTTTCTGCAGCACGTAGTCGGCGCCTTCGGCGCCCGGCGGCGGCTTGCCGACGCCCAGGCGCAGGCGCCAGTATTCGTGGCTCGCGATGCGCTGGGAGATGTCCCTCAGCCCGTTGTGGCCGGCGATCCCGCCGCCTTGCTTGATGCGCGCCGTCCCGGGAGGGAAATCGAGCTCGTCGTGCACGACGAGGATCTCTTCAGGCTTGATCTTGAAGAAGCCGGCCAGCATCTGCACCGGCCGGCCGCTCGCATTCATGAACGTCTGCGGGAGGAGAAGCCAGGCGCCGGGCGTTCCTGCGCCGCCCGGCCCCGCGTCCATCCGGGCCACGAGCGCCTGGTACTTCGGATCCTTGCGGAAATGCGCGCCGCTCGCCGAGGCGAAGCGCTCCACCAGCCAGAAGCCCGCGTTGTGCCGCGTGCGCTCGTACTCCTTGCCCGGGTTGCCCAGGCCGACAACTAGACGAATCAAGGCAGGCTACTCAGAAGCAGGCTATTCAAGGCAGACCATTCAAAGCGGCTGCGTAAGGTCATTTCTTCTCTTTCTTCTCGCCGCCCTTGTCGCCCGCCTTGTCGGCGGCAGGCTTCTCGCCGCCTTTGGCAGCGGCGCCCTTCGCGCCCGCCTTGTCGGCGCCCTCGGCAGCCTCGCCTTCCTTCGGCGCGGCCTGCTCGGTGGTCGGCACCTCGGCCGCAGAGATCACTGCCGCGGCGGCGGTTTCCTCTTCCTCGGTGACGAGCGACGGGATGATGACGGTCGCGACCACCGGGTTCTCGTTCTTGTGGAGGACCGGCTCGACGCCCTTCGGCAGGCTCAGATCGCGCACGTGGACCGAGTGGCCGACGGTCAGGCTGCTCAGATCGACCTCGATGAACTCCGGCAGATCGTCCGGCAGGCAGCTGATGTTCAGCTCGTTCAGCACGTGGCTCACCAGGCCGCCCTGCTCCTTCACGCCGGGGGATTTCTCGGCGTTGGCGAAGTGCAGCGGCACCTTCATATGGACTTTCTTGTCCTTCGAGACGCGCTGAAAGTCGACGTGCTGCACCTGCAGCTTGAACGGATGCATGTTGAGGGCACGCAGCAGCACCTGCTCCTTCGCGCCTTCCAGGTCCATGGTCAGGATGGAGGCGTGGAAGCGCTCGTTCCTCAGGTTGAGAAAGAGCGCCTGGTGCTCGAGCACGATATTGACTGCGCCCTTCTCGCCGCCGTAGAGAACCCCCGGCACCTTGCCGGCGCTGCGCAGACGGCGGCTCGCACCCGTGCCTTGCGCTTCGCGCTTGCGCGCGCTGATTTCGATTGCCATGTGTCTACTCCGTTTCGTTTAAAAGCCGGGCCCGCGACCAGGCACCGGCGGATTGGAAAGCAAAAATACCTACGAGATGCTCATTACTCGATAAACAGGGAGCTGACCGACTCCTCGGTGTAAATGCGAAGAATCGTTTCCGCGATCAGGCCGGCGACCGACAGCTGCCGGATTTTCTTGCACGCGCGCGCGTCCTCACGCAGCGGGATGGTGTCGGTGACCACCAGCTCGTCGATGTCCGACTTGGCGATCTTGTCGACGGCACCGCCGGAGAGCACGGCGTGCGTGCAGTAGGCGACCACCTTGGTCGCGCCTTCTTCCTTCAGCACCTGGGCCGCCTTCACCAGGGTGCCGGCGGTGTCGACCATGTCGTCCATGATGACGCAGGTGCGCCCTTTCACCTCGCCGATGACGTTCATGACCTCGGAGACGTTGGCTTTCGGGCGCCGCTTGTCGATGATCGCGAGGTCGGATTCGAGGCGCTTGGCAAGCGCGCGCGCCCGCACCACGCCGCCGACGTCGGGCGACACCACGATCAGGTCGTCGTAGCGCTGCTTCCACACATCGCCCAGCAGCACCGGCGCGGCGTAGATGTTGTCCACCGGCAGGTCGAAGAATCCCTGGATCTGGTCGGCGTGCAGGTCCATCGTCAGCACCCGCGCCACGCCCACCGAGGAGAGCATGTTCGCCACTACCTTGGCGCTGATGGCGACCCGCGCCGAGCGCGGCCGGCGGTCCTGCCGCGCGTAGCCGAAGTACGGGATCGCGGCGGTCACGCGGGCGGCGGAGGAGCGCTTCAGCGCATCGATCATCACCAGCATTTCCATCAGGTTGTCGTTGGTCGGGGCGCAGGTGGATTGCAGGACGAAGACATCCTTGCCGCGCACGTTCTCGAGCAGCTCGACCATCACCTCGCCGTCGGAGAACTTGCCCGCGATGACCCGCCCGAGCGACAGATTCAGGTGCTTCGCCACTTCCTGCGCGAGGCGCGGATTGGCGTTGCCCGTGAAAATCATCAGCCGGTCGAGCGGCGCCGCATTCGCCCCCACGCCCATATGGCTCATCCCGGTGTTCATCGAGCGCACCCTGTGTTATGGCTGGGGAGGAAGGATTCGAACCCTCGTATGCCGGAATCAAAATCCGGTGCCTTAACCAGCTTGGCGACTCCCCAGTGGACTGCACTGTTTTCTGTAGACACTACGCTGCCCAGTCGTGGAGCGGATGCTGTGCGAGCCCCTGCGTCACGAAACCGCGCATGCCTCCCGGCAACTCGCGCTCGAGCGCGAGAGCTTCGGCTTCGGTCCTGAATTCTGCGAACACGCACGCCCCGGAACCCGTCATGCGCGCCCCCGGAACGCGGCTTTTCAGCCATTCGAGGTGCGACGCTACGTCAGGGAAGCGGCGGCGCACGACCGGCTCCAGATCGTTCGCTCCCTGCCCCGACAAAAAGGGCGGTATTTTGAGTCGTTTCGTATCGCGTGTCAACGAAGCGTCGGAGAAGATTTCCTTCGTCGAAACCGCAACTTGCGGCGTCAAAATCAGGTACCAGGCGGGCTGCAGCTCGAGTGCTTGCAAGCGCTCACCCGTCCCCTCGCCAATCGCGTTTTTTCCGAACAGGAAGAATGGAACATCGGCCCCCAGCGTTTTCCCGATTTCCAAAAGCCTGGAACGTGGAAAACCCAGGTTCCACAAGCGATTCAAAACCAGCAGCACGGTCGCCGCGTCGGAGGAGCCGCCGCCCATGCCACCGCCGACGGGCAGATGCTTCTCGAGAGTCAGCTCGCAGCCCTTCGTAGCCCCGGACGCTCGTTGCAGGGCGATAGCCGCTTTTAGGCACAGATCACCGTCAAAGACGGCACCCGAGCGGCGAATTTCACCGTCTTCACGCAATGCGATGCCGATGCGATCCGCGCGCGCCACGAGGCGAAATACGGTCTGCAGATCGTGATAGCCGTCGCTGCGTTTGCCGAGAACGTGCAGGAAAAGATTGAGCTTCCCTGGGGCGGGATAAAACGTCATTTCCACGCTGATATGGCCAGCCGCAGCTCGATTCCCGGATACGACAGGCGAATTCTCGACGGCTTTTCGCCCTGATATTCCAGGTATTCGATGCTCCAGCCGTTCTGCTCAAGCTTCTGCAGCCGGCCGTCGGAGGCCTTGCCCTCCTTGAACGGAGCGTCACCGGACGGGCGCGCCCGGACCCAGTCCGCCAACCCGGCGAGCGGCAGGCGAAAGCCCAGGACTTCCTGGGTAAGGGATTCCGCGTCAGCCGCGCGGTATTCCTTGGGCTCGGCCGTGGTGAGCGTCACCCGGTCGCCGTCGCGAACGATGCGCGCCACGCCCTGGCCGATCGGCGTGGTGATGAGCATCTCGTCGTTGCGCTCGGCGTGCCGCCACGCGAGGTTGCCGGAAAAGGATTCCGCGCCGTAGCGCGCGGCGAGGCGGGCGTTCAGCTCGAAGACGGTTTTGCCGGAAGGCGCGGTCTGGAGCTGCGCGCACGCGGCGAGAAGAACAGCTGCGAACCCTGCGGCCGCGAACTTCACGGCGCGCATCAACGGCGTTTTAGACGTTTGATGGTCTTGAGCAGCGTCTCGTTTTCGGGGCTGACGTCGAGCGATTCCTTCCACACGCGGTCGGCCTCGGTCCGCTCGCCCATCACCCACAGCACTTCGCCAAGGTGGGCGCCGATCTCGGCGTCGGGCCGCGCGCCGTAGGCGCGCCGCAGATGCTCCGCCGCGCCTTTCAAGTCGCCCTGGCGATAGAGCACCCAGCCCAGGCTGTCGACGATGTAGTAGTCCTCCGGCGCGAGCTCGAGCGCCCGCTCGATCAGCTTCTTCGCCTCGGGAAGCCGCAGATTGCGCTCGGCGAACGAATAGCCGAGGGCGTTGTAGGCGTGCGCATGGTCGGGCCGAACCTGGATCAGCTTGCGCAGGTTGGATTCGAGCACGTCGAAGCGCTCCAGCTTCTCCGCGGTCAAGGCGAAGTCGTAGAGCAGCTCGGGCTGGTCGGGGTCCTTTTTCAGCGCCTGGCCGAGCATGTCGTAGGCGTCGCGCGGCCGGTTCGCCTCGCGCAACAGCTGCGCCTCGGCGACGATCAGCTGCACCTGCTCGCCCTCGTTCTCGGCCTCGATGCGCTTCAGGTAGGCGCGCGCCTCGTCGAGCTTGCCCTGCTTGGCGATCGCGTTCGCGGTGCGCATGCGCGCGGCGAGCGCGTTGTCGCCGCCGTCGATCTGCTTGTACCACTCGATCGCCTGCGGCCACTGCTTCTGCTCCTCCGCGATCTGCCCCAGCAGGTACTTCACGCCGTTCGGGTCGCGATAGCCCATGGTGAGCAGGCGCTTCATGTTCTCTTCCGCCACCGGGAAATCCTTCAGCTGGAACGCGAGCAGCCCGACCGCGTAGACCACGTCGGCATTGCCCGGGTTCGCCGCGAGCAGCGCCTCGAACTGCTTGCGCGCCTCGGGATAGCGCTTGTCGAGCACCAGCGCGCGCGCGTAGTTGAGGCGCGCCTCGCGCGCTCCCGGATTTTTCTCGATGAACGCGCCGAGGCTGTTCGCCGCTTCGGTCGGCGAGCGCTTCTGCAGGATCTGCGCCTCGAAGATCGCGGCCGTTTCCCATTCGGGCCGCAGGGCGGAGGCCTGCCGGATCGCGCTGAGCGCGCCCGCGTCATCGCCCGCGGCGAGGGCGGCCTGCGCCACGGCGAACTGCGCCTGTGCGAGCTGAGGATGGCGCGCCGCGAGCTTGCGCACCACGCGCAGGTTCGAAGCCTTGTCCGGATTGCCCGCGAGCAGGCGGTTCAGCTGCAGGAAGCCGCTCTCGATATTGACCCCGTCGGCGTCGAGCAGCTTCTCGAGATACGGCTCGGCCTCGTCCACGCGCTTGGTGCTGACGAGCAGCGCGGCGACCACCTGGATCGCCTGCGGCGAGGCCGGCTCCACGCTGTACCAGATCTTGGCGGCCTCCAGGGCGAGCTCCGGCTGCCGTGCGAAGTTCGCGACCTCGATGGCGCGCCGCGCCACGCGCGGATCGAGGGTGCGCCGCGCGACCTCGATATAGGTCTGCGCGGCGAGCGCGGTATCGTCGCGCTGCAAGGCGATTTCGCCGAGCAGCAGATCGTAGAGGTTCGACTCGCTCAGTTCCTGTGGTGAAGCTTGCGGCCGCGGCTGCGACAGCGTGCCGCACGCCGCCAGCGATACCGCGGCGAACAGCGCGATTCGGGAGAGGAACCCGCGAGGAAGGAACCCGCGAGGAAGGAACGACAGGAACTTTGACATCTGGCTTCGACCCATCTTAGGTATATTTCGTGCCGGAAACAAGGCACGACCCCGCAAATAGAGGCAATTCACGCAAGCGTAACCCACAAGAGCAGCGACACCCCGCAAAAATGCCGGAACTTCCCGAAGTCGAGGTCACTCGCCTCGGTCTCGAGCCCGCGCTCGCAGGGCGCGTCATCTCGGGCGTGACGATCCGCCAGCCGCGGCTGCGCTGGCCGATCTCCGCCGGCGTGCACACGCTCGCGGGCCGCACTATCCGCAAGGTCCTGCGCCGCGGCAAGTATCTTCTGGTCGACTGCGGCGACGGGCACTTGATCATTCACCTCGGGATGTCGGGAAGCCTTAGGCTGCTGGAGAACGGGATCGCGCCCGGCAAGCACGATCACTTCGACCTTCAGCTCGGCGACCGGGTTCTGCGGCTGCGCGACCCGCGGCGCTTCGGCGCGGTCCTCTGGACCGCCGAAGCGCCGGAGGCGCACCCGCTGCTCGCGCATCTGGGCATCGAGCCCTTGTCGCGCGCCCTCGACGCCGCGCGCCTGCACGCGCTCACTCGCGGACACCGTACGCCGATCAAGCAGTTCCTGATGGACGGCCGGCGCGTCGTCGGCGTTGGCAACATCTACGCCAACGAGAGCCTGTTTCGCGCCGGGATCAATCCGCGCATGCCGGCAGGCAGGATATCGCTCGAGCAATGCAAGAAGCTCAGCGCCGCGATCAAGCACACCCTGCGCGCGGCGATCCGCGCCGGCGGCTCGAGCCTGCGCGACTTCGTCGGGACCGACGGCAATCAGGGCTATTTTCAGCAGCGCTACTGGGTCTATGACCGCGACGGCGAGCGCTGCCGCCGCTGCCGCGGCAAAGTCAAACGCATCGTCCAGGGGCAGCGCGCGACGTACTTCTGCCCGCGCTGCCAGCGTTAGCGCAGGGCCTTCACTTTCTTGCTCAGACGTATCTGCACCGAAGGGTGCACGAACTTGGAGACATCGCCGCCAAGGAGGGCGATCTCCCGCACCAGCGTCGCCGAGATGAACATGTGCTGCTCGGACGGGGTGAGGAACATGGTCTCGAAGTCCGGGTACAGGCTGCGGTTCATCCCGGCCAGCTGGAATTCGTACTCGAAGTCGGAAACCGCGCGCAGCCCGCGCAGCACGACGCGCGCACCGTGCTGGCGCACGAAGTCGATGAGCAGGCCGGAGAAGCCGACGACCTCGACGTTCTTCAGCTCGCCGAGCACCTCGCGCGCCATCGCCACGCGCTCCTCCAGGGTGAAGAAGGTCCGCTTCGCTTTGCTGTCGGCGACCGCCAGGATCAGCGAGTCGAACAGCGTGCTCGCGCGGCGCACGAGGTCTTCATGCCCTCTTGTGAGGGGGTCGAAGGTTCCCGGATAGACCGCTTTGATCATGGTTTCTCCAGCAGCTGATAACTGACCTGGCCCGCGCGCGCGCGTTTCAGCTCACGCCAGGGCGGTTGTACTTCGATCGGTTCCGGCGCCTCGACATAGACGCGCGCCGCGGCGGCCACCCGCCCCGGCAGACGCTCGAGCGCCGAGGCTAGCGCATTCTGCCCGAACGGCGGATCGAGGAAAACAACATCGAACGGGCCCGGGCTCTTTGCGAGAAACTCGAAGGCGTCTGCGAACACCAGCTCCACCTGCTTCGCACCGATGGCCGCAGCCGATGTTTTCAGGGATTCGAAAGCGGCCCGGTCGTTTTCCACCATGACGACGCGCGCCGCGCCGCGCGAGGCGGCCTCGAAGCCGAGCGCGCCGCTGCCTGCGAAGAGATCCAGGCAGGCGAGACCGTCGAGCCGCTGCCCGAGCCAGTTGAACAGGGTCTCGCGCACGCGGTCCGGCGTCGGGCGCAGCCCGGGACGCTCGACGACCTCGAGCCGCCGGCCGCGGTATTCTCCCGCGATGATTCTGATTTTTCCCGGCTTTGCGGTTTTCTTGCCGGCCGCACCGGACTTGAGCGGTGCCGTTTCGGGTCTAGTCCGTCGGTTAGAATTCACGCATCCATGGTAGCAGCGCTTTCCTGGGCGGCGCGCCTGAAGGCAGGCCTCGCGCGCACGCGGGATGTTCTCAATACCCCCGTTTCCGAGCTCTTCGCGCGCAAGACGCTCGACGCGTCGCTCTACGACGAGCTCGAGACCGTGCTGCTGCAGGCAGACTGCGGCGTCGCGGCCACGCAGTCCATCATTTCTTCCCTCCAGAAGAAAAAGCCGCAGGACGGCGCCGCGCTCAAGGCGGCGCTCCGAGACACGCTCGTGGAGCTGCTCGCTCCGCTGGAGAGGACGCTCGACGTGAAAAAGGCGAAGCCGCTCGTCATCATGATCGCGGGCGTCAACGGCTCCGGCAAGACAACCTCGATCGGCAAGCTCGCGAAATGGCTGCAGTCGCAGGGGCTCGGCGTTCTGCTCGCCGCGGGCGATACTTTTCGCGCCGCGGCGCGCGAGCAGCTCGTCGCATGGGGCGCGCGCAACGCCGTGCCGGTGATCGCGCAGGACTCCGGCGATCCGGGCGCGGTGGTATTCGACGCGTTGAGCGCGGCGCGCGCGCGCCGCCTCGACGTGGTCATTGCCGACACCGCGGGACGGCTGCCGACGCAGCTCCATCTCATGGAGGAGATCCGCAAAGTGAAGCGCGTCGCGGCAAAAGCTCTGGAAGGCGCGCCGCACGAGGTGCTGCTGGTCCTCGACGCCAACAGCGGCCAGAACACGCTCGCGCAGGTCAAGTCGTTCGACGACGCGCTCGGCCTGACCGGACTGATCCTCACGAAGCTCGACGGCACCGCGAAAGGCGGGGTGGTCTGCGCCATCGCGCGCGAGCGGCCGGTTCCGCTGCTCTTCATCGGCGTCGGCGAGGGCATCGACGACCTGCGTCCGTTCGTCGCGCGCGATTTCGCGGAGGCGCTGATTGGTTAGCTTCTCGGCGGTCGCGAAGCGCTACCCGGGAGGGCAGACGGCGCTCCACGACGTTAGTTTCGCGCTGCAATCCGGGGAGCTCGCCTTCATCACCGGCCGCTCGGGGGCCGGAAAGTCGACGCTCCTCAAGCTGATCCCGGCGATCGAGCGCCCGACCTCCGGCTCGGTGATCGTCAATGGCCAGAACGTCGGCGCGCTCAAGCGCTCCGCGCTGCCCTATCTGCGGCGCAATGTCGGCCTCGTGTTCCAGGACCAGAAGCTGCTCTACGACCGCAGCGTCTATGAAAACGTGATGCTGCCGCTCACGTTCTCGGGCCAGGCGCCGCGCGAAGCGGCACGGCGCGCCCGGGCCGCGCTCGACAAGGTCGGGTTGCTCGCGCGCGAGCGCTCCAACCCCATCCAGCTTTCGGGCGGGGAGCAGCAGCGCGTCGCGATCGCGCGCGCGGTGGTGAATCGCCCGGCGCTGCTGCTGGCAGACGAGCCCACGGCGAATCTCGACGCCGAGTCGGCCGCGCGCGTCATCGAGATTTTCGTCGCCTTCAACCAGGTGGGCGTCACGGTGCTCATCGCCACGCACGACCAGGCGCTGGTGGAGCGCTTCGGCGGACAGATCCTGCACCTGGAAGACGGCCGGCTCCAATGATCGGCTGGCTGCACCAGCACCGGCGGGCGCTCGGCTCCGCGTTCGTGCGGTTCGCCAGAAGCGCCGGACTGCTGAGCACGCTCGTGATCGGCGTCGCGCTCGCGCTCCCCGCGGGGGGCTACACGCTGCTCGAAGGCCTGCGCGGCCTCAGCGCGCGATTGAGCTTCGCGCCGCAGATCTCGGTGTTTCTGCGCCCCGAAGCGAAGCGCGCGGAAGCCGATGCGCTCGGCAATCTCCTGCGGGCGGACCGGCGGATCGACAGGGTCCGGTTCGTGCCGCGCGAGGAAGCATTGAAAGAGCTGAGCGCGGTTCAGGGCGTGCCCGAGGTCATCGCAGCGCTCGGACGCAATCCGCTGCCCGATGCCTTCGTGGTGACCGTCAAGGAGGACGCGCTCGAGCCGATCGCGGCCGATCTGGGCAGGCTGCCGGCCGTAGGCCACGTGCAGGCCGACACCGTCTGGGCGCGCCGCCTCGCTGCGCTGGCGGGAATCGGCCGGCTTGCGCTCTGGTTGCTTGCGGCGCTACTCGGCGTGGGGCTGGTCGCCGTCATCTTCAATACGATCCGGCTGCAGGTCCTGACCCAGCGCGAGGAAATCGAGGTTCTCAAGCTCATCGGCGCGACTGACGCGTTCATCCGCCGGCCGTTCTATTACCTGGGGCTGCTGCAGGGGCTCGCCGGAGGCGTGGTCGCCCTCGGCATCGTCGGGGCGGGGCTCGCCCTGTTGAACCGGGAGGTCCGCACCCTGTCCGAATCGTACGGATCGGGTTTTCATTTCGCGTTCCTACCGCCCGGGGACGCTTTTGCGATCGTCGCCTTTGCCGCTCTCATCGGCTGGCTGGGCGCTTACCTCTCGGTCGCCAAGCACCTGCGGGAGATGGATCCGGACTGAAATCCCCAAGACGATTCAATGCCTTGGATGTTGAGTGTGAGCATACGCTTACACTAAGATCCCTGTATTACAAGTGAAATCTCGGGAACCCCTAGTGCCCTTAGCACTCTAATACGGCGACTGCTAAGATTCACTCATGGAGGAAATGACTATGCAAGCGACGTTGGCCTTTCCAGGAACGGCCCCGGTGCCGATGCCCACGGGCAGCCTCGAGGCTTACATCAGCACCGTCAACCGGTTCCCGATCCTCAGCGCCGAGGAGGAGCAGAATCTCGCCCGTCGTTTTCGCGACGGTGAGGACCTCGAGGCGGCGAGGGGGCTCGTCGTGTCGCACCTGCGGCTGGTGGTCGCGGTGGCTCGGGGCTATCTCGGCTACGGGCTGCCCCATGCCGACCTGATCCAGGAGGGCAACATCGGCCTGATGAAGGCGGTGAAGCGTTTCGATCCGGATCGCGGCGTTCGCCTGGTTTCGTTCGCGATCCACTGGATCAAGGCCGAGATGCACGAGTACATCCTGCGCAACTGGCGGCTGGTGAAGGTGGCGACCACCAAGGCCCAGCGCAAGCTGTTCTTCAACCTGCGCTCCATGAAGACGGGGCTCGCCCCGCTTACCGCGGGCGACGTCGAGCGGGTGGCGACAGAGCTGCGGGTAAAACCGGAGGAAGTCCGCGAGATGGAAACCCGCCTCTCGGGCCAGGAGCTCGCGTTCGACGCCGACGACAGCGACGACGACGAAGGTTATGCGCCGGTGCACTATCTCGCCGCCGACAACGCCGAGCCCTACCGCGCGCTCGAGGCCAAGGAATCCGAGGAGGTGCGCAGCGCCGGCCTCGATCAGGCGATGAAGAGCCTCGACGCGCGTAGCCGCCGCATCATCGAGGCGCGCTGGCTGCGGGAAAAGGACACCGCTACGCTGCATGACCTTGCCGCCGAGTTCAAGGTCTCGGCCGAGCGCATCCGCCAGATCGAAACCAAGGCGCTGGAAAAAATGCGCAAGTCGATGGGCGGCGCGGGCGTGCGGGCCCTTCCCTCACCCGCTGCCTAGCGAAGTACTCTAGCGCTCCCCGCTAAGGAGCGTCCGCAGGTCGGCCGGCAGGTCTTCGGCGATCCGGTCCGGACGCACGAGCAGCCGTAGCCGACCCTGCGGATCGAGCACATAGCTCTGCCCGCTGTGGTCGATGGAGTAGGTGTCGCCGATCTTTCTCTTCTCGTAGTAGATCTTGAATTCCTTCGCCGCGCGCTGGGTCGCGGCGGCGTCGCCGCGCAGCCCGAGGAAGCGCGGATCGAACGCGGTGACGTATTTCGCCAGCGCATCCTGCGTATCGCGCTCCGGGTCGACGGTGACGAAGAGGACCTGCACGCGATTGGCGTCCGGCCCGAGCGTTTTCAGCGCATTCGACACATCGACCAGGGTCGTCGGGCAGACGTCGGGGCAATGAGTGAACCCGAAAAACAGCACCACCGCCTTGCCGCGGAAATCCTCGAGGTGCCGCGGCTTGCCCGCGTGATCGGTGAGCTCGAGCGCCTTGCCGTAGTCCGCGCCGGTGATGTCGGTGCTCTTGAACTTCGGCGCCCCGGCGTCGCAGGCGGCGAGCAGCAGCCCGAGAACCGCGACCAGGCTAAAGCGGCAGATAGTGATCAACCAGCAGCGCCGCAAAAAGGACCGCGAGATAGACGATCGAATAGCGGAAGGTCCGCTGCGCCACCCGGTCGCTGTAGGCGAGATAGATCCGCAGGGCATACGCGACAAAGATGCCGCCGAGAAGAATGGCGCAAGCAAGATAGATCGCGCCGCTCATGCGCACCACGTAGGGCAGCAGGCTGGCGCCAAACAGCACCAGCGTATAGAGCAGCACCTGCAGGCGCGTATACGGCTTGCCGTGCGTGACGGGCAGCATGGGCACACCCGCGCGCGCGTAGTCCTCGGTGCGATAAAGCGCGAGCGCCCAGAAGTGCGGCGGCGTCCAGGCGAAGATGATCAGGAACAGCACCAGCGCCTCGGTGCTCACTTCGCCGGTGACCGCGGCCCAGCCGAGCACCGGCGGCATCGCGCCCGAGGCGCCGCCGATCACGATGTTCTGCGGCGTGGCCGGCTTCAGGATCACCGTATAGACGACGGCGTAGCCGACGAATGTGGCGAAGGTGAGCCACATGGTGAGGTCGTTGACGAAGTGGTGCAGGCTCCACAGGCCCGTGCCGCCGAGCGCGCCGGCGAACAGCAGGGTTTGCGCCGTGGAAAGCTCGCCGCGCGGCAGCGGGCGCCAGCGCGTGCGCTGCATCACGGCGTCGATGCCCTGCTCCACCAGGCAGTTGATCGCTGCGGCGGCGCCGGCAACCAGGGCAATGCCCAGCGTCGCGACGGCGGCGGCCAGTAACTGGGCCGGCGTCATCACGCCCGGCGTGCCGAGGAACATGCCGATCGCGGCGGTGAAGACGATGAGCGACACCACGCGCGGCTTGGTGAGCGCGTAGAAGGCGCGGATGCGCGAGCGAATCCGCTGCGGCAATCCTGTTTCGAGAACCTGGGTATTCACAGTGACGGAGGTAAGCCGCGAGGGTGTACGCCGTGAAAGACGAAAAAGTTTAGCACGACGAGCGAAGCGAGCAGCAGCGCGGCGCCCGCGTTGTGGGCGGCGGCGAGCGCGAGCGGCAGGCTGAAAGCCACGTTCGCGATGCCGAGCGAGACCTGAAGCACGAGCAGACCCGCGACGGCGACGCCGATTTTCCTTAAGGCCGGCACCCGGAAAGACCTGAACGCCGCATAGCCAGCGATCCCGAGGACTACGAGCGCGAACATGCGGTGCGTCCAGTGGATCGCCACCAGCGCCTCGAGCGGCAGCAAGCCGCCTTCGCCGGTGCGGCCGAGCTCGCGCAGCACGTGAAAGGCGTTGGCGAAATCCATCGGCGGGAAAAACTGCCCCCGGCAGCCCGGCAGGTCCGGGCAGGCGAGCGCCGCGTAATTCGCGCTGACCCAGCCCCCGAGGGCGATCTGGATCGCCACGACCGCAAGCGCGAGTGCGGCGGGAACGCGAATTGTTTTTGTTTCTTGTGAAAAAGCATGCGCGTATTGCGAAAGCGCGAGCCAGAGGAGAAGCGCGAACGTCGCCATGCCGCCGAGCAGGTGCGCGGTGACGATCGCGGGCTTGAGCAGCATGGTCACCGTCCACATGCCGAGCGTGGCCTGCAACACGACCACGGCGAGAATCGCCGTCGCGAGCGCATGCGACTTTCGCAGCTTCCATGCGCTGATGAAGAGAAGCAGGATCAGGACGCCGAGGCCACCCGCAATATAGCGATGGCCCATCTCCTTCCACGCCTTGGCGTGCGCGGCGCCGTCGGCGATCTCCGCCGGCAGCGGCCGGCCGTAGCAAAGCGGCCAATCGGGACAGCCCAGGCCCGCGTCCGAGAGCCGCACGTAGGCGCCCACGACGATCACGATCAGCGCGAGACAGGCGGCAGCGACGCTGAGCGACTTGACGCGATTCGTCCCGAGCGACTTGACGCGATTCGTCCTGAGCGACTTGGCGCGATTCGTCGGATCCGGCCCGGGACGGCTCATCCGATCCTCGAAGCCTTCAGGAGCCGCTGCAGGTCCTTCACCATCCTCGATGGATCGGGATCCAGCGGGAAGCGCATCATCAGGTTGCCCAGCGGATCGATCACGTAGATATGGTGGACCGGGTTTCCGGGAAACTCGTCTGCGCTGCCGATATTCTTGAGCCGGACAATCCGCGTGCCCTCGATCGCTGCGAGCAGCTCGGCGCGCGGCGTCGCCGCATCGATCAGGACCCACAGCCGCTCGACGCGCTCGAATTCCTTGCCCTGCGCCTTGCGCACCTGGCGCAGGAAGTAGAGCTTCTTCTCGCAGTAGGCGCTGCAGGCGGCGGTGTCGAAGCTGACCAGGATCCACTTGCCGCGCAACGAAGCAAGCGCCGGCGCCGACAGCGGGCGCGGCGGGATCAGCTCGCCGTAGTTGCCGGCGTCGCGGGGCGTCCACCCCGACAGGAACAGAACCCAGCCCGCGAGCACCGGCGCGAGGCATACCGCGCCGATCAGAAACAGCTTGTTCGTGAAGATCTTCAATTTTTTCTGAACGAAAAAACCAATGCCAGGATCACCGCGAGCGCCGCGAACGAATACCACTGCAGCGCGTAGCTCTCGTTCTTCTCGACGCCCAGGCCGGGCCGCGGCCATTCCCGCAGCAACCCGTCGTCGGTCGGCGAATGCTGCTCGATGATGCGGGGCTCGAGCCGCAATCCGGTCTCCATGGCGAAGGCCGGAAGCTGCAGGCTCTGGCGGACCCGGCCTTTCTCGTTCGGGTCCACATTCAAAAGCCGGGGCAGGTGCTCGAGCGCGACCCCTTCGATGCGGACCTCGCCGGCGGGCGTGCGCACTTCGGGCAGAACATCCCGCGTCGGCGGCGCCTGCACCCAGCCGCGATTGACCAGAACATGCACGTCGCTGCCCGCGAGGCGCAGCGGCGTGACCACTTCGTAGCCGGGCCTGCCCTGGCGCAGCTTGTTATCGAGCATCACGGAGTACCTCGGAAGGAAGGTGCCCGTGACGCTGACGCTCTGCACCTGCGCGCCGAGCGCGCGCTTCTCGTCGGCGCGCCGCGTCTGCCAGTTGCCGAGCAATATGAACGCCGTGCAGCCGAGGGCCGCGGCGGCGAGCGCCCAGGCACGGGGTCGGAAAGAGTATCCTGCCGGCATGCGTTACGTCGTGATCGCCATGCTCGTGATGATCCTCGCCAGCCTCGCCTCGGCGCTGGTATTCATGATGAGAGGCCGCGACGATCCGAAGCGGATGGCGAAAGCGCTGACGATCCGGGTCGGCCTGTCGGTCGCCCTCTTCGTGATCCTGATGGCCGGCTACTACTTCGGCCTGATTCCAGGAAGACTCTAGCGTCTTGCCGGACGGCTATAGCCAGTAAACGAAGACGAAGAGTCCGAGCCACACCACGTCGACGAAGTGCCAGTACCACGCCACGCCCTCGAAAGCGAAGTGATGCTCGGGCTTGAAGTGCCCCTTGAGGATGCGGAACCAGATCACCGTCAGCATGATCGCGCCGAGGGTGACGTGGAAGCCGTGGAAGCCGGTCAGCATGAAGAACGTCGAGCCGTAGGCGCCGGTGCTGAGCTTCAGGTTCAGCTCGGAGTACGCGTGTGAATACTCGATCGCCTGGCAGATCAGGAACGTCACTCCGAGCAGGATGGTGAGTCCCTGCCACAGCAGCAGCTTGCCGCGGTTGTTGGCGATGAGGTTCCAGTGCGCGAAGGTGATGGTCACGCCGGAGGAGAGCAGCAGCACGGTATTCAGCGCCGGCAGGCCCCACGCGCCCATCGGCGAGAACTGCTCCGCGAAGCCCGGCCCGGCGGAAGGCCAGTGGCCCGTGAAGCCCGGCCAGACGAGCGCCTGGTGCTCGAGGTCCCCGAGCTCCGGCACCGACATCCGCCGCAGCCAGAAGAGCGCGCCGAAGAACCCGGCGAAGAACATCACCTCCGAGAAGATGAACCAGCTCATCCCCCAGCGGAACGAGAGATCCTCCCAGCGGCCGTACTTGCCGCCTTCCGACTCGCGGATCACGTCGCCGAACCAGCGCGTCAGCATGTAGAGCAGCAATACGAAGCCGGCGGCCATCGCGATATAGCCGGCCTTCTGCCCGTTTATGACGGCCACGCCGCCGAGCACCATCAGAAACAGCGCCGTCGACCCCATGATCGGCCAGGGCATCGGCTGGGGAACCGAGTAGTGCTGCTGGCGGCCGGCGGCGGCCGAGGCGGATGGGGTGTGTGCGCTGTGCGCCATTTTTCGTTCTCTCCCTAGCGGGTGACGATGCTAACGATCGTGACCAGAGTAAAAATAAAGACGACTACCAGCGCCACCGCGGCGATGATCACGTGCACCGGATTGATCCTGCTTTGCTCGTGAGCGGCCTTGCGGCGAACGCCGACGAAGCCCGACAGCACGGTCTTCAGCGTATCGAGGAAGGACGTGCGCCGCATGATGCTCTCCATTCAGCTCTTCCCTCCGCGTCCCTCGACCTCGAAGAACGTGTAGGACAGCGCGATCGTGTTCACGTCCTTTGGCAGCCGCGGGTCGATCACGAAGACCACCGGCATGCGCCGCGTCTCGCCGGGGGCGAGCGTCTGCTGCGTGAAGCAGAAGCACTCGATCTTCTTGAAATATTCGCCAGCGAGCTGCGGGCCGTAGCTCGCCACCGCCTGCCCGGTCACCGCAACGGTGCTGGTGTTGATCACCTCATACTCGACGGTGGTGAGCTCCCCCGGATGCACGCTGACGTTGCTGACGAGCGGGCGAAAGCGCCACGCCATATGATGGATATTGGAGTCGAGCTCGATCGTGACCGTGCGCAAAGCGTCTACCTGCGTATTGGCGGCGCCGGAATCGGGCTTGTCGACGTAGTTGACCTGCCACGCCGCGCAGATCTGGTAGTAGAACGGCACCAGCGCGTAGCCGAAGCCGAACATGCCGACCGCGATCACCGCCAGGCGCAGCGAGAGCTTGCGGTTTTTTGCCTTCGTGTTCATCGATTCATTCATCGATTCAACAACCAGTACTTCGCAATAATCCCCAAAAAGGTTGCGAGCGCGATGGACGCGAGCACCAGCGCTGTCTTCAGATTCTTGCTCATTTCTCTGGCAACACGATTTCTATAAAACTACTTGACCTTAGTACAACTACTTAACCTTTAGTACCACTACTTAATTACAGGCGGCGTCTCGAACGTATGGTACGGCGCCGGCGTCGGCAGGTGCGTCCACTCGAGCGAATCCGCGCCTTCCCACGGCAGCTGCGGGGCCTTCTCGCCGCTGCGGATGCACTTCAGCACGATGTACAGGAGCAAGAGCTGCGACAGGCCGAAGCCGAACGCGCCGATCGACGAGATCTTGTTCCAGGTCTCGAATATGAGCGGGTAGTCCGGGATGCGGCGCGGCATGCCCGCGAGGCCGAGGAAGTGCTGCACGAAGAAGATCATGTTGAAGAAGATCATGGTGAGCCAGAAATGGATCTTCCCGAGCTTCTCGTCGTACATCTTGCCGGTCCACTTCGGCAGCCAGAAGTAGATTCCGGCGAAGGCGGCGAAGAGCGCGCCCGCCACCATCACGTAGTGGAAGTGCGCCACCACGTAGTAGGTGTCGTGCAGCTGGATGTCCACCGGCACGAGCGAGAGCACCAGGCCGGTGAAGCCGCCCAGCGTGAACAGAAACAGGAAGCCGATCGCGAACAGCATCGGCGTCTCGAAGCTGAGCGAGCCCTTCCACATCGTCGCCACCCAGTTGAAGACCTTGACGCCGGTGGGCACCGCGATGAGCGTGGTCGCGTACATGAAGAACAGCTGTCCGGTTACCGGCATCCCGACCGTATACATGTGGTGCGCCCACACGATGAACGACAGGATCGCGATCGCGGACGTCGCGTACACCATCGAGGCGTAGCCGAACAGCGGCTTCCTCGAGAACGCCGGGATCACCTGCGAGATCACGCCGAACGCGGGCAGCGCGATGATGTAGACCTCGGGGTGGCCGAAGAACCAGAAGATGTGCTGGTAGAGCACCGGGTCGCCGCCGCCCGCGGCGTTGAAGAACGTGGTGCCGAAGTGCCGGTCGGTGAGCGTCATGGTGACCGCGCCCGCGAGCACCGGCATTGCCGCCACCAGCAGGTAGGCGGTGATCAGCCAGGTCCAGACGAACATCGGCATGCGCATCAGCGTCATCCCCGGCGCGCGCATGTTGAGGATGGTGGTGATGATGTTGATCGAGCCCAGGATCGAGCTCATGCCGAGAATGTGCACGGCGAAGATCGTGAGGTCCATGCCGACGCCCATCTGCACGGTCAGCGGCGCGTACAGCGTCCAGCCCACCCCGGGCGCGCCGCCCGGCGTGAAGAACGACAGCATGAGCAGCATCGCCGCGAAGGGCAGGAGCCAGAACGACCAGTTGTTCAGCCGCGCGAACGCCATATCCGGCGCGCCGATCATCATCGGGATCTGCCAGTTCGCGAAGCCGACGAACGCCGGCATGATCGCGCCGAACACCATGATGAGGCCGTGCATGGTGGTCATCTGGTTGAAGAAGTCCGGATTGACGATCTGCAGCCCGGGAGAGAAGAGCTCCGCGCGGATCACCATCGCCATCGTGCCGCCGGTGAGGAACATGATGAAGCTGAACCACAGGTAGAGCGTGCCGATGTCCTTGTGGTTGGTGGTCGTGATCCAGCGCATGAGGCCGCCGTACTTGCCGTGATGGTCATGGCCGTGCTCGTGACCATCCGCGTGGTCGTGATCGTGTGAATGGTCGTGCGTGTCTACGACTGAGCTCATGGTCTTTCCTTATTTCCGCCTTGCTTGCACTTCCGCGGGCTGTACGAGGCCCGCCTTGTTGCTCCAGGAATTGCGCTCGTAGGTAATGACCGCCGCGATGTCGGTATCGTTCATGATCTTGCCGAAGGCCGCCATCGCGGTGTTCGGCTTGCCGTTGAGCACGGTGTCGATGTGGCCTTGCTTCGCGCCGGTCGCGACCTTGCTGCCGTCGAGCGCCGGGAACGCCGGCGGCGTGCCCTTGCCGTTCGGCTGGTGGCAGGCGACGCAGTTGGCGGTGTAGACCTTCTCGCCGCGCGCCTTCAGCTCGTCCAGACTGTAGGTCTTGCTCGGGTCGTCGGCGGCGGCGAGCATCTCCTTCTTCTTCTCGCCGACCCACTTCGAGTAATCCTCCTGCGAGACCACGCGCACCACGATCGGCATGAAGCCGTGCTCCTTGCCGCAAAGCTCGACGCACTGGCTGCGGAAGGTGCCGGTCTTCTCGGCCTTGAACCACAGGTCGCGGATGAAGCCCGGGATCGCGTCCTGCTTCGCGCCGAAGGCGGGCACCCACCAGGAATGCACCACGTCGGCCGCGGTGGTGAGGATGCGGACTTTCTTGCCCACCGGGACCACGAGCTCGTTGTCGACCTCGAGCAGATAGTGCTCGCCCTTCGGCGCCCGCCCCTCGATCTGCTCGCGCGGCGTGCTGAGCATGGAAACGAAGCCGATGCCCTCGCCCTCGCCCTTCACGTAGTCGTAGCCCCACTTCCACTGGATGCCGGTGACCTTGATGGTGAGATCGGGCGCCGAGGTGTCCTTCTGCGCGATGACGGTCTTGGTCACCGGCCACGCGATCCCGATCAGGATGATCGCCGGGATGATGGTCCAGATGAGCTCGACCGTGGTGTTCTCGTGGAACTGCTCGGCCTTGTGGCCTTTCGCCTTGCGGTGCGCGTAGCAGGCGTAGAACATGAAGCCGAACACGCCGACGAAGATCACGGTGACGAGCACCATGACGTATTCGTGCAGATCGTGGATTTCCTCCGCGAGCCTGGAGCCCGCCGGCTGGAGGTTCCACTCCAGCGCCTGCGCGTGGCCCGCTACGAAGAGCCCGAGAAGCGCGAGCGCGAGCGTAGCCGCGACGTGCGCCGGTCCGACTTTTTTTCCCCTCATATTCTCCGTTCCCCGATTCAGAATCGCAGTCTCCTGGAGAGCTCGGCGGCGAGCTCCACGCGGGAGCACGCATCCAGATGCCGGCCGATCTCCAGCGCTTCTTCTCCAGCGCCGCTTCGTTCGTTCGGCGCGCGGCTCAACCATACTCGCGCGCCGTACCCCTGATCCTTCTGCAGCAACACCTGCGCGCGGCGCGGGTCGAGCTCGTACCGACTTCTGCGCTCAGCCTGCGCCACCTCTACCGTGAGCCGCCCGCCGGCGAGCTCGATCTTCTCGTAATCGCCGGCGCGCCGCGCGTACGCAATGAACGCGGCGCCCAACAGCAGCACCTCGAGCCCGGCGAACGGCAGAATCAGCCAGGCGCCCGCCACCGCGAAGCCGACGCCGATCGCGAGCGCCGCGGCCGACAACGCCGCAAACACCCACAACAGCCCAGCCGGAGAAATCGAGCAGTTACGCTTGAGCGTCAGGCTGAAGCCGGCAGTTCCTTCCCGAAACACGAAATCGCGCCCGGGAAAATCTTCGCTCGGCAAGCTCACGGAGCGGCGTAAAGTATCACAGATCAACAACCTATCTCAAGAAACCCGACGCTTCATTTGGCCCGCAGCGAGCGGAATTCCACTATGTCGCGGCCGTCGGCGAGTTTGCGCGGCACGCCTTTCCACGCGTGGCCGTAGACGATCTCGAAAGTGCTGCGTTTTCCCGCCGAAGCGCGCAGTTTCTTAAGAAAGCCTTTTCCACTGAGCCCCCGCGCTCGGTCGGCGCGCGCGTTGGTCTGCCCGCCCGCGCGCAGGTCCGCAAGCAGCGCGTCAGCGTCCTTGTAGGTGAAGGTCAGCACCTCCATGTCCATGACGGGGGCGGAAAATCCGGCGGCCACGAGCATGTCGCCCAGGTCGTGCATGTCGATGAACTCGTGAACGCGGGTCGCACCGGCCGCGACGCGCAATTCCTTGAGCGTGTCCGGGCCGAGCGCGCTGAACATCAGCAGGCCCTGCGGGGCCAGCACGCGGCTGAACTCCTTGAAAGCGGCCAGCGGGTCCCTCACCCAGTGCAGCGTCATGTTCGACCAGACGAGATCGATCGTGCCCGGAGCGAGCGGCAGGCGCGTCACATCGCCGCATAGCAGGTGCCTGGAGTTTCTCTTCAGCAGCCGGTCGAGCAGCCGCGGGGGCTCGGAACACAGCATCGCTACGGAAAAATCGACCGCGACAAGCTCGGAACGCGGGTATCTCGACTTCAGCTCGCGCGCTTCCCGGGAGGGGCCGCTGCCCGCGTCGAGGATCCGGCGCGGCGCGATCTTCAGGTAGTCCAGCCGCTCGAGCATCCGCGCGCCGGTCTCGGCCTCGAGGCGCGAGGCTTCGCCGTAAGTCGGCGCGGCGCGCTCGAAGCGGCGGCGCGCCGCGCGCGCGTCAAGCTCCGGAAAGCGCGCTTTCAATGGCCGCAGACACCGCGAGCAGCCGCCGGTCGGCGCCGGCGATGCCGCAAACCATCAGCCCGACCGGCGCCGAGCCCGGCTCGTGGCAGGGAAGCGAGACCGCGCAGCCGTCGAGGAAATTGATCAGGCCGTTGTTGCGCAGGATGCGGCCGTTCCAGCGGAAGTACTCGTCGTCGCTGCGGCCCGCCTCCTCGATCGTCGGGGCGATGCACGGCACCGTCGGCATGAGGATCGCGTCGAACGCAGCGCTGAGCTTGCCGATGGTCTTCTTGTATTCCTCCCTCAGGAAACCGAACCCGACATAGTCCGCGCCGGAAATGTCCTTGCCGAGCACGACGCGCTTGCCCACGCGCGGGTCGTACTCGCCGAGCCGGTCGAGCCAGCGCCGGTGGATGTAGTACGCCTCGGCGCCGGCGAAGCCGCCGCCCTTGAAATACTCGCTCTGGCGGTCGAAGGCGGGCACGGCGAGCTCAGTGACGACGGCGCCCGCTTTCGACAGTTTTCTCAGGGATTCGGCGAACGCCTTCTCGACCGGCGCGTCGAGATCCTCGATCGCCGAGGAGCGCGGCAGCAGCAGCCTCGCCCCTTTGATCGGAAAATCCGCCAGGGGCGCCGGATCTCCGCTCAGCACGGCGTCGAAGGCGGCGGCGCACGCCACGCTGTTCGCGAGCGGCCCGACGGAATCGAGCGTGTAGGAGAGCGGAAAAGCGCCGTCGCGCGGGACGCGCTGCATTGTCGGCTTGAAGCCGACGACGCCGCAAAGCGCGGCGGGACCGCGGATCGAGCCCCGCGTATCGGAGCCGAGCGCCATCACGCACATGCCGTCGGCCTGCGCCACCGCCGCGCCCGACGACGAGCCGCCCGGGACCCGGCCCGTTTTCCGGTCGTAAGGATTCTTCGGCGTTCCATAGTGAGGATTGAGCCCGACCCCGCCGAACGCGAACTCCACCATATTGGTACGGCCGATGAACACCGCGCCGGCGGCGCGCAGGCGCGCCACGGCACTTGCATCTGTTTTCGCTGGAGAATTTTTTTCCAAAATCCTGGAGCCGGCGCGCGTGACGTCCCCCGCCACGTCGTACAGGTCCTTGAGCGAAACCGGCAGTCCCTCGACCGGTGAGCGCCGCACGCCGCTCTTGCGCAGCCGGTCCGAGTAGTCGGCCTCGGCGCGCGCGCTGTCGGCGTATACCTTGATGAAGGCGCGCTTGCCTTCACCGGCGCCGTCTGCGATCCGCGCCAGCGCCTGCTCCGCCAGGTCGCGGCTCGTGGTCCTGCCCTTGTCGAGATCGGCCGCAAGCTGCGCTACAGTCCACATGAGTGAAAGATAGCACGCTAAAAAAGCTGTCGAGCCGCCTCTTCGGTGGAATGTTCGGGGGAACCTGCTTTCTTTGCCGGGGCGAGGCGCGCGGCCTGCTTTGCGAAGCGTGCGACGCCGACCTGCCGCGCCTGCCCGCGCCGCGTTGCCCGTGCTGCGCGCTCGCCTCTCCCGGCGGCGCCGTATGCGGGCGCTGCCTCGCGCATGCGCCCCGCTACGACGCGACGGCCGCAGCACTGTCCTACGACTTCCCGACCGACGCGCTGATCCACGCGCTCAAGTTCCGGGGCGAGCTCTCGCTGGCCGCTTTTCTCGCGGATTTCGTGCGGCAAGAGATCGCTCGGGGCGAGCGGATAGACTGCGTCGTGCCCGTCCCTTTGTCCGCCACGCGGCTGCGCGAGCGCGGCTACAACCAGGCCGTCGAGCTCGCGCGCCCGCTCGCGCGAGCGGCCCGCGCGACGCTAGAGCTCGCGTTGTGCGAGCGCACCCGCGACGCGCCGCCCCAGACCGAGCTGCCGTGGGCCGAGCGCGGCCGCAACGTGCGCGGCGCCTTCCGCTGCACCCGCTCGCTTGCGGGCATGAGCATCGCGGTCGTCGACGACGTGATGACGACCGGCGCCACGCTGGACGAGATCGCGTCCACTCTCAAGGCGGCCGGCGCGCATCGCGTGGTCAACTGGGTCGTGGCGCGGACCTCGCCACCAAACTGAGCGCCCGCGCCGAGCATGTTCGACATCGTCCTCTACCAGCCGGAAATTCCGCCGAACGCCGGCAACGTGATCCGGCTCGCCGCGAACACCGGCTGCCGCCTGCACCTCGTCGAGCCGCTCGGCTTCTCGCTCGAGGACCGGCAGCTCAAGCGCGCCGGCCTCGACTATCATGATTTGACCGAAGTAAGAATTCATTCCGGCTGGCATGAGTGCCGTGCGGCGCTCGCCGGCCGGCGCATGTTCGCTTTCACGACGCGAGCGCAGAACAATTCGTTCGAAGCGCGTTACGCGAAGGACGATGTGTTCCTGTTCGGCCGGGAAACGGTCGGTCTGCCGCACGCCGTGCTGGAAGAATTCCCCGCCGCGCTGCAGCTCAGGCTGCCGATGCGTCCGGGCAACCGCAGCCTCAACCTGTCCAATGCCGTCGCGGTGGTGGTGTTCGAAGCGTGGCGGCAGCTCGGCTTCGGCGGCGCGGCGTGATTCCGAGCCTGCCCGAATGCCTGCCGCGCAGGGGAAACGCCTTTTCCAGGATCGCGGCGCGCGCCCTGCTCGCCGCGTGGGGCTGGCGCATCGAGGGTGAGTTTCCGCCGCGGCCGAAGATGGTGGCCATCGTCGCGCCGCATACCTCCAACTGGGACTTCATCGTCGGCATCCTGGCGGTGTTCGCCCTCGGCCTGCGCCCGCGCTTTCTCGCCAAGCACACCTTGTTCAATCCGTGGCTCGGCCCGCTGATGCGCTGGTTCGGCGGCACGCCCGTCATCCGCGATGCGCCGCAGGGCGCCGTCGCGCAGGCGGTGGCGCTGATCGAAAGCGAGCCCGCGGTGTTCCTCGCCATCACCCCCGCCGGCACCCGCTCGAGCGTCAAGCCCTGGCGCAGCGGCTTCTACAACATCGCCCACGCCGCAGGCGTGCCGATCCTGCCGATCGTCTTCGACGGCGGCCGCCGCGCGATCCGCCTGCTGCCGCCCTTCGACACGAGCGGCGACTACGAAGCCGACCTGCCGCGGCTTCTCGCGCTTTATGAAGGAGTGAAAGGCCTGAGATCCTGAGTCAAGACGTCCACACGGTCTATTGAGGCATTTCCGGCCGCCGGCTATGCTTGACCCAAGTCTCGTCTACTAACCCTAGCTCGAAACTTCGAAGGCCCTTCGGCAGCGATGCCTCGGGGCCTTTGTCATTCTGGCCGCTCAACGCTCGCGCTTGGGGTCGCGCGACAGCAGCAGCTCCACCGCCGCGGCCGGCTTGAGCCGGCCGTCGAGCACCGCCTGCACCGCGTCGGTCACGGGCATCTCGACGTTTTTCTTTTTCGCGAGAAGCGAAACCTCTTTCGCCGAGCGCGCGCCTTCGGCGACATGGCCCAGGCGCGAGAGAATTTCCGCCAGCGGCTTGCCGCGCGCGAGCTCCATGCCGACGCGGCGGTTGCGCGAGAGGTCGCCGGTGGCCGTGAGGATCAGGTCGCCGGCGCCGGTGAGGCCCATCACGGTCTCGGGCTGGCCGCCCATCGCGGCGCTCAGCCGCGCCATCTCGGCGAGGCCGCGCGTGATGAGCGCCGCGCGCGCGTTGTAGCCGAGGCCGAGACCGTCGGAGATGCCGGCGGCGATCGCCATGACGTTCTTGACGGCGCCGCCGATCTCCACCCCCATCACGTCGCCGCTGTAGTAGATGCGCATGCGCCCGCCGTGCAGAAGCGCCGCCGCTTCGCGCGCGAAATCGGCGGCCGTGGAGGCGAGCGTCAGGGCGCAAGGCAGGCCGCGCGCGACCTCTTCGGCGAACGACGGTCCAGAGAGCGCGCCGCAGTTCACGCCGTCGCCGAGCGTCTCGGCGGCGACCTGGTGCGGCAGCAGGCCGCTGCCTTCCTCGAAGCCCTTGCACAGCCATACGACCGGCATCGGCCGGTCGAGCCTTTGCAGGACGTCTCTCAGGCCCGCGACCGGCGTAGCGACGAGCGCGATGCGCGCCGCGTGCACCGCCTTCGCCAGGTCCGAGGTGACGAGGAGCGCCTTGGGAATCTCGATCCCGGGAAGATAGCGCTCGTTGCGGCGCGTGGCATGGATCGCCTGCGCCTGCTCCGCGTTCTGCGCCCACAGCGCGACTTCGAGGCGTGCGCAGAGCACCGTCGCGATCGAGGTGCCCCAGGCGCCCGCTCCGAGCACGGCAATGCGGGCCATTTAATGCGCGCTCAGCCGCCCCAGACGAGCGAGGCGCGCAGGTATCCGTCGGCGCCGTCGGCGTGCCGCACGCGCAGCCAGCCGCCGGGCGCCGGCCCGACGAGCTCCAGCGCCACCTCCTGCGCGGCGACGAACGCGATCGGCGCGCCATCCTCCGGCCGAAGATGCGCCTCGGCCGAGCTCGCGGTGACGACGACGGTGTGCCGCTCGCCGAGCTTCTGCTTTTCGATCCACGTCAGCGCGCCCATGTGATCGCGGACCTTGACCCAGTGCTCCGTCTGCACGATCACCTCGAGCGGATAGTCCGCGGTGACGACGTAGAGCGGCGTGGCTTCGCGCGAAGGCGCGTCGTAGAGGACGGCGCCGCCCTCGCCGACGCTGCGGTATTCGCCGGCGCCCGCATGCAACGGAAGAAGAGCCGCCGCGACAAGCAGGGCCGCGCGCATCGTTGCCCGCATCGGCGCCTTACCGCGCGATCTCGATCTGCGAGCCGCCCTGCGCCTTGCCGGCGCCCTGTTGCTGCTGCTGGCGCTGCATGTACAGGGCCTCGAACGACACCGGCGAGAGCAGCACCGGCGGGAAGCCGCCGCGCGTCACGAGGTCCGAGATGGTCTCGCGCAGGTAGGGAAACAGGATCGTCGGACAGCCGATGCCGAGGAGCGGATCGAGCTCCTGCGGCGACACGTTGCTGATCGAGAAAATTCCCGCCTGCACCGCTTCGGCGAGGAACACGGTGCGCTCGCCCGACTTGGCGGTCACCGTCGCGCTCACCGTCACCTCGAAGTAGACCTCGGCGAACTTCGCGACCTCGGTGGCGATCTGCACCTCGAGCTGCGGCTGCACCTGCTCGGTGAAGATCTGCGGCGCGTTCGGGATCTCGAGCGATAGATCCTTCACGAACACCTTCTCGATCTGGAAGCTCGGCTGCGTTTGCTGGGGCTGCGAATCGGTCATTGGAGGGCTTTCAGGAGTGGATCGAGCTTGCCCTCGCGCTCGAGGGCGTAAAGATCGTCGCAGCCGCCGACGTGGCGCTCGCCGATCCAGATCTGCGGCACGGTGCGGCGGCCGCTTTTTTGCGTCATCTCCGCGCGCCGCGCGGGCTGCAGGTCGACGCGGATTTTCTCGACGTCGCTCACGCCCTTGTCGGCGAGCAGGCGCTCCGCGGACTGGCAGAACGGGCACGCGGCGGTGGTGTACATCAGCACCTTCGCCACCTTACTTTTCCACCGGCAGCCCGGCCTGCTTCCACGCGCCGAGGCCGCCAGCGAGATTGACGACGCGGCCGAAGCCCTGCTTCCTGAGGGCGGCCGCGGCCTTTGTGGCGCGCTCGCCGCCGTCGTCGTAGACGATGAGCGGCTTGTCCTTGCGCTTCGCGAGCTCGCCGGCGTCGCCGCCCTCCAGGCGCGTAAGCGGCAGGTTGCGCGCGCCGAGGATATGGCCGGCGCCGTAGTCGCCCGTGTCGCGCACGTCGAGCATCAGCGCGTCCTCGCGGTTGATGAGCTGCGTCGCCTGCGAGATCGAGACCCAGGGGCCGCCCGTCGAGCGGCGCACGAACGGCCAGAGCAGCATGGCGCCGGAGATCACGGCGGTCGCGAGGAGAAGGCCGTTATGGTCCTTCTTGATGAATTCCAGCAAGGAAAGTTCCACGGAAAATCCAGGGGCCCGGAGGCATCGAGTCGAGCCGATCATTATAATTCAGGCGATGTTTGCCCTTGCACACAAATGACGGGACTCATGACAGGACCCGTGCACAAGCTGATTCTGATGCGCCACGGCGAGTCGCAGTGGAACCTCGAGAACCGGTTCACCGGCTGGACCGATGTCGATCTGACGCAGGCCGGCATCGCCGAGGCGCGGGCCGCCGGCCGGCTCCTGAAAAGCGAGGGCTATCGCTTCGATCTCGCCTTCACCTCGGTGCTCAAGCGCGCCATCCGCACGCTGTGGCTCGCGCTCGACGAGCTCGATCAGATGTGGCTGCCGGTCGAGAAGAGCTGGCGGCTGAACGAGCGCCACTACGGCGACCTCCAGGGGCTGAACAAGGCCGAGATGGCGGCGAAGTTCGGCGAGAAGCAGGTGCTCGCCTGGCGGCGCAGCTACGATACGCCGCCGCCGCCGCTCAAGCCCGGCGATCCCAGGAGCGAATCCGGAGATCCCCGCTACGCCGGCGTCAAGGTTCCGCTGACGGAATGCCTGAAGGACACGGTCGAGCGGGTCGTTCCCTACTGGCAAAGCGCGATCGCGCCGGCGGTGCGCTCCGGGCGGCGCGTGCTGATCGCCGCCCACGGCAACTCGCTGCGCGCGCTGGTGAAGTACCTCGATGGCATTTCCGACGCCGCGATCGTCGATCTGAACATCCCCACGGGCGCGCCGCTGGTTTATGAATTGAATGATTCGTTGAAACCGATCAGGCACTACTACCTCGGCAACCCGGACGAGATCGCGCAGCAAGCGGCCGCGGTCGCCAGCCAGGGGAAGGCGAAAGCCTGAAGAGACTCGCGCTCCTCGCGCTCTTTTTTTTCTCGCTCGATTCTTTTTCCGCGCCCAAAGAAGCGGACCTGAAGGCGCTTCGCGGCCGCATCGAGAAGCTCGACCAGCAGTTGCAGGAAAAGGAGGAAACGCGGCGCGAGGCGCGCGACGCGCTGCGCGCCTCGGAGCGCGCGATCTCGGAGGCGAACCGCTCGCTCGCCGCCCTCGAAGCCGAAGGACGCGCGTTGCGCGCCGAGACGGTGCGCCTCGGTGAGCGCCAGCGCGCGCTGACGAAGCTCCTCGCCGAGCGCGAGGCGGCGATCGGGCGCATGCTGGTCGCGCGCCAGGCGGGCGGCGCGCCCGATGCGCTGCGCGTCGCGCTGTCGGGCGAAGATCCGGCCACGCTCGCCCGCAGGCTGCACTACGTAAGCTATGTGTCGCGCGCCGCAGCGTCGGTCCTCGGCACCTATCGGGCGGCGCTCGCCGAGTCGCTGCGCCTCGCGCGCGAGACCGGGGAGAAGCGCGCCCGGCTGCGTTCGGTCGAGCAGGCGAGCCGC
>Ga0209131_1000113_pt1 | contig 59717 bp, 58 predicted proteins | sample GraSoi_2013_40cm_FD_185826 | JGI IMG/M metagenome (GOLD analysis project Ga0209131, IMG submission 185826) | Grasslands soil microbial communities from the Angelo Coastal Reserve, California, USA - Sample 9_17_2013_40cm (SPAdes) (version 2) | ecosystem: Environmental > Terrestrial > Soil >...
TCGTCGCCGCCTTCAAGCGAACCCACGGCCGGCCGCGCGTCATGCGCGACACGAACCCGATGTTCAGCTCGCGCGCCGCTTCCTCCATCAGCCCATGCTCGACGCGGATGCCGGCCGCCGCGAGCGCCGCGCCGCCGCCGGAGGCTTGCGGGTTCGGGTCCGTCATCGCCGCCACCACGCGGGCGACCTTTGCGTTGATCAATGCAGGGGCGCAGGGTGGTGTTCGGCCGTGATGGTTGCAGGGCTCGAGATTGACGTAGACCGTGGCACCGGCCGTATCGCCTTTAATGTTTCGTAATGCAATAATTTCCGCGTGAGGAGCACCGGCCTTCTCGTGCCATCCCTCGCTAATAATCTGTTCGCCCTTTGTGATGACGCAACCTACACGCGGGTTCGGCGTAGCCGTGTACAGGCCGTTCTCAGCAAGGGATAGCGCCCGAGCCATCATTGCGTGGTCGAACGCCGAAAAGGACATGCTCTAAAAAACCCTGCGATTACTTGCGCCGCTTGCGCGGGGATTTCACTTCCTGCACCGCCTCGCGGAAATCGTCGGGCGTCTCGAAGCTGCGGTACACGGAGGCGAAGCGGATGTAGGCGATCTTGTCGAGCTTGGCGAGCTCCTTGATGACGAAGTCGCCGACGCGGCTGGTCGGCACCTCGCGCTCGCCGAGCGAGCGCAGCCGCTCGATGATGCGGTCCGCCGCTTCCTCCACTTCGCCGGTGGCCACGGGACGCTTGCGCAGCGCGAGCATCATGCTGCCCATCAGCTTGTCGCGGTCGAAATCGGTGCGGCTGCCGTCCTTCTTCACCAGGCGCGGCATCTTCAGGTCGACGCGCTCGTAGGTCGTGAAGCGCTTCTCGCAGCGGACGCACTTTCTGCGGCGGCGGATGGTGTTCGCCTCGAGGTTCGCCCGGGTGTCGACCACCTGGGTTTCCTCGGAGCCGCAGAAGGGGCATTTCATGGCCGGCGGGCCCTCATCTCACGTAGACCGGAAACTTCGCGCACAGCGCTTTCACCTTGCCGGCGACGCGCTCGAGGCTGGCTTCGTCGGCGGGCTTGTCGAGCACGTCGGCGATCAGGTTGGCGAGCTGCTCGGCCTCGGCTTTGCGAAAGCCGCGCGTGGTCATCGCCGGCGAGCCGATGCGCACGCCGCTCGTGATCGTCGGCTTCTGCGGATCGTTCGGGATGGCGTTCTTGTTGACGGTGATGTGCGCGCGCCCGAGCGCGGCTTCCGCGTCCTTGCCGGTCACACCCTTGGGCGTGAGGTCGATCAGGAACATATGGCAGTCGGTTCCGCCCGAGACGATGCGCACGCCGCGCTTCGCGAGGACCGCGGCCATGGTTCTCGCGTTCTCGAGGACCGCGCTCTGGTACGAACGGAAGTCGGGCTTCAGCGCCTCGCCGAGCGCCACCGCCTTCGCGGCGATGACATGCATGAGCGGCCCGCCCTGCAGCCCGGGGAAGATCGACGAGGCGATCGCCTTCTCCTGCTCGGGCTTGCCGAGGATCAGGCCGCCGCGCGGCCCGCGCAGCGTCTTGTGCGTGGTGGTGGTGACGAAATCCGCGATGCCGATCGGCGAGGGATAGAGCCCGACGGCGACGAGCCCGGCGTAGTGCGCCATGTCCGACATCAACAGCGCGCCCACTTTGTCCGCGATGGCGCGAAAACGCTTCCAGTCGATCACGCGGGAGTAGGCTGAAGCGCCTGTGACGATCAGTTTCGGCTTGTGCTCCACTGCAAGGCGCTCGGCCTGGTCGTAGTCGATTTCCTCTTTTTCATTTAATTGATAGGAAATGATCTTGTAGAGCTTGCCCGAGAGGTTCACCGGCGAGCCGTGCGTGAGGTGCCCGCCGTGCGCGAGCGACATGCCGAGGATGGTGTCGCCGGGCTTGAGCACCGCGGTGTAGACCGCCTGGTTCGCCTGCGAGCCCGAGTGCGCCTGCACGTTCGCCCACGGCGCGCCGAAGAGCTTCTTCGCGCGCTCGATGGCGATCGTCTCGGCGATGTCCACGTACTCGCAGCCGCCGTAGTAGCGCTTGCCGGGATAGCCCTCGGCGTATTTGTTGGTGAGCTGGCTGCCCTGGGCGATCAGCACCGCGCGGCTGACGTAATTCTCCGAGGCAATCAGCTCGACGTGGTCTTCCTGGCGCTGATTCTCGAGCCGGATGGCGTCCCACACCTCCGGATCGGACTGCGCGAGCAAATCGGGAGCAAGCATTTTGGTACCGGGGAGGAAAGCAGGTGAGTTTACCAGTCCCCTAGGTTGTCCCCGGGGCTGGACCCCTAGATATGGGGCAAGTGGTCCCCGGGCGGCTAAACTCTCGCCCCCATGCCGCGCAACGGCCGAAAGCCCTTCGCACTCGCCAAATCCTGCGCCAGGGCCCTCTGGCTGCGCGCGCAAAGGCTCGACGAAGCCGCGCCGTTCGGCGATGGGCCGAAGGCGACCCGCGCCGCCGTGGAGCACCTCGGCTACGTTCAGATCGACACCATCCATGTGATCGAGCGCTCCCATCACCAGATCCTCTACACGCGCATTCCCGCATACCGGCGCGACGATCTGCGCCGGGCGCAGGCGATAGACAAAACGGTCTTCGAATACTGGACGCACGCGCTATCGTACGTGCCGACCCGGGACCTGCAGTTCTACCTCGGCGCCATGAAACAGCAGCGGCAGTCCCCCCGCTCCTGGTTCGCCGCAGTGAAGAAAGAGGACCTGCGCAAGGTGCTCGCCCGCATCAGAAAGCATGGCCCTCTTACGATCCGCGATATCGACGATGACGTGCTGGTGGAGAAGGACCATGCGTGGGCAAGCCGCAAGCCGTCGAAGCGGGCGCTGCAGCTCGCTTTCTACCGCGGCGAGGTGGCCGTCACCCAGCGCACCGGCATGCTGAAAACCTACGAGTTGATGAGCCGTCATTTCGGGTGGGAAAGGCCGCCGAAACCCGCAGCGGACAGAGAGGTCCTGGACTATCTGCTCGACCGTGCGCTGCGATCGCAGGGGGTCGTGAGCGCCGATTCGGCCTGCTATCTCGACGCCCGGCGAAAGCCCGCCATGCGGCGGCTGATCGAGACCCGGGTGCGCCGCGACGAGCTGGTGCCCGTCGAGCTGGAAGGCGCGGGAACGCTGCAGCACTGGGCGAGGCCCGAGGCGCTCGATACCTTCGCTGCCGCGGACGGCGATGAGCTCGTCCATATCCTGTCTCCGTTCGATCCGCTCGTGCACCAGCGCAAGCGCCTGCAGCTTTTCTTCGACTACGAGCACCGCTTCGAGGCTTACGTTCCCAGGGAAAAGAGGCGCTTCGGCTACTTCGCCCAGCCGGTGCTGGTCGGGGACGAAATCGCCGCCGTCGTCGATCTCAAGACCGACCGCGAGCGGCAGAAGCTGCTGGTGCAGCGCTGGACCTGGGTCGGCGAGCGCTCGCGCCGGTCGCGCAAGAAGAAAATCGAAGAAGCGTTGCACCGCTTCGAGCGCTTCCAGCTCGCGCCATGATGTTCAATCGGCAGGTGCGGGACACGAAAGACAAGGCCGTGGCGGGCGCCGACCGTGATAGCGCGTCGTTCGCGGAATCCGTCATGCGGCAGGCATGCCCGGACGCGCATGCGCGCCGATTTCTGATGGCGCGGATGCTCGAATCCATCGCGCTCGCCGAGAAAGTCGGCCCCCGATCCTGGGCCGTAACCCTCTTCGACAACGGGTTCCGCCTGAATGTCGGCCAGGTAGAAGCGTTCGTGTATCTCAACCGGCTCGCGCGGTTTTTGATGCTCGGCGCGGCCCCCGCGCAGGCCCTTACCGTCGGCGACGTCGTTTCATGCTCGTATCGAAGCATGCCGCAGCCGCAGTTCGCCTTCTACGGCAGCGCGCAGGAGCTCGAGCGCCTTCAGTCTCACCTGGCCCCGCTGCATGCCGCGTTCGTTCAGACGGCGGCCGTCACTTCAAAAGGCAAGCCGCGGCGCTCTCCATACATCCGGTATCACTCGAGCGGGCTGCACGACTATGCCGTTCAGGTTGCCGGCGCTTCTCGAGTCGATCGCCCTGCGGGACGCGATCAAACCTGAAGGGGCGGCAGGAGGTCCTGCGGCGTATCGATGTCGCGGATCACGCCGGGGTCGCCCAGCGGCACCTTGACGATCCGCTTTTCGTTCGCGCCGAGCAGGCTCTTCGCGCCTTCGTCCCCGCGCAAGGCCAGGAGCTCGCCGAAATACTTTCCGGCGATTCCGACCGGGTGGCCGCGCCGGCTGCGCCAGTAGGGCGCGGCGAGGGGCGCACCGGCGGCGAGCGCGTCGCGCACCGCGGCGATGGAGCTGCGCCGGATAAAGGGCATGTCGGCGAGCGCGATCAGGTAGCCGGCGCGCTCGCCCGCGGCGCGCGCCGCGCAGGCGAGGCTCGCGCCCATGCCTTCGGCCGCGTTCTCGCACACGACGACGAGGCAGCCCTCTTTTTCCAGCCGGCTCGAAAGGTCGATGGCGTCGGGCGGCACGACGGCGAAAACGTCGTGGACTTCCGCGCGCAGGTGGCGCGCCGCCTGCACCGCGATGGCGACGCCGTGAGGCAGCTCGTGACGCAGCTTGTCGGAGCCGAAGCGCTTCGCGGATCCCGCCGCGAGGAGCAGCCCGGCGATCGGCTTCAAGAAGCCTTTGCGGCGGAGGTCTTTGCCGCGGGGACTTCGCAGGCCGAGGGATCGAAGCGCTGCGCGGGCTTGGCGGCCCAGCTCGGCTCGGAGACGCCGTGGCGCACCGCGGTCATCTCCGCGAGGATCGCCACCGCGATCTCGGGCGGCGTCTTCGAGCCGATGTACAGGCCGACCGGGCCGCGCAGGCGCGCGATCTCTTCCGCCGACACGTCGAATTCCTTCAGCCGCTCGCGGCGCGCGTCGTTGTTCTTCTTCGAGCCGATCGCGCCGACGTAGAACGCCGCCGACTTCAGCGCCTCCATGAGGGCGAGATCGTCGATCTTCGGATCGTGGGTGAGCGCGACCACGGCGCTGTGGCCGTCGAGGTTGAGCTCGCGCACCACGTCGTCGGGCATGCCGCGGTCGAGCGGCACGCCGGCGAGGTCCCAGCCGTTCGCGTATTCCTCGCGCGGATCGATGACGACCACGCCGTAGTCGAGCATGTGCGCCATCTCGGCGAGGTAGCGCGTGAGCTGCCCGGCGCCGATCAGCACCAGGCGCCAGCGCGGCCCGTGCACGGCGGAGAGCGTCCTGCCGTCGAACTCGAGAACGTCCTGCCAGCGCCCGGGCTCGAGCGCGGCGCGGCCGCTTTCCATGTCGAGGCGCCGCTTCACGAGCTGCTGCTGCGAGATGCGCTCGAGCAGCTCCGGGATCCCGCTCGCCTCGGCGAGCGGCTCCATCACGAGCTGGAGCGTGCCGCCGCAGGGCAGGCCCCAGCGCGTCGCTTCCTCGTTGGTGACGCCGTAGGTTACGAGCTGCGGCTTCTGCGCGGCGATGGCGCGGGTCTTGATCTTCTCGATCAGGTCGTCCTCGACGCAGCCGCCGGAGACCGAGCCGACCACCTGGCCGTCGTCGCGGATCGCCACCATGGCGCCGACCGGGCGCGGCGCCGAGCCCCAGGTCTTGACGATGGTGCCGAGCGCCACGCGCCGGCCTTCCTTGCGCCACTTCTCCGCCGTGCGGAGGACTTCGATATCCACGCTGTCCATCGTCGCTATCCCGCTTTCCGTCGCTGTCCGCTATGCCGCTTTGGCGACGCCAAATTTTATCTCAACCCTGCAGCCCTTCCCGCTCGCGCCCGCGCCGATCTCGAGCGCCGCGCCGTGCGCGGTCGCGATCTCGCGCACGATGGCGAGGCCGAGGCCGCTGCCGGTGCCCACCGTCCCGGGCACGCGGTAGAAACGCTCGACCACGCGCTCTCGCTCCACGGCCGGAATCCCGGGCCCATCGTCTTCGACCTCGACGAACGGCTGCGGTTCTGCGTCCGGGCCCGCGGGCGGGCGCATCCCGGACCTCACTGTGATGCGCCCGCCGCGCGGCAGGTATTCGAGCGCGTTGTGGACCAGGTTGCCGAGCGCCTCGCGCAGGAGCAGCACGTCGCCGTGCACGCCGGCGGGCTTGAGCTCGAACCCGAGATCGAGATCGCGCTCGAGCGCGCGGTGCACCCAATCGTCGGCCGCGCCCTCGATGAGCTGCTTGAGCTCGACCTGCGCGGGCGGCTCGACGCGCCCGCCCGATTCCGCGCGCGCGAGCGCGAGCAGCTGATTCGCCAGGCGCGCGGTGCGCACGGTGGCGCTGTGCACCTGCTCGAGCTCGGCACGCGCCGCCGGCGGAAGCGGCTGCGCGAGCGCGAGCTCGGCGTGCGCCCGCAGCCCGGCGAGCGGCGTGCGCAGCTGATGCGCGGCGTTGGCGAGGAAGCGCTGCTGGTTGCGGTGCGATTCCTGGACCTCGACGAGCAGCTGGTTCAGCGCGCCGACCAGCGGGCGCGCCTCCTCGGGCGTCTGCGCGGTGCCGACCGGCCGCAGGTCGCGCGCCGAGCGCTTGCGGATCTCCTCCGAGAGCCGGTGCAGCGGCATGAGGCCGCGCGCGACGCCGAACCAGACGATGACCAGCGTGAGCACCGCGAGCAGCGCCTGCGGCAGCACGCTGCCGATCAGGATCTCGCGCACCAGGCGGTCGCGCTTGCGCGTGGTCTCGGCGACCGTGATGCTGCAGACCTGCCCGCCGCAGGGCGCGAGGTAGGTCGCCGCGCGCACTTTCTCGCCGCGATACGCGGCGTCGTAGAACATCGTGGTGGCGCGCGCGTTGCGCTGATCGAGCGGCGCCGGGATGCCCGCATCCCCGGCGATGACGTGGCCCGCGGGATCGCGCACGGCGTAGTAGACCTTGTCGTACGGATCGGTGCGCAGCACCTGCTCGGCGGCGCTCGGCAGGTCGACCGTCGTAATCCCGGCGTTCGTGCGGATGCGCTCGGCGAGCGCGAGGCCGGCGTCGATGAGCGAGGCATCGTGCGCCTGGGTCGCCGGGTCGAGCGCGAGGTAGTAGGCGGCGACCGAGCTCACCAGCAGGATGCCGGCGACCGGCAGCAGGAGCAGGCGAAGCAGGTGCCCGCGAAGACTCCGGTCCTTCATCTCGGATGATTACGACCTAAGAGGCTTTGAAGTCCTCGAGCATATAGCCAAAGCCGCGCACGGTGCGGATGCGGATCCCGGCGCGCTCGAGCTTCGAGCGCAGGCGCGAGATGTACACCTCGATCGCGTTGGGCGAGAGCTCCTCGTCCCAGCCGGCCACCGCCTGGATGATGCTCTCCTTCGACACGATCTTCTCCACCCGCCCCAGCAGCACCTCCAGCACCGCCCACTCGCGCGCCGCGAGCTCCAGCGGCTCCCCCGCCAGGTACGCCCGCCGCGCCACCGTATCGAGCATCAGCGGCCCGTGCGTCACGCGCGGGCCCGTCTGCGCCTGCGAGCGCCGGATTAGCGCCCGCACCCGCGCGGTGAGCTCCGGCATCGCGAAGGGCTTCGCCATGTAGTCGTCCGCCCCCAGGTCCAGGCCGTGCACCCGGTCGCCCACCGTATCGCGCGCCGTGAGCACCAGCACCGGCACGCGGTGCTCCGCCCCGCGCAGGCGCCGCAGCGCCTCGAAGCCGTCCATCCCGGGCAGGCCGATATCGAGGATCACCAGATCGAAGCGCTCGCGCTTCGCCGCCTCGACCGCTTCCTCGCCGCGCGAGGTCATGTCCACCGCGTACCCCTCCGCCTCGAGGATGCGCGACACCCCGGAGGCGAGCGAAGGGTCGTCTTCAACTATCAGTATCCGCATCTCGGCCTCCTTCGGTTCACCCATTTGCACGACGCGGCTCGGAGCCGTCCCGCCCGCGGCGCCGCACATCCGCAAGCATTACATAGAGTACCGGCAGAACGTACAGCACGAGAAGCGTCGCCGACACCAATCCCCCGATCACCACGACGGCCAGCGGCCTCTGGGTTTCCGCCCCGATGCCGCGCGACAGCGCCATCGGCAGCAGGCCCAGGGAGGCGAGCAAGGCGGTCATCAGCACGGTGCGCAGGCGCATGACGGCGCCGCTGGTGACGGCTTCCTCCGGCGTTTTGCCGTGCTGGCGCAGATCGTTGAACAGCGCCACCATGACGACGCCGTTCAGGACCGACTGGCCGAACAGGGCAATGAAGCCGATGGCCGCCGAAACCGAGAGATAAATGCCGGTGATCCACAGCGCCAGGATGCCGCCGATCATCGAGAACGGGATGTTGGCGATGATGAGCAGCGACGAGCGGAACGACTTGAACGCGTCGAACAGCAGCAGGAAGATCACCATCACCGAGATCGGCACGATCACGGACAGGCGCGCCATCGCGCGCTCCTGGTTCTCGAACTCGCCCGACCAGGTGACCGAGTAGCCGTCCGGCAGGCGCACATTTTTTGCCACGTTGTCCTGCATTTCCGCGACCACGCCGCCCATGTCGCGCCCGCGAATGAACACCCCGATGGCGAGCACGCGCTTGCCGTTCTCGCGCGCGATGTTCATCATCCCGCCGACGGTGCGGAAGCTCGCCACCTCCGAAAGCGGCACGTACGCGCCGCCCGGGGTGGCGATCAGCAACCCCTGCATCCGCGTGAGCGTGCGCTCGGGCTCCTCGAGCCGCACCGCGACGCCGAAGCGCTGCTCGCCCTCCCAGATCTGCGTCACCTGCTTGCCGCCGAGCGCGCTCTCGATGACGTCCTGGATGTCGCCGACGTTCAGGCCGTAGCGGGCGGCGCGCGCCCGGTCGACGGCGACCTGGATCTGCGGCAGCTCGCCGAGCCGGTCGACGAAGGCGCGCACCACGCCGGGCACGGTGCTGACCTGCTTGAGCACCCGGAGCGCCTCGTTGCGCAACACCTCGAGATCGTCGCCGAACACCTTCACCACGATCTGGCCGTCGATCTGCGAGATCGATTCGAGCACGTTGTCGCGGATCGGCTGCGAGAAGCTCGGCTCCATGCCGGGAATCTTGGAGATCTCGGCGTCCATTTCCTGCAGCAGCATGGCCTTGTCGACGCCGCGCTTCCATTCCGACTCGGGCTTCAGGTCGACCAGGAACTCGGCCATGTTGATGAGCTTGGGATCGGTGCCGTCCTCCGGCCGGCCGGACTTCGAGGTGACGCTTTCGACCTCCGGGAACTTGCGGATCGCGCTGCGCACGCGGTGGGAAAGCTCCTGTGCCTCGGAGACCGAGATGCTGGTCGGATAAGTGAGATTGACCCACACGGCGCCCTCGTTGAGCTCCGGCAGGAACTCCGTGCCGAGGCTCGGCACCAGCGCGAGGCTGCCGGCGAGCGCGGCGAGCGCCGCGCCGAGCACCGTCTTGCGGTGGCCCAGCGCCCAGGCGAGCGACGGCTCGTACACGCTGCGCGCGGCGTGGACGAGAAAATTCTCCTTCTCCGGAAGATTGCGCTTGAGCATGACCGAGCACAGCAGGGGCACGAGGGTGAGCGACAGGACCAGCGCGCCGATCAGCGCCGACACCACCGAGTACGCCATGGGCGCGAAGATGCGGCCCTCGTGGCGCTGCAGCGTAAAGATCGGGATATGGGCCGCGATGATGATCAGCATCGAAAACAGCGTCGGCCGCCCGACCTCCACGGCCGCGTGCAGGATGAGATGCTTGCGTCGCTCGTCGCTCAGCGATTTCTCCGCCCGGTTCGCGTCGGACAGGTGCCGGAAGACGTTCTCGACGACGATCACCGCGCCGTCGACGATGATGCCGAAATCCATCGCCCCCAGCGACAGCAGGTTGGCCGGAATGCCGATGAAGGTCAGGCCGAGGAACGTGGCCATCAGCGCGAGCGGGATCGTGACCGCCACGATGGCGGCGGCGCGCAGGTTGCCGAGGAACATCCATAGGACGACCGACACCAGCAGCGCCCCTTCGACGAGGTTGGTGAACACGGTGGTGAGCGTTTTGCCGATCAGCCAGGTGCGGTCGTAGATCGGCACGACCTTCACGCCGCCGGGCAGCCCGGTGTCGTTGAGGACGTCGATCTTGGCGCGCACCAGCTTCAGCACCTCGGCGGGGTTCTCGCCGCGGCGCATGAGGACCACGCCGGTGACCACGTCGTCTTCGTCATCCTGGCCGGCCACACCCTGGCGCGGCACCGACCCGATCGTGACGCGCGCGAGCTGCTTTACCAGGATCGGCGTGCCGCCGCGCTCGGCGACCACCACGTTCTCGATGTCCTCGGCTCCGGTGAACAGGCCGATGCCGCGGATCAGGTACTGCTGGCGTCCCTGCTCGACGTAGCTGCCGCCGGCGTTGGCGTTGCCGCGCTGGATCGCCTGCGAGAGCTGCGCCAGCGTGACCTTGTAGTCGCGCAGCCGCGCGAGGTCCGGGCGCACCTCGTATTGCTTGATCAGGCCACCCAGGCTCACGACGTCGGCCACGCCGGGGACCAGCCGCAGCTGGCGCGAAACCGTCCAGTCCTGGTACGTGCGCAGCTCGCGCGCCGACACGCCGTCGCCCTTCATCCGGTAGCGGTAGATCTCGCCGATCGCGGTCGAGAACGGCGCGAGCTCGGCGCGCACGCCGTCGGGCAGATCGACTTCGCGCAGCCGCTCGACGACCTGCTGGCGCGCAAAGTAGCCGTTGTAGCGATCGTCGAAGGTGATGATGACGAACGACAGTCCGAACTGGGTGTGCGAGAACATGCGTACCGCGCCCGGCAGCCCCGAGAGCGCCACCTCGAGCGGAACCGTGACCTGTTTCTCGACTTCCTCCGCGGCGAGGCCGGGCTGCAGCGCGATGACCGTCACTTGCGTGTCCGTGACGTCCGGAAACGCCTCGACCGGGAGATTCTTGAAGGCGAAGGCGCCTGCGCCGACGAACAGGATCACCGCGAGGACCACGAAGAGCGGCTGGTAGAGCGCGAACGAAACGATGCGCTTGATCATGGCGCGAGCACTTCGCGAGGCTCCCTAGTCCCTGGAGGCAAGGATTTTTTCAAGCAGCAGGTTGCCGTCGACGACGACCTTCTCGGCGGGCTCGAGACCCGCGAGCACGACCTGCACGCCGTCGCTCGCCGGCCCGAGCTTCACGACGCGGCGCACGTAGCGGCCCGTGCCCGCGTCGACGAACACGAAGTATTGCTCGCCGCGCAGGTACACGGCGCGCGCCGGCACGACGAGGCCCTTGGCTTCGGGCACCTTCAGCTCCGCGGTGACGAACATCTCCGCCTTGAGCCGGGGGTCGGCGCTTTCAACCGCACCGCGCACCTTCACGGTCCGGGTCTGCGGATCCACGGCGTCCGCTACATACAGGAGGCGGCCGGGGACGCGCTCCTCGCCCAGCGACGAGGTGCGCAGCTGGATCTGCACGCCGCGCTTGAGCCCGTCCAGGTCCTTCTCCCCGATCTCCAGCACGAACCAGAGGCGCGTCGGGTCCGAAACCACGAACAGCGCCTTGTCGCCCTGTGTATCGGGCCGCAGCTCCTGCCCGGGGTTGAGGTTGCGCTCGACGACCACGCCGGCGATCGGGCTGCGCAGCACGAGTTGCTGATCGACCTGTTTTTCCTCCGTGTTGGCGTCCTTGCCGTAAAGCTTGAGCCGCGCGAGCGTGCGCGAGCGCTCCGCCTCCGTGCGCGCAACGTCGGCCTGCGCGACCTGCAAATCCTTCGCCGGCGCGACGCCCGCGGCGTGAAGCTCCTCCACCCGCGCGAGGTTCTTGCGCGCGAGAGCGTAGTCCTGCTCCGCTTTGCGCGCCTCCGACTGCGCCGTGCCGAGCTCGGGCGCGGCCAGCACCGCAAGCGTCTGGCCCGCCTGTACCCGGTCTCCGGAGCGCGCGGCGATCGACACCACGCGGCCGGCGAACGGCGAGAACACGCGCACCGTCCGGTCCTCGTTCCAGACAAGCCGTCCGCTGAAGCGCAGCAGGGAATCGCGCCGGGGCTCGGCGGGCGCCGTCTGCAGCGCCTCGAGCTGCGGGCTGGAAGCCTCGAAGATCACCGCGTCCTTCTCGACGCGCGGGGGCGTCGGCCCCTTGTCGCCGTTCCTCGAGCATCCGGCAAGCGCCGCGGTGCAGGCGAGCAGAAGAAGCAGGGTTCTCATCGCGGAGCGTTCCTCTGCGCCAGCGACTCGGCGGTGCTGCTGCTGGCGCGCCACGCCGCGAGCGCCTTCGCGTAGTCCGCGTGGGCCGCGACCGCCTCGACCTGGACTGCGCGCAGGGTGCGGCGCGCATCGAGCACCTCGAGCACCGAGATGGCGCCGCGCTGGAAGGCGAACTCGGCCGCCTGGGCGCTGCGCCCGGCGGCGCCGAGCAGCGAGCCGTCGTAGCGCTCGACGCGCTCGGCCGCCGCGTTGAGATCGCTCGCGGCACGCCGCAGCTCGGTCGCCGCGATCGCGCGCGCGCGCGCGACGGCATCCAGCGCGGCGTAGCGATCGACTTCCGCTTTCTGGATTTCGCCCGAAAAATCGTAGCCGGTGAACAGCGGGATCGAGACGCCGAAGCCGACCGAGTTGGTCGGCAGGCTGCCCGGAAAGCGCTCGAACTGCGCGCCGATCGTCACGTCGCGGGTACGCTGCGCCCGGGCGAGATCGCGGAATTTCTCGGCGGCTTCGACCCGCGACCGCGCGGCGAGCACATCGGGGCGCGCTTCGATCGCGTCCTCGACCGCGCGCGGGTCCGCCTGCTCCGGCGCCGGCCAGGGGTCGGTCGCCTGCAACTCGGCGGCCGCCTGCTCCATGCCGATCATGTAAGCGAGCGCGAGGCGCGCGCGCGTGAGATCGGCCAGGGCGCCGCGCGAGTCGTTCTGCGCGCGCTCGAAGTCCACTTGAACCTTGGCGACGTCGGCCGGCGCGAGGTCGCCCGCCTTGAGGCGCATCTGCGCGGCGGACAAGGTTCCGGAAAAAAGCTGCGCCGATTCGCCGAGCACCGTTACGCGTTCCTGCGCCTGCTTCAGGTCGTAGTAGGCGCCGCGCAGCGCGGCAAGCTGCTGGCGCAGCGCATCGAGCGAGTCGTTTTGCGCCGCGCGCTGCAGGCCCGAGGCGGCGTCGAGGCGCAGCCCGCGCTTGTCGCCCCGCTCGAACGGCTGGTCGATGCGGAACACGGTATCGATCCGCTTCTGGTCGAGCGAGCCGGGCCCGACGCCGGGATTCGAGCTGACCTGGGAGCTGTTCACCGAAAAGGTCGCGTTGGGCCGCGCGCCCGCGATCAGCTGCTGCGCTTCCGCCGAGGCGATGGCGCGTCTCGCCGCCTGCAGCTCGCGGTTGTTGGCAACCAGCAGGGCTTCTGCTTCCGCGAGCGTGAGCGCGCGCGCGCTTTCCGCGGAGAAGACCAGCGCCATGGCTAAAAAGAAAAAAAACGATCCGGACAAATGCATTCGCCTCGTAGCTGAGTCCCCGTTTCCCCAGGGGCGCGACGATACGGGCGAGTGGTGTCCGCACCCTTGCTTGAAACTGACGTATTACTTACATTGCACTGCAATATTGCGCTTAGACAAGAGCTTGGCTACGATGCGCCTCCCGCCCGCTTTGCAATTGTTCACAGATTCCGGCCCGCCAAGGAGACACATGGCCCTCAAGGTTTCGATGAAAGTCAACGGCAAGCCCGCGTCCGCGGAGCTCGAGGAGCGCACCCTTCTCGTCACTTTCATCCGCGAGCACCTGCGGCTCACCGGCACCCACGTGGGTTGCGATACCGCCCAATGCGGCGCCTGTACGGTCCTGATGAACGGCAAGGCGATCAAGAGCTGCTCGATCGTCGCGATGCAGGCCGAGGGCGCGGAGATCCTGACCATCGAGGGCGTGGCCAAGCCCGACGGTACGCTGCATCCGATGCAGGCCGCGTTCAAGGAGAACCACGGCCTGCAATGCGGCTTCTGCACCCCGGGAATGGTGATGAACGCGCTCGACTTCGCGAAAAGCCATCCCGAGCCCACCGAGCAGGAAGTGCGCGAGAGCCTCGAGGGAAACCTGTGCCGCTGCACCGGCTACCACAACATCGTGAAGAGCATCATGGCCGGCGCGCGCGCCATGGCCGGCAAGTAGGAGAGAAGATGCACGCATTCCATTACCACCGCCCGGCGAGCTTGAAGGACGCGCTCAGCCTCGGCTCGCAAAAGACCGAAGGCCGCTATCTCGCCGGCGGTCAGAGCCTGGTGCAGGCGATGAAGCTGCGCCTGTCCTCGCCCACGGATCTCATCGACCTGAACGCGCTCGGCGACCTGAAGACGCTCAAGGCGGAAAGCGGCTCGGTGACGATCGGCGCGATGGTGCGCCACGCCGAGGTCGCCGGCTCGAGCGGCGTGAAGAAGACCATTCCCGCGCTCGCGGCGCTCGCCGGCATGATCGGCGACCGGCAGGTCCGGCACATGGGCACGATCGGCGGCTCCATCGCCAACAACGACCCGGCGGCGGATTACCCCGCGGCGGTGCTCGGCCTGGGCGCCACGATCACCACCAACAAGCGAAAAATCGAGGCCGACAAATTCTTCCGCGGCCTCTACGAAACGGCGCTGGAGCCGGGCGAGCTGATCACCTCGGTGAGCTTCCCCGCGCCGAAACGCGCGGCGTACATGAAATTCAAGAACCCGGCTTCACGCTTCGCGATCGTCGGCGTGTTCGTCGCCGATTTCGGCGGCAACGTGCGCGTCGGCGTCACCGGCGCCGGGCCGAGCGCTTTCCGTCAGACCGAGATGGAGAAGGCGCTGTCCGCGAAATTCGCGCCGGAATCGGTCGCAAACATCAAAGTGAAATCCGACGGACTGAACAACGACCTGCACGCGAGTCCCGAGTACCGCGCGCATCTCATCACCGTCATGACCAAGCGCGCGGTCGAGGCCGCCTTGAAGTAGCCCCCGCTACTTCATGCTCTTGCGTTCCTGCTCCGCGCGCGCGGCGCCGATGGCGGTCTTCACGTGCTTGCGCTCTTCGGGCGGCGGCAGGATCGCCTTCAGGCCGAGCGATTCCATCCACAGCTCGCGCGCCCAGCCGCGGGTGTGATAGAGGTGCTCGTCTTCCTCGTCCTCGACTTCCCGGTAGGCCTGCTTCAGCGCTTTCGCGTCCGCCGCGGCGGCTTTCTTCGACGCCTCGCCGATCAGCTCCCAGTCCATATGGTCCTTGGTCTCGGCGAGGGTCACGCATTCGCAGGCGACGATCTGGGCGGCTTCGGGATTGCCCGCGCCGAGCGCCGCTTCCATCGCGCTCACCAGCGCCATGCCCATGTCGTGCACTATCTTGCGGCCCGGGGATTGCTCTTCCGCGTCGAGCTGCATCTGCGAGAAGACATCCTGTAAAACTTCCACGTGGTGCTCGGTCTGCTGCAGATATTTTTCCCACTCTTCCCTGAGGTCCTCGTTTATCGCGCACTTCAGCGCGGTTTGATAGACTTTGACTCCGCCGCGCTCATGCTCGAGCGATTGCAGCAGAAGCTCCTTCAATGGCTTCGTTTCCATCATGCCTCCTGTGGTGTGTATGCGGAATGCGGGACTCGATGCCGCTGCAGCAAACGCCGTGCCGGGGTGGTAACGTAGAGGCAAATTCCGCAAAATCCAGGTAACGTCCCCTCCTCGCCCATGCCTCGCGCCGCCCCTTCCTCCATCGACCAGACGCAGCAGCTGCTGAGCTCCGGCGACTATGTCGCCGACCGCAGCCTGGCGACTTCGCTTTTCCTCGCGCTCGCCATGCAGCGGCCGCTCTTCCTGGAAGGCGAGGCCGGCGTCGGCAAGACCGAGATCGCCAAGGTCATCGCGAACGGACTGGACCGCGAGCTGTTGCGCCTGCAGTGCTACGAAGGGCTGGACATCGCGCAGGCCGCCTACGAGTGGAACTACTCGCGGCAGATGGTGGAGATCCGCCTCGCGGAGGCGGCGGGCGAAAAATCGAAGGAGAAGCTCTCCGCGGACATCTACTCGGAGCGCTTCCTCGTGCGGCGGCCGCTCGCGCGCGCGCTCGAGGGCAAGCCCGGCGCCGCGCCGGTGCTGCTCATCGACGAGCTCGACCGCACCGACGAGCCTTTCGAGGCCTACCTGCTGGAGGTGCTGTCCGACTGGCAGATCACCATCCCCGAGATCGGCACCCTGCGCGCCGCCGAGCCGCCGATCGTGGTCATCACCTCCAACCGCACGCGCGAGATCCACGACGCGGTGAAGCGGCGCTGCTTCTACCACTGGGTCGACTTCCCCGACGCGCAGCGCGAGCTCGAGATCCTGCGCCGCAAGGCGCCGCGCGCCGCCGCGTCGCTCTCGCGCGAGGTCGTCGCCTTCGTGCAGCGGCTTCGCAAGACGGAGCTGTTCAAGCAGCCCGGGGTCGCCGAGACCATCGACTGGACGAACTGCCTGGTGGCGCTCGATCGCGTCACGCTCGATCCCGAGACCGTCAACAACACGCTCGGCGTGCTCCTCAAATACCGCGACGACCTGGAGCGGGTCGCCGGCGACGAGGCCGCGCGCCTGACCGGCGAGGCGAAAACCGCCGCGGCGGCATGATGCGAGACGCGTGATCCGAAACCCTGATCCGAGACCCTGATCTGAAACCCATAGCCCGAGCAGCCCCATGAATCCCGCGTCATTGCTGCGCCGCCTGCTCGGCGGCCGCGCGGACGGCATCGACCGGCGCACGCGCGATCTGGTGGCGCTGTGCGACGCGCTCCTCGCCGAGCGCGCCGAGTTCGCCGGCGCCGCGCTCGCGCGCGACGCGCTTCTCGCCTACCAGAAGCTCGACGCGCGCAGCCGCGAGGAATTCTTCGATGTGCTGGCGCGCGCCTACTCGCCCGCGCCCGAGGTCGTCGGCACCGCGGCGGATGCCTATCGCAGCGACCCGTCGCCGGACAACCTGATCCGGCTGCAGGCGATCGTCGAGCCGGCGCGCCAGGAGCTCTTCCGCCGCCTCAACATGGCGCCCGGCGGCACCGCGACGCTGGTCGAGATGCGCAAGCTCCTCATGACGAGCCTCAAGGAAAAGCCGCAGTGGCGCGCGATCGACGCGGACCTCCTGCATCTCCTGCGCTCGTGGTTCAACCGCGGCTTTCTGCGCCTCGAGCGCATCGACTGGCGCACCCCGGCGATCGTCCTCGAGAAGCTCATCCAGTACGAGGCGGTGCACGCGATCGACGGCTGGCGCGATCTGCGCCGCCGCGTGGAGTCGGACCGTCGCTGCTTCGCCTTCTTCCACCCGCAGCTTCCCGACGAGCCGCTGATCTTCATCGAGGTGGCGCTGACCCGCGGCATGAGCGCGAACGTGCAGCCGCTGCTCGACATCAAGTCGCCGGTCGCGGCGACCCTCGGCGCGGACTGCGCGATGTTCTACTCGATCACCAACTGCCAGGAAGGCCTGCGCGGCATATCGTTCGGCAACCTGCTGATCAAGCAGGTTGCGGAAGTGCTCAAGCGAGAGTTCCCGCAGCTGCGCAAGTTCGCCACGCTCTCGCCCGTGCCGGGCTTTCGCCGCTGGCTCGAAGCCAATCGCGCGCGCATCGCGAGCGGCGAGGAAGGGCTCGAGCGGCTCGCGCTGCTTTCCCGGCTCGCCGACCCGGCCTGGCACCTCGGCGAGATCACGCCGGCGCTCGAGCAGCTCCTCGTGCGGCTGTGCGCCTATTACCTCGTGCATGTGAAGGAAGGTGAACAGAAGCAGGACCAGGAGCCGCTCGATTCGGTGGCGCGCTTCCACCTGGGCAACGGCGCGATGCTCGAGCGGATCAACTGGATGGGCGACACCTCCGAGCAGGGCATGGCGCGCTCGGCGGGGCTGATGGTCAACTACACCTACTGGCTGGCCGAGGTCGAGCGCAACCACGAGCGCTACTTCCGCGAGCACCTCGTCATCACCTCGCCCCAAGTGGAGAAGCTCGCGCGCGAGTCTCCGCTGCCGCTTCTTCCGGAATGATCGCCGCCACCGAAGGGCGGCTCGCGGAAAACGTCATGCACTTCGCGCGCCTGCTGCGCGCCGCGGGGCTGCGCATCGGGCCCGACCGCGTCATCGACTGCGTGCGCGCGCTGGAGATCACCGGGGCGCGCCAGTTTCCGCCGCGCCGCGACGACTGGTACTGGACCATGTCGGCGGTGCTGCTGTCGCGCCAGGAGCAGCGGCCGATCTTCGACCAGGCGTTCGCGATTTTCTGGCGCGACCCGAAGCTCGCGGAAAAAATGATGCAGCTCCTCCTGCCGCAGGCCTATGGCCGCAGCGCGCTGCCCGAGGCGCAGCAGAGCCAGCGCCTCACCGACGCCCTGATGCAGCAGCAGCGCGAGGCGCAGGAGGGCCGCGAGGAGCGCGTCGAGCTCGAGGCGCGGCTCACGTTCTCCTCGCGCGAGGTGCTGCAGCGCATGGACTTCGACACCATGTCGGCGGCCGAGCTCGCGCAGGCGCGCAAGATGATCTCGCAGCTGCGCCTGCCGCTGCCGCTGATCCGCACGCGAAGGAGGAAACCGTCCGCGGCGGGAAAATCCATCAACCTGCGCGCGACGCTGCGCGAGTCGCTGCGCGAGGGCGGCGACCTCATCGCGCTGGTGCGCGAAGCGCCTCGCCAGCTGCATCCGCCGCTGGTCGTGCTGTGCGATATCTCCGGCTCGATGAACCCCTACTCGCGCATGTTCCTGCACTTCCTCCACGCCGTGACCAACGACCGCGACCGCGTCACGGTGTTCGTGTTCGGCACGCGGCTCACCAACATCACCCGCCAGCTGCGCCACCGCGACGTCGACGTCGCCATGGCGAAGGTCGCCGAGGCGATCCAGGACTGGTCGGGCGGCACGCGCATCGGCGCGTCGCTGCGCGAGTTCAACTTTCGCTGGGGCCGGCGCGTGCTCGGCCAGAACGCCTGCGTGCTGCTCGTCTCGGACGGCCTGGATCGCGAGGCCGGCGAAGGCCTGGGCGAGGAGATGGAGCGCCTCGCCAAGTCCTGCCGCAAGCTCGTCTGGATGAATCCGCTCCTGCGCTACGAGAAGTTCGAGGCGCGCCCCGCGGGCGTGCGCGCGATGCTGCCGCACGTGGACCTCTTCCTGCCGGTGCACAACCTGAAGACCCTCGTCGATCTCGCGAAGACGCTGAGCAGCTCGTCGCCGCGCGAAAGGACGCCCCTGAGGACCCAAATGAGCAAGGAGCACCGCGCATGGAGATGACCGGCGAGCAGCTCGTACCCGCCTCCCAGGAGGTCACCTGGAACGCGCTCAACGATCCTGAGGTGCTCAAGGCCTGCGTGCCGGGCTGCGAGTCGATCGAGCGCATCTCGGGCAACGATTTCCAGGTGCTGATGGTGGCGCGCGTCGGCCCGGTGAGCGCCAAGTTCAAGGGCAAGCTCAGCCTGTCCGACATCAAGCCGCCCAATTCCTACGCGATCAGCTTCGAGGGCCAGGGCGGCGCCGCCGGGTTCGCGAAGGGCAGCGCCAGCGTGCGGCTGTCCGCGGAGAATTCCTCTACCCGGCTTTCCTACGCCGTGAAGGCCAACGTCGGCGGCAAGCTGGCGCAGATCGGCTCGCGCCTGGTGGACGGCGCGGCGCGCAAGGTCGCGGATGATTTCTTCCGCAACTTCAACGAGAAATTGTCCGCGGCAACGCCGGCCGATGCGGCGCACGCGCATCCCGCGGCGGACGATCATCACGCCGAGCCGGTGCCGCGCGATCCGGACCTGCCGTCCGCGTCCAATACCACGCTGGAGTTCTTCGCGGCCGGCGCGCTCGTCGTTTACCTGCTTTCGCTCGTCGTCATGTTCGACTGATTCGGTTCGACTGATGGCGCGCGCGCGGCCGCCTGTCGGTCGTTCTGCGCCTTCCGTCGATTGGCGCCGGGACAGGAAATTGTTCCTCTTCGACGAAATCTGACCTGCCTACCATGTAGCAGTCGCATCACGCACTGATTGCAAATGGAAGGCAGGCTGCGATGGACGGCATGTCGATTTCGTCGATGAGCGGAGCGCGGCAGATCCAGGGCGGCGGCCGCATGCCGGCCGAGCGCGGCCCGGCGGCCATCTTCTATGCGGAGCTGCGCAATTTCACGGGGCTGTCGGAAGTCCTCGATCCGGAGCGGGTGCTGCAGCTCGCGAGCTCTTTCTTTTCGCTCGCCGGCGCCGCGGTGAAGGCGCAGGACGGCGAAGTCCTCTCGCTGCAGAACGACGCCCTGGTAGGAGCCTTTCGCAACGGCAAGCCGGCGCAGTCGGCGATGCGCGCGATCCTCGCCGCGCAGGCGCTGCTGCGCGATTTCGGCCCGGTGGGCGAGCGCTGGCAGAGCGACTACGGCCTGCCGGCGACGCTCTCCGCCGGCGTGCACCTGGGCGACACGATCTTCGGCATGGCGGGGCCGCAGGGCGGCGAGCAGTACGTCGCCTTCGGCGACACCGTGAGCATCACGGAGCGGCTCGTACATCGCGCGCGGGCCGGTGAAATCGTGCTCTCGGCGGCGGTGGCAACGGCGATCGGCTCCGCCACCACGGCCAGCCTCGAAGCGAAGCCGCTGCCGCCGCTCGATCTCGGGCGCCGGCCGGCGATGTCGATCTAAACCCGCCTCGACTTCACGTAGTACACGCTCTCAAGAAACACCGATGGCGTCTGCCCGGACGGCAAGGCAGCATTTTGTTAAATCGGACGGCCCGCCAAACGTTGCTCTGGTGCCACGGCCTCAGCTTATGGTGGAATGTCCGCTATCGACCCAAAGCGGACGCTTGAGACAGTTGTGGACATTCCTCTAATTGAGCAGGTCAAGATACAAGCTCAGGTCCTGGTTCCGCTTGTCAAAGCCCTCCAGGCAGAGCTGGGTGAAGAGCGGGCCAACGCCATCGTGCGGAAAGCGCTGGGAGGCCTGTATCGCAAGTTTGGCGAGAAGTGGTGGCGGGACCAGGGAGCGCGTGACTCTGGAGAGAAGATTGCCTCAGCCTTCAAGATGTTCGCCGTCGGCGATGCCTTGAAATACGAGGTGGTCAAGACAACAGAAGATGCATTCGAACTAAACGTTACCGAATGTCGCTACGCCCAGTTCTATAAGAGGATTGGCGCACCGGAGCTGGGGTTCCTGCTGACATGCAGTGCGGATTATTCCCATGCGGAAGGCTTTGGCGGCGACGTGCAGCTCACTCGGACGAAAACAATCATGCAGGGCGCCGACCATTGCGACTTTCGATACGCGCTGAAGCGGGGCAAAAAAGCAATCTGACGATGGCCCGGATTTGGCCGATACCAGCCTAAGAGCGAAAGGTCTGGTCAGACATCCGCCCATTCGAGGTGCGGCTCGTTGACTAGGAGCAACGCTTCGTAATCGGATACTGGCCTAGATCGATCGTGGCGACGAAGCACTAGTCAAAATATCCGCGTCGAATCCCCGGCAACGAGGAGACCCTTATGGAAAAGCCAAAATTCAATTCTGCGTTGATCGTGGGCACCGGCCCGGGGCTCAGCGCCTCGCTCGCCCGGCTATTTTCGCGCAACGGACTCGCGGTGGCGATCGCCGCCCGCCGGACCGACAAGCTCGCCGCACTTGCGAAGGAGACCAAGGCCTCGGTCCACAAGTGCAACGCCGCCGAGCCGAAGGACGTTGCCGCGCTGTTCGAGGCGATGGACGCAGAGGGCCGTACACCGGACGTCGTGGTCTACAACGCGAGCACCCACATGCGCGGCGCGATCGTCGACCTGCCGCCCGACGATGTGAGAAAGGCGATCGAGATCTTGGCGTTCGGCGGCTTCCTGGTCTCCCAGCAGGCCGCCAAGCGCATGCTGCCGAAGAACCACGGCGCCATCTTCCTGACCGGCGCCACGGCGGGCGTGAAGGGTTTCGCGCTTTCGGCCACCTTCGCCATGGGCAAGTTCGCCCTGCGTGGCCTGGCGCAATCGATGGCGCGCGAGCTCAGTCCCAGGGGCATCCATGTCGCGCATTTCGTGATCGATGGCGGCATTCGGAGCGCCGCGCGGCCGGTGCCGGACAATTCGCCCGACAGCCTGCTCGACCCCGACGCCATCGCCGAGACCTACTGGGCCGCCCTGCAGCAGCATCGCAGCGCCTGGAGCTGGGAAATCGAAGTGCGACCATGGGTGGAGAAGTTCTAGCTGGCGCTCGCCGAGCGTGCCGAGACTAGTCTTGGCACCTACCAGCGCCGCACCCGCACACTGGGACTAGATGAGCGCGGGCGTTAGCCGAACGTCCGCTCCTGGCCGAAAGCCGAAACTCAAACTGACACACCACCCACGCCCGCCGCTTCACGCATCGCGGCGGCGAGGGATTCGGGCGGATGCGCGCCGGAAACGCCGCTCGTGCGATCGAAGATGAAGGTCGGAACCGCGGAGATGCCGAGGTCGCGCATCTGCGCTTCGAGCGCCGCGACGCTCTTCGGGTCGGCCGACTCGGGCCAGCTCGCCACGCCGTGGCGCTGCGCGATGTCGGCAAGCACGGCGGCGTCGCCGATATCCTGCCCCTCCTCGAAGTAGGCGCGGAACAGCTCGTCGACGACCGGCGCAGCGCGGCCCTGCTCCTGCGCGAGCTGGATCAGGCGGTGGGCGGCCACCGTGTTGGGCGTGCGCTGCATGCGCTCGAACGCGAACTCGATTCCCTCGCGCTTTCCCTCGGCGGCGACGCGCGCGTCGAGCTCGCGGCCGCGCTCGACCGAGCCGAACTTGGCCTTGCGGTATTCGGCGCGCGGCATGCCCTGCGCCGGCATGTCCGGATTGAGCTGGAAGGGCAGCCAGCGGATCTGCGGCTTGATCTCGTCCTTCACGAGGGCCAGCGCTTTTTCCAGGCGGCGCTTGCCGATGTAGCACCAGGGGCAGATGACGTCGGAGGCGACCTCGATCGTCAGGGGTTTGACCCGGGGATCTTCAACGGCAGAATTTTTGGCCATCGCTATTGCTTCCTCGGCGGGATCGTCCAGAAGTAGATCGTGCGGCCGTTCAACTCCATCTGCTTCTCCGGCTTCCACTCCGCCATGTCGAACTGGTGCGAGACGATGCGCGTGCCGGGCTTGAGCTCGTTCCACAGCCGCGGCCGCAGCTTCACGTTCAGGTCCGGCAGCAGGTAGAGCGTCACCACGGTCGCTTCGCTGATGTTGGCCTTGAACAGATCCTCGTTACGGAACCTGACGAGCTTCTCGACGCCCGCCTTCTTCGCGTTCTCGTTCGCCTCACGAATACGATCGGGGTCGATGTCGATGCCGACCGCGCGGATGCCGTACTTCTTCGCCGCGGTCACGGCGATGCGGCCGTCGCCCGAGCCGAGATCGTAGAGCACGTCGCCTTTTTTGACGTCGGCGATCTTCAGCATCTCCTCCACGACTTCGGGCGGCGTCGGTACGTAGATGACATCGGGGGCGTGTAGTACGGTCTTGGCGTCCTGCGCGAAGACCGGAGCGCCGGTGAGGAGCAGTGCAGGAAACAGGGCGGTGAAAAGGCAGAGCGACGTACGCATGAAAATCTCCTTCGGAATTCGCGCGGCTAGTCGCCGGCGATCGTCATGTTCTCGAGCAGGATCGAGCCGCACGAGCGCCCGCTGCGCGTCAGCACGTCGCTGCCGATGGCGACGATGCCCTTGTACATGTCGCGCAGGTTTCCGGCGATGGTGATCTCCTCCACCGGGAAGCGGATCTCGCCGCCCTCCACCCAGTAGCCCGCCGCGCCGCGCGAATAGTCGCCCGTCACCAGGTTCACGCCGTGCCCGAGAAGCTCGGTCACGAGCAGCCCGCGATTCAGCTTGCGCAGCATCCCGGCGAAATCCGGCCCGTTCGAGCGCACGGTGAGATTGTGATGGCCCCCGGCGTTGCCGGTGCTTTGCATGCCGAGCTTGCGCGCCGCGTAGCTGCCGAGGAAATAGCCGTCGAGGACGCCGTCGTTCACCAGCAGACGGTCGTGCGTCGCCACGCCCTCCTCGTCGAACGGCGTGCTCGCGGAGCCCTGCGGCTCGTGCGGGCGTTCCTCGATCCGCACGAGCGGCGAGAACACCTGCTTGCCGAGGCTGTCGACGAGGTACGAGGTCTTGCGGTAGAGGTTGCCGCCGGTCACCGCCGACAGGAAGTGCCCGAGGAGCTGGCTCGCCACCGGCGCCTCGAAGAGCACCGGCGCATTGCAGGTGGCGATCTTGCGGGCGCCGAGGCGCGCGAGCGCGCGCTCGCCCGCGTAGCGGCCCAGGGCGACAGGATCGGCGAGCTTCCCCGGCACGCGCGACGCGCTGAACCAGTCGTCGCGCTGCATCAGGCCCTTGTCCTCGGCGATGACCGAGCAGGAAAGATAGTGGCGCGAGCCCGGGTAGCCGCCCATGAAGCCGAGGCTGTTGGCGAGCACGAACTGCGAGTGCTGCGCCGAAACGGTCGCGCCTTCGGAATTGCGGATTTTCTTCGACACGGCGAACGCCGCGGCCTCGCAGCGCCGCGTGAGCTCGATCGCATCCTCGGTGGTGAGCGCCCACGGGTGGTACAGATCCAGGTCCGGTATCTCGCGCGCGAGCAATCCGGGCTCCGGCAGGCCCGCGCAATCGTCCTCGGCGGTGTGGCGCGCGATCGCGGCCGCCGCATCGACCGTCTGCTCGAGCGCGGCGAGCGAGAAGTCGGAGGTGCTGGCGTGGCCGCGGCGGATCCTGGGACGCTCGCCGAAATACACCGAGACGCCGACGCCTCGATCGCGGTTGTGCTCGACCACGTCGGGCTTGCCCTTGCGCACGGTCACCGACAGGCCATGGCCTTCCGAGACGTCGCAGTCGCAGCCGCTCGCGCCGACGCTGCGGGCGCGCTCGAGCACCGCCTGCGCGAGCTCGCGCAGCTTTTCCTGCGTGCAGCTGAAGCCGCTTCGCTCAGGGGAAGGCCGCGGAGCGGGCCGGGCGGACGGCGGGGAGAGCTTTACGGCGGACTTCAAGGGGACTCCGGAAACCTCGGCGGAAACATCAGGGGGAACCTCGGCGGAAACCGCGCCATGCCGCGCTATGATACCGCGCGATGCAGGATGAAATCGTCAGCAAGACGAAACGAAAGCAGGAAATGCACGAGCTGCAGGCGCTCGGCGCGGCCCTGGTCGAGCTGGCGGAGCCTCAGCTCGCCGAGCTGTCGCTGGACAGCCGGCTCCACGAGGCCGTGCTCGCGGCAAGGCGCATCAAGAGCCATGAGGCGAAGCGCCGCCAGCTGCAATACATAGGCCGGCTGATGCGCGCGGTGGACGCCGCGCCGATCCGCGCGCGGCTCGCCGCCCTCGAGGGCTCCTCGGCCCAGGCGACCGCCCAGCACCGGCGGCTCGAGACCTGGCGCGAGCGGCTGCTCGCCGACGACGAGGCGCTGACCGAATTCGCCGCCGCCTTCCCGGGCGCCGACCTGCAGGCGCTGCGCGCGCTGCTGAGGAACGCGCGCAAGGAAATGAAGGAAGGCAAGCCGCCGCGCGCGTACCGGGAGGTGTTTCGCCTTCTCAAGGAACTTTCTGCATAAAGAAATGAAAGACGGGCTCATCGTCGGCCTGGTTTCGGTGAGCGACCGGGCTTCGGCCGGCGTGTACAAGGACGAGGGCGTTCCCGCGCTCAAGGCCTGGCTTGCCTCGGCGATCGCCGCGCCCGCCTGGCGCGACGAGACCCGGCTCATCGCCGACGAGCAGGCGGTGATCGAATCGACGTTGAAGGAGCTGGTGGACGAAAAAGGCTGCCACCTGGTCCTCACGACCGGCGGCACCGGGCCGGCGCCGCGCGACGTCACTCCGGAGGCGACGCTCGCCGTCGCCGACAAGGTCATGCCCGGCTTCGGCGAGCAGATGCGCGCCATCAGCCTGCGCTTCGTCCCGACGGCCATCCTGTCGAGGCAGGTGGCGGTGATCAGAAAGAACGCGCTCATCATCAATTTACCCGGACAGCCCAAGTCGATACGCGAGACTCTTCAGGGCCTGCCCGAGGTTCCGGGCATTTTTGCCGCCGTTCCGTATTGCATCGATCTCATCGGCGGTCCGTATGTCGAGACGCGCGACGAGGTCGTCAAGGCCTTCCGGCCGAAGTCGGCCTTGCGCAAATAATCCACGAAGAGGGGGGAGCCTCATGGTCAACGTAAAGGGGTCGGCGATTTCCGGGCGCAGGCAGTACGTGCTCCGCCACCACGGCGAGGAGAAGCTGCGGGCCGTGCTCGCTCAGCTCAAGGATCGCGACGCCGCCAAGCGCATGGAAATGAGCGTGCTGAAATCCGCCTGGTACCCCTTCGAGCTGTTCATCGACCTGACCGAGACGATCGACCGGGTGGTCGGCCGCGGCGACGGCAAGCTCTACCGCGCCATGGCCGGACAGACGGCGGAAGACGACCTGTCGACCATCTACAAGGTGTTCTTCAAGTTCCTGCAGCCGATGTTCATCTTCGGCAAGGCGGCGTCGGTCTGGAGCGCGTACTACACCTCCGGGAAGCTGAAGGCGACGCAGCACGCGCCGGGCGACATCGAGCTCGAGATCCTCGAGTTCGAGACGCCGCACTGGGCGCATTGCGAGTCGGTGCTGGGCTGGGCCCAGCGCAGCATCGAGCTCACCGGGGTGAAAAACGTCCGCGCCGACCATCTCGAGTGCCGCGCGAAGAACGCGCGGCGCTGCCGCATGCATTTTTCCTGGGCCGAAAAATAGGCGGCACGTTACGCAAGAAATGGCGTCGTAGTTCTCCCGGGCCGTTTTTCACGATTCGCCCGAACGCGGGAGTAGCGGTTCTGTCTACCCCCGCGGATGATCAAGAAGATTCTCGTAGCCGACGGGCCCGATATCGAGCGCCGCCTCGGCGCGATCCTCGAGCCGTATCGGGCGGCGTTCGTGCATACGCTCGCCGAGGCGAAGCGGGCGCTCGCTCGCGATGATTTCGCGCTCATCATCATCGGGGTGCACTTCGACGAGTCGCGGATGTTCGATCTCCTGCGCCAGGTGCGCGCCGACGAGCGCTACCAGGCCACGCCGGTCGTCTGCGTCGCGAGCCAGCCCTTCGACGCGCCGATCAGCGTCGAAAGCCTGGCGATCGCCACCCGGGCGCTGGCCGCCGACGCATTCGTCGATTTCGCCAGATACCGCGACCCCGACACCGGCAACGCGGCGATCCGCAGCGTCGTCGAACGTCTACTCGGCGACCGGGCGCCGGCCGCCTAGTCCGGCTTGCGCAACGCCGTCATCGCGCCGTACACGAGCGCGCTGGTCTGCTCGCGGTAGTACTTGCGGATATCCCCCGGCGCTGCGGTGCCGTAGACGACCACCAATCGCTCCTGCGGATCGACCCAGAACGCGGTGCCATTGGCGCCGTTCCAGGTGAAGTCGCCCTTGCTTCCCGGGATCGCCGCGACGCCATCGTGAACGCGCACGGCGACGCCAAGGCCGAACCCGTAGCCGTCGCGGCCCTGCTCGGTTCCGGCGACCTGGTTGCGGATGTTCGGGCCGAGGTGGTCGCTCGTCATGATCGCGACGGTCTTCGGGCTGAGGACGCGGCGCCCGTCGATGATGCCGCCGTCGAGGAGCATCTGGCCGAAGCGCAGATAGTCGCCCACCGTGCTGAAGGCGCAGGAGCCGGCGCAGTCGAACTTCACCGGCTTGTCGAGGATCGCGATGTTCTGCTCCTTGCCGTCGATCGGGTCCTTCGCAAACGGGCGGGCGAGGCGCTTTCGCTTCTCGGCGGGCACGTCGAACGAGGTATCGGGCATCTTCACCTTGTCCCACACCGCCGCCCTGAGGAAGTCGTTGAGCCGCTTGCCGCTCACCTTCTCGATCACGAGGCCGAGCACGTCGATCGAGAAGCCGTAGTCCCACACGGTGCCGGGCTGGTAGAGAAGCGGCAGCGAGGCGAGCCTGGCGATGAATTCGTCGCCGGTGTACTGCGCCGCGGCGCCGGAGGAGCCGCCGGGGTAGAGCTTGTGCACGGCGGTGTTGCCGCGCGCGCCGTACGTCAGTCCCGTGGTGTGCCGGTACAGATCGTGGATGAAGATCGGCCGCGCCGGCTCGGGATTGTCCACGCCGACCTTCATGTGCGCGAATTGCGGAAAGTATTCGTCGAGCCGCGACTTGAGCGGCAGGCGGCCCTCTTCGTTCAGCGTCAGGCCGCCGACCGCGGTGAAGACCTTGGTCATCGAAGCGAGGTTGAAGATCGCATCGAGCGGCATCGGCTCGCCCGTCTGCCGGTTGAGATAGCCGTAGGCCTTGTAATGCACGAGCCTGCCGTCGCGCGCGACGGCGACTACGGCGCCGGGCACGCGGTTGGCGGCGATCTCGCGCGCGTAGAACTGATCGATGCGCGCCAGCCCTTCTTTCGAGAAGCCGGCCTTCTCCGGCGCGGTGGGCGGCAGCGGTTGCGCGAGAGCGCTAGCGGAAATCAGGCCTGCGAAAACGGCGGCGAAACGCATGACACCTCCCGGGAGATCGAGCGGTGCTTATTAGACACCCGCGCTTGCCAGGTTTCTACCCGTTTGGCCGTTTTCCAATGGTCTTACGCGAAACCACGCCGCGTACAGGGCGGGCACGAAGAGCACCGTCAGGATTGTCGCAACGATCAGCCCGCCCATGATGGCGTAGGCCATCGGACCCCACAGGACGCTGCGCGTCAGCGGGATCATCGCCAGGACCGCGGCGGCGGCGGTGAGCACGATCGGCCGGAAGCGGCGCACCGTCGCCTCGCGGATCGCCGTCAGGCGGTCCGCGCCGGCCTCGATGTCCTGCTCGATCTGGTGCACCAGGATCACCGCGTTGCGCATGATCATGCCGGCGAGCGCGATGGTGCCGAGCATGGCGACGAAGCCGAACGGCTGGCGGAAGACCAGCAGCGCGAACGCGACGCCGACGATGCCGAGCGGCGCCGTGAGCACCACCATGAAGGTGCGCGAGAAGCTCTTCAGCTGCAGCATGAGCATCGCGAGCACCACCGCGGCGGCGAGCGGCAGCCCGGCGGCGATCGAGCTCTGCGCCTTCAGGTTCTCCTCGTACGCGCCGCCCGCCTCGATCCGGTAGCCCGGCGGCAGGTCCTTGCGCAGGGCGGCGAGCGTCGGCTCGATCTGCGTGGTGACATCGGGCGCCTGCGCGCCGTCGACGATGTCCGCGCGCACGGTGAGAGTCAGCGCGCGGCTGCGCCGCCAGAGGATCGGCTCCTCCAGCGTCTCGTTCACGCTCGCGACCTGCGCGAGCGGCACCGCGCGTCCGCCCGGGGTCGGGATGCTCAGCTCGCCGAGCGCCTCGAGCGTGCCGCGCTCGCTGGCGGGCGCGCGCAGCACCACGTCGATCAGCCGGTCGTTATCGCGATACTGGCCGATCGGCACGCCGGTGACCACGGCCGCGACCGAGCGCGACACGCTCGCGGAGGAGATGCCCAGCATGCGCGCCTTGTCCTGGTCCACGTCCACGCGCAGCGCCAGCACCTTGTCGCCCCAGTCGGCATTGACGTCGAGCGTGCTCGGATTGGCGCGCACCCGCTCCGCCACCTGGTCGGCGATCGACTTGAGCTGCGCCGGGTTCTCGCCGGTGACGCGGAACTGGACCGGATAGTTGACCGGCGGGCCGAGCGGCACCCGCAGCACGCGCCCGCGCACGCCGGGAAAATCGCCGGCGAGCGCCGTGCGCAGGCGCTCGACCACTCTCTCCCGCGCCTTGAGATCCTTGGTCAGCACCACGAGCTGGGCGTAGTTGGCGCGGAACAGCTGCTGCTCGAGCGACAGGAAAAAGCGCGGCGAGCCGTTGCCGACGTAGGTGACGTAGCTCGCGACATCCTCGTCCGCGCCGAGCAGCTTCTCGACGCGCGCCGCTTCCCGCTCGGAGGCGCGCACCGAAGCGCCCTCCGGCAGCCACAGCTCGACCATCAGCTCGACGCGGTTCGACGAGGGGAAGAACTGCTTCTCGGTGAGGCCCATGCCCGCCGCGCCGAGCACCAGCGTTGCCGCAGTCGCCGCGAGCACCGTCTTGCGGTGCGTGACGCACCATTCGATGAGGGCGCGCAGCCTGCGGTAGAAAGGCGTGCCGTAGACATCGCGCGGCGTCTCGCCGGCGCCGACCTTGTGCTCCTTCAGGAGCAGCGCGCCGATGAACGGCGTGGCGGTGACCGCGGCAAGCCACGAGATCAGGAGCGCCATGGTGGTCACGGCAAAGATGCCGAAGGTGTATTCGCCGGTGGTGGATTTCGCGGTGGCGATCGGCAGGAAGCCGGCGGCGGTGATGAGCGTGCCGGAGAGCATGGGGAACGCCGTGGTCGTGTAGGCGTAGGTCGCGGCGCGCGTCTTGTCCCAGCCCTCCTCGAGCTTGCGCGCCATCATCTCGACCGAGATCATCGCGTCGTCGACCAGCAGGCCGAGCGAGATGATCAGCGCGCCGGTCGAGATGCGGTGCAGGTCGATGCCGAAGAAGCGCATGCCGAGAAACGTCGCGGCGAGGACCAGCGGAATGGTGAGCGCGACCACGAGCCCGGTGCGCATGCCGAGCGAGAGAAACGACACGATGAGGACGATGATCACCGCCTCGCCGAGCGAGCGCATGAATTCGCCCACCGAGCCCTTCACCACCGCGGGCTGGTCCGACACCTGCTCGAACTCGATGCCGATCGGCAGCTCCGAGCGCAGCCGGGCCGTCTCGCGCTTCAGGTCCTCGCCGAGCTTGAGGACGTCGCCATTGCGCGTCATCGACACTGCGAGGCCGAGCGCCTCCTTGCCCTTGAAGCGCATGGTGAAGACCGGCGGATCGGCGTAGCCGCGCTTGACCGTAGCGATGTCGCCGAGCCGGAAGGACTGCGCCGCATTCTGTCCGGCGACCCGCAGCATGAGGTCCGAGACCGCCTGCACGGAGTCGAGCTGGCCGGTGACCCGCAGCGGCACCGAGGCGTTTTTCGTCTCGACGATTCCGGGGCTGACGATGGCGTTCTGCGACACGAGCGCCTGGGAGATCGCCTGCGGGTCGATGCCGAGGGCCGCCAGCTTCTTCGTCGAGAGCTCGACGAAGATCTTGTCGTCCTGCACGCCGACCAGGTCGATCTTCGCGACGTTGGGAAGCCGCAGCAGCTCCTGGCGCACGCGCTCGACGTAGTCGCGCAGCTCGGACAGCGTGAAGCCGTCCGCGGTAAAGGCGTAGATCGATCCGAACACGTCGCCGAACTCGTCGTTGAAGAACGGACCGATCGCCTCGGGCGGCAGCGTCTGGCGGATGTCGCCCAGCTTCTTTCGCACCTGGTACCAGATCTCGGGCACGTCGTGCGGCGCGGCGGTGTCGAGGAGCTCGAGGATCACCAGCGATTCGCCCGGCTTCGAGTAGGTGCGCGTCCACTTGTAGTACGGCGTCTCCTGCAGCTTCTTCTCGATGCGGTCGGTGATCTGGCGATCGACCTGCTCCGCCGTCGCCCCCGGCCAGAGCGTGCGGATCACCATCGCGCGGAAGGTGAAGTCCGGGTCCTCGCGCTGGCCGAGCTTGAAGTAAGCGGCGGTGCCGCCGATGGCGACCGCGAGCAGCAGGAACAGCGTGATCTCGCGGTACTTGAGCGCCGCCGCCGAGAGGTTGAAGCGGCCGCCTGGTTCTCCGCCGCTCATTTTGCGGTGAGCCGTTGCTCGCTCTCGTCCAGCACGCGGACCTTCTGGCCGGCGCGGATGAGATTGGCGCCGGCGATCACGACCTGGTCGCCGGCGCTCAGGCCGGACTCGATCACCACATTCTCGCCGACGACGCCGCGCGTCTTCACCGGCACGAGGCGCACCGCGCCGTCGGCGCCGACGACCCATACGTTCGGCGTGTCGCCTCTCGAGTAGAGCGCCGCGACCGGCAGCTCGACGCCCGCGACCGGCTGCGCCGCGGGCACGCCGACGCGCGCGCTCATGCCCAGATCCATCGCCTCGTCCGCGCCGAGCACGGTGATGCGCGCGCCGTAGGTGCGGCTCGCCGGATCGGCGGCGGGCGAGAGCTCGCGCAGCCGGCCCTTCCAGCTGCGGCCCGGCACCGCGTTCAGCGTCACGCTGAGCTCCTTCGCGCCCTCGATCAGGTCGCGCTGCGATTCCGGGATGGCGATCGCGATCTCCTTCTCGCCCGGCCGCGCAAGCCGCGCCACGGTCTGGCCCGCGGTCACGACCTGGCCGGCTTCGGCCTCGATCGCGGTGATGACGCCGGCGGTATCGGTCGCGAGCGTCGCGTAACCCGCCTGGTTGGCCGCCTGCCGGTATTGCGCGCGCACCGCGCCGAGCTTCGCGTCGGCGGTGGTGAAGGCGCTCAGGCGGCGGTCGTATTCGGCCTGGCTGATGAAATTCTTCTCGCGCAGGTCGGAGTAGCGCTTGAGCTCCGCCTCGGCGAGGTTGCGCTCCGCTTCCAGGCTCGCCATCTGCGCCTTCGCGCTGTCCGCCGCGAGCGTGAGGTCCGTCTGGTCGAGCCGCGCCACCGGCTGACCGGGGCGCACGCGGCTGCCGACCTCGACCATGCGCTCGACGATCTTGCCGCCGACGCGGAACGACAGCCGGGTCTCGTGCCTCGGGCGCACTTCGCCCGCGTACTCCACCGCGCGCGTCGCGCTGGAAGCGCCGACCTTCATCACTTTCACGGGACGGATCTCCTCCGCCTTCGGCGGCGGCGCCTTGCTGCAGGCGGCAAGAACGAGCGCCGCGGCGAGCGCGGCGGTGACGGCGACGGGCTTCATCTCTTTCTCCGTGCGGCCGCTTCCCACAGGTCGAGCAGCGCGGCGGTGAGCTGCTTCTCGAAATCGATCTTGAAGATCGCCATCTCCGGGCGGTCCATCACCGCGCGCAGCGATTGCGGCGGATCGGCCTGCTGCCACAGCCCGAGGATCATGGCGTAGCTGTTCATGAGCAAAGCCGCGCCCTCGCCCAGGCCCAGGCCCGGATAGATCTCCTCGATGCGCTGGCCGAGAACGTACAGGCGCCGGCCGAGGCCCACTTTGAAGGCGAGCGCCGCCTCGGTGCTGACGTTAGTGTCGAGCATGCTGCGGCAGTTGGCCGCGAGCGGATAGAACTGGGGGTGGGCGTGCAGGTAGCGCACGCCGGTGCGCACCACGCTGTCGGCGCTGGCGCCGGGCGCGCCGAGCGCGCGCTCGACGACGTCGAACACCTCGTGCGTCTGCTTTTCGTGGACGGCGAGCAGCACCTCTTCGCGCGAGCGGAAGTAGAGGTACACCGTGCCCTTCGCCAGGCCCGCCTTGCGCGCGAGCAGCTCCACCGAGCAGGAATCGGACGGCTCGCGGCGCGCGAGCAGGCCTTCGGCCGCGCGCACGATCGCGGCGCGGCGCTGCGACTTGTGCTCGGGCGCCCGGGCGCGGCGCAGGGGGCCCTTCGCCGCCGTCCCCCGCGGCACAGTTTTTAACTGACTGGCAGTCATTTGAGATCGAACTTTAAGTGACCGCCGGTCAGTTGGTCAAGCGCGATTGCGTTACATCCGACACGGATTACACTGCGCCGGATGGAAACCATCGAGATTCAGACCGGCGCGAAGCCCGACGCGGCGGTGATCTGGCTGCACGGCCTGGGCGCCGACGGGCACGACTTCGAGCCGATCGTGCCCGAGCTGCGGCTGCCGCCCGCCATGCAGCTGCGCTTCGTCTTCCCCCACGCCCCGGTCCGGCCCGTGACCCTCAACCAGGGCATGCGCATGCGCGCCTGGTACGACATCCTCCGGCTGGACGGCGGCGCCGAGGACGCGGCGGGCATCCGGGCCTCGCAGGTTCAGGTTGAAGCCCTGATCACGGAAGAAGTGAAAAAGGGAATCAAACCCGCGCGCATCGTGCTCGCCGGCTTCTCGCAGGGCGGCGCGATCGCTCTGCATACGGGGCTGCGCCACCCGGCGGCGCTCGCGGGCGTACTCGCGCTTTCGACCTATCTGCCTTTGAACGAGACTCTGAAGAAGGAAGCCGGAGAAGCGAACCGCAAAACGCCGATCTTCATGGCGCACGGGCAGCACGACGACATCATCCCGCTCGCGCGCGCCGAGCAGTCGCGGAAGATCCTGGCCGGCGCGGGCTACGACGTGCGGTGGAAGACCTATCCGATGCCGCACTCGGTGTGCGCCGAGGAGATCGCCGATATCGCGCAATTTCTGCGCGGAGTTCTCGCCTGATCAGGCGTCGCGGATCATTTCCCTGAATCGGACGATGTCGTAGTCGTCGCCGCGCTCGGCGAGGTCCTGCGGCATGTAGACGTAGCTGTGGCCGCCGCGCTGGTTCTCCAGGGTCTGGCCCGGGACGAAGACGCCGGTGCGCAGCGCGATCGACGCCTCGCCGCTGCCCAGCCCCGCCGCCGGCAGCAGCACGCCCGGCTCCGGCTCCCTGCGAGAGGCGCCGCGCAAGGCGAACTGCGCGAGCTGCGGCGAGCGCGACAGCGTCTGGATGCCGACGCGCGCCTCCTGGCTGGAGACCTTCGTGACCCGGCGCACCATGCCGACCACCCAGTTGTTGCCGCCGTCGGGCTGCATCGCGAGCAGCGCGCCGATCTTCAGCCAGTCGCTTTTCGCCTGCGGCACCACCGCGCCGAAGCCTCCGGCGCTCACGTTCTCGACGATCCAGTTTTCGGCGCCCTGCTTGTCGGAATCCGGCAGGGCGCGCGCCCCGTTCAGCGCGCCCACGACGGCGTCGAAGCCGTGCACGATCGACAGCCGCGACTTCACGGCGTGGCGCGGATGCTGGCGCGCGGGCGGGGCCGAAGACCAGTAAAGAAGTAGGTGGCGCATCAGCTCGATCGCCGCCTCGCTCTCGAAACCGCCGGTCGCGGTCACGCTGGCCGGCAGCTGCCCGGTGGCCTCGATGCGCCGGATCAGCGCCTCGAGCGCGCCGAGGGCGCTGCCCGCGCCGAGGAAGCGCAGGCCCGGGGTGCGCTGCGGCGTTTTCGCCAGCCGCAACGGCGCCATCGCCTCCCCGAGATCGGTCCAGTGCGTGAGATCCGGCCCGCCCTCCCCGACGAGCAGCAGGCTCGTGGCGAGATCGCCGATGACGCGCTCGGCGAGCTCGATCTCGGAGGGCAGAAGGCTGTCCGGCGAGCTGACGTTGAGCATCAGTGCCCGGACGAACTCCTGGCGCGGCGTCGATTCGCCGGTGACGCCGGGATAGACGGCGGGCACCCTGGTATCGGCGAGGCCCTGCGCCTCGGCAAAGGCGTACACCCCGTTCAGCACGCGCCAGACCGCGGGATCCATCGGCCCGTAGCGCAGATGCAGCCACTTGATCTGCTGCGAAAGCGCGCGCAGGGTGCGCACGACGAGCAGCGGCAGCAACGGCTTCGCCGCGTCCGCGCCCCGCGCGCCCTGCAGCACGCTGTCCACGGAAAGCGCATAGGCGCGGCCGCATTGCCTGCAGTACTCGTGGATGCGGGTCCAGATGCGGTTTTCCTGGAATCGCGACGGGCGCGCGGCGGCAAGGTAGTCGCGGGCGGCCCTCCTTATGGAGTCCTGCGCCGACTCGTCAATCGCGAACAGAAGCTGGATGCGCGCCTCGGGCCGGAAGCCTTCGGCGACGCCCACCGACTCGTGCCAGTGCGCGAGATCCTCGAGCGCCTTGAGCGGTTCCTGGGAGGTGAGCTCTTCGAGGAGCCGGCGCGCTTCCTTGGGGTCCGCCATCGGGTGGTCGGGCCTCGCGCCACCGAAGAGCTTCTTCATCACCGGATTTTTCCCCTCTCCCGCGGGAGTTTTTTTCCGTCTCCCTCGCGGGATCGTATCACGCCGAAGTGGCAAAATAGCTCGATGCCGATCGTGAGGCCGAGCCGCGAGCCGGGACTGCTGACGGGCAACGAGCAGGAGCCGCCGTTTCCCGGCTACAGCATCGTCCACATCATCGGCCAGGGCGGCCAGGCGCAGGTGTATCTCGCCGAGCGCGAGCACGACGGCCTGCGCCTCGCGCTGAAAGTGCTCGACCGCACGCTGCGCCAGGACCCGGTGTTCCTCGAGCGCTTCGTGCGCGAGTACAAGCTGATCGCGAGCCTCGAGAACGAGCACGTCGCGAAGATCTACGACCAGGGATTCGCCGGCGACTATCCGTACATCGCGATGGAATTCCTGCCCAGCGGCACGCTCGCCAGCCGGATCCGCGAAGGGCTCAGCTCGCGCGCCTCGCTGCGCATCGTCTCGCAGGTCGCGCGCGCGCTCGACGCCATCCACGCCCAGGGCATCGTGCACCGCGACCTGAAGCCGGCGAACATCCTGTTTCGCCCCGACGGCCGTCCGGTGATCGTCGACTTCGGCCTGGCGAAGGATCTCGGCTCGAAGGTCGCGCTCACCATGGCGGGGCAGCTGCTCGCCACGCCGCGATACATGAGCCCGGAGCAATGCCTGGGGCGCGCGGTCGACGCGCGCTCGGATCTCTACAGCCTGGGCGCGGTGTTCTTCGAGATGCTGACCGGAACCAAGCTCTACGAATCGGAGAGCATGGCGAACCTCGTCACCGCGCACGTGCATCATCCCGTGCCGCGCCTGCCCGAGCGCCTCGCCGGCTACCAGCCGATCCTCGACCGGCTGCTGGCGAAGGATCCCGATGAGCGCTTCCAGAGCGGGCGCGAGCTGTTCGCCATGATCGCGATCTAGTGGAGCCATGAATCCGGCTGAAATACAGAGCGCAGGCGAAAAGCAATATCTCGACCTGCTATCCGAGCTCCTCGAGCGCGGCGCGGCCAAGTCCGACCGCACCGGCACCGGCACGCGCTCGGTGTTCGGCCGCCAGATGCGCTTCGACCTGCGGCACAGCTTTCCGCTGCTGACGACGAAGAAACTGCATCTGAAGTCGATCCTCTACGAGCTGCTGTGGTTCCTGCGCGGCGACACCAACGTGAAGTGGCTGCAGGAGCGCGGCGTCAGCATCTGGGACGAATGGGCCGACGAGAACGGCGAGCTCGGGCCCGTCTACGGCTATCAATGGCGCCACTGGCGCACGCCGGGCGGCGGCGAGATCGACCAGATCGAGAAGGTGCTGCAGTCCCTGAAAAGCAGGCCCGACTCGCGCCGCCACATGGTCACCGCGTGGAATCCCGCCGACGTCGATCGCATGGCGCTGCCGCCGTGCCACGCGCTCTTCCAGTTCTACGTCGCCGAGGGCAAGCTCTCCTGCCAGATGTACCAGCGCAGCGCCGACGTCTTCCTCGGCGTGCCGTTCAACATCGCCTCGTATGCGCTGCTGACTATGATGGTGGCGCAAGTCACCGGCTTCGAGCCTGGCGAATTCATCCTCACCCTCGGCGACGCCCACCTCTACCTGAATCACCTCGATCAGGCGCGCGAGCAGCTCAGCCGCGCGCCGCGGCCATTCCCCCGCATGCGCCTGAATCCCGCCGTGAAGGACCTCTTCGCTTTCCGCTACGAGGACTTCACCCTCGAGGGCTACGAGCCGCACTCTGCCATCAAGGCGCCGATCGCCGTCTGACCCCCCCAAAAAAAACGGGGCCCGCCTGTAGGGGGGGAGGGCGAGCCCCGGGGAGGAGACGACTTGTTGATCGTCCGCTTGAAAATCGGTCGGGCGCCTTACGCCATTCAGAACGTCCCCTTCATCCATAGCTGCGCGAGATAGAAGAGCCCCGCGCCGGCGAAGGTGTAAACCATCAGGTCCGCGTAACGGTTGCGGATGCGCGGCGAGGTCAGGCCGCGCGAGAACCAGGCGAGCCCGCCGATGAGAAGCAGCGAGCCGAGCGAGGCGGCGCCTGCGGAGAGGCTGCGGCCGAAGGCGTGCGAGACCCAGCCGTCCGGCGCGATGACCTTGTAGATGGTGCCGCCGATGCCGACGATCACCAGCCCGACGATGCCCGCGCCGATGACGACCTGGCCGGCGGTATAGAGCTCGTTCTTGACGTGACTTCTGATCGGGAGCGCCATGGCGATCTAGCCGCGCTCGAGAACGTGGCCGTTGACGCGCACGCGCGCGCCGACGGCGAAGGCGGGAGCCGCAGCCAGCGACAGGGTGCGCTCGCTGCCGTCATCCATGCGTACCGTGACCCGGTAGACCGAGTCGACGCGGGAGGTATCGCTTTTCACTTCGACTGCCTTCACCGCGGCAACCACGCCGCAGATTTTGCAGGCGGCCTTGCTCGCCGCGGCGGCGGCGGCGGTTTTCTCCAGCGTCGCCGCCTTGTCATCCGAGCCCGGAAGCACGCCGGTGATCGCGGCCGCGCCGACCAGGCTGAACATCAGCACCGCGACGCCGGCGCCGAGAACCACAGGTAAGTTGCGGATCAAAATCATGCAGCCTCCGTCCGTCTTGTAGTGCTCCCCGCTAGCTACCTGCAATGCGCGTGCCAGAAATGAATTAAGTATTTCGAACAGCGGCTTGCGCAGGAATCGGCGGAATTGCGAAACACGATGCGCGGTGCAAACCGTCGGGCGGAGGCGACGGCTCCTGACACGTTCTGACAAGCGCGTTGATGCGACAGGGCTTTATTTGTCGCCGCGCGGCGACATTCAGGTTTTCGGCGCGAGCAGCTCTGCGATGTGCTGCGTGGGACGCCCGGCGAGCGCCTCGATCTGCTCGCGGCAGGAAAACCCGCAGGCGAGCACGTCGGCGTCGGGCCTCGCGGCAAGCGAGGGCAGCAACGCCAGGTCCGCGATGCGCCTGGATGCGGCGTAGAACTCCGCGCGGTAGCCGAAAGCGCCCGCCATCCCGCAGCAGCCGGTGTCCGGCGTGCTCACCTCGCAGCCGGCGGCGCGCAGCACCGCGAGGTCGGACTGCGTGCCCCATAGCGCCTTCTGATGGCAGTGCGCGTGCATCACGATCCGCTTTCCCGCGGCGACTTTCACGCGCGTGCCTCGCGAGGCCAGGAATTCCGACAGCGAAACCGCGCTCGAGCGCAGCCGCGCGGCGCGCGGGTCGTCCGGGAAGAGCTGCGCGAGCTCGTCGCGAAAGACCGAGAGGCAGCCGGGCTCGAGCACGACGAGCGGCGCGCCCGCCTCGAGCGGCGGCGCCAGGACGTGCAGGATGCGCTCGAGGGCTTGCTTCGCCTCGTCGAGCATGCCGGCGTCGTAGTAAGGCCGGCCGCAGCACAGGTGCGCGCGGGGCAGCTCGACCGCGCAGCCGGCGGCCTCGAGCACGCGCTGCGCGGCGAGCGCCGTCGCGGGGCGAAAATGGTTGTTGAACGTATCGTCGAAGAGGACGACGCGCTCGCCGCCCGGGTCAGGCTTGAGCTGCGGCGCCTTGAACTGCGAGCGGAAGCTGCGCGGGGCGAGCTTCGGCGGCGTTCGTTCGGCGGCCATGCCGATGAATCTCTTTCCATATGTGGAAAGGAGGTTGGCGAGCCGGGGCAGTCTTGCGGCGAGCGGCGCCCATGCGCCTATGTGCGCCATGACCCGCGCCTGCCTCGGCCGCGGCTTCTTCTCGTAGTGGTGCGACATGAACTCGGCCTTGTAGGCCGCCATGTCGGTATGCGTGGGGCAATCGCTGCGGCAGCCTTTGCAGCCGAGGCACCAGTCGAGCGCTTCCTTCACCTCCTCGCTCGCCCAGCCGTCCTGGATCACCTCGCCGCGCAGCATCTCGGCGAGCAGGCGCGCGCGGCCGCGCGTGGAGTAGCGCTCCTCGCCGGTTGCGCGGTAGCTCGGGCACATGGTGGCGCCGCTCGCCGAGCGGCACTTGCCCATGCCGACGCAGTGCTCGGTGGCGCGGACGAAGCCGTTGCCGACCTCGCTCCTGAACGCAAAGACGGTCTTCGGCGGCGCCGGCTGGTAATCCGGGCCGAGGCGCAGGTGCGAATCCGCCGCGTAGGCGTTGATGAGCTTTCCCGGGTTCATGCGGTTGCCCGGATCCCAGACCGCCTTGAACTCGCGAAACGCCTGCATCAGCTCGGGGCCGAACATCCGCGGCAGGAACTCGGCTTTCGCCTGGCCGTCGCCGTGCTCGCCGGAGAGCGAGCCGCCGTACTTGACCACCAGGTCGGCGGCGGCGGCGAGGAAGCCGCGCCAGTGCGCGACGCCGGTGCGCGAGCGCAGGTCGAAATCGAGCCGCGCGTGAATGCAGCCGTCGCCGAAGTGGCCGTAGAGCGAAGTGCGGTAGCCGAAGCGCTGCACCAGCGCCTGGAACTCGCGCAGGTAATCGCCGAGGCGCAGAGGGTCGACCGCCGCATCCTCCCAGCCGACGATCGGGTCGGCGCCTTTCGCGCCGAGGTTCAGCGCGGTGGCGGACGCGCCGGTCTCCCGGATCGTCCAGAGCCGGCTCATCAGCGCCTTGTCGGAGACGATCATTCCTGGAAGCGCCAATGCTTTCGCGAGCGCCTCCTCCGCCGTGTCGGCGCCGAACTCGACCATCATCCAGGCCTTGCCCGGCGGAAGAAGCGCGATATCGTCGAGCCGCAATCCGCGCTCGCGCAGGCCGCCGATGATGCGCTCGTCGAGGCCTTCGCAGGCGATCGGCCCGGCCGCGAGGATCCCGCCCACGGCGTCCCCGGCGGCGCAGATGTCCTCGAAGCCCATGACGACCAGCACGCGCTCGCGCGGGCTCGTTATCAGCCGCGCCTCCGCCTGCAGGGTCAGCGCGCACGTGCCTTCCGAGCCGACCAGCGCGCGCGCCACGTCGAAGCCGTTCTCGGGCAGGAGCTGGTCGATGTTGTAGCCCGAGACGCGCCGGCGGATCTTCGGAAAGCGCCGGCGAATCAGCTCGCCGTACCTGTCGGCGATGCCTTTCAGCCCACGGTAAATCTGCGCCTGCCGGTCGTTTCTTCCGAGAATCTTTTTCAATTCGTCGGGGCCGGTCGGACCGCACCAGAAGCGCGCGCCGCCGTAGGTGAGGACCTCGAGCCGCTCGATGTTCTCGACGGTCTTGCCGGCCATGACGGAGTGCGGCCCGCAGGAGTTGTTGCCGATCATGCCGCCGAGCGTGCAGCGCGAATGGGTCGCCGGGTCCGGGGCGAATGTCAGGCCGTGCGCCTCGGCGGCGTCGCGCAACGCATCGCACACGGCGCCGGGCTCGACGCGCGCGAGGCGCGCCGCGGGATCGATCGCGAGCACCCGCGCCATGTATTTCGAGCAATCGATGACCACCGCGGCGTTCACGCCCTGCCCGCACTGCGAAGTCCCGCCGCCGCGCGCGAGGATCGGCGCCGCATGCTCGCGGCACGCGGCGACCGCGGCGACGATGTCCTCGCTGCTGCGCGGCAGCACCACGGCGATCGGGACTTGCCGATAATTCGACGCGTCCGACGCGTAGGCCGCCTTCGCGCCGGCATCGAAGCGCACTTCGCCCGAGACGTCGCGGCGCAGCGCTTCCTCCAGTAGCCGAATCACTACCATGTGTCGATTTTGGCACGGTGATGCGACCGGCAGCGGATTTGACTCTGGGATTCCTTGACTTCCGCAGGGCGACAAGGCTAGATTGAAAGCAGATGTACATCACCGAGCGCCTCCGAGCTCACCTCATTCAGTCCCTCACCTTCTGGAATCCAATTCTCATATGACCTCTGCTTCGGCTAGGGCGATGTGCCGTCTGTTGATAGCGCTCGCGGTCTGGACGCCGTATCAGGTCGCGCAGGCCGGGATGATCGGCTCCGAGCAGATGGCGCAGACCTCGCAGACCGACCGCGGCGCCGTCATGACCTTCATGGCCCGCGGCGATGTCGCCGGGGAGCTGCAAAGTTTCGGTCTGGACCCTGCAACCGCCAAGGATCGGGTCGCGGCGATGACCGACGACGAAGTGCGTCAGCTCGCGGGCAGGATCAGTTCCGCGCCCGCAGGCGCGGATGTTGCTGGTCTGTTGCTGCTGATCGTGGTCATTGCTGTCATTTGGTGGGCTTGGAAGCGTTAACCTAACGGAGACTGGAGAACCTATGAAATCGACTTTCGCAACTGTAGTTTGCCGTGTGCTGGCCGCGTTGATGATCTGGACGCCTTATCAGATCGCGCAGGCAGGCATGATCGGCACCGAGCAGGTGGTGCAGAGCACGCAGTCGGAGCGCGGCAACGTCGCGGCCTTCATGAGCCGCGGCGAAGTTGCAAGCCAACTGCAAGCGTTCGGCATCGACCAGAAGACCGCGCAGGACCGCGTGGCCTCCCTGAGCGACGAAGAAGTGCGCGCTCTGTCCGGGAAGATCGACTCCCTGCCCGCCGGCGCGGTCGACGGCTGGGTGTGGGTCGTGGTCGTCCTGCTCATCGCCGGCGCCGTGTGGTGGGCTTGGAAGCGCTAGCACTTGACAAGGCTGGACGAAACGCCCGCGTAGCCGCGGGCGTTTTCGTTTGCGCTCTTGCGCTGCTCGTGTCGGGCTGCGCGAGCCTGTTCCCGCAGATGGCCGAGCTGCGCGGCGGGCTGCCCGCCGGCATGCCCGAGCAGGTCGAGCTGAAGGAAGTGCCTTTTTTCCCGCAGTACGAGTACCAGTGCGGGCCCGCGGCGCTCGCCACGGCGCTAGGCGCCGCCGGCGCGAAGGTCACCGCCGAGCAGCTCGTGCCCGAGGTCTACCTGCCCGCGCGCAAGGGCAGCCTGCAGGTCGAGATGCTCGCCGCCGCCCGGCGGCACGGCATGGTGTCCTATCTTCTTGCGCCGCGTTTCATAGATACGCTGCGCGAACTTGCCGCCGGCAACCCGGTCGTCGTCCTCGAGGACTACGCCCCGTTCGGCACCTGGCACTACGCGGTAGCGGTCGGCTACGACTACGAAAAAGGCGACATGATCCTGCGCTCGGGCGAGAAGGAGCGCGAAGTGCAGGAGTTTGCGACCTTCGAGCTTCTGTGGCGGCGAAGCGATTACTGGGCGATGGTCGTCATGCCGCCCGACCGCATCCCGGCCACCGCCGACGAAGAGCGCTGGCTGAGCGCGGTGGCGGCGCTGGAGCACGCCGGCGGCGCGGCAAGCGCGCGCACCGCTTATGAGACATTTCTCAAGCGCTGGCCGCAGAACACCGGCGCGGCCATCGGGCTCGCGAACGCGCACCATGCGCTGGGCGAGCTGCGGCAAGCCGAGCGGGTGCTGCGCGATGCGGCGCAGCGCGATCCCGATTCGGTGGTCGTCCTGAACAACCTGGCGCAGACGCTCTCGGACCAGAATCGCGATGCCGAGGCCCTGCCTTTCATCGAGCGCGCCGTCGCGCTCGGCGGTCCGCACGCGGGCGCGGCCGACCAGACCCGCCAGTCCATCCTCGGCCGGCTCGCCCAGCGCAAGAACTAGCCGGCGCGCACGGCGGCTCGCCGCGGCTCGGTCACACCACGAGCTTTTGCGGATCCTGCGCCTCGAGCATCGGCGGCACCGGGCAATCCAGCGTCGCGGCGACCATGCGCACGATCTCGGCCTCGGCGAGGCGGAACACGCCGTCCGCGGCCGCGGCCTCGAGGCAGGCCTTGAGCAGCGTCGGCTTCACGAACGGCGCGAGCTGGCGCAGGCGCTCGAGCGCATCGCGCAGGCGAGCGGTTTCGAGCGCCTGCGGGCCAAGCCAGGGCCGTGACTGCAGGCCGAGCACGGCCGCGCCTTTGGCGTAGGCGTCCTGAGCATCCGTTCCGGCCGCGAAGGCGACCAGCGACAGAACGAGATGGGCATCGTCGGCGACTTCCGCGAGCGTGTGAAAGCGCGTGGGGATGGGTTGGCCCGCGCCTTCGCGCAGCCGCTGGCGCAGCAAGGTGTGCAGGACGAATTCGGTGAGCGTCACCCGGCGGTCCGCCTCCACCACCGCGGCGAGGTCGGCCAGGAACCGGTCGCGCTCCTTTTGCGTGCGGCCCTTGATCGCGGGGACCGCGAGCTCGGCGAGGATGAGCATGTAATTGCGCGCGAGGCCGCCGATCTGCGCGTGCAGCGCGGAGGTGCGGCTCGCGCTCGCCGCGCCGCACCGCGCTTCGAGCAGGGCGAGCGCCTCGCTGCGCCCCGACGTTTCGGGACCGAGCGCCAGCGCGAACATCAGGCATTCGGCCCCGTCGGCGTCGCGCAGCGCCGTCTTGACCGGCTCCGGCAGCTTGCCGAGCAGCTGCACGGCGTAGTCCACGTGTTGCGCGCTCGGCCGGCCCACCGATGCACCCAGCGAGGCCGCGGCCGCCGCGGCATCGATGGGCGCGTACTTCACGACGTCGCCGGCCCCGTCGAGCACGGCCACCTCGCGCCGCTCGCCGTGCTGCGCCTCGCGGTACGCGTCGCGCTGGAAGCGCGGGTGCGCGTGGCGGATGCGCTCTTCGATCGGCGGGTGCGTCGGAAACCCCCACCACCTTCCGGCCACGGGCGCGAAGAACATGTGCGACAGCTCGCCCGCGTGCGCCGCGAGCACGCTGGTGTGAAGCCGCAGCGAGAGGATGGAATCGAGCGCGCCCGCGATGCCGTCGGGATTGCGCGTGAACTGCACGCTCGCCGAGTCGGCAAGCAGCTCGCGCTCGCGGCTGATGGCCGCCTTGATGGCGTCGGCGGCGAACACGCCAGGAAAGCCGACGAACGCGGCGAGCGCGCCGAGCACCGCGGCGAGCGCGGCCTCGCCGCCGCCCTCCCGGCCCCCGGCGCGGTTCGCCCAGGCCGCGCCGTAGACGAGCTGCTCGCCGCGCTCGCCGAGCCAGCTCAGGCCCGCGAGAATGCTCGCGACGCGCATGTTGAGCGCCATGTCGCCGTTCAGGATGTGGCTGTATTCGTGGCCCATCACGCCCTGCAGCTCGTCGCGCGAAAGCTTCTGCAGCGCGCCGCGCGTCACCACGATCGCGGCCTCGTTGGGCGAATAGCCGGCGACCAGCGCGTTGACGGCGTCTTCCGATTCGAGCAGGTACACGGGCGGCACCGCGATGCCCGACGCAATCGACATTTCCTCGACCACGTTCAGCAGACGGCGCTCAACCGGCGTGCAGCCCGATGGGTCTACGTAGCGTGCGCCAAGCAGGTCCGCGATCGCCGCCCCCCCTTCGCTAAGCTGCCAGGCGCGGTGCGCGGACACCGCGAGGATGAGACCGCCGACGGCGCCGGCGATCGTCACGATCACCTGCGACGGAACCCTCGCGAGCGCGCTGAAGTAGGTGCCGAACAATCCGTGCCATTGCAGCGGCGCGCCGCCCGAAAGCGGCAATCCCGCGTACAGGGCGCCGAGCGCATAGACGAGCGCGCCGAAAAGGCAGTAGCTCGCGATCACCGCGGCTGCGGCGAGGACGAACCACAGGACGAGCCAACGCGTATGGCGGCGCGCCTCTTCCTGTTGCGCGAAAAAATCGAAGCGGCTCAGAAGGCCACTCAGAACGCCACTTTGGGCGCGCGCCGCTCCTCAGCCGTCTCGGTTGCCTGGAGCAGCTCGGCGGCGCCAAAGCCGAAGGGGCCGGCGAACACGCTCTCGGGGAACGATTCGCGCCGGGTGTTGTACTCCATCACCGAGTCGTTGTACGCCTGGCGCGAGAAGGCCACCTTGTTCTCGGTGCTCGTGAGCTCCTCCTGCATCAGCAGCACGTTCTGGTTGGCCTTCAGGTCCGGATACGACTCGACGAGCGCGAGCAGGCGGCCGAGCACGCCGGAGAGGGCGCCTTCGGCCTGGCCGAGCTGCTGCATCGCGGCCGGGTTTCCGGGATTGGCGCTCGCCGCCTGCGCCGCCGCGACCGCGGCGCCGCGCGCCCGGGTTACGGCCTCGAGCGTCTCGCGCTCGTGCGCCATGTAGCCCTTGACCGTCTCCACCAGGTTCGGAATGAGGTCGTAGCGGCGCTTGAGCTGCACGTCGATCTGCGCGAAGGCATTCTTGTAGCGGTTGCGAAGGACCACCAGCCCGTTGTAGATCGCGATCGCCCAGAGCGCGAGCGCTACGATGACCGCCACTGCTATCCAGCCGCCCATATCTCCCCCGAGAAAACAGGATTTGCTGCGCCCACTATAGCGCATGCCGGGCGGGCGGGACTCCGGCTAGCGCGCGCCGGCGCGGCGCGCCTGGGCTCGCCCGAGCGCCACGGCGAGCACCAGACAGGCGGTCGCGAGGCCGATCGCGACGAGCGAGATCGAGCGTATTTCCAGGCCGATCGAGCGCAGCGCCGTGAACAGCCAGCCGCCCGCGGCGTCGGCGCCGCGCACCGCGACGATGTCGATGACGTTCTTCGCCTTGTACTTCTCGTCGCGCGCCACGACCGTGAACAGGACCTCGCGCGCGGGATTGGAGATCGCGAAATTCGCGGTGCGCTGCAGCGCCTGGAAGCCGATCACCACCGCCAGCAGCGGCGCCGAGGCGAGCGCGGCGAACCCCGCCGCGAACACGAACGGCAGCAGCGCGAGCGCCGCGCCCACGCCGAAGCGCTCGAGCAGCTTGCCGGTGGCGAAGAACTGGACCGCGATCGTCAGCACGCCGACGGCGAGATCGACCGCCGCGAAAATGCGGGTGCGCACCGCCGGATCGTCGGAAGCCGCGGCGACGATGCTCGCCTGCTCGAAGTAGAGGAAGGTCGCGGCCACCGACAGCAGCGACACCCACAGCAGGATGCCGGCGAGGTAGGGCGAGCGCAGCACCATCAGGATGCCGTCGATCGGGCTGCCGCCGATCGCAGTTGCCGGCTTGGTTTCTTGTGCGGACTGCTTTTCGACCTCCGGCGACACGGATTCGAGCCGCCACGCGCAAAGCACGGCGCCCTCGAGCAGCAGCGCCGCCACGACGAGCAGGTTCGTCGGGCCGAGCGCTTTGGCGAGGCCGATGGTGAGCGCCGGGCCGGCGAGCGCGCCGGCGCTGCCGCCGGCGGCGATGAAGCCGAACAGGCGCCTCGCCTGCTCGGAGCTGTAAAGATCCGCCATGAACGACCAGAACACCGACACCGCGAACAGGTTGAACACGCTGATCCAGACGAAGAACACGCGCGCCACCATCTGCCGCTCCACGTCGAGCGTCAGCAGCAGCCAGAAAATCGCCAGGTTGGCGACGAAGAAGTGATAGACGAGCGGGATGAAGCGCCGCCGCGGCAGGCGCGCGACCACCGCGCCGTACAACGGCACCGCCGCGAGCATGGTCAGGAACGTCGCGGTAAAGAGCCACTGCAGATTGCGCACGCCGCCCGCGACGCCCATCTCGTCGCGCAACGGCCGCAATATGTAGTAGCCCGCCAGCAGGCAGAAGAAATACGCGAACGACCAGAGGAGCGCGCGCACCTCGTTCGGGCGCACGGCGACGGCCCGTGCGAGCCAGCGCTGCACGCTCACCTCAGCCCGCCCTGGTCAGCCCACCCTGTCGGCGCGTCAAGGCGCGAGCGAGAGGGCTTTGCGCAGCTCGGCGGCGGTGAGCACCTGGCCGGAAAGCGACGAGCCGAGGTCGAAGGCTTTCGAAGCGGCGAGCGAGTCGACCGGCACCGGATCGAAGCCCGCGTCCGCGACGAGCTGCACGCCGAGCTTGAGCGCGGCCGGATCATCCGCGGCGACCGGCATCGCCATGCGCGGCGCCGGCCGGTTCGCCTCCCGCTGCATCAGGGCATAGCCCCAGGAGTTGAACGAGCGCACGAGGCGCGCGCCGGGCAGAAGCGCCGCCGTCGAAACCGCGGCGCCCTTCTCCTTCGCCTTCACGGCCATCTCGCCGTCGCGGGCGGGAACCGGATTGTTGGGATCGACGACCACTTTGCCCTTGAGCGCCGCGCCCGCCTCGCTCTGCACGGCCGGCAGCGCCGCGTAAGGCACCGCGATCAGCACGGCGTCGCCGAAAGCCGCCGCCTCCTTCACGCTGCCCACGCGCGCGCGCGGCCCCGCGGCCGCCATCGCGCGCTTCGCCTGCTCGGGATCGCGGTCGGAGAACATGACTTCATGCCCGGCCTTCGCCCAGAGCCCGCCGAGCGTCGTGCCGATGCGGCCGGAGCCGATGACGCCGATCTTCATCGGCTTCTGCGCCTGGCCGAGGGCGGGCCAGAGCGGCAGCGCCGCCGCGGCAGCTATTGCAATCACGGACAGGAAAATGCGTCGCAGGAAAACGCGTCGTTTCATGGGCCCGACCTTTCCTTCATGGTTGATCATTCCGCCTCAGGCTATCACAGGCGCTCGGGCGCTAGAATCGAAATCATGGACACGGAAAGACGCGCGGCGCTGAAGACGGTCGCGGCCATCGCGGCCGGCCTCGCAATCAAACCCTCTATGGCAAAAAACGAAACCCTCACGAAGAAAATTCCCGCCGGCGGCGAAGCGCTACCGGTGATCGGCGTCGGCACCTGGCAGACTTTCGACGTCGGCGACGATTCCGCCGCGCGCGCGCCGCTGGGCGAAGTCCTGAAGCTCCTGAACGGAAATCTGGTCGATTCCTCGCCGATGTACGGCTCGAGCGAGTCGGTGGCGGGCGATCTCCTCGCCCGGCTCAAGCTGCGCGAGCGCCTGTTCATCGCGACCAAGGTCTGGACCCGCGGCCGCGCCGAAGGCCTCCAGCAGATGGCGCAGTCGTTCCAGCGCCTGCGCCTCGAGCGCATGGACCTCATGCAGATCCACAACCTGCTCGACGCCGGCACGCACACGAAGACAATCCTCGAGATGAAGGCGCAGGGAAAGATCCGGTATGCGGGCATCACGCACTACACATCGTCGGCGTATCCGGAAGTGGAGCGCTCGCTGAAGACCGGCCAGTACCAGTTCGTGCAGATCAACTACTCGCTCGCCGAGCGCGAGGCGGAGGAGCGCATTCTTCCGCTGGCGCGCGAACTGAACGTCGCGGTCATCATCAACCGGCCGTTCGCCGAGGGCTCGCTCTTCCGCAAGGTGAACGGAAAGGCGCTGCCGCCCTGGGCGGCGGAGATCGGCGTGCACAGCTGGGCGCAGTACTTCCTGAAATGGATCGTCGCCCACCCGGCGATCACCTGCGCCATTCCCGGCACCGGCAACCCCGAGCACATGCGCGACAACCTGTCGGCCGGCATGGGGGTGCTGCCCGACGAGGCCAGCCGCAGACGTATGCTCGAGCACTTCCTATCGCTCTAAAAATGCTCGCCGGCGATGATCTGCATGAGCACCTCAGCGGACATCAGCGCCCTCGGATTCTCAAAGAAGAGCCACAGCAGCGGCGAGGAGCACCACGCCCAAGCCAAAGACAGTCAATGGCCCTTCGAAAAGCGACCAAGGTAGTGACATGGCGTCAGCCGTCATTACCTGACCGACTGCAACATTCGTGGAACCATGCCCTTAACCGGCCCGGTACCAACCTCGAAGGTGAATCCTTCAGCGACGCACTCGAACGTCGTGTCGTGAAAAGAGAACACAAAATGTTTCTTGTTCTCCATGAATCGGTGCTTGTCGTGGCGCTGGTGCACGGAATTCATATTCTCTAGCTTTCGTATCCAGGAAGAGTTCTTGATTTCGAATACGCCATACGGCCCGAGCCCGCGTTCGGCCAGCGGATGGCCGGAAAATGCTTCGTCGTTGGGAGGGCCGAACATATGCGCGGTGCATCGCTTGAAATTCACAACTGCAACCGGCTCGCCTTCCGTGTCAGTACCGACGATCCTTATCGATGTTCCATCCCAGCCTTCGGGCCTGTCTTCCAGGTAGTAGGTAAGCAATACGTCATGTTCTCCGGCCAAGACGATCGGATTTGGAGCGCCCACGGAAGATTGAGGTGCATCGCTAATTTCGACTACTTCATCTTTTTCGTCGACGTCGTACATAACCTCTCGACTCGTAGTGGCCGAAGTACATCACTTTAGCTTCTTCATCGCCCCATCGTAGTACGACAGATCGTAGTAGCGCTCGGCGGCGGGCGGCTTGCCGGCCCAGTCGCCCTCGATCTCGGCGCGTAGCGCGAGCACCTTTTTGAATCCATCCACGTCGAAGCGCCCGTCGGGGGCCAGGCCGAACTTCGGATCGACCATCAGCTCCCAGGTGCGCACGGCGACTTCCGGCGTGACCTTGAGCCGCTCGCTCAGGATGCGGATGGCGGCGTCCTTGTTGGCGGGCGCCACCGCCCAGCGCGTGCCCTCGATGACGCCGGCGATGTAGCGCTCGAGCGTGTCGCGGTTGGCGGCGGCCCACTTGCGCAGGACGAAGCTGCCGCTCGCCTGGTAGGGCCCGATGAGCGCCACCGCGCTGCCCATGCTCTTCAGGCCCGCGGCCTTGGCGTCGACCGAGAACGGCGGGTTCAGCATCGCCGCCTTGTAGTCCTTGTTCTCGCGCATTCCCTTGAGGCGCAGGCCGGTGCCGCCGATCGGATGGATCCTGTAGTCGGCGCCCTCCTTCAGGCCGTTCATGAGGAGGATCTTCTTTAGCTGCAGCGCGTACGCGGTGTCGGGCGCATCGACGAGCAGCGTGTGGCCCTTGAGATCCTTGTACGACCGGATGTCGGGCTGCACGAAGAACTCGTTCATGCTGCTGTCGCCGCCGGTGACGATGACGACGTCCTCCTTCGCGCGCTCGACCATCGCCACGGCGTTGTCGACCGCGGCCTGCGCGATCTGGAACTCGCCCTTCGCGAGCCCGTCGCGCTGCTCCTGCGAATTCACGGTGAAGAGGATCTCGACCTTGAGGCCGTGGCGCTCGAAAATGCCCTGCGACGCCGCGGCGATCACCGGCAGCGCCTGCGCGCCGGGGAACATCTTCACCTTGACCGTGGTCTGCGCGAGGGCCGCGACCGGAAGCAGAAACAGGACAAAAAGAATACGAAGCATCGACGTCTCCTCCCTGTGGGGGGCGCTAGATTAGCATCCGGCGCCGCGCCCGCGCCCGCGCAGGCCGTTCATTCATTGGAGCAACTTTCTCTATGTACGATGACGAACATAGCGTCGCCGCGCTCGTGCTAGGGTGCGCAGATGCGGGTTCTCGTCGTCGACGATCAGCCTGACTACTCCCGCCTGGTGGCCAGGTGGCTGCACAAGCTGGGCGGCGCGGTGCGCGTCGAGCTGGCCGCCTCCGCCGCCGAAGCCCTCGCCCTTGTCGAATCGATGATGCCCGACCTGGTCATCACGGACCTTGTGATGCCGGACATGGACGGCTTCGAGCTCACCCGCAAGGTCAAGGAGAAGGTGCCCGCGCCGGTGGTGGTCGTCATGACCAGCACCGAGCCGCCGCGATTCCGCGAGCTCGCCGGCGCGGCGGGCGCCGACTACTTCGTCGAGAAAGGCAACCTGCAAAGCCGGCTGCCGGAGTTTCTGCAGAAGCGCTTCGGCCTCGGTCCGCGGAACGGCTGAAGCGGCGGCTTCGTCCGATCGGCCGCAGGACGCGCGTCGCTGAGCGCGCGGCGCGAACCACATAGAGGCCCGCGGCGCCGACCGTATAATTTGCCGGTGAGCGCGCCTCGCAACGCGAAGCCCATCGTAGTCGCCGGCGGCGGCATCGGCGGGCTTGCCGCCGCCCTCGCCCTCGCGCGCAAGAAATTCCGCGTGGTGGTCCTCGAGCAGGCCCACGAGTTCGGCGAGATCGGCGCCGGCATCCAGCTCGCGCCGAACGCCTGGCACGCCATCGACGCCCTCGGCGTGGGCGAACGGGTGAAGCTCGACGCAGTTTTCATCGAGCGCCTGCTCATGCTCGACGGCGTGAGCGGCGAGAAGGTGATCGACATCCCCCTCGACGAGCGCTTCGCGCGGCGCTTCGGCAATCCCTACGCCGTGACCCACCGCGCCGACATCCACGGCGCCCTGCTCGACGGCTGCCGCACGAACGATCTGATCGAGCTGCGTCCGAAGACGCGGGTCACCGGGTTCGATCTTGAAGATAGTGAAGTTTCCGTTTCATTCAATGAAAAACAGAAGATAAAAGCAATCGCGCTCGTCGGCGCCGACGGCGGCCGGTCGGCGATCCGCGAGGCCGTGGTCGGCGATCCCGAGCCGCCGATCTCGGGCCACATGTGCTATCGCGCGGTGCTCAAGATGGACGAAGTGCCGCAGGACCTGCGCTGGGCGGCGGCGACGCTCTGGGCGGCGCACAACACGCACATCGTCCACTACCCGCTGCGCGGCTGGAAGCTGTTCAACCTGGTCGCCACCGTGATCGGCAAGCATTCGAGCGGCGGCCACAACGAAGAGGCGCCGCCCGAGGAGGTGCTGCCGCTTTTCGCGCATTACTGCGAAAAGCCCACCGCCCTGATGCGCACGCCGAAGATGTTCAAGCGCTGGATGCTGCGTTACCGCGAGCCGGTCGATAACTGGACGCAGGGACCCGTGACGCTGCTCGGTGACGCGGCGCACTTCATGCTGCAGTACATGGCGCAGGGCGCGGCGATGGCGCTCGAGGACGCGATCTGCCTCGCGGCCTGCGCGGACGCGGCGGACGGAGATTTCCGGAAAGCGTTCCTCGATTACCAGGGAAAGCGCCTGGTGCGCGCGTCGCGCGTGCAGATCTCGGCGAACAGCCTGGTCGGCCTCATCTTCCACGCCGCCGACGGCGTGCCGCGCCGCGTGCGCAACGACATCTACGGCGGCCGCTCCGCCGAGAGCTACTACGACGCGCTGAGCTGGGTATTCAGCGCGCCGGACTACGTCCGGAACTTCCGCTAAAAAAACGGCGAGCAAGGCGAGGAAGTTCGCGTGGCGACCAAGAAAGCACGGCACCAAGAGTGAACAGCCTAAGAACCATAACGGTACAGCCAGCAGTATTGACGCCATGGAATCGATGCGGTCATGACAGGTTTTATTCCTGCCTCTCGAGTACGGCGCCGAGGCTGGCGAGGATGCGCTCCCCCAATGAACGGCGCTCCCAATCGTCCAGCGTTATCGCTTCGCAGGATTGCAAGTCGGCCGTGAATTGCTCCTTTGCGCGAGAGGCGAGCGACGCATCCCGCACCGCGAGGTTCACTTCGTCGTTGAGCCCGAAGGAACGGTTGTCGAAATTGGTGGAGCCGGTGACGACCCACAGCTCATCGACGATCAAGAGCTTCGAGTGAATCATGCCAGGCTGGTACTCGTGGATACCGATACCGGCCTTCAGCAAGTCTCCGTAACGCCTGCGGCTCGCTCGGCGTGCCATAGGATGATTGTTGTAGCGGCCAGGGACCATAACCCTGATCTGCACACCCCGCTTCGCGGCGGCCGTGAGCTCCCGCATGATTCCGCGATCGGGAAGAAAATAGGGTGACTGGATCGCGATGCTGCTCCGCGCGGCCGCAAGGAGCAGCTGAAACAGGATGCGCGCCCGCGTTGCCCGCCCCGCCGAGGGGGTGCTTATGACCACGAGGCCGAGCGCATCTCCGGGCGCGTCGGCGGGATCCCGGCTCGCAAAGGGAAAGTCGCCCCGATCCGCCATGACTTCGCCGGAGCTCTCCAGCCAATTCTCCATGAAGCAGGTCTGCAGCGCCGTTGCGAGCGGCCCCTCGACCCGGACCATCATGTCCCGCCACGGCGGCCCGCCGTCGGCTCCGTCGGTCCACCACGCCGCGATCCCCGCCCCGCCTATGAATGCGATCCTGCCGTCGACGATGACCAGCTCCCTGTGCGTGCGATTGTTGAAGCGCTTCAGCGTGTACCAGCGCAGCGGCTGATACCAGCGCACGTCGCCGCCGGCTTTGCGCAAGGCCGCGAAATAGCGATCGGGCAGCAGCACCGAGCCGAAAGCGTCGATGATGAGCCGTACCCGCACCCCGTGATTCGCGCGTTCCGTCAGGGCCTCCACGAAGCGCTGCGCGATGGCGCTGGAATGAAACACATAAGCTTCAAGATGTACGCTGTGGCGGGCCGCGGCGATCGCGTCGAGCTCCGCCTGGTAAAAAACGGAGCCGCCCGATAAAAGCGCGACTGTGGAATCGCCACGCAGCCGCGTGTCGACCAGGGTCGCGAGCAGCCCCGGGAACTCCTCCGAGCCCGGTTCCGGGAGCGTGGCGCGTATGGTGTAGGGCAACCCCGGCTCGAAAAGCACGAGCAAGAACAAAACGACGACCACCGCCATCGCCATGAGGGCAAGCAGATCGAAGACGGTCACAGCGCTGTTTCCTGTGCGTCGATCAGGAGCTAGGTTTCGATCGTATGAACGAGGTCGCGCGAAATTTCCGCCACCGAGCGCGCGCCGCAGAGCTTCATCGAGCGCTCGAGCTCGCTCGCGAGGATCTCGAGCGCGCGGCGCGCGCCGGCTTCGCCGCCGGCCTGGACGCCGAAGAGCGTGGCGCGGCCGGTCAGCACCGCGTGGGCGCCGAGCGCGCGCGCCTTCACGATGTCCACGCCCCGGCGCACGCCGCCGTCCAGCAGGACGGCGATTTTGTTTCCGACCGCCGCGGCAACCGCGGGAAGCGCGTCGAGCGTGGGCATCGCGCCGTCGAGCTGGCGGCCGCCATGGTTGGAGACCACCACGCCGTCGCAGCCGATCGCCGCCGCGCGCTCGGCGTCGTCGGGGCGCTCCACGCCCTTCAACAGGAGCTTGCCCGGCCAGAGCTCGCGCAGCCGCTTCACCGCGTTCCAGTCGAGGCCCGCGTCCATTTCGCGCCCGACCGCGGTCGCGAGGTCGGTCGGCTCCTGCGCGCTGAAGCGGTAGCCGTCGAAGTTCGCCATGCCCGGCAGGCCGTGGCGCATGATCTCGAGCAGCCACGCCGGCTTGAAGATCACGTCGCGCGAGTTGCGCCAGCTCGGCTTGAAAGGCGTGACGAAGCCGTTGCGCGGATCGCGCTCGCGCTTTCCCGAGACCGGAAGGTCGACGGTGACGAGCATCGCCTCGTAGCCGGCCGCATTCGCCCGGAGCACGAGCTTTTCCCGGAACTCGTGGTCGCGCACCGCGTAGAGCTGGAACCACAGCCGCCCGCCCACCTCGTCGGCGACGCGCTCGATGGTGAACGCGGCCGGCGTGGCGAGCGTGAACGGCACGCCGAACGCTTTCGCGGCGCGAGCGAGCGCAAGCTCGGCGCCGGCGCGTCCCGCGCTGATGCCGCCGGTGGGGGCGATGGCGAGCGGCAGGCTCGACGTTTTTCCAAGGATTTCAGTTTTCAGATCGACGACAGAAACATCGACCAGGACGCGCGGCAGCAGTTGCAAGCGCTCGAAGGCGGCGCGATTGCCGCGCAGGGTCAGCTCGTCCTCGGCGCCGCCGTCGAAGAAGTCGAAGATCGCCCGCGGCAGCCGCCTTTTTGCGATGCGGCGAAGGTCTTCGATGCTGACTGCCTGTGAAAGGTCTCCCATACGCGCCCTATAATTCGGGCTGCACTGTACCTTCGAAAGGCCTTCCGGTGTCGCGCCTGTTCACATTCGCTCTCGCATTGCTGCTTCCCACCCTCGCCGCAGCCCAGTCCTTTCCGTCGAAGCCCATTCGCCTCATCTGCCCGTTCCCGCCCGCCGGCGCCGTCGACATCGCCTCGCGGGCCACGGCGAACGAGCTGACGAAAATCCTCGGCCAAACCGTGACGGTCGAGAACAGGCCCGGCGCGGGCGGCAACATCGGCGGGGTCGAAGTGGCGCGCTCGGCGCCCGACGGCTACACGATCTTGATGACGACGAGCGGCATCCAGGCGATCAATCCGGCGCTCTACGCGAAGATGCCCTTCGATCCGAACAAGGATCTCGCGACGGTGGCGCCGCTCGTGTCGCTCAACAACGTGCTCGTGCTGCATCCGTCGGTGCCCGCCAAGAGCGTGAAGGAAGTGATCGCGCTCGCCAAGAGCCAGCCGGGCAAGCTCAACTTCGCTTCGAGCGGCGCCGGCACCAGCATTCACATGTCGGGCGCCATGTTCCTGCAGATGGCGGGCGTCGACATGATCCACATCCCCTATAAGGGCAGCGGCCCGGCGATCACCGATCTCCTCGGCGGCCAGGTGATGATGATGTTCGACAACATCCCGTCCTCCCTGCCGCACATCAAGGCGGGCAAGCTGCGCGCCCTCGCCACCACCGGCGCGAAGCGCGACCCGGCGCTGCCGGACCTGCCGACGATGGCCGAGGCCGGCATTCCGGGCTACGAGTCGGGCGTCTGGTTCGGGCTGATGGCGCCGGCAGGCACGCCGAAGGACATCATCGCGAAGCTCAACGCCGCCGCGGTGCAGGCGGCGAAAGCGCCCGAGTTCGTGAAGCGCATGACCGACCTCGGCTACAACATCATCGCCGGCACGCCGGAGGAGATGGCGGCCATGAACCAGGCCGAGATCAAGCGCTGGACGCCGATCGTCAAGGCCTCCGGCGCCAAGGTGGATTGAGCATGGCCAAGATCAAGCGTATCGAGGGCGTGCTCTCGCCCGTCGTCACCCCGTTCAAGCGCGACTACGCCCCCGACGCGGAGCGCTTCGCGCGGCACTGCCGCTGGCTCCTGAAAAACGGCTGCTCGGGCCTCGCGGTGTTCGGCACCAACAGCGAGGCGAACTCCATGTCGGTCGGGGAGAAGCGCGCGCTGCTCGACGCGCTCGTCGCCGGCGGGGTCCCGGCCTCGGCGCTCATGCCCGGAACCGGACACTGCGCCCTCAGCGACTCCGTCGAGCTCACGCGCGCCGCGGTCAGGCTCGGCTGCGCCGGCGTGCTCATGCTGCCGCCGTTCTATTACAAGGGCGTCTCGGACGAAGGCCTGTACCGCAATTTCGCCGAGGTCATCGAGCGCGTCGGCGACGAGCGCCTGCAGCTCTACCTGTACCACATCCCGCCCGTGTCCCAGATTCCCATTTCTTTAAATTTGATAGAAAAGCTCATCACTAAATACCCGGGCATCGTCGCGGGCGTGAAGGACTCCTCGGGCGACTGGGCGAACACCAAGGCGATGCTCGACAACTTTTCCAAGGGCGGCTTCGACGTATTCGCCGGCAGCGAGGAGTTCCTGCTCGCCAACATGCGCGGCGGCGGCAAGGGCTGCATCACCGCCACCGGCAACGTGAATCCGGGCGCGATCGACAACGTCTACCGCAACTGGCGCTCGCCCGACGCGGACAAGCTGCAGGCCGCGATCACCGCGACGCGCAGGATCGTGCAAAAGCAGCCGATGATCCCGGCGCTGAAGGCGACGATCGCGCATTTCGGCAATGATCCGCAGTGGAAGACCTGCCGTCCGCCGCTCGTCGAATTGAATTCCTCTCAGGAACAGGAATTGATTACCGGGTTGAAGAGCAATAACTTCTCCATGCCCGGCCTCGCTTGAGGTCGGCGCTGGTGACCGGCGCCGGCCGCGGCATCGGTCTCGCCACCGCGAAGCTCTTTCACGGCGCCGGCTGGCGCGTCCTCGCGCTCGACAAGGATTTCTCCTCCTGCGACCTGCCGGGCGAGGTTCGCCGGATCGCGTTCGATCTGCAGAACCTTCCGGGCATCGCCGGCATGGTTTCGCAGGCCGGCGAGATCGACGTCCTCGTCAATAACGCGGGCACGCTCTACTGCCATCCGCACGACGCCTTTCCGGCGGCGGACGCGATGGAGATCCTCACCGTCAACCTGCGCGCGCCGGTCGCGCTGATCGAGGCGGTGGCGCCGCAGATGCGCCGCAGAAAGTCCGGGCGCATCGTGAACGTCGGCTCGGTCGCCGCGTTCACCGGCCATCCCGACCTCTGGTACGGCGCCACCAAGGCGGCGCTCCTCAACATCACCAGGAGCTACGCCGGCTACCTCGGCGCCGACGGCGTGCTGGTGAACGCGGTCGCGCCGGGCCCGACGCTCACCGACATGTACGAGCGCCTGCCGCAGTCGCGCAAGGACGGCGTGATGCGCTCGGTTTATTCGGGCCGCGCGTGCCGGCCCGAGGAAGTGGCCGAGACGATCCTGTGGCTCGGCACGGCCAGCCCGGCGTACCTGAGCGGCGCCACCATCGACATCAACAACGGTTCTTATCCGCGTTGAAAATCGGGGTCAGGCTCCGATTTCCCCGAAAGCGCCGATGAATCGATTGCCGTGCAGAAATCGGAGCCTGACCCCGATTTTCTAGCGGACGCGGTAGATTTCTTCGTCGAAATTGCCGCGCGAGACGAGCAGGCTGGCGCGCTTCTGGCCGATCTGCGCGGTGAGCACCGCGCGATCGGATTTGTTCTCCCACAGCACCTTGTAGAGCTCGCGCTGCTTGCCTTCCGGGCCCACGGTCTCCTTCACTTCCGAGACCGGACTGCCGTAACGCGTCTTCAGCTGCTTCGTCACCCGATCGAGATCTTTCGTGTCGAAGCGCACGTCGAAGGCCTGCACCGCGCCCTTCTTCAGATAGAACGTGACGCGCCCCTCGGCGCCGCCGAAGGAGATCTTGGCGTCGTCGCAGCGGCGCTCGGCGGCGCGGCTCGCCCACTCCAGCGCCTTGCAGTAGACGCTGGGGAAGCGTTTCTTGATGTCGTCCTCGCTCGCGCCCAGCGCGACGCCGTTCGCGTCATAGGCGGCCAGGACGGCCGGCGCGACGAAAAAGGCGACGAGGGAAAAGCCGGCGGCGAGAAGGGCGAGGCGCGGCGCGCTAGTTCTTCGCATCGATCTCGCGCCTGCGAAAGCAGCGGTTCTCATGGTCGTTCACCATCCCGGTCGCCTGCATGAAGGCATACATGATAGTCGAGCCGACGAACTTGAAGCCGCGCGCCTTGAGGTCCTTGGAGAGCGCGTCCGAGACCGCGTCGCGCGCGAGGCCGTGGCGCCGCGGACGGCGCGGACGGCCCTCGACGAAGCCCCACAGGTAGCGCGAGAAGCTGCCGAACTCGCGCTTCATCTCGAGGAAGCAACGCGCATTCCCGATCGTCGCGTCGATCTTCGCACGGTTGCGCACGATGCCGGCGTCGGCGAGCAGGCGCTTCCTGTCCGCCGCGCCGTAGCGGGCGATGCGCTCGGCGTCGAACTTGTGGAAAGCCCGGCGGTAGTTCTTGCGCTTCGCCAGGATCGTGTCCCAGGAGAGGCCGGCCTGCGCGCCTTCGAGGATGAGAAGCTCGAAGAGCTTGCGGTCGTTCCTGAGCGGCACGCCCCATTCCCGGTCGTGGTAGGCCACGGCGAGGGGATTGCGCGGCCAGGCGCAGCGCCGGATCACGCGGTGCCCGCCTGCGGAAAGAAGTAGCCGGCGCCATCCATGAAGCCGGTGTCGCCGGTCAGGTTCCAGCCGGCCTGCACATATTGCGCCTGGCGCTCGTCCGCCAGGTAGAGGCAGCCCGTGGGTCCTTTGACGGCGAGCCTGCCGGCTTCGCCCGCCTGGCAGACCTTGCCCTCGCCGTTCAGCACCACCGCCCGGTAGCCGGGCACTGCATAGCCGGCGGCGCCGCGCCGCGCACGCTCCGGCGTATGCGAGACGAACAGGTGCATCATCTCGGTCGAGGCGAGGCCGTCGATGATCTCGATGCCGGTCGCCTCCTTGAAGAGCTGCCGCGTCGCCTCCGCCAGCGCCCCGCCCGCCGAGACGCATTTCCTGAGGCTGCGCAGCGAGAAGTCCTTTGCCATGGCGGCCATCTCCATATACATGGACGGCGAAGCGAAGCACACGTTCGCGCTGAACCGGTCGATCGTCCAGAGGAGCGTCTCAGCCGTGTGCGCCTCGGCCAGCACCGTGGAGGCGCCGAAGCGCATCGGAAAGCACAGCTGGGCGCCGAGGCCGAACGTCGAGGCAAGCGGCGGCGTGCCGCAGAACACGTCGTCCTTGTGCGTCTTCAGGATGGAGCGCGGGAAGCAGTCGCACATCGCCACCACGTCGCGGTGGAAATGCATGGCGCCTCTGGGTGCGCCCGCGCCGGGCGCGAAGGCAGGCTCGCCGGCGCCTGACGTGAAGGCGATCAGCGCCACGTCGTCGGCCGAGGTGGCGACGTTGGTGAACCACAGCGGCTGGCGCAGGACCAGCGAATCGAGCGAGTCTTCCGCGTCGTCGAGCCAGTACTTGGTGTTTTTCAGGGTCGGGCACGTCGACGATGCCTCCGTCAGCTCCGGCTCGAAGCGCTTGTCGCACAGCGCATGGGTGATCCCGGCCTTCGCGATCGCCTCCGCGAGCTCCTTCGCGCCCAGCTCCGGACCCGCCGTGACGCAGACTCCGCCGGCCTTCATTACCGCGAACCAGCATGCGACCATCATCGGGTTGTTCGGGCCGCGCAGCAGCACGCGGTGGCCGGGCCTGAGCCCCATCTCCCGCACGAGCACGTTGGCGAGGCGGTTCGCCTGGGTGAAGAGCTGCGTGTAGGTGCACTCGCCGTCCTGCGTGCGCAGCGCGATGCGGTGACCGTGCCCGCGCGTTACCGGCTTGTCGAGGAGCTCGGTGGCGCCGTTGAGACGCGCCGGGTACTGCAGCTCGGGCAGCTCGAGCAGGAGCTC
>Ga0209131_1000114_pt1 | contig 59177 bp, 54 predicted proteins | sample GraSoi_2013_40cm_FD_185826 | JGI IMG/M metagenome (GOLD analysis project Ga0209131, IMG submission 185826) | Grasslands soil microbial communities from the Angelo Coastal Reserve, California, USA - Sample 9_17_2013_40cm (SPAdes) (version 2) | ecosystem: Environmental > Terrestrial > Soil >...
TCAGTGCGGCAATGCGCGGGTTGTCACGAAATGGCCACACGCTCCAGCGCGCCCAGTTATCAAGAAATTGTGACCTTCTATCGCCGTGAATTTCCCGCCTCGGCCGGCAATTCCGATTTGCGCGCTCGATTAGCCTCGGCAGTGACACATCCGCGGCCAGGATGGGGCAATTTTGCACCGGGCCCCCTGGAATCTGAGCTGTCGCTTGATGATCGGATCGCCGTTGCGAGTTGGATTCTGAACAGTTTCGATCGAGACAAGGATGCCGGCGATGGAGTGGGTAAATGACAACTTCTGCAGAAATTGCCTCCTATCCAAGTGAGCGACGAAATTCCCTGAGTTTGGCCGAGCTTCCATCGGTTGAATATGGCCTGATCCGTGCCCACGTCTTTGCGTCACTCGTCACCTTAGTGTTCTCGGTCCTATTTGGCATTCTGGTGGCCACAAAGTTCACCTTTCCCGAATTTCTGGGGGGCCACGGATGGCTTACCTGGGGCAGGCTTCGCTACAACCATACGCAGGGCATATTCTTCGGATGGCTGGGCAACGCATTCCTGGCTTTCTTTTATTACGCCGTGCCGCGCCTCGCAAATCGGCCGGTCTCGAGCCGCAAGCTGGGATGGTTCCTTTTCTGGATCTGGAATTTTGCGGTAGTCCTTCCCGGATGGGTACTGGTTGCCGCCGGTTTCAGCCAGCCGTTGGAGTGGGCGGAGTTTCCGCTCGTCGTAGACGCTTTCGTCGTCCTTGCCTTCATTCTGATGGTCTTCGAGTTTGTCCTGCCATTCGTTAAAGCTCGGCTATCAGACCTCTATGTCAGTGCTTGGTACATCATAGGCGGCATTATCTTCACGATGCTTGCCTACCCGGTTGGGAATTTTGTGCCGGAGCTCGTTCCCGGTGCGCGGGGCGCAGCCTTCAGCGGCCTCTGGATTCACGATGCTGTGGGCCTCTTCGTGACGCCTTTTGCCGTTGCCATCGCTTATTACGTCATCCCCGCTACCACGCGCCGTCCGATCTACAGTCATTTCCTGTCGATGGTGGGCTTCTGGCTGCTCTTTTTTACTTACCCCTTAAATGGGACTCACCATTACGTGTATTCAGCAATCCCCATGGCCGCGCAGAAAGGCGCCATCGTCGCTTCGGTCTATCTCGGAATGGCCGTGATTCTGGTCGTCACCAACCATCTGCTCTCGCTGCGCGGAAACAGTGGAACTGCTTCGAAGGATCTGCCGCTGCGCTTCGTCTGGTTTGGTGTCGTGTCCTATCTGGTGGTGAGTTTACAGGGCTCGGTACAGGCATTGATGCCCGTCAATCGCTTCATCCACTTTACCGACTGGGTGATCGGCCACTCCCATTTGGCAATGATCGGTTTTGCAAGTTTCATCGCGCTTGGTGGCATCGCACATCTCTGGCAACGCATCCCCGGAACACGCTGCAACGAGCGCATGATGAACTGGTCGTTCTGGCTTCTTGCAGTGGGCCTGACGCTGATGATCACCGACCTCACGATTGCGGGCCTGGTCGAGGCTCAGGTCTGGCAGTCGAGCGCGCCCTGGATCGATTCTGTCCGGGCGGTTGCAAGTTACTGGCTAGTGCGCACACTCTCGGGACTCCCCATTCTCACGGGCTTTCTTCTTTTCTGGGCTTCTCTCGTTACCGGTCCACGGTTGGCAGAGGCCATCACGTTCTCGACGAGCCGCGTGGCTCCAGAAAACAACGTCGCATTCGAGGACGTCCCAGCGGCTTCACACGAGCTCGCCCCGACAGCTTGGCTCGCCAACGCTCATGTGATCGCCTTTGGTGCAGGTGTGGGTTTCTTCGCGCTTTCGTTTCTTGTCCTTGCGATTCTTCCTGGAAAACAACTGGAAGATGAAATCAAGCGGGTGGCTCCGGTCACTATGCCAACGCTCACCACGTCCGAACAAAGGGGCAGAGTCGTTTATGGACGCGAAGGATGCGCCTACTGTCACACGCAGCAGATCCGGTCTCTCGCCGAGGATGTGCGCCGCTTTGGCGCACCCACCGAGGCATGGGAGACCAAGTATGATTACCCGCAGCTGTGGGGCACGCGCCGCATCGGGCCGGATTTGTCGCGCGAATTCAACATTCGTCCGCGCGACTGGCAACTCACCCATCTCTACAATCCCCGGCTCGTCGTCCGCGACTCGGTCATGCCTCCGTATCCCTGGCTTTTCAAAGGCAACGTCAATCAGCCTACGCAGGAAGGACTGGATCTGCTTGCCTATCTCCAATCACTTGGGCGCGCTCGACAATTGTCCGGCTTTGACCAACAGATGATGGCGTCGAGCGTCCATGCCGCGATATCGGAGATGGCGATGACGAGCGAGCCTTCAGCCAGAGCCACTCCTCCCACCGTACCGATTGCCATGCCGGGAGGATACAGCGACAGCGCGCCCGTTTTGCATCCTGCGTCGAATCCGGACGACTTACAGGAAGAAGTAAGCCGCGGCGGTACTCTCTTCGCCGCGAATTGTGCTTCGTGTCATGGGTCCGCCGGAAGGGGTGATGGCGAAGCTTCCGCGAGTCTATTGCCGAAACCAGCGAACCTGACTGCTGCCCGCTTCTCCGACGAACGATTGAGCAGCGTGCTGTGGAATGGAGTCGCTGGGTCTGCCATGCCGCCCTGGCGCCAGCTCCCCACCGAAGATTTGCGCGCTCTTGTTGCCTATATCCATAGCTTGCACCTTCCAAGTGTTGCGCCATCAATACAGCAAGCTGCGAATCTAAACGAGGGCAAATCCCTGTTTGCAGCCAACTGCGCCAGTTGTCACGGCGACACCGGAGCTGGCAACGGGCCGGCAGCGGGTGCCCTTGCTCCGTCACCAACAAATTTTCACCTTAAGAAGCCTACAGAAGAACGAGCCTGGGAAGTCTTGGAAAATGGCGTGCCGGGAACAGCGATGCCGCCGTGGCAGAGCCAACTCAGCGCAGATCAGCGGCACGCCTTAGTTGAATTCGTGCGCTCCCTTTATGGCACGCCGCAGGAGAACTCAGGACAATGATCAATCTGATTGTGATCGTAATTTCAGCAATTATGTTCGCTCTGCTTTTGGTTTGGTGGCGTTGGCCGGCTTTCCGCGCCTGGATTGAGGCGCCGAAATACTCCATGCTTCGCCAGGAACGCCGCTTTGACGACCGGAACGCTGCAGGCACAGCCTCCGGCTCCATACAATTTATGGCTCATAGAGATTACTGATTGGACCCAGAATTTTTCGCGCGCGATAGTGGGGGTGGAACGAGAAGTGCACTGAAAAGAAACGATTCGTAAAGAATCGCGCAACTCAAAAGGAGCAGTACAATGAATAGAAAACAAATCACCCGAATCGCTCAATTAACCCTCACGGCTGTAGCAGCCCTCACACTCGCGGGCCATGCAGAAGCGAGGAACTATCCTTCCAGGAAAGTTATTGTCGTGCGTCCCTCGAACCTTCCCGAGCTAGCACGGGTAACCGGCCAAGCGATGCTGCTACATGCTACAGGAGATGGCAGAACGCATCTCTATATCGAACAGAACCAAGGCGCCCAGCTGGCCATCTTTGATGTGACCGACCCGGCTAATGTCATACAAGAGGGCTCGGCGCAGCTTAACGCTCCCGGCGAGTTCGACTTTGTCTCCTCCCTTGGAGACTACGCAGAACTGGTGCGCTTCCGGAACGGCCAGGGAGAGGCGGTGTTAAACTTGCACAAAGCAAAGGTTCCGACGCTTAACGTCATTCAAGGTATGGGCTTCCAGGGAGCGACGGAGCGTCTGGGTGACGATGGACTCATAATCGCTGATCAGCCTAACGTGCGATCTGACGCATACAATCCAAACTATCAAGTTGTCGATCTCTCGAATCCACTCCAACCCATTCCCCTTGCCGACGTAAGACAGGTTCGCGAAAAGATTGAGAATGACGAGACGGGCACCACTTTCCTGCTCGCGCCAGAGGGCTTGTACCTTATCAGGCGGCCGGCGGTCGAAGAGGAATACGAGATACATGAATACCAGATGGAACATCCCGGTTAATTAGTTGCTGGATCGGGTCGACAATAACATCGAGAAATTCTTCTCTACCTAACAGACGTGGTGTTGGAGCAGGCCTTGCCATGACGCGAGGCCTGCATTTCCTTGTGGGAAGAGAGCCCCGTGGGTCGCGCAGGTCCAATGGCATGTAACGTTAGGTACCGTGGCAGCGAGCACTCAGTGTCAGAGACTTACAGAAAGATCCGAAATGGAAAATTTCAGATTGAAGGTCTTCCGCACAGTTGCCGATAACTTGAACTTCCGGCAAGCTGCCGAAGCTCTCTATCTCACACAGCCTGCGGTCACGCTTCAGATCAAAGCGCTGGAAGAAGAACTCGGAGTGCCGCTTTTTGATCGCACCGAAAACAGAGTCGCGCTGACGGAAGCCGGGCGAATTCTTCTCAAACATGCGAAGAAGGTGGAAGCTTTAACGGCCGTAGCGCGCCAAGAATTAGCGCGACTGGTGGGCGAAGAGGAAGGGGATCTTTCCGCAGGAGCCTCAACCACGATCGCGCAATATCTGCTCCCAAAGTTGATCGGCGAGTTCCAAAGATCGAATCCCAAGATTCGGTTGTCTCTACTAAGCGCCAACACGGAGAAGATCGTCGTCGGTGTCCTCGATGGAACGCTGGCAATAGGGCTAATTGAAGGTCCCTCTCTTCATCGAGATCTTGGCGAGGAGTCTTTTGTGGCGGATGAGATTGTTGTGGTCGTTCCATCGAAGCACGAATGGGTCGGTCACCAGGTCGAGGTGCAACAACTCTGCACAGCTCCACTCATCCTCCGAGAAAAAGGCTCAGGAACGCGGCGCGTTGTCGAAGCGGCTCTTAAGGCGGCTGGCATTCAAATGAAGCATACGCGGATAATTATGGAACTTGATTCCACTGAGGCGATCAAGTCCGCAGTGGAAGCCGGTTTGGGAGTCGGGTTTGTCTCCCGCAGGGCTATCCAGAAGGAAGTAAAACTCGACACGCTGCGAGAGGCTCATGTCGCCAATTTCGGCATCCAACGAACTTTCGCGATTATCTATCCTCGGGGTCCCGAGCTCCGCGGGGCCGCGGGTGTATTTCTCCGTTTTCTCCGAGAAAAGCGCGACCGCGGGAAGTGATGCAGCGGCAGCAAGTGTCTTCAGTATTCAGCTCGGCCCACGATGCCTGGAGCAAAACGCGAAAGGAAAGGACCAATATGGCAGCGGGACCATGGTGCGGCGACCGACAAGCTTTTGACAGGGTGGTCAATCCGCTGCCAGGGCCGTGCCCGGTTGCGCGCAAGCTGCGGCGACGCATTTTTTTGATACACACTAACTGCCTTTGCGCACAAGGAGTTGCGCGGGCTCCTATTGCGCTAACACGCCCTGCCGAGACTCCCGGGAATGGAAGCCGGAATGCAACATAGCTCCACGAACGCTGGCCGCTGCAGGATGACCTTCGGAAATCGCAGCACCAGCAGGTGGTACTTATGTCCGCAGCCGCTAGTTATACAGCCGCCCTTCCCGTTCTGGCGTTTCCGTCAGGCGTCGACACGCACTGGGAAACGGAAAATCGCATGGTGTGGAATCAACAGCAGCACACCAGCGAAGAACACGAGTTCGTCTACGAGATCAGCTGGATTACGGAACTCGGTGTCTGGCGTCGTTTTCTGCGGTCGCAGCGCCTGGTGAAGAACTGACGAGATCATGCCCTACGAAGCGCACTGACTCGTCCCCACAGTTCACGTCTGCGACATCCGGCGCGCCGATCTCGCCCAGTTAGGTTGTGCCCCGCACAAAATCCTCCTCTCATTTTAAGGGGCACTCGACAGCAGTTGACGAGGAATCCCTTAGCATTGACAACGTATGCTATCGGCGACCGCCACCGCCGCGCGGCACGGGCGTTCCACGGTTAAATTCTACTCGTCGTCATCGTCGCTTCGGGGAAGTGCGAAAGCGATGAAGGCATCGCCAACAGGGTTATCACACACATGCCCGCCACCCAGGCAGTTGCCATTCGCGGTGATACTTCGATCCGGCACATTTCCACCGAAGGCGTTGACGATAAACTCGCGTCCATCCGCGAGGTAGGCTACGGGCCCCGCCGCCGCCCCACCGGCGTTGGTAATGTTGGCGGGGGCATCGTAGGTAAACAGCATCTTGCCTGTCTTTGCGTCAACAGCATCAAATTTCCCGTTCCCCTCGCCGAAGAACACCACGTCACCGGCAACGAGCACGCCCGACTTCGCGGGTTGAGGCACCTGGATCTTCCAAACAACTTTACCTGTCCGCGTGTCGGTCGCCCCGTACAAGCCAAAGGGCTTTGCGCCAGGAACATGGTTGATGAAGGTCGAGCCCAGGTGCAGGTCTCCGTTGACCGCCTGGGGGATAAGACTGTCATTGCCGGCGCGAGTCTTGAAGACATCCGGATCGTGCCTGGCGCCGTAGTAGACGTATTTTGTTCGTGGGCTATAAGCTGCCGGGTTCCACTCGCATCCCCCGTTGTCACCCGGCATAATCAGCCGCAGCGTCTCATCGGGAGGAGTGTATTGGCGCGAAAGGGCAACTTCGGTCTGACCGGGAGCGAGGAAGGACGTAAAAGCCGCGGTTATGGCAGCCGTGTCGGGCTTTTCCTCAGGTGTGAGCTGGTCGAACCGCAGCGGGGTTATCGGCTCGACAGCAGAATAGGGTTGGGTTGGTTTGGCCAGCTGGAACGCGGCACCAGGACCACTTGCTGGGACGGGTTGCTCGGTCACCGCAAAAATGGGATCGCCCGTGCGGCGGTCGAGAATGAAATACTGCCCGGTCTTGGCGCAATGGCCAAGGGCCCTGAAATGCTTTCCCTCTTTCTCGAGCGGGAATAGGACAGCAGGTTGTGCGCTGTCGTAATCCCAAATGTCGTGGTGCACTTCCTGGAAATGCCACACCGGATTGCCGGTAAATAGGTCTACCGCAACGACCGATGCGGAAAATAGATTGTCGCCAGCCCGGTTCTCGCCTTGAATGTCGGGCGCAGCATTCCCCACGCTGAGGTACACAAGCCCTAAGTCCGCATCGATGGCCGGAGGGTTCCATACCGCCCCGCCACCAGTCAAGAAAGACTGGCCCGCGAAACTTGTCGGCTGCGTCGTGGAGAAGCGCCACACGGTTTTGCCGGTTTTTGCGTCGAGGGCGAAAACCTGGCCGCGTATCTCAAACTCGCCGCCCGATAAGCTGATGACCACCAGTTCGCGGCCACCGGCTTCCACGAATTGAGGGGCCGAGTTGATAGAGACCCTGTCATGGAAATCAGCTACCGTGCTCTGCCATGCGACTTTGCCAGTTTCTGCGTTCAAGGCCACGACGGAATCGTCAAACCGGCCGACGAAGACTTTGCCGTCTCCGAAGGCCACCCCATGGTTGTTCCGGCCACAGCAGAGAAAGAACTTCGCAAGCTGCGCCTCGTCGTTGAATCCGTCAAACTTCCATAGCTGCTGTCCCGTAGCGGCATTCAAAGCGAAAACATCGTCGTGGCCGTCCGTGATGTATAAACGGCCGTCGACTTCGATGGGCGAGGCTTCCAGTTCAGAGAGCGGATCGAGCACCCCGGTGTGGAACACCCAGGCCACCTGCAAGTTCTTGACGTTGCTGGGATTGATTTGGTCTAGGTTCTGGAATCGTGTGTTGGCAAGGTCCTTGCCGTGATTTGGCCAGTCATGATTGCCATGTTCGCGTTCTGCGGATATGCGCGACGCCCCAAAATAAAGCGCCACGCCAAAACACAGTGCGGCCACGGCCACAATCAAAACGATGCTGCGCGCCGCGGGCCGTTGTCCCACTGCGGACCGCACATTTCGTCCGAGGAATTCGAGGATGGAACTGGCAGAATTGGTCCTATGCGAGCCGAGGGCCCTAGATTCTTTCATAAAGCACCTCTTTATCTTTGGACTTTTTCAATACGCCAAGGGTTGGGTATCGTGGCCTCTTCCAATGCGGATCAGAATTGGAGGCAGTGGCCGTTTGCTACTACGCGCGTTCGAACGAGAAGGCATACCACGCTTCTCTCGGAACGAGGCGCATTCACAGATGGGATCTGTGAGGCCTCAATTACATTGGAAAGCCAGGCGGACAGTTTACCTGACGGGCAGGATTATAAGCCCGCTCAAAAGCATTTTGTAAACATTTTTTCGGCACAGTCGCAGGGCAGATTCAATTCACGTCCGCCTGGACCGGAAACTCATGGGAAAACACAATCCCAACTAAAGGTTCTCATCAATTAACGATGCCTCGTGGGATGGAAAACGGGACCCGCTAAGTAACTAAGGACATCACTGTGACGCCCTGTGCCAAATACATTGGAGGCTCGCGCCTAGCCCAAGTCAGCTTTTATGGCCAGGCGAGAAGCACCGAGAGTGAAGCCGGCATCTACGCCGGTTAAGCCGAGTCGATTCGAATGACTATCTCGACTCACGTAGGAGTATCCCAGACTTACGTCAATAGTTCGGCCCCTTGCGGCGGCGATTGGCGATTGCGCGGAAGCGTGAACAGGGCACAGCACCAAACAAAATAATGTTGCAAAGACGGTCTTCATGGATGAATTCACCTGTGGTCAGACTTGCCGGGAAGGGGCGGTTTCTGCCTTACGAATTGAGACTACCACTGTCGTACGTGATTTCAGAATAATAAAAAGGCAGCGGCCGGGGCGGCCTGCGCTTGAGCGAGATTTGGCTCACTGGTGGTTGCTGCACCTTGGCGAGGGCTTCGTCGGTATTTCCGTTGGCGAGGAGCTGCCGAACGGAGGTGAACTCGCTGACTCCGGCGCGGAGCCGTTTAGTGGCGACCGCGGAGGCGAACAACACGATCGCCGAGAAAGCTACGACGAGAGAGAGGCGGCTGCGGCGCGAGGATTCGGACGCTCCTGCGGAGGGGAGGAGCGCGCCAACGGCGAATCCCATGACGAGGCCCCCGAGGTGGGCGGCGTTGCTGATGCCGGGGATGGCCGCGCCGAAGATCAAATTGTAAGCGATGAAGGTGCCGAGGCTGCTAAGCATTTTGCTGTTGATCTGGAGATGCGCGGGCGTCTTTTTCAAATAAACAAAGGAAACGAGCACGCCGGCGAGACCGAAGATGGCGCCCGACGCGCCGGCTCCGGCGGCGCGCGGATGCCAATAAACACTGGCGATGCTGCCAAAAATGCCGCTGGCGAGGTACGCGAGGAGGTAGGAGAAGCGGCCGAGGAGGCGCTCGGCGGCGCGGCCGAGATTCCAGAGGCACCACATGTTGAGGCCGAGATGAATCAGGCCGAAGTGGACGAACATGCTGGTGACGAGACGCCACCACTGGCCGCTGAGCGTGAGCGGACCGAAGTCTGCGCCGAACGCGATGGCTTGCTGCGGAGTGGGATTGAAGGCGGAAACTCCACGGAGCACCATGATGGCGAACACGAGTACGCTCGCGGCGATGAGAGCGATGGTCACAGGGAATGAAGGTGGCGAGAGCGTGCCGGCGGGCGGGGGCAGCGAGGCGCGAATGGTTTGCGCGAGTTGCTGGTCGCAAGTGGGGCAATTGAGGGATGAGGACGAATCGCCGAAGTTGCGTTCGAATTCCTTGCCGCACGTGGCACAGCGTTGGAGGGACATGGGAGAGAAATGGTAACAGGTTTTTTGAGCGGGGAAAAAGGCAGGGGGGTGAAGAGGACAATTTAGGGCGGGAGTGACGTTGGCAGTTCAAAGCAAGAAAAAGACTTAACGCAGAGGACGCAGGGAACAAGGAGTTCACGGAGAAATCGAAGAGAGAAATGGCCGGATGGGCGAGTGGAGAGAGATTAGTGGATTTGTTTGGTTTTGCGGGACATGTAGTCCATGAGGAGATATTGGCCGAGGGTGTAGGGCGTGGTGAAGTAGGCTTTACCACGGCACATTTCGGTGATTTTCTGAACGAAGTGGACGAGGGAGTAGTCGCTGGCAAGCATGAAGGTGTTGATCATGATGCCGGCGCGCTTGCATTTGTTTACTTCCTCGAGGGTTTGGCCGACGACGAACGGGTCGAGGCCGAAAGCGTTTTTGTAAATGCGGCCGTCTTCGAGGGTGAGAGCGGAGGGCTTTCCGTCGGTGATCATGACGATCTGGCGCATATCTTTTTTCTGGCGGAGAAGGATGCGCTGGGCCATGCGCAAGCCTTCGCGAGTGTTGGTGTAATACGGGCCGACCTGGACGCGGGCGAGTTCGCTGAGGGGGACTTCTTCTGCGGAGTCGTGGAAGAGGACGAGGCTGAGCGTGTCGCCGGGATATTGCGTGCGAATGAGATGGGAGAGGGCCATGGCGACGCGTTTGGCGGGCGTGAAACGGTCTTCGCCATAGAGAATCATGCTGTGGCTGCAATCGAGAAGGACCACGGTGGCGCAGGAGCTGTGGTATTCGCACTGATGGACCATGAGGTCCGAGTAGGTCATTTCGATGGGAACCTTTGCGCCTTCGCGGCGGACGGCATTGAAGAGCGTGGCGCTGATGTCCATGTTGAGCGTGTCGCCGAATTCGTAAGGGCGCGAGACACCCCCGGATTCGACGCCGGTGGAGAGGTCGCGGGTGTCGTGGCGGCCAAAGCTGCTGCGGCCGAGCGAGCCGAGCAAATCCTGCAGGGTTTTGAAGCCGAGAAAATCGATGGTCTTGTCAGTGATTTCAAAACGCACTTCGTTCTGGCGGTCTTGCGGCTGGCCGAGTTGGCCGCGCGCGGAAGTCTGTGGCGGCGGCGTGATCTGCGGCGGCTGCTGCGGATTAATGAAACCTTCGTTGGCGAGGCGTTCGGCGAGTTTATCGAGGAGATCCTTCACCGCCTGGCTGTTCATGGCGCCGGGATCCTGGAGCATTTCGCGGAGTTCGTCGCTCATGGCGTCTTCCGGGAGCAAGTCGCCTTGTTGCAAGGCGCGGAGGATGGCTTCCCGCAAGGCTTCCATGGAGCGCTCGGGGTCCATTTGGGAGACGCCGTAGAATTGAGATTCGAAGCCGCTCTGGAGGAAGAAATCGCCGAGGCGTTTGATGAGTTCTTCGAGGTCGATGGCGTCGGCTGGTTCGCCGGTGTATTTGCCGTAGCGGATGAATTTCATGGGCGGGGCCTTAAAAAGTTGAAAGTCGAAAGTTGAAGGTTGAAAGTTAAGAGAAAAAGCGCGGCAATCGCGAGGCGCACGTTGCGGGCGCAAGAAGCGGCCCGCCTCAGAAGGCGGGCCCTACAAACCGGTTTGCGCGTGGTGGTCATCAGTTGAATTGGCGGCGCGGCGGGCGGCCGGGAGTTTCGCGCTCGCGCTGATCTGGTTGCTTAGGCTTTTCGGCGTAGTAGCCGCGCTCTTCGCTGCGGCCGATGCGGCGATGGGCCCACAAACCTTCGAGAATCATTTCGGCGGCGGCCGCGGCGGCGCCGGCGTCCTTGCGATCCTGAACGCCGAGTTTGCCGATGTGTTCCATCAGGCCGTGAATTTTTGAGAGCTGCTGGTGGCGCTCCATGGTGTTGGCCAGTTCGGGGAGCTTCAGTTCGCCGCCCAATTCAAACCACTGAATTACCGGCTGGAAGTTTACGTCCGTGAAATGCTTGCTGAAGACGCGGCCGACGGCGGTGCGAATGAGTTCGCGGGCGATGGTGTCTGCGCCCTTGAGTTCGCCTTCGTATTCGAGCTCGATTTTGCCGGTGATGGCGGGAAGGGCGGCGTAGACATCAGCGACTCGGGCTACGACGGATTTTTCGCTGTTGCGAGCGGCGCGCTGCTCGGCACTGCTGACAAGGCTTTCCAGCGTGGTGATGGGGAGACGCTGGCTGACACCGGAGCGTCGATCAACACGCTTGTCTTCACGCGCCTGGAAGGCGATTTCTTCCACGACCTGGCGAAGATAGTGCGGCACATCGATTTTCTTGCCGGAATCGCGGCCTACCCAGGCTTCCTGCGCCGTGATGGTCATTCCTTCTTCGACGCTCGCGGGATAATGCGTGCGAATCTCGGCGCCGATGCGATCTTTCAGCGGCGTGATAATTTTTCCGCGCGCGGTGTAATCTTCCGGATTCGCGGTGAAAACGAGGAGCACGTCGAGCGGGAGGCGCAGGGGATAGCCCTTAATCTGAATGTCGCCTTCCTGCATGATGTTGAAGAGGCCGACCTGAATTTTTCCGGCGAGATCGGGGAGCTCATTGATGGCAAAGATGCCGCGATTGGCTCGAGGGAGAAGGCCGTAGTGGATGGTGAGCTCGTCGGAAAGGTCGCGGCCTCCGCGGGCCGCCCGGATGGGATCGACATCGCCGATGATGTCGGCCATGGTTACGTCAGGCGTGGCGAGCTTTTCGACAAAGCGATTCTCGCGGGGCATCCAGGAGATGAGAGTATTGTCGCCGTCGGCGGCGATTTTTTCGCGGCAGGCACGGCAGATGGGTTTCAGGGGATCGTCGTTGATTTCGCAGCCTGCAACGACGGGCATTTCCGCGTCGAGCAAGGTGATGAGTCCTCGAAGAATGCGGCTCTTGGCCTGGCCGCGCAGGCCGAGAAGGATGAAATTGTGGCGAGAGAGCAGGGCATTGACAATTTGCGGGACCACGGTGTCCTCGTAGCCGTGAACGCCGGGGAAAAGCGTTTCGCCCTTTTCGATGGCGCGAAGCAGATTGCGGCGGAGCTCATCCTTAACGGAGCGGGATGCAGCGCGGGGATCAAAATCGGGAATGCGCTTTAGCTCGCCCAGAGTGCGCGGTTTGGAATGTACTGAAGATTGCATCGATGTGCTTGACGTCATTTCTGTCCCGTTCCGCGGTCCCCGCCTGGGTCGGAGGCCGCACCATACAAACCTAATTCAAGCCGTGCCCGTTACCGCCGGCGCGCTGGCGCATGGCCTCTCCCTTCTGTAGATGCGGTGCCCATTCGCGAAGGTACGTTACCAGGCGCTCCTGGCGGTCCGCCTCCGACCGAAGCTCGAGGATTTGCTGCTTCCACAATAGATCCATCGGCAGCGCGGCGGCAACGAGATAAGAGAGTTCCTCAGGCGCGGCGCCTTCGAGATTTTTCGGATAGTCGCCGAAGATCAGGGTGTGGCAGGCTTCGAAGAGCTCCACGAGTTCGCGGTGGATGCGCGGATTGGCGGGCGTTTCCCGGTCCTCCAGGTAATCGACGTGGCCTTCCAGAAGCGGGTCTTCCGGGTAAAGTTCCACGACGCGGAAGGGAGCGCGGCCGGCAGTGAGGATGTCCATCCGGCCATCTTGGTAGTGTTTTACGACGTCGAGAATTTGGGCGGTGCAGCCGACTCGCGCGACACCCTTGTGAAGAGAGAGAAGCATGCCGAATTCAGACTTTTCTTCCAGACAGTTTTTCACCATTTCGCGGTAACGCGGCTCGAAAATGTGCAGAGGAAGTTCCGCGCCGGGAAGAAGGACGACGTTCAGCGGAAACAGAGGAATGCGATCAGGCCGCATGGGTCCCAAGTAAAGATGATACCAGAATAGGTGATGTTACTCGCTTGTTGCCCAAACCTTCGCGCTCTGGAATTTCTCGCTACTTATCCACACCTTTTTTTCCCACTCATTCCTCACCTGGGCGAACGCCTCTCGTGCCGCCGGTTTGTCTTCCACCTTAAAGGCCATGCTGGCGAAACGATTCCTCTTCAGGTTGGAGACTTCATAGAGTTGTTCGAGGGCTGCATAACCGCGTTTGATCCTCACCCAGGACATATTCTGAGGGGCAGTCTTCTCCGAATCGCACTGGCAAGCAAGAAGGCTGGCGATTTCAAAATAGAGAAAGTCGCCTTCCAGGCCGCCAATTCGATCAGAGATTTCCTCGGCGAACGCTTCGACTTCACCCTCCTCGCCGTGCCACTTGGGCTGCAGGAAATACGCGTACTCACGATAGTAATGATAATACCCCGGTTCAGAGGCCACGGCCTGCTCCATGAGTTCCCGGGCTTGCGATTTATCCCACCCCTGGGCGAGAGCCACATTTTGCATCATTTCATACCAATAGGCGCATTTTTGCTTCAAATGCGCGGCTTCTGCCAGAGTAGCGACAGCCAAGTCAACGCGTTCTCCATGCAGCTCCCAGCTTTTGCTCGTCACGGTGTTGGCATATCCTCCGCCTCTGGCTTGCCATGCGTAGTCCAGGTATGCCTGCGCGAGACTGATGCGTGCGGTGGCTGATTCCGGTTTTGCCGCAACCCATCGCTTCAGTGTGTCCAAATACGTCTTCCAATCGGATTCATCCGGATGTTCTCCGATAAATGTCCTGTCAACAGCGTCATAGAAATCAAATATCTTGCATACGCCGCCAACAACCCTGCCTTTCCCATCGCGCGCTTCATTCGCTGCTTTTTCAAGCTGGTCGAAATTTCCTTGGCTGAAATATTGCTTTATCGGGCTTTCGTACTCCTGCTCGGTTTGGAGAGTCTCAGCAGAGGCTTTGCGCCTCTCGGTGAGCGGCGGAGCCGCCGAGACCTGGTTGGCGTGGTTGCTCGTCCTGTATTCGCGAGCGATCTGAAGCAGGGCTCGACTATCCAAACGTCCAGACGCCTGCGTTCCCCTGCAAGAAGCCCCCGCCAAACAACAACTAAACGCTAGAAGGAGCGCAAGTTGCCTGTAAGAAAGCATGTACCCATTCCTCTTTAATAATTGAGAATGATTGAGGTAACTAGATCGTACGGGACCTGGTGTCCCAGCGAAACGGTACTGAAGGACTGGTTTCGATGTTTGATTGGACACAGAATGAAAGCGCTTTGACTGGCAAGCTAGTCAAGAGAGTTCGGTCAGGAGGGCTTGCATTTCGGAGCTGGCGTGTTGATCGCCTTTTTTCGCGGCGGCGGCGATGCCGTTGGAAAGGATTTGCTTGGCTTCGCTGGTGCGGGATTCGCGGGCGAGCAGTTGGCCGTACATCAGATAGGCGGGGATGTAATCGGCATGGCGCTCGAGGAGTGTTTCAAAATGCGTGACAGCGGCTGCAGGGTCGCCACTGTTCATGCACTCCATCGCCAAGCCGTAACGAGAGAAGGCGTCATTGGGCTTTTTGGCTACGAACTCTTCGAGCATCTGGCGGCGGGTTTTCTTTTGGTCGGTCATCGGTCGTCTCGTATTATACGGGGGCGGGAGACGGGGGCAAAGAAAGTTGAAAGTCTGCAGTTGAAGGTCAACGGAAAGACAAGGATTAACACAGAGAACGCAGAGGGCGCAGAGTTCACGGAGAAGAGGAAAGACAAGGGAGGGAAGTGGAGACTGGAATGAAGCGGAAAAAAGGAAGTGGGCGGGAGCTTGAGACGAAGCTGCCTGGGAAGCCAGTCAGCGCCTCGCGTTCGGAGATGACGGAAATCGTTTTGCCGGCGATGACTAATCCTCTGGGGAAACTTCTCGGCGGACAGGTGATGCACCTTGTTGACATGGCTGCAGCGCTGGCGGCGCACCGGCATTCGAACAGCTATGTGGTGACGGCGTCGGTGGACTACATTGATTTTCGGAACCCGGTGAATCTGGGCGAGATTGTGAATTTGAAGTCGCAAGTCAACCGCGTTTTTCATACTTCGATGGAGGTGGGCGTCGAGGTCTTTTCGGAGAATGCGATGACGGGAGAGCGGAAGCATACGACGACGGCGTATGTGACGTTTGTGGCGGTTGACGAGCATACGCGGATGCCCAAGGCCGTGCCGCCACTGATTCTGAAGACAGATGGGGAGCGGCGGCGATACCGGGAAGCGGCGGATCGGCGGAAGACGCGCTTGGCGCTGAGGTACGGCATGGACGCGAGAAGGAAGAAATAGAAATTTGAGCAATAATGGCCACAAAGAGTTCGGTGATAGAGCGGAACGGCGGGAAACTTAGCCCGAATCGGTGTTGGTTGCCCAGCAAGGGCGCAGCATGCTGTGCCCCTACAAGGGGCAGAACATTTATCACGAGCGACGGTTGCGTACTTGTTCGGCAACGGCCACGGCGTGATCGACGCATGATCCGACGGCGGGTCCTTGCAGATAATTACCGGTCAACCAGAGGCCCGGGAAGCGCGAGCAAGCATTTGCGACTGCCGCCAGGCGGTCGCCATGACCGAGATTGTACTGCGGCAGGGCGCGCGGCCAAATGGTGACATTTGAAAAGATGGGGGCGCTTTTGATGGAGAGCAGAGGCGAGATTTCACGGTGGACTAGGCTAGCGAGTTCTTGGGGCTCCAACGTCGCGGCTCCTGAATCGGTTGCACCTCCTACAAAACTAGTAAGGAGCGCCTGACCTTCCGGTGCCCGGCCGGGGAAAAGCGACGAGTTCCAGACTGAGCCGAGGACGCGGAGGCCGGCGGAGCGAGGTACAAGGAAGCCGAAGCCATTGAGAGAGTGCCCGACATCGTTGTTGCGATAGCCCAGAGAGACTACGGCGACGGAGGCGTATTCGATGGAACTCAGCTGTGTTTCGAATGACGAATCGAGCCGAGAGAGAAGCGCTCCCGTGACGTCCGTGGGCGTAGCCAGGATCAGAGAGCGGGCGGAAACAGATTCGTCTCGGCCGTGGCTTTCCAGACGGATATCGAAGGAACCGTCATTCTGACAAGAGATTCCTGTAACGCATGTTTGGGTAAGCAGCGCCGGGCCGAGATTATTCGCTAGCGCGCGCACAAGCGTGTCGCTGCCTTCCCGAAAAGATTGCAAGGTGGGACGCTCCCGAGGGCCTTTCTTGGATTTTGCGAGGCGCAGCATGCCGCGAACGATGCTGCCTGCGGCCTTTTCGGCTTCGTAGAGTTGGGGGAAAGCGCTGCGAGCGCTTAGCCGCTCCGGATCGCCTGCGTAGATGCCGGAAACGAAAGGTCCCACGAGGCGATCGAGCAACTGCGGGGAGAATTTTCTGCGGACGAAAGCGGCGACGGATTCGTCGCCGTCGGGAGGAATGCTTTTCCCGAGGATGTCGCGCATGAGGGCCCATTTCGTCGAGCCATTCATCAACGAACTCATGAGAAACGCGGGAGGACTCATGGGCACGGGCCGGAGTTTGCCGTCGATCAGGACATATCGAGGTGCGCGCCGCGGGGCTTGCAACAGTTCCTTCGAAATGCCGAGTTCCGCGCAAAGCTCGCGGAGCGCAGGCGTACCGCTGAAACTCTGAGGTCCCAATTCCAACAGGAAGCCGTCGCGAGTTACAGAGCTGATGACCCCACCGGGACGCGGAGAGGTCTCGACCAGTTGTGCGTCAATCCCGGCTTTGCGCAGAGCATAGGCGCAGACCAGGCCGGAGATGCCACCGCCGACCACTAGTGCTGGGACGTGACGGGTCACGGAGATGTGAGCACCCCCGTGGGATCAGAGAGTTTTCGAAAAGAGCGGCTTTGAGATGAGCTGCTGTTTTTCGAGATACGGGTCGAAAACCATGGCCAGATTGCGGATGAAGATGCGGCCGAGCCAGGTGGCGCGGATTTCGCCGCGATCGAGGAGCACAAGGCCATCCTGGCGGGATGGCTCCAGGCGGCGAAGCTCGTCGGCGAAATGCTGGTCGAAATCGATGCCGAATTCGCGTGAAATCTCGTCCTTGATCACGATGGTATGACACAGCAGGCGGCTGATAACGGTGCGGCGCAGACGATCCTCATTCGAAAGCTGGTAGCCGCGCATGGTAGCGAGGCCACGTTCGGCGACGGCCTTTTCCCAGGAAGGAATATCCCGGTAATTTTGCGCATAGGCATCCTGAATGCCGCTGATGGCGGTGATGCCCATGCCGTAGAGGTCGGCGCCTGCTTTGGTGGTGTAGCCCTGAAAATTGCGGTGCAGCGTGCGGTTTTGTTGCGAAACGGCAAGCTCGTCGCCAGGCTTTGCGAAGTGGTCCATGCCGATGTAGAGATAGCCGGCGTCGAGAAACTTGAGCAGGCCCACGCGGAAGATTTCAAATTTTTCCATACCTTCAGGGAGATGCGCGGCGAAGGAGCCCTGCTGCTTCTTCAACCACGGCACGTGCGCGTAGCTGAAGAGGGCAATGCGATCCGGAGCGAGTCCAAGAATCTGATCCACGGTGTGGGCAAAAGTGTCCGCCGTTTGGTAGGGAAGGCCGTAAATCAAATCGACGTTGATGCTATCGAAGCCGAGTTCGCGGGCGGCGAAGAGCAGGTCGCGCGTCATTTCGTAGGGCTGAATGCGATGCACCGCCTCCTGCACATCGGCATGGAAGTCCTGAATGCCCATGCTCAGACGGTTGAAGCCGAGCTTGCGCAGGGTTTCGAGATGCTGGCGGGAGGTTACGCGAGGGTCGACCTCTATGCCTATTTCACTGTCGGGGTCGAAATGAAAGTGCTCTTTGGTGAATGCGAACAGATCCTCGATCTGTTCGGGTGTCAGGTACGTTGGCGTGCCGCCGCCCCAATGGAATTGCACCACGGGGCGATTCTTCGAGACGCTGCGGCTGATGCGCTTCATCTCCCGCTTCAGCACGTCAAGATAAGGCGGCGCGACGTTCTTGTTCCTTTGGATGACGACGTTGCACGCGCAAAAGAGGCAGAGACTTTCACAGAAGGGAATGTGCATGTAGAGCGAAACGGGCGTCCTGGCCCGCTCGGCGTCTTCGTGCACCCTTTCGAGATCGGCTGGGCCGAAAGCGTCGTTCCAGACGGGCGCGGTGGGGTAGCTCGTATAGCGCGGCCCCGGACGATTGTATTTGGCGAGGAATTCCTCGCCGACGTGAAGTTCGCCGCGCATTTGCTGCAAGCTTGGATGTGCGAGTGTCATGCTTTCTGTCTCCTATCGCACCTGCGCAGCGGGTCTTGCATGGTGAAGCAGCGCTCGCTGGCCCGTCTCGATAAATAGCTGGGCATTCTCGACCGGAGTGTGCTGCAAAATGCCGTGACCCAGATTGAGGATGTGGCCTTCGCCGGCCAGAGAATTGATGGTGCCCAGAGTCGCTTCGCAAATTTTCTCTGGGGGGCCAAATAAGATGGCCGGATCGACGTTTCCTTGCAACGCGATTTTTGGACCCAGCGTCTTCCGAATCTCTGCTAAATCCACGCGCCAATCGACGCTGAGGACGTTCGCGCCGGAGCGCGCCACGGCAGGTAGCAGATGCTGCGACGCTTTCGTATAATAAATCACGGGGACCGAGCCGCCGAGGCCCGCGATGATCTCCTGGACGGCCGGGAGAGCGAAGTCTTCGTAGTCCTGTAGATTCAGTTCGCCGCACCAGGTATCGAACAACTGGACTGCCGTTGCCCCTGCCGCGATTTGCGCCTTCAGATAAGGAATCGTTGCCTGAGCGATGCGATGGAGCAGCTCGTGGAACGTTTTCGGCTCGTGGTAGAGGAAACTCTTGACCGTGGCGAATCCTTCCTTGGTCTTGCCTTCCACCATGTAGCAGGCAAGAGTCCACGGAGCACCCGCGAAACCCAAAACGGGAACCTCTGGACCGACGGATTTCACGATGCGCCGGATAGCTTCGGGCAGGAAGGCCGTTTCCGTCTCAGGGTCGAACATCTTGAGACGGGCGACATCCACCTTGGAGCGCACTGGATTCGGCAAGTTTGGGCCGGCGTCGCCGAGTTCCAACTGCAGGCCCATGGCTTCGGCTGGGATTAGAATGTCGGAGAAAACGATCACCGCATCAACCCCAAGCCTGCGAAAGGGCTGGATGGAGACTTCGACCGCAAGTTGCGGCGTCTTGCAAACCTCAAGGAATGCGTGCTTTGCGCGGATTTCGCGGTATTCCGGGAGATACCGGCCCGCCTGGCGCATCATCCACACAGGAACTCGCGGAAGGACTTCCCCGCGGCAGGCGCGAAGGAATAACTCTTTTCGGTTAATCGATGCCGTTTGTTGGGTCATATTTCGTCTGACGCATCAAGGATAGCAAATCCCAGCCAGTCTTGCTGATACGAGTACCAAGGTGGTATCCAAATGTGCTAGCGCCTGCAAGGGTGGGCTATACTGAAAAGGTTGCGGAGTCAGGCGGGTTCTGTGGAGAAGGGCAGTTGTTCTTCCGGTGTGGGGCAGGATGAGCCAGGAGCTTAAGAACAAAGAATGAATCATTTATTCCCTATTTTGACTGCGCTTGCCTATCTCTTGAGTTTTGGGCTGTATGTTCGCTTTCTGGCAACGGGGAAGAAACTGACAGGTAGGCTAGGCACGCTGCTCTTGGGGCTGGGCCTGGTGGCGCACTATTTTGCGCTTTTGGAGAGGTCCCGCGGTTTGCACACGGTCCCTTACCATGACTTGTACGGTTCCATGTCGCTCTTCGGCTGGCTTCTCGCGCTGACCTATCTGGGCCTGGAGCTCTATCACCGGCAGCGATCCGTCGGGGCTTTCGTTCTGCCCTTTGTGCTGGTGTTCTTTCTGGCCGCGCATCTCGCCCCGGCCGACCGGCTTTCGCCTCCCGCGGCGCACGGGGTCATGTTTGCATTTCACGTGACCTTGAGCATCTTGGCGTACGCGGCGTTTGCCCTCTCCTTTGTGCTTAGCTTGATTTTTCTGGGAGAGGAACGGCTGCTCCGAAGCCACAAACTCGGCAACATGGTGTGGCGGTTGCCTCCGCTCGAGTTGCTGGAGCGCATGAGCCAGTCGGGCGTTCTGGTAGGGCTGGTGTCCATTGCGATTGGAACAGTCTTGGGATTCGTCTGGGTCGACCGGCTGAGCAGCGAATACTCGTTTTACGACCCGAAGTACCTAATCACGCTGCTGGTACTCGCACTGTATGTGCTCTATTTTCGCTTGGCGCGGACAACGGGGTGGCGCGGGGCGCGGGCGTCCAAATTGTGCATCTTCAATTTTGTAATTGTGGTGCTGAGTTTTACGGTCGTAAATCTATATCTCTCGCATAGCCACCGATACTTTTAGGAGCGAGTGGACGCGGCATGGAAATCGTTCTCGTCGGACTGAATCACCGTACGGCGCCCGTTGAGGTGCGTGAGAGGGTGTCTTTCACGACCGAGCAAGTCAAGCGTGCGGCGGAGGAGCTCCGCGCGCGGGGAATTCTCGAAGAGACGCTGGTGCTCTCCACATGCAATCGCAGCGAAGTTTATGGCGTGCCGCCGGAGTCCTCCCATGAGTGTGCCCCGGGACTTTCTACTTTTCTGAGCGAGTTTCATTCGGTGCGTCCGGATATCCTCAGCGTGTCGCTCTATCATCACTACGATCAGGAGGCCGTGCGGCATCTCTTTCGAGTTTCCGCGGGACTCGATTCCATGCTGCTGGGCGAAGCGGAGATCCTGGGCCAGGTGCGGGAAGCGTATCGCTTCGCGCACGAGCACGGCGCGACGGGGCCCGTTCTGAATCGCCTCTTCCAGGGAGCCCTGGAAGTAGGGAAGCGCGTGCGCACGGAAACGGAGCTTGGCACGCGGCCGATGTCCGTGGCTTCTGCCGGGGTGAAACTGGCGGAACGCATCTTTGGAAAGCTAAACGAGCGCAAGGCGCTGGTGTTGGGGGCAGGCACGATCAGCGAGCAAGTGGTCTCTCAACTCCGGGATCGCGGGATCGCGCAGCTCCATGTAATGAACCGCTCGCGGGACCGCGCGGACGAGCTGGCCAAGCAGTTTGGCGGAAAGGTCGTCGGCTGGGGTGAGTGGGATGCAGCGCTGCAATCACCGGATGTGGTGGTGTCATCGGTCAGCGCGGAAGAACCGGTTCTGCGGCGCGAGATCGTCGAGCGAGCTATGGCGGCGCGCGGAAATCGCGCATTGTTCCTGATGGATCTGGGCGTGCCACGGAATATAGATCCCAACGTTGGGGAGCTCTACAACGTCTACGTGTACAACACGGATGACCTGAGCGAGATCGTGCAGCAGAATCGCAACGCTCGAGAAAGCGAGGTTCCCCGGGCTCAGGGCATCGTCGACGAGCATGTGACGAAATTCCTCTCCTGGCAGGCTAGCGTCGAGCTGGTCGGGCTTGTTGATGCGCTCCGCGTGAAGATGCGGGAGGAACGTGCGTCATTTATCCGCGCACGCATGGAGCCGATGAAGCATCTGACGGAGGCGGATCGCGCTCATGTGGAGAAATTGATGGATGAAATGCTAGAGAAACTGCTTTTGGGGCCGGCGGAACGCTTGCGAGGCGAGAAAGAACTCCGGCGGAAGATTCAAAACGTCGAGGCTTTGCGCGATCTGTTTCTTTCGAACCGGGAGAAGCCGTGAGAATCCTGCGGATCGGTACGCGCGGCAGCATGCTCGCCAAGTGGCAGGCGGAATCCGTTCGCAAGAAATTGTTTGCCGCCACGGGCATGGAAGCGGAAATCGTCATCATCAAGACCAGCGGCGACAAGATGCAGCAAGCGCCACTGACGCAGATTGGCGGCAAGGGAATTTTTATCAAAGAGCTGGAGGAGGCGCTGCTGGAGGAGTCGATCGATCTTGCGGTGCACAGCGTGAAGGACGTGCCGACCGACATTCCCTCCCGGCTCATGTTTCCTGCGGTGTGCCGGCGTGATGATGTGCGTGATTGCCTGGTAGGCTCCACGCTGGCGAATCTGCGGCAGGGAGCGCGTGTGGGAACGAGCAGTCTGCGGCGGCAAGCGCAGTTGAAACACCTCCGGCCGGACCTCGATCTACGCGACCTGCGGGGAAACGTAGACACTCGATTGAGAAAAGTGGAGAGCGGCGAATATGAAGCGGTGATGGTTGCGAAAGCAGGCCTGGATCGCCTCGGATTGAGCCAGCGGATTTCGGAGGTGCTCTCGCCGGAAGTCTGCATGCCGGCGGTCGGGCAGGGTGCCATCGCGGTGGAGTGCCGGTTAAAGGACACGGAAGCGGGAGACCTCTTGGCGCCTTTGGACGACGCAGAGACCCGTACAGCGATCATTGCGGAGCGCGCACTGCTGGCGGCATTGGAGGGCGGCTGCCAGGTCCCTCTGGGCGCGTGGGCACGCATCGAGCGCGGCGAGATCGTGCTCGACGCGTGCGTTTGTTCCGTGGACGGATTGCAATACGTGAAGCAGCGGGCCACCGCTCCGCCGGATCAGGCGGCGCAACTTGGAGAGCACATGGCGCGGGTGCTGATCGAGGCGGGCGCGCAGTCGATTCTGGAAGAAGTGAGCCGGCAGCGTGGCTGAAACATCGCCAAGTGCCTTGGCCGGGAAGCGCATCGTCATTACGCGTTCCGCGGCGCAGAGTGAGGCGCTGGCGCGGGAACTGTCCGCACGCGGAGCGATTCCCGTGATGCTTCCGCTGGTGTCCTTCGCGGACCCAGAAGACTTTGCGCCGCTTGACGCAGCGATTGCGGAAATCCAGCGATTTGATTGGATCATTCTCACCAGTGCGCAGGCGGTTCGCGCGGTGGTTAAGCGCAGCGAACAGCTGAAGCGCAGCTTGATTCAGGCGGGGAACAAGCTGCGAATCGCTTCTGTTGGTCCCGTAACCGCCGAAGCTGCCCGGCAAGCCGGACTTCCCGTTGAGTATGTTGCGGAGACGCACACCGGTGCGGCGCTGGCGGAGGGGTTGGGGAACCGGCTTTGCGGAGCGAAAGTATTCTTGCCACGGAGCGATCGCGCAAATCCGGATTTACCACCAGCCTTGAAGAGCCACGGCGCGCAGGTCACGGAAGTGATCGCCTACCGCACGCTGCGGCCAACCGCAGTTGATGAAAGAAACTTGAGGCAGATCGCCGAAGGAGCGGCGGACGCGGTTCTATTTTTCAGCCCGTCGGCGGTCCAATATTTTGCTGAGCTGCTTGGGGGCGAGCAAGTGCGCGGACTACAAGATAAACTGGCGATTACAGCGGTTGGACCGGTCACCGCAAACGCGTTGCGTGAGGCGGGGGTCGGGCGCACTGTGCTGGCAGGAGACACTACGGCAGCGGCGGTAGTCGAGGCGTTAGAAGAGCATTTTGCGGGAACCGTGAAACAGGGGCCGGCAGGAGCAAAGAGAGCATGAGTTTTCCTACCCATCGTCCGCGGCGTTTGCGGCGGAGCGAAGCGCTGCGTGGCCTGGTTCGAGAGACGCGCCTTACCACGGCGGGCCTCATCTATCCGATGTTCGTGTGTCCGGGTACAAAGGTCCGCCAGGAAGTCAGCTCCATGCCCGGCGTCTATCAGCAGTCGGTCGATCAGATCGTAGAAGAAGCTCGTGAAGTTGAGTCCGTGGGGCTTCCGGGTATAGTTTTATTTGGATTGCCAGAATCCAAGGACGCACGCGGCGCCAGTTCGCTGAGCGCCCAGGGTGTGGTCCAGCGCGCCATCGAAGCGATTCGCAAAGCAAAACTGAAGCTTCTAATCATTACTGACGTCTGCCTCTGCGAATACACGGACCACGGCCACTGCGGCGTGGTTGAGAACGGTGAAGTTGCCAATGATTCCACAGTGACGATTCTTGCCCAGCAGGCGCTCTCGCACGCGCGCGCCGGCGCCGACATCGTCGCCCCGTCGGATATGATGGACGGGCGAGTGGCGGCCATTCGCGAGACGCTGGATGAACACAAATTCGAGAACATTGCCATTCTTTCTTATGCCGCGAAATACTGCTCTGGCTTTTACGGACCCTTCCGGGAGGCGGCTCAGTCCGCTCCTCAGTTTGGCGACCGGCGCAGCTATCAGATGGACCCGGCCAATGCGCGGGAAGCGTTGAAAGAAGTGGAACTTGATCTCGAAGAAGGCGCGGATATGGTCATGGTTAAGCCCGCGCTGGCGTACCTGGATGTCATCCGCCGGGTGCGCGATGCGTTCGATGTTCCGGTGGGTGCTTACAACGTCAGCGGAGAGTACGCCATGGTCAAGGCGGCGGCGCAGAAGGGTTGGCTGGATGAAAAGCGAGTTGTCCTGGAAACCCTGACGGGCATCCAGCGCGCCGGAGCTGAAATTATTTTTACCTACCATGCCAAGGATGTCGCACGCTGGCTGAAGCCGTGATAATTTAATCGAGAAAAGATGAATAAAGCGCAACCCAGGTTAAAGCGCGAGCGCAAACGCTCGCGCGAGATTTTCGAGCGCGCCGAGAAGGTGCTGGTTGGCGGCGTAAATAGTCCTGTGCGGGCATTCCGGTCCGTAGGTGGAGAGCCGCTGATCATCGAGCGCGGCAGCGGGCAACACCTCTACGACGCGGACGGAAACGAGCTGCTCGACTTCGTGTGCTCCTGGGGAGCGATGATCCTGGGACATGCAAATCCAGCGATCAGCGAGGCGATTGCCGACCAGGCGCGACGCGGCACAAGTTTTGGTGTGACGACGGAGCTGGAGCTAGAGCTGGCCACGCTGATTACGCGGGCGATTCCATTCATTGAGAAGATTCGGTTTGTCTCGAGTGGCACGGAAGCAACGATGAGCGCTGTGCGGCTGGCCCGAGGAGTGACGAAGCGAGACTTCATCGTCAAATTTGAGGGCTGTTATCACGGACACGCGGACAGTTTCCTCTCGCAGGCGGGTTCTGGTCTCGCCACGCTTGGAATTGCCGAATGCCCGGGAGTGCCTGCGGCGCTGGCTGCGTTGACGTTGAACGTGCCCTATAACGATCTGCGCGCGGTCGAACGCGTATTTCTCCAGCATAAGGATAAGATCGCTGCGGTCATCGTCGAGCCCGTCGCCGCAAACATGGGAGTTGTTCTCCCGGAGACCGGATTCTTGAAGGGATTGCGGGAAATCAGTAAAAAGAACGGCGCGCTGCTGATCGTCGACGAGGTGATTACCGGATTTCGCCTGCACAATGGTTCCGTGCAGGAGCTTCTAGGCATCGAAGCGGATCTTACGACACTCGGAAAGATCATCGGTGGCGGGGTTCCCGTAGCGGCTTATGGCGGTCGCGCCGAATTGATGAATAACGTTGCGCCATTAGGCCCGGTGTATCAGGCGGGCACACTTGCAGGAAACCCGCTGGCGATGCGAGCGGGAATTGCGGCGCTTGAACAACTCACAAAATCTGAGCTGTACGAAGAGATGACGCAACTGGCGCGGCGGCTGGTCTTTGGCCTCCGCGCGGAACTGGCAGATGCCGGAATTCCTGCGCAGATCAATGCCATCGGCTCGCTCTCCACAGTTTTCTTCACAGCGCAACCGGTAAGAAATTACGCGGATGCCAAGCGCTCGGACACCACGCGATACGCCAGGTTTTTCCGCGAGATGCTCGATCGGGGCATATTTTTGGCGCCGTCGCAGTTTGAAGCTGCTTTTGTTTCTGCGGCCCACACGTCCCAGGATATTGACCGCACGCTGGCGGCGGCGCACGAGTCGTTACAGGCCATTTCTTCTGATTCTGCGGTTTAATTCTGGAGAAGGAGAGTAGAGGAATGGCCGAGGGTGTCGAACTCCCCGAGAGTCATCACGGGTCCGAGGATCATCCACTGGTCCTGCCCGTCTCGCTTACGATCTCGATTATGGCGGTATTACTGGCCGGTGCGTCGTTGCTCGGTCACCGGGCGCACACCGAAGGGTTGAGCCTTGAAACTGAGGCAGCGAGCCGTTGGACACAGTACCAGGCGAAAAGCGTCCGCCTCCACGAAGCCCAGGGGTTCTCCGACGTGGTCAGGCTGGTGGCACCGCTGAACAAGGAGTTGGGCGAAGAACTGAAAGAGAAATATGCAAAGGAAGTCGAGCACTATGAAGGCGACAAAGTCGATGTCAGCAAAGAGGCGAAGAATTTGGAAGAGGAGCGCGATTTGACGGTTCGGCAAGCTGACCGATTTGATGGTGGAGAGGGGCTTTTGGAAATAGGGCTGGTCATCTGTTCGATCGCGCTTTTGACCAAACGAAAGGGATTTTGGTTCGGCGGCATGCTTATCGGTGCTTTGGGCGTCGCCCTGGCGGCGAGTGCATTCTTGCTTCACTAAGTTAAGCGCGTGCCGGCGGTTGCGAACCCCTGAACAGCGCGATTTCCTGGGTCAGACGATCCAGCTTCCCAACCAATTCCTGGTGGCGCACATCTTCGCCGGTGGGCTTCTTCCCGAGAAATGTAAGTGTCCCGCCGGGCTCCAGCACGCATCGTTCGACCTCGGAGAGCGAATCGAAGCCTTGCTTGCGTGCAGCCGCTTCGAGCTGCGACACGGTGATAAGTTCCTTCTTCAAATTCTGCGTACGCACCTTGCCGGTTTCCACTAAGACGTTAGCTTTGCCTTCGACCAACTGGTCGAGTTTCCTGTGATCGTACAGGAAGCGAACGACGAGATAGTTGGTGGCCAGCAGGGAAGTGGCGCCGATGATTCCGCCCAGGACGCTGTGTCTTCGCCGATGATGGCGTTCTGCACCGTATTCGAGAGCGTCAGCAGGACGACCAGGTCGAACGGATTGAGTTGGGCGAGTTCGCGCTTCCCGGAGAGCCTGAGGCTGACCACCAGGAAAGCATAAACGACGAGGGGCCGAAGGATTTTTTCCGCCGAGGGAAGCCCAAGACGAACATATCTTTCCAAGTATCGTGCATAACAGAATTGCCTCCTCGGGGGTGCCCGCGTGGATCGTGACAAAGGCGGGTGTCCTCGTTGTCAGAGAACGGGGGGAGCGTAACACGCACGGAATCTTAGTAAAAGAAGGCTGTTCTGAGAGGCCGTGCTGTCCTTTGGTACAGTCATTTTTTCGCGACGTTTTCCCATTCGATTGCATACACAAGGCTTCGGCCTCGGTATGATTAAAACTGTTAGAAATAATCTGCATGGCCAAGAATTAGTCGCAGTAAGTCTGGATTATTAAGTTCAACGGAGGACGCAGGACTCACCCTCGCCCGCGGTGCACGTTTGCGCAGGCTAGTGTTGCGAACAGCCACCAAATGCCCCAACGTGCCCCCTACGCACAAGGCACCGTCATTGGTCCGGAGCAACTCTCCACGTTGTTGGACTCTGTCCAGGAACTCCTCACGATTCTCAGCCCAGACGGAATCATTCAATTTGCAAGCGCAGGTTTTACCCGTGTTCTTGGCCATCGGACCGAAGATCTTGTCGGAAGTTCAATTATCGACCTCCTCCTTCACGTAAACGATGCCGACGGAGTTCGCGAACGTCTTCGCGATCTGTCCGCCAGCGGGGGTGGGAAGTTTGCCGGCCGCTGCCGGTTGCGGAGCAAAGACGGGAGCTGGCGATGGTTCGACGCTGAGGCCCGCGATCATACCAACCTGCCAGCCATCGAAGGCATTGTCGTTAATTTTCGGGACGTCACCGATCTTCACCGCATGGAAGCGGAGCGCCAGGTCATCTCCGAGATCGTGCATGCCCTCAACGAAACTGCCAACCTGGACGAGTTGTTGCGGGGCATCCATCAAGCACTGAAGAAAGTTCTCTACGCGGAGAATTGCTTCGTCGCGCTCCATGACCCCGAGGGGGATGCGTTTACCTTTCCATTTTTCGCCGACCAGGTTGATGTGGCGCCTGTGCCGCAAAAGGTAGGGCACAGCTGCACCGCGTTTGTTTTCCGCAGAGGATCACCGATGTTGATTTCGCAGAACGAATTCGACCGGCTCGCGGCCGAAGGGAAAGTCGAGCTCGTTGGGTCGCCTTCGCCTTCTTGGCTTGGCGTTCCTCTCAAAACACCCACAGCGACCATCGGCGTCCTCGTCGTCCAGCATTACCATATCGAAAACGCGTACGACATTCGCGATCTGGAGTTCCTCAGCTCCGTCGGCGGTCACATCGCTCTCGCCATTGAACGGCGTCGTTCGGAAGAGGCGCTTCGCAAGAACGAAGAAATGTTCCGGCTGCTTTTCAGCTACAATCCGCTCCCCACTTGGGTCATCGACAAAGAAACGCGGCGGTTCCTGGAAGTGAACGATGCGGCCGTCCAACAGTATGGATATTCCCTGAATGAATTCAAAAGTATGAGTGTTCTCGACCTTCGCCCAGAGGAGGAACGAGCAAGATATCTTGAACAATTGAAGCAGATTCCGAACGAAGGGCATTATCATGGCCATTGGAAGCATCGCAAGAAAGACGGCAAGGTGATTCAGGTCGAAACTATTTCTCACGAATTGGAATACGCAGGGAAGCGAGTCCGCCTGGTGGTGACCCAGGATATTAGCGAACGTCAACTTCTCGAACAGCAGCTCCGCCAGTCGCAAAAAATGGAGGCAGTGGGACGCCTGGCGGGGGGCGTTGCCCACGATTTCAACAATCTCCTGATGGTCATCAAAGGACACACGGAGCTTCTCCTCAATGTCCTCCCTCCTTCAGAGCACTATTCGAGAAAGATTGAACAGATCGATCGCGCCGCCGATCGCGCCTCGGCCTTGACTCGCCAGCTTCTCGCTTTCAGCCGTTTGCAAGTCTTGCAGCCGCACGTCATGAATCTGAATGACGTCGTCGAAGAGATGGGCAGGCTGCTGCCCAGGCTGATCGGCGAGGATATCGAGCTCGTCATCCGCAGCTCGGAGGATCTGGGGGCGATCCGCGCGGACGCCAGCCAGATGGAACAAGTGATCATGAATCTAGCCGTTAACGCCCGGGATGCCATGCCGGCCGGAGGGCGGCTCCTCATCGAGACTTCGAATGCGGAACTGGACAGCACATACAACGCTGTACATCCCGTTGTCCGGCAGGGCCGCTACGTTCTCCTGGCGGTCTCGGATACCGGTACGGGAATGAATGCGGAAACGCAGGCACACATCTTTGAGCCTTTCTTCACCACCAAGCCTCAAGGGAAGGGCACGGGGCTAGGCCTGTCTACGGTTTACGGCGTGGTGAAGCAAAGCGGCGGATTTATCTGGGTTTACAGCGAAGTGGGGAGAGGGACTTCTTTCAAGATTTATCTTCCGCGAGTCGACCAGCCGGTCGAGGGCATTGGCATAGCGCCAACAGTCTCGGAGGCGCCACGAGGAACGGAAACGATCCTGCTCGCCGAAGACGAGCAGGACGTGCGCGAAGTGGCGCGCGAGTTTCTGGAGTCCGGAGGATATACGGTGATCGAAGCGCGCGACGGTGCGGAAGCCCTGAAAAGGGTGGAGAAATACGAAGACGCCATCGACTTGCTGGTCACAGACATGGTCATGCCCGGAATGACCGGACAGGAACTGAGCACGCGACTGCTGCAGAGTCGCCCGGAGATTCGCGTTCTATATATGTCTGGTTACAGCGAACGAGCCGCCGTGGACTCTGCGCGGGGCGACTCCTCCATGCGTTTACTGTCGAAACCATTCAGCCGCTGGGCGCTTCTTCGCGCCGTTCACGAAATCCTGAAACAATCCTGAAGCCGCCCATTCCTTCCGCGAACTTGGATGCCCATCCGATTGTTAATGAATCTTCGGATGTTTCTTATGCCAGTCGGTGTGCAGTTGGAAGGTCCGCCCTGCCTGGATAACCGCAAAATCGTCACCCGCTCTGCTTACAAATTGGAGTCCGACCGGGAGATTCTTTTCCGTGAACCCGCAAGGAACAGACATTGCTGGGAGCCCGCAGATATTGCCAATGCCGCCGAGAGGATCGGGAAAAACCAGATCGGTCTCGAGATTCAAGGTTAGAGGTGTCGCTGGAACAGGCTGCGCTGCTGTCGCGATCACGTCAAATGTCTCAAACAAGGAATCCATTTTCTTCTGGGCGATTTCTCTCACCTTCAGGGCCTGCAGATAGTCCGCAGCGGAATACTGCTCGTTCACATACCCGGCGATTTGCCCCAGTGGATCGGTCAATTCGCTCACTCGCCCGGAGCGAATCAAGGAACGGAAAGAAGCGGCGCATTCCACCGCAACGATGATACTGCCCGCATCCTCCCAGGGGCCAATAGGCAAGGTGACATCTTTCACGCTTGAAAAATATCTCTTGAGGACCCTGTTTGCGGTTTCGATTGGCTTCGCAACGCCTGGTACAAGGGATTTCCATGCATTCGTGAGCCAGCCGACCTTTAGCAGCCGCGAATGCAATTCCATGGAGGGCGAATAAGTGAACGCGCCCTTATCGATGGGCACTGTTCCGCGGTCCTTTGGGTCATGCCCGGCGATTGCGGCGAAGATGCGCGCGCAGTCCTCGGCGCTACGGGCCATCGGGCCAATCTTGTCCATCGAAGGCGCGAGCGCCATCGCACCGTAACGACTGACGCGCCCGTAGGTCGGCCGCAGACCGCTAACTCCGCAGAACGCCGAAGGGCAGATGATCGAACCCCACGTTTCCGTGCCGATAGCAAACGCCGCCAGGCCTGCGGCCACGATCGCGCCTGAGCCGGAGGACGAGCCGCAAGTCCAGCACGTGGTGTCCCAGGGATTCTTGGCCTGGTCCTGCAACGATGCGGAGGCGAAGCGGTAGCCCATTCCGCCGGCGAGTTCGATCATGGATGCTTTGCCGATCATCACTGCGCCCACGCCTTTCAGATGGTCGATCACCGTGGCGTTGTAATCGAATACCTGGTTTGCATAGGGCTTCGCGCCCCAGGTGGTCGGAAGCCCTTTCACCGCCAGCAGATCTTTCGCGGCGTAAGGAATCCCGTGCAGCGGGCCACGGTAATGGCCGCGCTGGATCTCTTTTTCCGCTGCCTTGGCTTGTTCAAGGGCAATCTCGGGCGTCAAACGGGCGTAGGCGTTGAATCGCGGTCCGAGCTTTTGGCTGCGGTCGAGATATGCCTGCGCCAGCTCGACGGGCGAGAGTTTTTTTGATTCGATGCGTTTCGCGAGTTCGCTTACAGAGAGATAGAAAATCTCTTCGCCAGGCATTCGGAATGCTCCTCAGGAATTCTTCGGCGTAGTCACAGGATTTGGTCTCGCCGGCTTCGGCGAGGGCTTCCTTTCCCGTTCCATCAAAGGCTTGAGGTACAGCGCCGGCCCATCTTCATTATCGGTGGCAAACGCGCGCAGCCGATCGAGAGGTGGCTGTGCTTCGGTGGCTAGCCGCCGGATATCGGCTTTCTGAACGTCAGAGAGCCGGTTGCCGTATTGCGCGAAGATAGCCTGAATCCGTGATTCGACTTCGGCTTGGCCTTCCGGTGAGAGCTTTGGCGCGTTCGCGAGTTGCTGCGCCGGCAGCGACGCGGCGATAGACTCCGGGCTGAGAAGTTTTGACGGTGCCAGCGATGCAGCAGCGGAAACAAAGGCTGCGCGCCTCGCAAATTCACGGCGAGAAATTGCCGAATCGCTCTTGTTGCCCATCGCGGGTCCCCCTTGATTAGAACAAGAAGTGCAAAGCTATAAGTGAAAGGCTCAAAGTGAGGCTACTGAATCCGTGTTCGAGCGTCAACTGTCCGCGCGAATGGCTGAACGGATTAGAGGAAGTAGCAGGCCGGCTTTCGCGCAGTTAGCTCACTTCCGTGAGTGTGCGAATCTGCGTTTCCAGAGCTTGATTGTATTGCCGCTCGATCTGAAGTTCCGTCTGTAATTTTTTCACGAGCAGGTCCAAATGGGCAATCTCGACGCGAAGCTTCTGGATGTCGGCCGCCGTCGGAGCAGGGCGAACTGGGGCGGCATTCGATTGTTGAGGAACATATTGCGGCTGCAAAGGTTGCCGCGGGGTGAACGCCTCGGCAAGTGCTCGTGGCCAGGCAGATTCTTGCGTAGCCGCGGCTGGCGGTGGAGGGGTGACATGGCGGGGTGCCACCGGAACTGGAGGTGGTGAAAAAAGATTGCTCAAAGCGTTGGAAGGTGTCGAGCGTTCAACCACCGGCGCGGGCGTTGCACTCTTTGGCTCCAGGAGACTCTTCACCCGCCCAATCAATTCCTGCGGCTGAAAGGGTTTGCGGATTAGTTCATCCGCTTTCACCGAAACCGCTTTGTCGGCGACGCTCTTATTGACCACGCCGGACATGAGCACGACTGGCGTATTGCAGAATTCCGGATGCTGTTTGATCTGGCTGCAGACGGAGTAGCCGTCCTGATCGGGCATGATCACGTCGGTGATCACCACGTCGGGGCGGTTTTGTTCGAACTGTGCCAGTGCTGAAGCCGCGTCGGCACAGGTAATGACGTTGATGTTCTCGCGGCGAAAAGCGATCTTGATGACTTCGCGCATTGTGGCGCTGTCGTCAATGAAGTAGACGGTGGGTGTCCGCTTGGCCGGAGCTTCACCCAGCGGTGGAATGGTCATCGCTTCGCTCATAACGCTTCCTTATCAGCCATGTCACGCGTTCCTTCGTCGAATTCGCGCATGGCATCCAGCATAAGATCGGTGGCCGAGCGCAACACGGTACGCTGTGGCGACGTGGTCCCGTATGCGAATTTGTAGACGCCTTCGCCGCCGTTCACGCAGCTCTTCAGGATATGAATCACGGCTTCATCGCCAAACAAATTCCCGCATTCCGCGTGAGCAATCTCTCCCGCGTCGAAAAACATAACCGCGTCCGTTTCGCCGGCGTTGATGTGCAACGCGCCCGTCTGGTGCGCGTGGCCCAGCATCTGCATCACGCCCGTGAGGTCGTGGTGCGTCAAGTTGCCGCTGAGGCTTGTGTCGGCCTGGGCAAGCATCTGCGTGGGTTGAAACCCCTCCGCTTTGCTGACGATGATTTGTTTTACATGGGCGGCGATGACCGCGGGTTGCCCGTTGCGGTCGATATAGTCGTCGCAGCCGGCCTGAAATGCTTCCATCAACGCGCGCTGACTTCCATTGCCAAGCGCGATAACGGGCAGATTGGCGTTCTTTGAGTCCGCGTGAATGATTCTTGCAATCTCCAGAGCACCCATCTCCCGCATATTTGTCGCGCAAAGAATTACGGATGGCGCGTCGTATTCGAGCGCGGTGAGAGCGAAAGCCGCTTGCGTACTGGACACAACCTCAAAACCTTCGCGTTTCAATGCATCGCCGAGTCGCTTTGCAAAATAGACGTTGCTGTCGATGAGAAGAACCTTGATGGGATGTCCGGCGGGGATCACAACCGCGCCTCCGGTCTTTGCCGCGCTGCGGCTTCCGCGACCACTTGCTCCGGGCCGGGCGTGAGCGTATCGAGATTCAAGACTTCGATCACGTCACCGTCATGTGACAGCCACCCCGCGACGTGCGGCGCATCGGATTCAACCGCCGCCATCATCTCCGCCTTGATCAATTCACATTCACCTGAAACCGGCACCGCCACCCATTCCCTCTGTGCTCCGTAGTTGCGCACTGCGATCAGGTAAAAGCGGCGCGACGCCAGGCGCTTCCCCAGCAGCATTTCCGAAACGTCGCATACTGGAACAATCCGGCCTCGTCGCAGGATTACGCCTTCCAATTTCGGTGTCCGGTGTGGAAAGCGAAAAACCCTGCTCGGGGCAACGAGTTCGGCAATCTGGTTCGCCGAAATGGCAAACCGCCGTTCGCCGAGTCGCAGCAGAACGAATGATTGCAGTTCGAGTTCGGTCGATACCGTCATTGCGCGGAGTTTGTCCCTTCTGGATCCTCGCTTGCGGTTTTGTCTGCCTGCAAGAGAGCCGCATCGAGCAAAGTCAGTTCTTCGGGTGACAAAAACCCTTCCGGATGCACCACCGGCACGACCGTCTGGTCGAGGGCCGTCAACCCTCGGTACCATTGCCGCTCTTCGTGACAGAAGGAGAGCGGAAGCGCCTGCAGCCGCGTCATGGCCGACATTTTGTCGATGCCGTCGATCAAGAGTGCCGTGCGTGTTCGGCGCAGCACAAATAGCAGAGACCCCTCCGCCACATGCAAACCAAAATGCATGGCGCCGTTGACGATGAAAAGTGATCTGTCCCCACGCCGCAGGACGTGGCGTACCTTTCGAAGCCCCGGCGCGCTGATTTCGGTCGCACCGCCTGACATGCTGTCCGCGCTGCGCACTTCCTGCACCGAAGCGGAAGAGATGGCGAACAACTGGCCGCTGACGCGGAAGAGAATGATCTGTTCCGTCTTTGCCGGACTCGCCTTCAATGGGGACGCCAGCCGCATTAGCGAACTCCCGCGGGGGCCGTGCGGCAAATTCCCAGGACGCGTTTTTCAATGGCCGCATAAATGTCGTCGATCCCAAGAACCTGATCGACCGCGCCGGCCTTGATGGCTTCGGCAGGCATTCCGAAAATCACAGACGTTGCTTCGTCTTGGGCCAGCACCATGCCGCCCGCCGCCTTGATTGCCTTGGCTCCGTTAGCTCCATCGTTGCCCATGCCTGTAAGCACGCCCGCAATGCTCAGTGGGCCGGCGAAGGCAGCAACGGATTCCATGGTGACGTCAATATTCGGCAGGTAGCCGTTGATGCGGCCGCTCGTCCCGTCAAGCTGTATTCGACCTGTCGGTGTAACGCGAAGATGCTGGCCGCCCGGACAGATGTAGAGCGTTCCAGGCTGAAGCGGCTCATTGGCTTCCGCTTCTTTCACGCGGATTCCAGTAAATTCCGCGAGCTGTGCGGCATATTGCTTCGTGAATGCCGCGGGCATGTGCTGCACGAGAATCACTGCGGCAGGGAAGTCTCCCGTGAAGCCGGGAGCGATCCGCATGACGGTGGCAGGCCCGCCTGTGGACGCTGCCAGCACGACAACCGGGAAGCGCTGATCGAGCCCGGAAGTAGGCGCGGGGCGATTGCTTACTGGCGCGGGCGGCGGAGTCTTGGAGCTGTTGGCATTCTTAATCGTCAATGCCAGGCGTGACGCCGTGCGCACGACGCGTACTTTGGCTGCCATCCGCACCTTGCGCAGAAGGTCTTCTTTCACACTCTGCATATCGAGGTCGATGGCGCCCGATGGTTTGGCGACAAATTCAATCGCCCCTAGCTCCAGCGCTCGAAGCGTGCTTGCGGCGCCTTCGCGCGAGTCAGAACTGACAATGACGATCGGCCGCGGATTCGTGGTCATGATCTCCGCGGTGGCTTCTAGTCCGTCCACGTGAGGCATATTGATGTCCATGGTGATGACATCGGGTTTCAGAGATTCCGCCAGCGCAACGGCCTCGCGGCCGTCCTTAGCGTTGCCCACGACCTGCAGGTGCTCGTCAGCGTTGAAAATTCCCTCAAGAACCTTCCGCATGAATGTGGAATCATCCACGACGAGCACGCGAAACTTTTTGGTGGTGGTCGCCATTGTTCGTTTACGCTACCGGCGCGACGGAGCGCGGCGCCTCCGTTCCGATGAGTTGTTCAACCGCCGCGATCAATTGATCCTCCTGCACCGGCTTGGTCAGGAATGCGGTGGCGCCTTCCTTAATCGCGCGATCGCGATGCTTTGCCCCCGCGCGCGACGTAACTACCATCACGGGAATTCGCCGCGTCGAGGGGCTCTGGCGCAGTTGCACCATTAATTCGTAGCCCGTCATGCGCGGCATTTCGAGGTCGGTAATGACTAGATGGCAGCCGTGCTGCGTCACCAACTCGGCCGCTTCGAGTCCATCCGCTGCCAGTTTCACGCGGTACCCGTTCTTCTCGAGCATGCGGCCAACGAATTTGCGCACGCTGATGGAGTCGTCCGCCACCACGATTAGACGCTCTTGCTCGACGCGGTCGATGGCCGCGGAAGGAATGCTTCCGCGCGCAATTGCCGTCGAGCCCGGCGCAAAGATTCGTGCGGCACTGGCGCTGGCCTGAATCGGCCGCCGCTCGCTCGGTTCTGTCGCCACCATGCGGTTCAAGTCGATCAGCAGAATGAGGCTGCCATCGGGTGCAATCGTCGTACCCGGGAAGAGTTTCACCCGGCGCAGGTATTCGCCAAGGTTCTTGATAACGATTTCGTCTTTGCCAAGAACTTCTTCCACGACGAGGCCGATCTTCCGGTTTCCGGCATTTGCCACAACCATGCGGAAGTATCCATTCATCGGCTCGAGAGGCGGCAACCCCAGATAGGTGTCCAGTCGCACGACCTCGGTAACCACGTCGCGTACCTTGGTCAGCAGTTTTCCACCCACGTCTTCGATTTCATCGGAGCGCAGTCGGCGAATTTCCTCGACGACCGCCAAAGGCAGAGCGAAATTCGTCGCACCGCAGCGCACGAACAGGGCCGGAGAAATAATCAGGGTGAGGGGCACCTTGAGCGTAAACTTCGTACCCTTGCCGCTCGTGCTCTGGATATCGATTTCGCCGTTGAGTGCATTCAGGTTTGCCCGCACGACGTCCAGCCCGACGCCACGCCCAGCCAGTTCCGTTTTTACGGGAGCAGTGGAGAACCCCGGATGGAAAAGCATCTCCCGGAGATCGCGTTCCGTAAGCCGGTCGGCGGTTTCCTCGGAAACTAGGCCGCGTTCGATCGCACTTTGCTTCACGCGCTCGTAATTGATTCCACCGCCGTCATCTTCGACTTCGATGTAAATATGGTTGCCGCGATGATAGGCGCGCAACATGATATTCCCGGTGGACGACTTGCCCGCGGCGGCGCGGTCGGCGCTTTGCTCGATGCCATGCGCCACGGAGTTGCGAACTAGGTGCACGAGCGGATCAGAAATCTGCTGAATGATATTGTTATCGAGCTCGGTTTCACTTCCAGAGAGATCCAGCTCGACATGCTTGCCGGTAGAGTTCGCCGCGTCGCGAACGGCGCGCGACAATCGCGAGTAGAGCGTGCCAATCGGAACCATTCGCGCGGCCGTAATCTCGTCTTGCAGGTGGTGCGCCAGTTTCGTGAATTCGTCAATATCGCCTTCGACGCGACCGATAAACCCTTGTAGTTGCGAGAGCACCTCGTTGACGTCCGCGGAAATCTCGGCCATCGACCGCGACAATATATTGAAATCGTCGTAACGGTCCATTTCCAATTCGCTGAATTCGGACCAGAACGACGTATCGCCCGCAGCCGCGCTCGTAAGCATCTTTGGCGTTCGCTCGGGGTTCCACGGTCCTTGGGCGGTGCGGTTGTTACTGATGCGGTTGAATTCGTATTTTTCCTGGAATTCGGCGACTTTGCCCTGCAGCCGCTCTTTCGAGAAGCTCAGCGTATCGACGAGCTTTTCGAGTTCAGCCACGCGGCCCACCATACGCGTGCGGTTGATGACCAGTTCACCGACCGTATTCATCATGCGGTCGAGCCGGGCCAGCGCAATTCGAACCGACTTAACCGGCGAAGTGCCGCCAGCAGATTGCTTCGCAGGCTTTTTCGCCGGTGTAGCGATTTTTGCCGGGGCTTCTGTTTCGCTCGTATGCCGAAGTTCCGCTGCCCCGGCCGATGCGGCTGAAGCCTCCGCCTCTTCTGGGTCGAGCGGAGCAAATTCCGCGATGCGGCCAAGCAGGGAATCGACGCCCGTTCGCATGGCGACTTCGTCGGCCCACTGCCGATGGAGCGTCTTCTTCAGAACGTCAACTGACTCAAGGCATAAATCCACCACAGCCGGAGACGGTTCAATCACTCCATCACGCAAGCCGCCGATCAAATCCTCGACGCGGTGAGCAATCGCTCCCAGCCTCTTCAGCCCGACTTGCGCCGCCGAACCTTTTACCGTGTGAATGGCGCGAAACAGTTTGTTGATCTCTTCCGGATTGTTGTTGCCTTCCAGCGAAATAAGGCAATCGCTGACAACCTGGAGATGCTCCTCCGCCTCCGGTTGGAAAAACTCAAGGATCTCGTCCGGCACCTCGTCGTCCAGTGGCAGCGCATCAAAGTAAGAGCCTGTGGCTGCAGCGACGATGGGCTCATGGAGATCCTCCGCGGCGAATCGCTCACCTGATCCCGGCTGGGAAAGATTCAGCGGCGGCGGTTCCGTCGGAAACGCGAAGCGATAGCGCTCCTTAAAAACGGCGATATCATCGACGCTCTCTTTGCCCGTGTCGCTGATTTCCAGGAGATCGGTTTCGAGCAGCGAAATTCCATCCGAAAGAAATTCCGTCAACGGACCATGCAGATCGTTGCCGAGAGGCGCGTTCAGCGCGTATTGAAAGACGTGCGCGAGTTTGCCGGCAACTTCAGAGAACCGCGGAAATCCATAGCTCGCCGAAGTGCCGCTCAGCGTGTGGGCCGAAATGTACAGCCGTTCCAGGTCTTCTCGGCGCGGTTCCACGTCCTGAAGCACGCTCACGTACTCCCGCAAATACTGCAGGTTCTCGGAGGCTTCCTGGAGGAACAACTCGACGGCTTCGCGGTCCAGCGTGCTCACGCTCGTTCCTCCGTCACGAGTTCCGGTTTCTGCAATTCATCCGCTGTCGGTTTCCGATAAAGAATACAATCGTTCAATACAATGGCCTGAAACTTCACCGGCATCTTGGAGATCGACTCCGAGTGACCGAGGAACAGATAGCCGCCAGGTTCCAGCGTGTCGTAGAACCGCTGCACCAGCGAGCGCCGGCGCTCTTCCGAGAAGTAAATCAGCACGTTCATGCAAAAAATCATATCCATGCGGCCGACGTACACCGCCGAAGCGAGGTTCATCTGCGCAAATGAAACCATCTTGCGCAGCCGCGGCTTTACCTGATGCCCGCCGCTGACCTCCGTAAAGTGGTTCGCCAGCTGTCTTTCGCTCACGCTGGCGATGCTGCGGCCTTTGTAGATCCCGCGCTCGGCGTGCTTCAGCGCGTGCCGCCCGACGTCGGTTGCAAGTATTTCCACGTCCCAGGCGTCCGCGAATGACAGCGAATCCGCGATCGTGATGCCGATCGAATAGGGCTCTTCGCCCGTTGAGCAGCCGGCGCTCCAAATCCTCAGCGTGCGCGGATTCTTCCAGAACTTCTTCGTATGCAACTCGGGCAGCACGCGCTTCTCGAATGCTTCATACACACCGGGATACCGGAAGAAGCTCGTTTCCTGCGTCAGCAGCCGCTCGAGCAGCCCCTCATATTCGACGTTGGATTTGCGCATGGCGCGCAGCAGTTCCGTGCCCCGCTCCATTCCTTTTTCGCGCAGGTGTTCCCGCACACGCGTGGAAAAGAAGCGCTCGCGCGATTCATCGAAGCAAATTCCCGTCCGCTCTTCGATCAACATGCGAATCTCGCTCAGCTCGTGTTCGCTCAGCCCTTGCACCTGTCCCTGCCGTTCGCTCATCGTGCTCCCGTTTTCTGGGCCTCGCTCTTACTGCCGCCCCTTGGCAAAGTAGGGCGTCACTGCTTAACGAAGAGCACCTGCCGGGACGGGCCGCTCGGAATCTTCATGGGCCGCCGCCGCTTTGGATGACGCGCGGAATTGCGCCAGCGCTTCGTTCAATTGATCCGACAGCTTGACGAGCTGGCTTACCGTTGCCACCGTCCCGCGCGTTCCTTGCGACGTCTGCCGCGTAATGCTCGAAATGATCTGCATGGCGTGCGCTACTCCTTCTGTTCCGCGCACCTGCTGTTTCGACGCCAGCGAGATTTCCTGTACGAGTTCCGCCGATTGGCGCACCACGTTGGAAATGGCGTCCAGCGCGCGGCCTGCCTGATCGGCAAGAGTTGCGCCACTCTCCACTTCCTTCGTGCCTTCTTCCATGACCACGACCGCTTCGTTCGTCTCCGCCTGAATTGCCTTGATCAGCGCTGCGATATCTTTCGTCGCGCTGCGGCTGTGTTCGGCAAGCTTGCGGACTTCGTCGGCGACGACCGCAAAGCCTCGGCCCGCCTCGCCCGCGCGTGCTGCCTCGATGGCCGCGTTCAATGCCAAGAGGTTCGTTTGTTCCGTAATGTCGTTGATGACGTTAATGATCTCCGAAATTTCCAGTGAGCGGTCGCCGAGAGATTTGATTTTCTTGGCGGTCGCCTGCACCGATGCGCGGATTCGCTGCATGCCCTCAAGCGTGTCGCGGACCGCTCGGTTGCCCTGTTCGGCGGCATCCAGCGCGCGGCGTGCCGCTTCGGCGCTCGCTTCGGCGTTGTTCGAAACCTGTTTCATGGAAACCGTCAGTTCTTCGACGGCGCTCGATGTGTTTGTAATTTCCTGGTCTTGCTGCGTGGCGCCCGCCTGCATTTCATCGGCGGCCACGAGAATGTTGTTGGAGCAGGCGGTCACTTCCATGGCCGCCTTGCGGACGCGCTCGAGAACCTTGGTGAAGTTATCGAGCATGTAGTTGATCGAATCCGTTACGTTCCCAAGCGCGTCGTTGGTCACCTTGCCGCGCTGCGACAAATCACCTCGCGCGACCTGGTTGATGACGCTCAGCAATTCCGTAATGCTGCGCTGCAGCGCGTCGTTGGCGTCCTGGTTGCTCGTGGCCTTGGACACTTTGGCGACCGCCCGATTCAGGTTTTCCGCAATGTAGCCCAGTTCGTCGTTCGAATGGACCTCTGCGCGCGCACGCGGATCGCCGGCGGCCATCCGTTCGGAGAATTCCGCGAGAGCCTGTACCGGCCCCAGCATCGCGCCGAACCGCCATGCCAGAATGCCCCACGTCACCACCGCGAGTAAGATGGCGAAGAGTATGCTTCCGCCGGCCGGCGAGCCAAAGTCCAGAAAGGACGCGTCACCCGCCTTCTTCCCGGCGTTGAAGGCGAGCCAGAGGACGAAGCAGCCGACCACTGCGTTTAGCAGGACCAGCGCCCAGATTGTGGAACTCAGTCGCGATTTCATGCCACCCTCCAAATCTCTTCCGCGGAGCCCTCGCCATGCATCGGCGTTGTCTCCACAAATCTCAAATGCTCGGGCCCGGAAAAACCTCAAGCAACCGGCGCAAATCGATCACCAGCGCCAGGCGGTCGTCATGCCGCAACATTCCGATGCAATGCGGCACGTTTTCCGGCGCTTGCTCGAGCAAATCCTCGGCGTTCACCGAATAGGTTCCGATCACTTCGTCGGCGGCGATGCCGATCCGAATGTCCTCGTGATGTTTCTCGGGTCGCAGGGAAGCGACCACCACGTGCTTGGGCAGCAATCCTGGCCGGCGTCCTTCCGTAATCGCAATGTCTATCAGCGGCACGATGGCGCCGCGCAAATTGAATATTCCGACCAGGTATGCCGGGCCAAGGGGGAGCTTTGTCAGCAACGGCCAATCCAGCACTTCCTCGACATCCAGAACCGGAAGGCAGAACCGCTCGCGCCCGCTGCGGAAGACGCAATACTGCGACTCCGGCGGCCGCTCTTCGATCGGCCCAAGCGCTTCGAGCAGATCGCCGGTATCGGCGTCCGCCGGAAGGGGTTCGAGGTGGAAGTCTTCGCTCATCGCTTTTCTCTGGCTCAGAAACTATTATGCGAACCGCCGCACTGCGCGCAGCAGATCTTCCCGTGTGAATGGCTTCGTCAGGTATCCGTCTGCGCCTTGCTGCTGGCCCCAATACTTATCGCTCGCGGTGTCCTTTGAAGTCACCAGGATCACCGGAATCATGTTGAACTCGGCGTTCCCCTTCAGGTCGCGGCAAATCTGAAATCCGTTGCGGTCCGGCATCACCACATCGAGTAGGATCACGCAGGGTCGCTCGTTCGTAATGATTTCCTCGACCCGCTTGGGGTCGTGCAACGCAATCGGCCAATAGCCTTCCTTCTCCAACAGGCCTTGCATCAGCCTGACCTCAGCGGGCGAGTCATCGACGATCAGGACTTTTTTATGCACAGCCGTGCTTTCTCCATACTTGTCCACAGAGCAGAGGTGCACGTCAGCAGCCAGCTTTTGCGTTCCGCGTGCTCTTGTGTCGTTTTAGACTAACCGTTTATAAATGTGCAGGTTGCAGCAGCTGGGCGGAACCTCAGCGGCGTCGCGAGGTTGGCGCCGTGGTCTCTTCTGTCTCAGCTTGAGATGCATTCTCAGCGTCCTGCATCTCGCTCGCAAGCGATGAGAAACGCTGCATCACCTCATTGATTCGCAGCGCCATGCTGTGCATGGTCTTGATCTGCGCCAGCGACTGAGCGGAAAGCTGCCCGGGTTCCAGCAACAGCAATTCGGCATTTCCCAGCATCGAAGTCAGCGCATTGTTCATGCTGTGCTTCATGTCCAGCATGTACCGCCCGAGTGTGGCGTGGTTCTCATTCCTGGCGGCATTTCGTTCCGCCTGCCGTGCGATCTGCAAAGCTTTCGCTCGGCGCAACGATTCTCCTGCCACGAGCAAGAGCGTTTGCGCCCAATCTTCGCGGAGCGGGATATGCACCAGCCTTGGATACTTGGTGCGCAATTGCCCGAACTCCTGGGAATCTGCCGGAACGCAAAGAATGACCGCGGTTGCCGGTTCGAGGGATCGCAGCACGCTGGTAATTTTTCCTTCGCGCACTGGTCCCACCACGACCAGGTCGTGAGCCGGTGCATCTTGTTCGCGCCACGAATCGCTATTGAGAACAGTAATGTTCGGGGCCTGGCGTTCGGCCTGCCAGCAGGCCGTCAACAGCCGGGCAAATTCGGTTTCATCGGTCAGGATGACTACGTTGGCGTGTCGCAATGAAAACCAGCTCCCTGAAGTTTCCGTCCGGGGTCGCCGGACAAATTCGTTGTCGGCTACAACTTTTCTGCTTCGTCCAACGCCGAGAGCAGACGTTTCGTGCTGATCCCGAGGTTTACCGCTGCTTCCGTATCCTTCGCTTGCTTGGCCACATCCACGCGTTCCTGCAATCGCGTGACTTCCACGCGCGCCATGTTCATCGCTCGGTCGAGCGACGTGGCATTCCCCGTTTCCTTGGCAGATTCCATTGCCGCTGTGACCAGCGCCCGGGCTACAACGGCTCGCCGCAAATCCTCCGCGGACGGCCCGTCTTCGCTGACGAATGCCGTTACTTCCCAGGAAGACATCAGAATTCGCGCTCCGCCGATCTTGACGGTGGTCATCGACCTTCCCCGCGAAGGCGGCGTCGCGATCAGTTGCTCCCAGATCTGCTCCGTGCAGTTTTCAAGATCCAGCATTCCAACGGCATCCGGTGCCGCCGCAGCAGGTGCCGAAGAACGTTCCTTCGCTTTCGCGTTGGCATTGGGACCCGTGGATTCTGCCGCGGGCTTCTTCGCCGCCGGGAGAGGCTTTGCGGTCTGTGCCGCTGCCGGTTGGAGAGCGCTTTCGCCCGCTTTTCCGTGCGCCTTCTCGAGTGCTTGCTCAACGTCCGTGCGCAGACCGAGTAACTTGTCGAAAGCCTGGCTGACCGACCGTTCTGTGTATTCCTTCTGGAAGGGTTGTTTCCATTCGTCGGCCGTCGCGCAAATTTTTGTAAGTGGTTCGCTGGCCGACAGTCCGAAATGGTGGCAGTCGATGATGCGCGCGCCGGCGGTTTCCAGCTGGCCGAGTCCGGTTCGGATGGCGATCAAGTCTGCATGCATTAACTCGATTAGCGTCCGGCGCAGCAGAAAATTAAACCGGATGAACGCCAACAGCGCCGCGGGATCGTAAAACATCCCGCCGGCCGTTTCCTTCACTTTGCGCCCCTGTTCGATGAAATTCGTCTTCAGGATCTCCCGCAGGCTGCGGAAGCCCCGCAGATCTTCGATCATTTGTTCCAGCGGCGCGCACCAGTCGAGCGGGGCCGGATCCACATCTCCGAGCAGCGGCTGCATCACCTGCGCAACGTCCGAAAGTTCGATGTGTTTGTGGTAGATCTTCGGCGGAACCTCAAGGGCAAAATATTGGGCGAGCATGAAGTCGATCTTGTCCCGGTCTACGTTGCTCTTCTGGGACTTGCGCAAATGCCGTGCGATTAAAGCGCGAAGCCCACTCTCGCTGTCGTTGAGAGTGGTCATCTGGAGGAGGTGACGAAGTTGATGCACCAGGACGCGCTGGTCCATCGAATCCAGCCACTCGTGGACTTGGCGGAAGATTTCCAGATCCGGTTTCTCCGGCAGGCTGCGTTTTGCTTGTGTGAAGGGGACTTCGATTTTCAGTTGCTTCGCGAGCGCCAGATAGATCGGGAACACCGAGCGTGCTTCTTTCCATTCCGCCTGCCGCGGGCCTTCCGATCGAGCTGGAGCGGGGATGTTCAGCGTTGTCGTTGTCTTGTTCACGGCCGTGTCACCACCCAGTCGCAGGGGCCTTGCAAGAATCGGACGGCCACCGCTTTGCGTCCTTCGTGATACTGCACCCCGACGACGGTTGCCTCCGCCGGTTGTCCTTCCCCATGTGCCTCGATCCGCACCCGATCGTCGAACTCCAGCGGCAAAGTCGAAAGAAAAATAGCGTGCTCTGGGCCCCCAAATTCCACAACCGCGGCCTCGCGAAGACTGGTTCTGCCTCCGCGTGACGCGGTCACGCGCACTGGAATTCGAACGGGTTTTGCGCGCGGAAAAAATCGTGCCAACTGCTCTGCGCAGTCTTGTTCGTTCGCTGTGAGTGCCAGGCCGTCGGATTTTCCCACGTCGCCCCTCGCCCTGCCGGTCAGGATCCACGCACGCTCTCTCGGCGAGACACACTGTTCACCGCAAGAGACGCAGACTTCCGATGACAGAGATGCACGCTGGACGCCAAAGGACTGGAAACGTGCGGCTGTTGCAAGTTGCAGAAATGGTGAGGTTTAGGATTTTCTCGGCGCGTTTCGTCGGCTCATCCGTCTCACCGTGAAACGTTTTCGTCTCACTGCCTGGCGTATCCCGGGTTCACGGAGTATTTGGCTTGAGACGTTTCTCTTCTTACTGGGGCGCCACTTGGGGGTCGGCGCCTTCGCTTGTTGAATCCGCTTTTAAGGCAATGTTGTAGCGCTTCAATTTTCGATACAGCGTCGCGCGGCTGATGCCCAGCATCTTTCCCGCGAGGGCCTTGTCGCCGTTCGCCTGTTCAAATACGCGCAGAATCGTCATTCGTTCCATCTCCGCCAGAGCCGTGGTGGACTGTGTCGCAGCGTCTTGGGGCGTTACTATCCCCGAATCTGCCTGCTCGCTCCGAATGGCGGGCGGCAGATCGGCAACGTCAATGATTTTCCCATCACCCAGCGTCACTGCGCGCGCGATGCAATTCTCCAGTTCGCGGACGTTTCCCGGCCAGTCGTAGTGCAGCAGGCTCTTCATTGCCGCTGACGTGACCTGAATCTGCGAACCTTTGGCGTAACGATCCAGGAAATGATGAACCAGGACCGGGACGTCCGACCGGCGCTCGCGCAAGGGAGGGAGGTGCACAGTCACCACGTTCAGCCGGAAATACAGGTCTTTTCGAAAGGTTCCGGCGCGATAAGAGGCCTCCAGATCTCGATTCGTCGCCGCGATCACGCGAACATCGACGCTTATCTTCTCGTTGCTGCCTACCGGCCGCACTTCTTTTTCCTGCAATACGCGGAGTAATTTCGCCTGCATTTCCTGCGGCAGTTCCCCGATCTCGTCCAGGAAAATCGTCCCTCCATCCGCAGACTGGAAGAGACCGGCCTTCGATTTCGTCGCGCCGGTGAAAGCGCCCTTCTCGTATCCGAAGAGTTCGCTCTCCATCAGCGTCGGCACCAGCGAGCCGCAATCGACGGCTACGAAAGGCGTTTTTGCCATGGATCCGCGGAAGTGAATGGCGCGGGCCGCAAGCTCTTTTCCAGTACCGCTCTCGCCGGATATCAGGACTGGTGTCCGCGTATCCTTCAGCCGGGAAATCATGCGCAGGACGTCTTGGATATTCGCGGAGCTGCCAATGATGCCGTCAAGGTTTTCTTCCGTTGTCACACGCTCGTGCAAGTACTCATTTTCCGTCACCAGACGCACTTTTTCGGCCATGCGCTGCAGCAATAGCCGTAACTTTTCCACCCGAAACGGCTTTTCGATGTAGTCGTACGCCCCCAGTTTCATCGCATCCACCGCGGATTCGATCGAACCGTGGCCGGTCATGATGGCGACTTCGGTGTGAGGGAGGAGCGCTCTCGTTTGCTTCAGCAACTCGACCCCGGACATATTAGGTAATTTCAGGTCGGTAAGAAGCAGATCCGGAGTATCGGACTCCAGTCGCGCCAGGGCTGTCTCCGCGCTTTCTGCTTCAGCGCAGACATATCCCAGAGTGTTTCCGATTGTCATGCACAGGCGGCGGATGCTCTGTTCGTCATCCACCACCAGTAGCCGTGTTTTCATCTCGTCGCTCATGGTTTCCCGAATGTCTTCTCCACCATTGATATCAATTGCTGCACTCGAAAAGGCTTCTCGATGCACGGTGTTCCGCTTTGCGCCAGGAATGCCTGCGTATCGCTGTTTGCCGTGTCGCCGCTGATGAGGATAATGCGCGTCTTCAGTTCCGGGCAATTTTTCTGAATCCACCCGTGCACTTCCGCTCCATTCACCGCTCCCGGCATTCGAATATCGGAAATCACGCCCGCGTACCGTCCATTCGAAAGCCGCTGCAATCCTTCCGCCCCCGACGAAGCATTTACCACCGCATATCCTTTGCGCTCCAGCGCCGCGCGCAGAAAGGCGATTACCGACGGCTCATCTTCGATGAGCAGGATCGGCCCTCCCGTCCACAACGCCTGTTGCGCGTTCATCGCCCCGCTTCTTTCGCGGCGGCCGACGCAAGCGCGGCTTCCGTCGCCACTGGAATCCGCACCACAAAAGTACTCCCCGCTCCCGCTTCATTGTTCCAGCATTGAATTTCCCCGCCATGCGCCCGCACGATCCCGTAACAAATGCTCAATCCCAATCCCGTGCCTTTGCCCGCCTGCTTGGTCGTATAAAAAGGATCGAAAATGCGCTGCGCGTCAATAATCCCCGTTCCGTTGTCGCTGATCGCCACTTCGATCATTTCTGCACGGCGCCGCGTGTGAATCCTGATGCAGCCGCGCTGCCCAGCATCCTGTACCGCATCGTACGCATTATTGAGAATATTCAGAAAGACTTGCTGCAGTTGCTGCGAGTCGCCCAGTGCCGCCGTCAGTGTCTCTTCAAAATCTTCCACCACCTCAACGCCATGGCTGGCGAAATCATAACTCCGCAGTTTGATCGTCTGCCTCAAAACGCTATTTACCTGCACCAGTTCCCGCTGCACCGGTCTCTGTCGCGCGAAACTCAGCAAGTCCTGCACGATATCTTTCGTTCGCTGCGTCTCCTGCAGGATGATCTGCAAATCTTCCCGCGCCGACACCGGCACCTCGGGATTCTCCAGCAGCAGATCCGTGAAGCCCAGAATCGCCGCAAGCGGGTTATTGACTTCATGCGCGACGCCGGAAACCAGCCGTCCAATCGTGGCCATTTTTTCGCTATGGGCCAGCTTTGCTTGCAGCAGCGCCGCGTCCGTGATGTCCGTCATTACCACCACCACGCTGTTCACCGCATTCTGTTCGTCTCTCATGGGGCTCAGGCTGATCGAGAAATGTCCCATCGATCCGTCGCTCCGCCGCATCCGCAGTTCCAGGTTCTCCACTTGATGCCCGTTCGCCGTCGTTTCCAGCGCCGCGTCGAAATCTTCCCGGTGCGAAGCTTCCACCCAGTCCACCAGCCGGTGCCCGATCAATTCGCCTTCCTGGTAGCCTATTTCGTAGCAACGCCGGTTGGCGTAGCTGATCAGCCCCGCCGTATCCAGCACCAGAATCATGCTCTGCGTCGTATTCAGGATCTTCTGATTGAAATCGCGTTCCCGCTGCAGTTGCGATTGAAATGTCTTCTGCTCTGTAACGTCCAGCATCAGCCCGCGAATCTGCGCGATGCGCCCTCGGGCATCGCGCACTGCGGTGATATTTTGCAGCGTGTGCAGCAGTGTTCCATCCTTGCGCCGCAGCGTCTCTTCGTAATTGCGCAGCACCCCTCTCTCCGAAAGGGCCCGCAGGAATTTTTCACGCGCTTCCGGCACGGGATACAGATGTGGGCTCACGTCCGCTCGCAGCAATTCCTCCCGCGACGCGTACCCCAGCATCCGCACCATGGCGTCATTCACGTCCAGGAATCTCCCGTCCGGCGTGGCGAAAAACAATCCTTCCTGGATGCTGTCGAACAGCTCGCGATACCGCCGTTCCGCCTCCCGCCGGTCGGTAATGTCTTTCAGAACGTGGATGGTGCGCGTATCGTCGTCAGAAACGCCCGGCGTTCGCGAAGTGGAAACCAGAAAGATGCGCTCCGCCGATGCCGCCACGTACTCTTCCTTCGATCGCTGCGTATCCCGGCAGAACGGGCAGGGCAGGTCGCTCCCCGTTTCCGCGATCTGCCTCAAGCTGCTCATGGCCTCGCCGACCAGGGCCACCGGCGGCACTCCCAGGTGAGACGCGAGCGACCGGTTCGTTCGAACGATATTCCACGCGCGGTCGTGCACCACGATGTAATCGCTGATCGCGTCGATGTCTTCCACCCACTGCCGTTTGGACCGTTCCAGCTGCGAGAATCGCCGGAAATTTTCCAGCGACAGCGCCGCATGACTCGCCAGCGCATACAGCAATCGTTTCTCATCTGCGCCCAGCGTCTTTCGGTTCCGGATCAGGCAGAGCGTTCCCAGCCTTTCGTTGTCGCTCGCCGCTATCCGTACGAACACAACCGCCCCCGGCTCTCCGGGAAAGGGCATAGCCGCGGCAATTTCCTTGGGTATTGCTCGCGTCTCCACATCGCTCTGGCTGGCCCGCGCGCACGAAATGAGCCACTCTGCCACGGCTTCCGTTGTTGCGGCTTCTCCCGGCATGGCGTGAAGTTCCGTTTCGCGTCCACGGTAAACGGCCACGCCTCCCCAGGTGGCGTCCAGCATTCGCGTCGATCGCAGTGCAAAGTGTTTCAGAAAATCAGGCAGATGCCGGGACTGTGCCGCCTCAACGGCCAGTTCCATTAACTCTTCGGCGTGCCTCGACATCGATAGGTGGGGCTCCGCCCTTCCGCGCGGGGGCGTGAGGTGTTGCGACGGTCTTGTCCTTATTCTGCGCATCGACGTGAGGGAAGTGCCACGCGTCTCAAGTTGTGAGGCGTTGCTCTCCCCCAACCCTACCGGGGAGTCTCAATGTGAGTCAATTGCCGGGAAGTATCGTGTAGCGAAATCGCCTATAGCGGCGGTGCTCCCGATTCTCTCTCCGTCTCAGCCTGAGACCTCAGCCTGTTGAGTCCGTGCTGTCTGAGACAGATGGTACTCCAAAGCCCAATCGCCATCATCTTCTGAATCTTCCATAACTTGCTGTTCTTCTATTACTTACCGCTGCTCGACCTGTTCCGCTTCGATTATCTCCGCCACTCTCCGCCATGGCATCCCACGTGCCTTCTCTTACGCGGGGCATCTCCCAATCCTATTAGGAGTAGTGTCGATGAGAACTAGTCGGTGGAGGAAGTGGGCTGTGGCGGCAGCGGCGGCGCTCGTTTTTTCGGGCGCTTCAGGATTCGCTCAATCGGGTTCGACGGACGAATCCAAGCGCAAGGTCAAGACCAGGACGGCACCGCAGTATCCGGAACTCGCAAAACGAATGAACGTTTCCGGAAGAGTCAAAATCGAGGTCGTCGTCACGCCGGAGGGACGTGTGAAAAGCACGCGCGTTGTTGGGGGACACCCCTTGCTCGTTCAGGCCTGCCAGGACGCCGTGAAGGAATGGAAGTTTGTGCCTGCGCCCGAAGAGAGCACGCAGGTTGTTGAATTTGAGTTTCATGCCAATTAGCGGAAACAGTTGAGGAAGAGTTGTTCCGGCAGAAGCGGTCATTTCCACGCCGCCCTGCTGAGGTGAGCGGAGGCATTTCGCGATGACGATCGGAAAAAAACTTTACGCCGGTTTCGGCCTGATCCTGGCCATTCTGTCGCTGTTGTTCGTCGTGAATATCATCGCCGGGTGGAGGGAAAGAGCGGCGCGCGACGACGCCGGCAGGGCCCTGGACAGCGTTCGCACCGTCGAATCCGTGCGCTATCAGATCATGTTGAATCGCCTCAACATGAATAATTTCCTCCTCAGCGGCGATCCCCGCGATGAAGAGAAAGTGAATAAGGGTTTGACGGATATCACAGACCAGATCAAGCGCGGCGAATCGCAAGCCTCCAGCGAAGCCGTTCGCACTGCTCTGATCCAGGTCGAGAGTACCGAAGCCAGCTGGGCCGATAACTTTGCCAAGCCCCTGATCGCCAAGCGCCATCAGGTCGATTCTGGAGATGCTACCGTTTCCGACCTTCAGATCTTTTACCTGCAGAAAGATCCCTCTTCCTGGCTGACCAAGTCGTCGGTCGTCCTCGATCAGAGCAATGCGGACATCACCAAGTTTCTCGAGGAGACCACAAGGTCCGCCGGGCGCACGAGCACCTTCAGCACCTGGGTTACCACTGGCGGAACCTTTCTGGCTCTCTTGTTTGGCGGCTTCATCGCCGTCTACACCGCCAAGTCCATCACGGAGCCTTTGAGCCACCTCATCACCGTCGCGCGCGAAATTGGCGACTCGGGCGATCTCGATCAGAACATTGATATTCACCGCAACGACGAAATCGGTGCTCTGGCCACTACCTTCAACAATATGGTCGCTTATTTGAAGGAAATGGCCAGCGTCTCCATGTCCGTCGCCGAAGGCGACCTCACCGTGGAAGTCGTGCCGCGTTCCAAGCGCGACACCCTCGGCAATGCCTTCCTTCGCATGTCCCATGGTTTGCAGGAACTTGTTCGAACCACCCGCGATTCCGCCGGACAGGTCTCGGCTGGTTCAAATCAAGTCGCCGGCGCCGCTGATGAGTCTGCCAAGGTCAGCGTCCAGGCCTCTTCCGCAATTGAAGAGGTCACCAGCACCATGCACGAGATGAGCGTCAACGTCCAGAACGTCGTGAAGAATACGCAAGTCCAGGCTTCCAGCGTCGCGGAAACTTCCGCTTCCATCGATCAGATGGTCACTTCCATTCAGCGCGTGGCCGATACCGCCAAGGTCTTGCTCGATATCGCCAACCGCTCGCGCGAGGAAGTCGTCACCGGTATTCAGACCATGGAGAAGGCCACCGACGGTCTCAACCGCACCAACCAGGCCATCCAGTCGTCCGCGGAAATCATCAACATCCTCGGTCACCGCGCCGATGACATCGGAAAGATCATTGAAGTCATCGACGACTTGGCCGAACAGACCAATCTGCTCGCGCTCAACGCCGCCATCGAAGCGGCCCGCGCCGGTGAGCACGGTCTTGGCTTCGCCGTTGTTGCCGATGAGGTTCGCAAACTCGCTGAGAAGTCCACGCAATCCACCAAGGAGATCGCCGACCTGATTCAGAGTATTCAGCGCGAAGCCCGCCAGGCTGTCGAAAACATGGAGCGCAGCACGCGTATCGTCGAGGAAGGCTTGACCCTCGGAAACGATCTCGGCGCCGCGCTGCACAAGATTTCCAACGTGGTCACCGAAGTCTACAAGTTCTCTCAGGAGATTGGCGCCGCCACCAACGAACAGTCCGTTGGTTCTTCGCAAATCGCCAAAGCCACCAGCCGCCTCACCGAAATTACCCAGGAAATCAGTTCCGCCGTTGAAGAACAGGCTTCCGGCGCCCAGGCCGTTGTCCGCGCCATGGACAAGATGCGCGAATTGGTGCAGCAATCCGCTTCCAGTTCCACCGAGCTATCTGCCGCCGCGGAACAGATGCTCAAGCTTTCCCGCAACTTGCTCGACAGCATGGACCGCTTTGTTATCGACCGTGCCAATCAGCAGCGTCCGCGTCGCGGCGAATCCTTCGGCGGCCAGCGCCGTGGTTCGGAGTCCGGCCGCGCCAAAGAACTCGAATACGCGGAAATGGCGCGTTCCTAGAGGGCCGGAGACCTCTCGATGGAAAAAGACCTTCAAGTCGTCGGTTTTCGCATCGGCAATGAAACGTACGGCGTTCGAATCGCTGCCGTGCGCGAGATTGTGCGTGTCCCCGAGATTACCGCGGTTCCGAGCGCCCCTGATCTGATTGAGGGTGTAATCAATCTGCGTGGGAAAATCATTCCGGTGATGGATCTCCGCAAACGGTTCGGTCAGACGGAGATTCATCCTGATAAGAAGAATCGCATTCTCGTCGTGGAGCTCGACAACAAGTTGATCGGCCTCATCGTAAACGCGGCTTCGGAAGTACTCAAGATTCCTCCCTCCGAGATCGAAGCCCCGGGCAGTGTCTTTGCGGAAGGCGAATCCGGATACGTCACCGGTGTCGGCAAACTGAAAGGACGTCTCATTATTCTGCTGGACATCTCCAAACTCTTGCATCGCCCGGAGTACAAACGACTTGAGGAGGCCGCGGAACCCGTCGCTACCGCTAGGTAATGCTTTCTCCGGCTTGCAATTAACAAAGCCGGACTGCGGGTCCGTTTCGCGAAAACACAATGGGAACGATTACCGCCCAGGTCCAACTCACCGAAGCAGAGCTGAAGCTTCTCCAGACGCTGGTCTATCAGGAATGCGGCATGTTTTTCGATGAGCGCCGCTCGCACTTCCTGAAAGATCGCTTGCAGCGCCGTCTGAAAGTCTGCAAGCTCGACTCCTTCTATGCGTACTACCGGTTGCTGACCAGCAGGGAGGGACGCCCCGAACTGGCTCTACTGCTTGAGAATCTGACCGTCAACGAAACGAGTTTCTTTCGCAATCGCCCGCAACTCGATCTCCTTCAAAAATCCGTTCTCGAGGAGATTCTGCGCCGCAAGCAGGAGCGCCGCGATTACACGCTCCGGGTCTGGAGTGCTGGTTGCTCCGCCGGCCAGGAGCCCTACACCATCGCCATCTTGATCTGCGATGCGCTCGCGTATTACTACGTGCGGAATCCGCTTCCTTTCGAAATGCCTTCACCGAAGCCGCTCATTCCTCCGCCATGGAAAGTGGAAATTGTTGCCTCGGACATCAGCTATGCCAGCTTGCGTGTCGGCCAGGAAGGCCTTTATACCGAGCAGCAGATGGAACCTGTGGATTACACCTGCCGGCTCCGCTATTTCGAAAAGTCCGGTGACAAGTATGCCGTCAAGCCGCAACTGAAGGAACTCGTGCAGTTCGACTTTCACAACTTGAAAACGGAATTCTTGCCTCGCCGCAACGACATCATTCTCTGCCGCAACGTGATGATCTACTTCGACGAAGCCGAGCAGAAGCGCTTGATTGAAAAGTTTTGGCATTGCTTGAATCCCTCCGGATATCTCTTCGTAGGGCACGCGGAAAGTTTGTTCGGCCTCACTCAGAAATTCCGCATGGTCCATGAAAACAACGGCACCGCTTACCAGCGCAACGAGGTCCATACGTGAGTCGTCCTCCCGAGGATCGCGGCGGCGAGTTGCGCGCGCTCTTCTTTGAGAGCGCCAACGAGCTGCTTCAATCGCTCAACGAGGCTGGGCTCGAGCTCGAGTCGCGCCCGGCTGACCAGGAAGTGATCCGTCGTGTGCGTCGTGCTGTGCATACCTTGAAGGGCGATTCCGCGGCTTGTGGTTTTCACCGGCTGAGTGAGCTGGCCCATGAACTCGAGGATGTGCTCACTCCGCAGATTGCCCAGGCGCGCGCCGCGGACCTCGCGGAATTAGTCCTCACCGCGGCGGATAGTTTTGGCGCCATGCTCACCGCCTACCAGCGGAAGGCCGAGCCGCCCGCTGCGGAAGCGCTCCACGCCATGATTCGAAAATTGCTGCAAGAGCCCGCTTCCCCGAAGAGTACTGCCTCGGCCGCGCCTTCATTGCCCGCGCAGTTTGCCTGGACGGAATACGAACAGCTCATGATTTCGGAAGCCGTGCATCGCGGAGAGACCGTTTACAACGTTGCCCTTCGGATTGATCCCAACAGTCTGATGCGTGCCGCGGCTTTCCAGCTCATTCGCAACGTTCTTCACGGCAGCGGTACCGTCATCGCCTTGCGTCCGGAAGACAATGTGACCGCCGCCACCGTGGAAATTGTCGAAGCGGCCTTGGCAAGCTCCCAGCCGGAAAAAAGACTTCTCCAGCGCTGCCGCATCCCTTCGATTGTCTCCGATGTGCGTCTCGAACGTGCCGCGACCGCGGAGACACCTGAACATGAATTACTCGGCGATTTGTTGGAGGCGCAGGCGGCGAAATTTGTCGCCGGGGCCGCTGAGACAGCAGAAAGCGGCGCAGCAAGCAATCCCAGTACTTCCGGCTCGGCCGCAGCCGCGGTTGCCGAAAGCACGCTCCGCGTGGACGCCGCCCGCATCGATGCGGTCATGAACCTTGTCGGCGAATTGATCATCGGAAAGTCCATGCTCAATCGTACGCTTATCGAGTTCGATAAGAAGCACGCCCGCGATCCCCTGCGCTCCAAACTCGCGGACGCCATGGCATTTCAGGCTCGCATCCTCGATGAGCTTCACAAGTGCGTGCTGAAAATCCGCATGGTTCCCGTCGAGCAGCTCTTCCGACGTTTCCCGCGCATCGTCCGCGACGTTGCCAAGCAGTGTGGCAAGGACGTGGCCCTGAATCTTTCTGGCCAGAACACCGATCTCGATAAGGGCATTCTTGATGCTCTTTCCGAACCGCTCATGCATCTCGTCCGCAACTCTGTTGACCATGGTATCGAACCAGCCGACGAGCGCCTCACTGCCGGCAAGCCCGCACGCGGTACCGTGTATCTCAACGCCTATCACCAGGGCACTCAGGTCGTCATTGAAGTTCGTGACGACGGCCGTGGCATCGACCCTGCTATTCTGCGGACGCAAGCCGTTGAAAAAGGAATCTTGAAACCCGAAGAAGGGAAGCGCCTGACCGATCAGGAAACCCTCAGTCTCATATTCGAATCGGGATTCAGCACCGCTTCCGAAGTGACGAAAGTTTCTGGTCGCGGCATTGGCATGGATGTCGTGCGAACCGTCCTCGACCGCCTCAAGGGAACCGTTCACGTTTCTTCGAAAAAAGGCCGCGGCACAACGATTCAACTTCGTGCGCCGCTCACTCTTGCGAGTATTCAGACGTTGCTGTTCCGCGTCGGCGGCCGCCTTTTTGCCGTTCCGCTCTCCTCGGTTGTGGAAATCACGCGCATTACGGACCCCGAGATTCACCGCATCGACCAGCGTGAAGTGCTGCGTCTTCGCGATCAGATTCTTACTCTCGTTCGCCTGGAGCACCTTAGCCGTTTGCGCAGCATCGACACCGAGCCGGTTCGAAAGAAACATTTCGTCATCGTCATTGGCGCTGCCGAAAAGCGTTTTGGCCTGCTCGTGGATAGTCTTGTTGGAGAAGAAGAACTGGTGATCAAAGCTCTTCCGGACGAAATCGTCTCCAGCGATTTAGTCAGTGGCGCTTCCATTCTCGGTGATGGGACGGTTGTACTCATCCTGAATGTTCCCGCGGTCCTCTCGCGGCTCTCTCGCGCCACCCAGCTAGGAGCGATCGCATGAGCGAGCGCATCCGAGTTCTCGTCGTCGATGATTCCGCTCTCATGCGGAAACTGATCCCCGCGATCCTCGCGCGCGAATCTTCCATCGAAGTTGTCGGCACCGCGATGGACGGCGCATTTGCATTGAAAAAAATTGAAGAGCTGAAGCCCGACGTCGTGACCCTCGATCTGGAGATGCCGCGTATGGACGGCATGGAAACCTTGCGCCTGATCATGCGGCGCGCTCCCTTGCCGGTCATTCTCTTCAGCACTCATTCGAAAGAGGGTGGCTACGCTACCTTCAAAGCCCTGGCCATGGGTGCCGTCGACTTTCTCGCTAAACCAAAAGACGCCTCCAGCCACCTCGACGAAATTGCCGATCAGCTGATTGCAAAAATAAAAGTCGCCAAGCGCGCCGTCGGCCGCATACTTCCGCCCGCCGTCATCGAAGAAACCGCCGCGCCGAAAAAAGCAACCCGCGCTGCGCTGCCTCCCCGCCGCATCATCGCCATCGGAATTTCAACCGGCGGCCCAAACGCATTGCAATTTGTTTTGTCGCAAATCCCGGCAGATTTTCAATCCGCGATTGTGATTGTGCAGCACATGCCGGAGGGTTTCACCGAAATGTTCGCGAAGCGCCTCGACGAATGCTGCGCTCTTGAAGTTCACGAAGCGCGTTCCGGCGATCTCCTTCTCGCCGGCCGCGTTCTGATTTGTCCGGGCAATCGCCACATGATGGTTCGAAGGATGCCCCGCGGCGACATGGTAATTCTCTCCGATGGGCCGCCCGTCAATGGACATCGTCCGTCCGCGGACGTGCTTTTCCATTCCGTGGCGCAGGAGTTTGGGCTCACTACCGTCGGGATACTGATGACCGGCATGGGGGATGATGGCGCAGAGGGGCTCGGCGCGATCAAGGCCGCGGGCGGAATGACCATCGCGCAGAGTGAGGATACGTGCGTGGTCAGCGGAATGCCGCGTGCCGCAATTCTTAAAGGATATGCCAACAAGATTGTTCCGCTCGATGGACTCAGCGCGTATTTGGTCAGAAATTACGGCGCGGAACGCGGCGCCACTGACAAAGCGGAGAAGAACGAGAAACTTGAAATGAACGACAAGAACGAAAAAATTGAAAAGACATCCGTATCATCCCATCGCTCGTGAAGGCGAGCGCCGGGATAAGGAGAAGGCCGTGAAACAATTTGCCGCTCTGCTTCGGAAAGACAATCAGCCGGTTCGCTACCTCGTGGTGGACGATTCCGTTTTCGCGCGCAAGAATCTCATCAAAATGATCGAGATGTTCGGCGGCGAAGTGGCCGGCGAAGCCGGCGATGGCCTGACCGCCATCGCGGAATTCAACCGGATTAGTCCGGACATCGTGCTCATGGACATCACCATGCCGCAGATGGAAGGAATTGAAGCCGTGGAGCGCATCGTGCGCCAGCATGCCAATGCGCGCATCGTCATGGTCTCTTCGGTGGGATACCAGGAGAATATCCTGGCGGCCCTCCAGAAAGGGGCGAAGCATTTCGTACAGAAGCCGGTAAAGCCGGAAGTGCTGTACGAGATTCTGCGGTACGTGCTCAGCGACGATCCCAACGCCGTTGGCTCACCGGTGGCGCTTGCAGGAGAACACCGCTCATGAGAATGGAACTGATTCAGCCGTTCATCAATGCCGCGGACGCGGTCTTCGCGGAGTCGTTGCAGGCGCCGACGAAAATCGTGGACCTGGAAATGGACGAAGAAGCGTATCGCCGCAAGGGTGTCGCGGCGCTTATTGCCATCAAGGGAGACATCGAGGGGCGCGTGATTCTCGACCTCTCTCCGGAAGTGGCGATAAAGGTGGCGAGCCAGCTCGCGGGGACGGAAGTTGAGGCGAGCGAGCAGGTGGTCCGGGAGACGGTTTGCGAGATGGCGAACATGGTCATCGGGAATTCCGTGACGCTGTTGAACGATCAGGGATTTCATTTCAAAGTGTTTCCGCCGGAAATTCACATGGACGAAACGGGGCTGGCCGGCAGCGCCGAGACGGAAGCAATGGTGATCTGCATCGAGACGCCGTGCGGCAACATTTACTTGAACATTGCGATGCACTATCTGCATCGGCGGCGGCAGGAGCGGAACGCGGTTCCGGCTTTGGACTGAAGTGACGAAGTAATGAGGTAAGGAGGTAAGGAAAGAAGAAATTGTTCCCGCGAAGCGCGGAAGCCTCCCAGCAGAGTCCCCAAGAAACTGAGGCACGCAGGACAGGAATCATCATCGAATCCCTGGTTAACCATAAGACACGCACCCACCTATGTTTTTTGTAAGTTGCATCTAAAGGGCTCAGCTGTGGCGTAAGTCTTTTGTTTGCCACACTTGCGGGGAGATCCATAAATGTTGCAGCTGAAGGACTTAAAGCAATAGGGAGGGCTCACATTCGTTCGAAACGAATTGTCCACTCGCCTGAGGTGCTCGGGCTGCGTGCGGTGGCGGAGCTAATGGCAACTGGGGTCGTCGGCAAAGGAGCCGCTGACAAGCATGGCATTCAGAAACTGGCCGCAACTCCGGATTTTCGCCAGTGCCGGATCGTTCTGCAGGGCGTTTGGATCCACGGTTTTTGCGCCATTGAGGACCTGGCGTGCGGCGAATACCTCGTCCGCCCAACTCGCCAGTTGGTCGGCTTCATTTTGGAGTAGTTGGAGAGCGTTCAGGTCGGCGTCGGTGGACGCAGCTACTTCCGCCTGCCGGAGACCTGTCATCACCCGCCCCTGATCATCCTGAGCCCACGTGTCGCTGACAGCTAATCCGTAAGTGATCATTGCCCGGACAGCTCCCCGCATCTCTCTCATTTCCGCCAAGGCGGTGATCGCTGCGGATGCAAAGTCCCGAGAAAGCCCTTGTGGTGGTTGAGCGGGAGGGGCACTGGGGGGAGCGGCATCGGCGTGAGCAGTAGCGACAGGAGCGGCATCGGCGGGAGCGGCGCTGGCGGGAGGAGCACTGGCCGTGGCGCCGGAGTCCGAGGCAGGTATCGTCAGCAAGATCCGATGGCGCTCGACGGTGAAGACGCCGTTAGTGACCTGGGCCAGCGTTTCAATATCGACGTAGGAGCGGCCATCGATTTGCCGGACCGCCGGTCCGGCACTCTTCCCGTTCACGACGAGGATTTTATTTTTATTAGGTGTGCTTTGCGCGAAGAGGACTCCCGCGAGCGCTAGAACAAATCCCAGCGGCAGGAAGAATCGAAAATTGCCATGTTTGTTGATCATGTGCGATTCACCAGCATTTCCGCCTTAGCTTCCGAAGCAACAAACATTATACACCGGCGCGCTTTCTACCGAGACGCCGGGTACACTTCCGCGGGCCGCGCCGTTTCCAAGAAGCTGCGAAGAATGAGGGACCCGGCCGCCGGCTTCTTTCGCCTGGATCTCGCAAGTGGCACAATCGGCATAGGGGGAGTGGTCGCCCACTATTTCCAGACCGAGACGGCGGTGGACACTCCCAGGTGCCATGACGCTTCCATTTCTGCCCATGCCGTGCTCTTAGACCCCGCCGGAGTCTCCAGCGACCATCGCCTTGCAGTCGCCTACTGTTGCCTTCCAGGTTTTCGACCCTGTCTTTTTAGGGCCTGCGG
>Ga0209131_1000116_pt1 | contig 58409 bp, 58 predicted proteins | sample GraSoi_2013_40cm_FD_185826 | JGI IMG/M metagenome (GOLD analysis project Ga0209131, IMG submission 185826) | Grasslands soil microbial communities from the Angelo Coastal Reserve, California, USA - Sample 9_17_2013_40cm (SPAdes) (version 2) | ecosystem: Environmental > Terrestrial > Soil >...
ATGAACGAGGTGCAGGGCAATCGCGAGATCACGATTGCCTTTCCGCCGGAACTGGCGCGTTACTTTGCACGCAAGGGATCGGCGAGCGTAAATGGCGTCAGCCTCACGGTCAACGCGGTCGACGGCGACGGTTTTTCGGTCAATCTGATTCCACATACTCTGAGGGTTACGAATCTGGGCGAACTGAAGAAGGACAGCAAAGTGAATCTGGAAGTGGATCTGGTGGCGCGTTACGTCGATCGCATGCTCGGCGGGGAAGGCACCCGATGAGTGCGGCAATCAGCAGTACCCAGGAGATCCTCGCCGACATCAAGGCCGGCAAAATGGTCGTGCTGGTCGACGAGGAAGACCGGGAAAACGAAGGCGACCTGCTGATGGCCGCGGAATTCGTCACGCCTGACGCGGTCAATTTCATGGCCAAGCACGGCCGCGGGCTGATCTGTCTGACATTGACCGAGGAGCGCTGCCGGCAGCTCGATCTGCCGCTGATGGTTGGCGACAACCGCTCCCGCATGGGCACCAACTTCACGCTGTCGATCGAGGCTGCGAGCGGCGTGACGACCGGTATTTCGGCGGCCGATCGCGCGCGCACAGTAAAGGCGGCTGTCAAAAGGGATGCGAGGCCCGAAGACATCGTGCAGCCGGGCCACATCTTTCCGTTGATGGCGCAAAAGGGCGGCGTGCTGGTTCGCGCCGGGCATACAGAGGCAGGCTGCGACCTGGTGCAGCTTGCCGGCCTGATTCCCGCGGCGGTGATATGCGAAGTGCTGAAGGACGATGGCGAGATGGCGCGCCTGGCCGACTTGATCGAATTCGCCCACACACACAAGCTCAGGATCGGTACCATCGCCGATCTGATCCAGTATCGCAGTCGGACCGAGTCTCTGGTCGAGAGAGTCGCGGAGCGCGATCTCGAGACCGTGCACGGTGCTTTTCGCCTGGTCGCCTACCGTGACAAGAGCTCGCGTGACACCCATATCGCGCTGGTGAAGGGAAAAATCTCCGCGCAGCGCGAAACGCTGGTGCGGGTGCACGAGCCGCTGTCGGTGGCCGACCTGCTGGATGCGGGCGGCCGCAGCCACTCGTGGAATCTCAACGATGCATTGCGCGTGATCGCGGCGTCCGACAACGGTGTGGTGGTGCTGCTCCATCGCACCGAGACCGGCGCCGAGTTGCTGGATCGGCTGAACATGGCGGAAGCTGCCACGGCGCAGAAGGTCGATCTGCGCACCTATGGCATAGGAGCGCAGATCCTGCGCGACCTCGGCGTGACACGCATGAAACTTCTGGCTGCGCCGCGCAAGATGCCGAGCATGGCCGGGTTCGATCTGGAAGTGACGGGGTATCTGGAAAAGCCGTAAAAGGCCGTGAATATCGTGAATGTCGTGAATATCGCTTGAAGCGTTTAATTCACGACATTCACGACATTCACGACATTCACGAAAAAACATGAGCGACAGCGAAATCTTCGAATACAAACCCGACACCTCTGGCGCGGGCCTGCGCATCGGCATCGTGGTTGGCCGGTTCAACCAGGATGTCGGTGACGGTCTGCTGTCGGCTTGCACGGCGGAACTCGGCAAGCTGGGCGTGGCCAACGGCGACATCGAGGTCGTGACCGTACCCGGCGCGCTGGAGATCCCCCTCGCATTGCAGAAGCTGGCGGGCACCGGCCGTTTCGATGCACTGGTGGCGCTCGGCGCGGTTATCCGCGGCGAGACTTATCATTTTGAAGTCGTCTCGAACCAGTCCGCGGATGGGGTGATGACGGTGCAGCTCGATACCGGCGTTCCGATCGCGAATGGCATCCTGACCACGGACAACGACGAGCAGGCCGAAGCCCGCATGCATGAAAAGGGCACGGACTGCGCCCGCGTGGCGGTGGAGATGGCGAACCTGATGCAGGCAATCGATGAAGAACAGTAGACGGCGCGCCCGCGAGTTTGCGCTGCAGGCAATCTACCAGTGGCTGCTGAATGAATCCACTGCCGAGACCCTGCTTGCGCAACTCAGGGAGCAGAAGGAATTTCCAAAGGCGGACCAGGCGCTGGCGGAGGCATTGTTGCGCGGGGTGATCGCGAATGCCGATGCGCTGCGCGAATTGCTCACGCCTTTTCTCGACCGAAGGATGAAGGAATTGTCGCCGGTCGAGCATGCGCTGTTACTGCTGTCCGCCTTCGAGCTGCGCGACCATGTGGACACGCCCTACAGGGTCATCATCAACGAAGCGATCGAGCTGGCAAAAAGTTTCGGCGGCACCGACGGGCACAAGTACGTAAACGGCGTGCTCGACAAGCTCGCCGCCGAGCTACGACCCAATGAGATCGGCGCGCGGCGCGCGCAGACCAGCTAACTGCATTTGCCACAGAGGACACAGAGGCACAGAGGAAGACCAGGAAACATATCAGCAAGGGGAGGTCGTCCATAATTTTCTCTGCGTAATGGTTGCGTCAATGCGATTCTGTCCCCCCATTTTTGTTGCGCTTTTGTGTGTATTTGCCGACTTGCAGTTCTCTGTGACCTCTGTGGCAAAGAATTTTTTCTGGATGAATGAAAGATATAAGGGAGATTAAAAAATGGCAGAAGCAGCGGCACCGAAGAAACTGACGATTTTCGATCTGCAGGCCAAAGTCGATCGCGGAGAAAAGATTTTCCAGGTGACCGCAGTGGACTATCCGACGGCGCAACTGGTCGACCGGTCCGGCATCGACTGCATCCTGATCGGCGACTCGCTGGGCATGACGGCGCTGGGCTATTCCGGCACGGTGCCGGTGACGATGGACGAGATGATCCATCACGCCAAGGCGATCTCGCGCGCCGCGAAACGCGCGCTCCTGGTCGGCGACCTGCCGCTGGGTGCGTATCACGCTTCCACTGCCGATGCGATCAACAGTGCCATGCGCATGCTCAAGGAAGGGGGCACCGACGTGGTGAAACTCGAAGGCGGGGAAGATTTCGCTCCGGTGGCCGGAGCGGTGGTCAAGGCCGGCGTGCCGGTCATGGCCCACATCGGTCTGACGCCGCAACTGGTGTCCAAACTCGGCGGCTTCAAGGTTCAGGGCAAGAGCGCGGAGACTGGTGTGCAACTGTTGAAGGACGCATTGGCGATGGAGAAAGCCGGCTGCTTCGCGATCGTACTTGAAGCGATTCCGGATCGCGTCGCCCAGGTCATTACCGAGAAGCTCGCCATTCCGACCATCGGCATCGGTGCCGGTCCGCACTGCGACGGACAGAACCTGGTGCTGCACGACATGGTCGGCCTGTTCGACCGCTTCACGCCGAAGTTCGTCAAGCGCTATGCGAATTGCTGGGACGTCATCGGCAAGGCGCTCGCGGATTTCCAGGAAGACGTGCACAAAGGCCAGTTTCCGCTGGCCGAGCACAGTTTCACCATGAAAGAAGACGAGTACCAGGCCTTCCTGAAAAAACTCGGCTGATCCCCGCAAGAACCTTAGTTCCGAACCGCAAAGACGCAAAGGCGCAAAGAAGGGCGCGCAAAGGAGAGCGAAGGACAGGTGAAGGAAAAGCCGCAGGGCCGGTTCTGAGATGCGGCCAATGCCGTCGTGTCCATGCGCGCATCGTATGGGTATTTCAACATGACTTCATTTCTTGTCTCGTAATCCTTAGCGTTCCCTTTGCGCCTTTGCGTCTTTGCGGTTAGAGGGTTGCCCTAGTCCTTCGAAGTGACGGCAAAAACACCCGATGCCCGCACGATGCGGGCGTCGCCCACCAGCAGGTAGATGTTGGCGAAGGCCAGCGTCTTTCCGATCTTCTGGATGTCGGCGCGGGATTCCACCCAGTCGCCGAGCCTGGCGCCGCCGGCGAAATCGGCCGAAAGCTGCGACGTGACTGCACTGATCGGCGGATCCGCGGCTGTTGCCATCGCGTAGCCCAGGGCAATATCGGCCATGGTGAGCAATACGCCGCCGTGTGCGAGGCCGCGTGCGTTGAGGTGATGGGTCCAGCACGCGCAGGCCAATCGACAGCGTCTGACCCCGGCCCTTCGAATAAAACGGACCGGTATGGTCCAGGAAAGGGCTGGAACGGAACAGAGCGGTGTAGCCTTCCGCGGCGTCGGTTTGCATCCGGACTCCAATTTGCAGGGGGGGAAGCAGCGGAGTTTGCGGCGTTTCCAGCGCGCTGGCAACGAACGGGCAGGTGCAAGAATATCCGGCAGGTCGGGTCCGTCCGCCTTAAACTTCGCGGATGGATAGTCCTTCGCGTTCCGCGGCATTTTCCGAATTCGACCTGATCGCGCGCTACTTCACGCGCGCGCCGCGTCACACGAGGCTCGCGGTCGGTGATGACGCGGCGTTGCTGTCGGTGAGCCCGGGGTCCGAGCTGGCCGCTTCGACCGACATGCTGGTCGAGGGCGTGCATTTTTTCCCGGATGTGGATCCTCAGGCACTCGGCCACAAGGCGCTGGCGGTGAATCTGTCGGACCTCGCGGCAATGGGAGCGAGGCCCCGATGGGCCATGCTGTCGCTGGCGTTGCCGGACGTGGATACGCAATGGCTGGAGGGATTCTCGCGCGGCTTTTTCGCGCTGGCCGACAAGCACGGCGTGGATCTGATCGGCGGCGATACCACGCGGGGTCCCCGGACCATCTGTGTGCAGATCATGGGCGAAGTCGGCCAGGGCAAAGCACTGCGGCGCGACGGCGCAAAAATCGGCGACGATATCTGGGTGTCCGGGGAACTGGGCGACGCGGCAGCCGCCGTCGCGCACCGGTGCGGCGAATTGAATCTGGAGCAGGCGGCGCTCGAGCGTTGCCGGTTCCGGCTGGACTGGCCGACCCCGCGCATCGCCCTTGGGCTGGAGTTGGGTGCGCTGGCCCGCAGCGCAATCGACGTATCGGACGGATTGCTCGGCGACCTCGCGCATATCTGCGAACGTTCGGGCGTAGGCGCCGAAATCGAATATTCGGCGGTGCCGTGTTCGGCCGATCTGCGGCCATTGCGCGATCAGGAGCGGGTCAATCGCGCCATCCTCGCCGGAGGCGACGACTATGAACTATGCTTCACCGCTGCCGCAGAGCGCGCGGCCGAGATCGAAGCGCTTGCGACGACGCTGGACATTGCCTTGACGCGCATCGGCGGGATAATCGAGGGAAGTGCGGTGTCCGTATTCGATGCGACCGGCCGGCCGCTGCCTGTGAAAGACAAGGGGTTTGACCATTTCCGCTGACATTGCCGGCCGGCCATCGGCGCGTTTCGTTTTCTCGCATCCGGCGCATTTCATCGCGTTCGGGTTCGGCATCGGGCTGATCCCGGTTGCGCCGGGCACCTTCGGCACGCTGCTGGCGCTGCCGATGTATGCCTGGCTGCTCCCGCGGATGGGCGACCAGGCGTTCGCAGCGCTGCTGCCAGTCTTATTTCTGGCCGGCGTCTGGGCCTGCCAGGTCACCGGCAGGCGGCTCGGCGTACACGATCACGGCGGCATGGTCTGGGATGAGACCGTCGCCTTTCTGATTGTTCTGTATTTCACCCCCGACTCGCCGGTTTGGCAGGCGTTCGCATTCGCGTTGTTCCGCTTGTTCGACATTGTCAAACCGATGCCTATCCGGCATTTCGATCGCACCGTTCATAATGGCCTGGGTGTGATGTTCGATGATCTGCTGGCCGCGTTTTATACGTTGCTGTGCCTGGCCGGCTGGAAATTCTCGTTCGGATGAACTTAAATGCAGTACATGAACCACGGAGGACACGGAGGACAGGCAGAACAAATCGGGGTTAAGAGCACGGTAGATATCCGCAGATGTGTGTCGCCAACTTTCGCAGTGACGGATCATCAGCCACCGAAACATTCCAACCCGAGCGTTTTCCTTGCCCTTGCCTTTCCTCTGTGTCCTAAAAGGGTACTCCGAGCTTCGCTAGGGTATCCGTGGTGAATAGCCTTTCATGAGATGAACGGGATGGACGCGGAACTCTATGAGTTGTCGGGAAGAGTCGGCGATGCCCTCAAGGCCCGCAAGCTGATGATGGCTGCCGCGGAATCCTGTACCGGCGGCTGGATCGGCCAGGCCATTACCATGGTGCCGGGCAGCTCGAAGTGGTTCGATCGCGGCTTCGTCACGTATACGAATGAGGCCAAGCAGGACATGCTCGGGGTCGGCGCTGAAACGTTGAAGGAATTCGGGGCCGTGTCCGAACAGACCGTGCGGGAAATGGTGGCGGGTGCGCTGGCCAGGAGCCGGGCGCAGATCGCGGTGGCGGTCAGCGGCATCGCCGGACCGGACGGCGGCTCGCGCCAGAAGCCGGTCGGCACGGTCATGCTGGCCTGGGGAGAAAAGGGCGGCGCCATCAACGCGCAGTCGATCCATTTTCCGGGCGACCGGGATGCCGTGCGCCGCCAGACCGTCATTGCGGCGCTCGAGGGAATGCTCGCGCTGCTCGGCCGGAGGTCCTGACATTTTCGTCGCCGGGCTATTGCGAATGCTGTCCGATAGCGACGCCTTCAGCGGCAAGTTCGTCACCGGGAATCCTCGACGGCGCTGCGAGGCCTGCGCCCGCAATTCTTTCTATTATGTAAATCCCATGAATATCATAGGCTTGCAACTGTCTTATTGGCCAAATTTGTGGTACTGTATAAAAATACAGTATCCTAAGTGCATTGACGAATTCCCGGATGGCGCGGGTTCGGCTGGCGAGAGCAAGGGCCGGGACATGACTGCTATTCGTTTTAATTTTTAATGCAATAATTCATCGTTGACCATAGAGGAACAGTGCATGGACGAAAATCGGAGCAAGGCGCTCGCCGCCGCCCTTTCCCAGATCGAAAAACAGTTTGGCAAGGGCTCGATCATGCGCCTTGGCGAGAAGGACATAGCCAAGGATGTGGAGGTGGTTTCCACCGGTTCGCTGGGCCTGGACCTGGCGCTGGGCATCGGCGGCCTGCCACGCGGGCGCATCGTCGAGATCTACGGTCCGGAGTCCTCGGGCAAGACCACGCTGACCCTGTCGGTCATCGCCCAGATGCAGAAAATAGGCGGAACCGCCGCCTTCATCGACGCCGAGCACGCGCTCGACCCGCAATATGCGCAGAAGCTCGGCTGCAATGTATCGGAACTGCTGATTTCGCAGCCTGACAACGGCGAGCAGGCCCTGGAGATTGCCGACATGCTGGTGCGTTCCGGATCGGTGGACGTCGTCGTCATCGACTCGGTCGCGGCGCTGACCCCGAAGGCGGAAATCGAAGGCGAGATGGGCGAGCCGCAAATGGGGCTGCAGGCGCGGCTGATGTCCCAGGCCTTGCGCAAGCTCACCGCCAACATAAAGCGCTCCAACACGCTGGTGATTTTCATCAACCAGATCCGCATGAAGATCGGTGTCATGTTCGGCAACCCCGAAACCACGACCGGCGGCAATGCGCTGAAATTCTATGCCTCCGTGCGCATCGATATCCGCCGCATCGGCTCCATCAAGAAAGGCGAGGAAGTGGTCGGCAACGAGACCCGCGCCAAGGTGGTCAAGAACAAGGTGGCGCCGCCGTTTCGGCAGGCTGAATTCGACATTCTCTACGGCGAAGGCATTTCGCTCGAAGGCGAGCTCATCGAACTGGGCGTGCTGTACAAGATGATCGAGAAATCCGGCGCCTGGTACAGCTACGGCAAGGACCGCATCGGCCAAGGCAAGGACAACACCCGGGAATTCCTCAAGGAACACCCGGAAATGGCCAAGGAAATCGAGAACAAGATCCGCGCCCACGTGGCTGAGAAGCCCCTGGCGCCGGTCGTTGCAGAAGAAGAGTAACGCCCTCAAGGTGCCGGCGCCACCCACCAGCCTGCGCGCCCGCGCGCTGAAAGCCCTGGCGCGGCGCGAACATTCCCGGCTGGAGTTGCAGGCCAAACTGCAGCCGCATGCCGAGGATCCGGGCGAGATCGAACCCCTGCTCGACGATCTGGAGAAGCGCGGCTGGCTGTCCGAAGCGCGCTTTGTCGAGCAGCTGACCACGATGCGCAGGCGCCGGTTCGGGGCGGCCCGCATCCTTCACGAGCTGCGTGAAAAAGGGGTGTCCGACGCCGCGCTCGCGGCAGCACAATCTCAATTGAAGGACGGCGAGGTCGAAGCGGCGCGCGCCGTATGGAAAAAGAAATTCGGCAGCCTGCCCGCGACGCTGGAAGAACGCGCCAAACAGGCACGATTCCTCGCCAGCCGGGGATTTTCAGCCGAGGCCGTGCACAAAGTCTTCCGGAGCGAGGAGCAGTAGCCCGGCCGCCACCGGTAATGCAATAATCCGTTGGAGATGCGCCGGACCCAGTGGTCCGGCTGTTTTTTCGAATCCAGGTCATCCCGATCAAGGTCATCGAAGGCAATGAAAAGCAGCGAAATCCGCACGCGTTTCCTCGAATATTTCAAGAGGCAGGGCCACACCATCGTGGCATCGAGTCCGCTGGTCCCGGGCAACGATCCGACGCTCCTGTTCACCAACGCCGGCATGGTGCAGTTCAAGGACGTCTTCCTCGGCCAGGACAAGCGGCCCTATGTGCGTGCCACGACATCGCAGCGCTGCGTGCGGGCGGGGGGCAAGCACAACGACCTGGAGAATGTCGGGTATACCGCGCGCCACCACACCTTCTTCGAGATGCTGGGCAATTTCAGCTTCGGCGATTATTTCAAGCGCGACGCCATCCGTTTCGCCTGGGAACTGCTGACGAAGGAATACGGTCTCGATCCGAAGCGCCTCTGGGTCACCGTATACGAAACCGACGACGAGGCGTACGACATCTGGGCCAATGAGATCAAGGTGCCGAAGGAGCGCATCGCGCGCATCGGCGACAAGCCGGGCGGGAGTAAATTCCAGAGCGACAACTTCTGGCAGATGGGCGACACCGGTCCTTGCGGACCCTGCACCGAGATTTTTTACGATCATGGACCCGGCATTCCCGGCGGTCCGCCGGGAACGGCGGACGCCGACGGCGACCGTTACATCGAAATCTGGAACCTGGTGTTCATGCAGTTCAACCGTGATGACGCCGGCACCATGCATCCGCTGCCGAAACCTTCGGTCGACACCGGCATGGGGCTGGAGCGCATCGCCGCCGTGCTGCAGGGCGTGCACAGCAACTACGAAATCGACCTGTTCCAGGAGCTGATCAAGGCGGCCGCAAAAGTCACCGGTACGAAGGATCTTGCCTCCAGCTCGTTGCGCGTCATCGCGGATCATATTCGCGCCTGTTCTTTCCTGATCACCGACGGCGTGATCCCGGGCAACGAAGGCCGCGGTTATGTGTTGCGCCGGATCATCCGCCGCGCCATCCGCCATGGCTACAAGCTGGGACAGAACAAACCCTTCTTCCACAAGCTCGTTGCGGATCTCGCGCGCGTGATGGGAGACGCCTACCCCGAGTTGCGTGCCGCGCAGCAGCGTGTCACCGACGTGCTCAGGCAGGAGGAAGAGCGCTTCGCCGAAACGCTGGAAAACGGCATGAAAATGCTGGAGAACGCGTTGCACCGCGAAGACAGGATGCTCGACGGCGAAACCGTGTTCCAGCTCTACGACACGTTCGGTTTTCCGGTCGACCTGACGGCGGACATCGCGCGCGAGCGCAACATCACGCTGGATATGGCCGGATTCGAGTCCGCAATGTCGCGACAGCGCGAACAGGCGCGTGCGGCGGGCAAGTTCAAGGCCAGTCTGGGCGTCGAGTACACCGGCGACAAGACGCGCTTTACCGGCTATGAACAGTTGACCGGCGAAGGCCGGGTGACGGCGATCTACGTCGACGGAACGACAGTGCGGGAGATCGCCTCAGGGCAAAAAGCCATCGTGGTGCTCGATGCCACGCCCTTCTACGCCGAATCCGGCGGTCAGGTGGGCGACAGGGGCGAGCTGGTGGCCGCCGCCGGCACCTTCGAGGTTGCCGACACGCAAAAGATCCAGGCCGAGGTCTTCGGCCACCACGGCACGCTCAAAACGGGCACGCTGAAAGTGGGAGATCAAGTGGAGGCGCGCGTGGATACGATCCTGCGCGCACGCACCATGCGCAACCACTCGGTCACCCACATCATGCACAAGGCCTTGCGCGAAGTGCTCGGTCCGCATGTGCAGCAGAAGGGCTCCCTCGTCGACGCTGACAAGACACGCTTCGACTTCGCCCAGGACAGGCCCATGACGGACGACGAAATCCGCCGGGTCGAGCTCCTGGTCAATGAGCAGATCATGCAAAACGTCGCCACCAGGGCCCAGGTCATGCCGATCGAGGAGGCGAAGAAATCGGGCGCCATGAGCCTGTTCGGCGAGAAGTATGGCGATGAAGTGCGCGTGCTCGACATCGGTAACTCGCGCGAACTCTGCGGCGGCACGCACGTATCGCGCACCGGCGACATCGGCGTGTTCAAGATTTATTCGGAAGGCGGAGTCGCTGCGGGCATTCGCCGCGTGGAGGCCACGACGGGTGCCAACGCGCTCGCGATCATGAACAACCAGCTGCAGGAGTTGCAACAGGTAGCCCGGCATCTGCGCGTGCAACCGGGAGCCGGAATGGTGGAGGCAGCGGTCAACAATCTCCTGGAGGAAAAGAAGGCGCTGGAGAAGGAGGTCGCGCGCTTCAAGTCCAGGCTCGCGAGTTCGCAGGGCGACGATCTTGCCGGGCGGGCGATCGAGTTGAATGGAGCGAAGGTGCTGGCGGCGAAGCTGGACGGCGCCGACGCGAAAACGCTGCGTGAAACGATGGACAAGCTCAAGGACAAGCTCAAATCGGCCGCCATCGTGCTTGGCGCGGTGGAGGGGGACAAGGTCACGCTGATCGCCGGCGTCACCGCCGACCTGACCGCGAAAGTGAAGGCGGGCGAACTCGTCAATTTCGTCGCGCAACAAGTAGGCGGCAAAGGTGGTGGGAGGGCAGACATGGCGCAGGCCGGCGGGACAGACCCATCCAAATTGTCCGGAGCGCTGGATAGCGTCGCCGACTGGGTCAAGCAAAGAATCGCGGGCTAATCCGACGCAGATACCCTACGTGCGTAGCACATCGGATTTCTGCGTTGGATGTATGTTTAGGGTTTAATTGCGTCGAATAGAGCGACGCATAGACGGCCGGGAGGAGATCATGAACAGACTGGCAAAGTGGATAGCGGGAATGTTGCTCACTGCCAGCGCATTGTCCGCGTTCGGGGATGCGCAGGACCTGAACATCTTCCATACCGTCACGATCGATGCGCCGCCCGACGAAGTCTGGGCAATGGTCGGCGATTTCGGCGGCATCCAGCGCTGGGCGCCGGGCACGGAATCGAGCCGGCTGATATTGCACGATCGCAATGAAACCGGCGCAATCCGCCTGTTGCGGCGCCGCGGCGACGGTACCCAGGTCACCGAGAAACTGCTCGACTACGATCCCTATAACCGGCGCATGGCCTACACCTACGTCGATGGCGTGGTGAGGGCGGCCGATTATTATTCCGAAGTGATGGTCAAAGATGCCGGTAACGGCCGTTCGATCGTCGAGTGGCGCGGACGCTTCAAGCGGCTCGCGTACTGGACCGACCAGCCGCCCGAAGGCCAGGACGACAAGGCGGCGGTCGATTTCCTCAACGGCGCCTACAAAAGCGGACTGGACAACCTGAAGAAGACGCTCGAGGCGCGAGACCGCTAGGGAAGCTCTGATCAAGTCTTGCGACGCGCGTTGCGTCAGGTGCGGATGGATGGGAGGCGCCGCGACGAAGCCGAGGCAGGTACCTTGGCCAGGAGCGCAACAATGCAGACACCGTACCTGACACAACCCGATAATCGCTCGTCTCTATGAGAGGGACCGGGGTGATTTGGGCCGATGGCTGCGTGGACTCCTCCTTGTGTAGACCGGCTACACGGCGTCCTCGCCCTCTTGCCCCAGGCCCAAATCACCCCGGTCGAGCACGTTAGACTTGTTCAGAGCTTCCCTAGAACGGCAGTTTTGCAGCGGGGGCCGCCTGCTGCAGCACGCGGCGGAAATCTTCCTGGATGCGTTTCAACGCAGCGGCGTTGTCGGCTTCGAAGCGCAGCACCACCACCGGCGTTGTATTCGAAGAGCGTGCCAGGCCGAAGCCGTCCGCATACTCGACCCGCAATCCGTCGATTTTTATGATCTCGCGCGCCGTGGGAAAACCGGCGCCTTTCTGCAGCTTCTCGATCAGCGTGTAGTTCTCGCCTTCGGCCAGCTTGATCTGCAGTTCCGGCGTATTGATCGAATCGGGCAGGGCGTCGAATGCTGCCCCGATGTCGGCAACGCCGCTCAGGATCTCCAGCAGGCGCGCACCCGCATAGGCGCCGTCGTCGAAACCATACCAGCGTTCCTTGAAGAATACGTGGCCGCTCATTTCCCCGGCCAGCAACGCGCCGGTTTCCTTCATCTTGGCCTTGATCAGGGAATGTCCGGTCTTCCACATCGTGGGCTTGCCACCGTGTTCGCGAATCCAGGGCGCCAGGTTGCGCGTGCATTTGACGTCGAATAGGATTTGCGCGCCGGGATTGCGTGTGAGTACGTCCGCCGCGAACAGCATCAGTTGCCGGTCGGGGAAGATGATCTGGCCTTGCCTGGTGACCACGCCGAGGCGGTCACCGTCGCCATCGAAGGCCAGGCCGATTTCCGCATCGCCTTTTGCCAGCGCGGCGATCAGGTCTTTCAGGTTCTCCGGCTGCGAAGGGTCGGGGTGGTGATTCGGAAATGTGCCGTCGACTTCGCAGAACAATTCCTCGACCTCGCAGCCCAGGCGGCGGAACAGATCCGGCGCGAACGCGCCCGGCACGCCGTTGCCGCAATCCACGGCGATGCGCATTTTCCTTTTCAGTTTGACGTCGCCGACGATGCGCTTCAGGTAAGCCTCGGCCACTTCAGCCTTGCGGTAGGCGCCGCTGCCGGTTTCGAGCTTGCCCGACTCTATGCGCTTGCGCAGGTCCTGGATGGCTTCGCCGGACAACGTTTCGCCCGCGATCACCATTTTCAACCCGTTGTAGTCCGGCGGATTGTGGCTGCCGGTCACCATCACGCCCGAACCGGTCTGTAGATGATGGGTCGCGAAATACAGCATCGGCGTGGTGACCTGACCGACGTCGATGACCTCTGCGCCTGCCGATTGCAGGCCGCGCGCGAGCGCCTGGGACAGGGATGGGCCGGACAGCCGGCCGTCGCGGCCGATGCAGACCTTGTCCTGGCCAAGTGCGTGCACCTGCGAGCCTATCGCCCGGCCGATCGCCTCGGTGACTTCGGGGGTCAGCGTCTTGCCGACGACGCCGCGGATATCGTAAGCCTTGAAAATTTCGATCGGGATGGAGGTCATGACAGACGTCAGTGTTTGTTTGCGGACGATTATCACATACGCAGACTGCCCGGAATGCGTCGAGTTCCCCGCGGCCTGAAGAAGCTTGTTCACCACAGAGGCACAGATACCCTACGTGCGTAGCACGTCGGGTATCTGTGCCTCTGTGGTGGGTGTTGCCTTGGGCATCTCAGCGAGGTTCGGGGATTTTTTCGGTGAAGAATTCCAGCAGCCGCTGCGGCAACCAGTCGAGGTTGCCGGGGAAAGGTCCCGATGCGAACCCGGTATGGCCGCCGCCTTCGGGATAGTCCAGGGTCACGCTCGCCGAAACTTCGTTTACTCCGGGAAGATGCTGGCCGGGCAGGAAAGGATCGTTGCGCGCATGCACGATCAGCGTCGGCACTTCTATGAGGTTTAGATCGGGTTTGCTGCTCGCGCGCGTCCAGTAATCGTCCGTGTCGCGGAAGCCGTGCAAAGGCGCGGTGACGACATTGTCGAATTCACGCAGCGTACGCGCGTTTCTCACGAGATCCGCGTCATACAGCGACGGGAAGTGCGCCAGCTTCTCGAGGCTTTTTTTCTTCAGCGTCTGCAGGAAATGGTTGCCGTACAGCCGGTTCACGCCGGAGCCGAGCAGGTCGCCGGCCGTCATCAGGTCGACCGGTGCGGAAACGGCCGCCGCGGCATCGACCACGGCGCGCGCGGACGCCCGTTCGCGTCCGAGCCATTTCAGCAGGGCGTTGCCGCCGAGGGAAACGCCTGCTGCAAACAGCGGAGCCATGGCGTCGAGTGCGCGCAGTCGACGCAGTATCCAGGCGATTTCGTCGGCGTCTCCGGAGTGATATGCGCGTGGCAGCCGGTTCGGTTCGCCGCTGCAGCCGCGGAAGTGCACCACGACGCCACGCCAGCGGCGGCGTGCAAGCGCACGCATGAGGGCGGTCGCATAGTGGCTCGCGGACTCGCCTTCGAGGCCATGGAACAACGCCACCAGCGGCGCGTGGGGCCTATCGTCGTCAACCCAGTCCAGATCAATAAAGTCGCTATCGGGCGTTTCCCAGCGCTCGCGGCGATAGGCAGGAGGGGCCTGCCGCAGCAAAAATTTCGGATAGATGGTCTGCAGGTGACCGCCCGGCAGCCACCAGGGCGCGCGGTAGGGCGGCATCAGTGCAGGACGGACGGCGGCGATTCCTGCGGCGCGGCTTCGGGCGCAAGCGGCGAAGCGTGATGAACCAGCATGCGCCATCCGCGATCGGTAAGCAGATAGATATTAGTGGAGAGCACCGGATTGGTCGGCCGCGGGTCGCCCGCCACGGTCACATGTTCGTACACGCTGTGCACCGACCACATGCGTCCGGAGGTTACGCGATTGCCCGCGAGGCGGAAGCGCAGCCGCGGCCCCTCGGAAAAAATTTGCCGCCAGGATTCGCGTACTTCGACCACGCCGCAGTGGCGTCCGCCGCCCGGATGGACGCAGACGATGTCTTCCTCCTCGGCCCACACCGCCATCATTTCGACGAGGTCGGCGAGTTCGAAGGCGCGATAAAAAGCCTGCTCCGCGTCTTGGGGAGTGGCAAAATTTTTGGCGATCACGTCGCGGGATGACTGTAGGTTTCAGCGAGGCCGTGAATTTCGGTAAGCACGCGGCCCGGCATGAGTTTCATCATACAGTCGAAATGCCCCAGCGGACATACACGCTCGAAGCAGGGGCTGCAGGGAACATCGAGCTTGAGGATGCGCGCACGGGCGGACAGCGGCGGCGTGAACGCGGGCGAACTCGAACCGTACAGCGCCACCATCGGGCGGTCGAGCGCCGCGGCCACGTGCATGAGGCCGGAATCGTTGGTGACGACCATGTCCGCGCTGGACAACAGCACCACCGCCTGGTCGAGCGTCGTGCGCCCGCAAAGATTCACCGCGACGCCCGCGCTGCTTTCGCGAATCGCTTCACCGATGTCGCGTTCTTTCGACGAACCGACGACCCAGACCGTGCTGCCCTCCGCGGCAAGGGCCGCGGCGAGTTTGCCGAAGTACTGCGGCGGCCAGCGTTTTGCCGGCCCGTATTCGGCACCGGGACAGAAACAGACCAGGCGCGTCGGACGCGCCAGTCCGAGTTGCGCCATCAGACTTTCGCGCTCGGCGGGTGCGACCTGAAGGTGCGGATTCGGCAGCGCAGCTTCCACGGCGTTACCGCGTGGTCCGGCCAGATGGGCAAACCGCTGCACCATCAGCGGCAGCGCACGCTCATCCAGCTTGCGCGCATCGGTCAGCAGCAAGTGCCGGGCTTCACCGACGAAGCCGATGCGTTCCGGAATGCGCGCGAATAACGGCATCAGCGCCGACTTGAAAGAATTCGGCAGCACGTAGGCGCGATCGTAATGCCGCGCCCGCACGTCCCGGCCGATCCGCAGGCGTTTGCCCAACGCGAGTTCGCCGTGAGCGAACGGGCTTTCGATGGTCTCGCTGACTTCGGGCATGCGCCGGAAGATCGGCAGCGCCCAGCCCGGACCCAGCACGTCGATAGTCGACCCGGGATCACGTTGCTTGAGAAGCGTGAGCAGGGGCTGCGACAGCAGGGCATCACCGACCCACGACGGCGCAACGACCAGTATTCTAGTCATGGCAGCAAAACCAGAATCTCACCACGCGCCGCAAGCACAAGTGTTCCCTTGAGACACGAAGGCCACGAAGAAAAGCGAGCCAGGGGACTCATTCGCCGACGTTACGGTCAATTGGAGGAAGAGACGCGAAGACAAGGGGGACGTCTTTGAGCTCAGACCTTTCCTGCGAGAAGAGAATTTTTTCAACGTCGCGCCATACGCCGTTTCTATCAAGTAACTTCTTGGGATTTTCTTCGCTTTCCTTCGTGTTCTTCGTGTCTCAAGGGAACACTTGTGCCGCTTGCGGCGCGTGGTGAGAAATTCGGTTCAGTGCGCAGACTTGGTTGCGCCGCCCTTGAGGATATAGCGGGTGCCGCAGTAAGGACACAGAGCCTCGCCGTTGTCGCCGATGGGAAGGAACACGCGCGGATGCGAGTTCCATAACGCCTGCGACGGCAGCGGGCAGTGGAGCGGCAGGTCGGCCGTCGTGATTTCCACCTGTTTCTGCTTGTTGCTGTTCCTGGCGGCGGGTTCCATGGCGTTTAGACGTAGTGGCGTTCAGACGTAGTGCAGCCAATGACGGTATTTCTCGGAGCGGCCGTTGACGACGTCGAAAAACATCGACTGCAGTTTTTCGGTGAGCGGGCCGCGCTTGCCGGCGCCGATCGTGCGGCCATCCAGTTCCCGGACCGGCGTGACTTCGGCAGCCGTACCGGTGAAAAACACTTCGTCGGCGATATACAGATCGTCCCGGGTGATGCGCTTGGCATCGACCGTGTAGCCCAGGTCGCCGGCGAGCTGGATCACCGAATCGCGGGTGATGCCGATCAGCGCGGAATTGAGTTCCGGTTCGACGATCCGGTTGTTCTTGACCATGAACAGGTTCTCGCCCGCGCCTTCGGCGACGAAGCCGTCCACATCCAGCAACAGGCCCTCGTCATAGCCGTGCTCGGTGGCCTCCATGTTGGCAAGGATGGAGTTGGCGTAAGTGCCGGAATACTTGGCGCGGCACATGGACACGTTGACATGGTGGCGGGCATACGAGGACGTCTTCACGCGGATCCCTTTTTCCAGGCCTTCGGTGCCGAGATAGGCGCCCCACGGCCACGCGGCGATGGCCACGTGCACCTTGGCGCCTTTGGGGGAAACGCCCATTTTTTCGGAACCGTAGAAAGCGATCGGACGCACGTAACAGGAATCGAGCTTGTTGGCGCGCACCACTTCCTTTTGCGCTTCCATCAGCGTTTCCCTGTCATAGGGAATCTTCATCATGTAGATGTGCGCCGAATTGAACATGCGCTCGGTATGTTCCTTCAACCGGAAGATCGCGGTGCCGCTGGCGGTCTTGTACGCGCGCAAGCCTTCGAATACCGCGAGCCCGTAGTGCAGCGAGTGCGTGAGCACATGGGTATTGGCCTCGCGCCACGGGACTAATTTGCCGTCGTACCAGATTTCACCGTCGCGGTCGGCCATCGACATGTTGCTTCGCTCCCTGGAAAAAGTCGTAATTCTAGCGCAGGCAGGGGATTTTGATGAGCGCACCTTACGCCTGGAACATGCACGCCTTGCCGGAACGCGACCGCATGCATTACTCTTGGCGCCTTGCGTGCCGAACGGTTGCGCCGAAAAAGAACAACGCTTTCAACCTCCGAAGTCCTTGACATCCAGCATTCATGGCTGAATCTTCCAATCGCGCCGTCATTCCGGGACGTGGCCTGATCGCCCGCCTCGGTGCTGCAGCAATCGACGCGACCGACAGCGAAGAGGTCAGGCTGCGCAAAACGCTGCTGATGTTTGCCAGCGGCCTGATGAACATGGCGGCCATCCTCTGGCTGTTGATCTACTGGTGGATGGGGCTGAAGCTGCCGACCTCCGTGCCGCTCGGCTTCCAGGTCGTTTCCGCCGTGGTCCTGGTCGTGTACCTGAAAACTCGAAATTTCGATTTCTTCCGGGTGGCCCAGCTTTCGCTGTTCCTGTTCTTCCCGTTCATCATCCAGTGGTCGATCGGCAGTTTCGTGAGTTCTTCCGGAATTGCGCTGCTGGCACTGCTTGCCCCGGTGGGCGCCATGATCTGCTATGGGCCGCGCGAGTCGATCCCGTGGTTCATCGCCTACGTCTTGCTCACCATCCTGTCCGGCGTATTCGATTTCTATCTCGCCCAGGGGCAGGAATCCGGCATTCCGATGAAAACGGTGGCGGTGTTCTTTGTGATGAATTTCACAATCATCTCCACGATGGTCTACCTGCTGCTCAGGTATTTCGTGCAGGAGCGCGACCGCTTCGAGGGACAACTTGCGGTGCAGCACGACCTGGTGCGCGTCGAGCGCGAAAAATCCGAGAAACTGCTGCTCAGCATCCTGCCGGCACACGTGGCCGAGCGCCTGAAGCATCAGCCGGGCACCATCGCCGATGGATTCGCCGACGTCTCGGTGATGTTTGCGGATGTGGTGAACTTCACCCGGCTGGCCGAGGAACTCACGCCAAACCAGGTGGTGTCCTTCCTCGACGAAGTGTTCACGCGCTTCGACCGGCTCTCCGATCAGCACGGGCTGGACAAGATCAAGACCATCGGCGACGCCTACATGGTGGTCGGCGGCCTGGCGGCAAACCGGCTCAACTACGCGGATCACGTTGCCGACATGGCGCTGGAGATGATCGAGTTGACGAGATCCGATCCGCAGATGCGCCGCCTGGGCGTGCAGCTTCACATCGGCATCGCGACCGGTCCGGCGATCGCCGGCGTGATCGGTGCGACCCGTTTCATCTACGACCTGTGGGGCGATACGGTCAACCTCGCGAGCCGGCTGACTTCGGAAGCGGAACCCGGCGCAATCCTGGTGGACAAGACGACTTTCCGCCGCCTCGGGCATCGCTATTCCTGCGATGCGCCGAAGGACATCGAAATCAAGGGCAAGGGCAACACGACCACTTACCGCCTGTCGGGCAAGCTCTACTCCGGCTGAACCGGCGCCCGCCGGATGTTGCCGAATACCTGTTCCCAGAGTCGCAGCACCGCCTGCGTGTGTTCGGCCACCAACGCGGGTTCGACCCGCGCGTAACGCTCGCCTTGCAGCCGCATCGCGTGCTGCAGCTTGCGGAATTCCCGGTAGGCAGCGTGAGCGCCCTGCGCAATGTCGTGCGCCAGCAGCCCCAGGCGGGCGGCGAGTTTAAGCAATGCCAGGTTGCCGATGTTGCCGGTCAGTGCCGCGTACCGGCTGGCATGGCCCAATACCAGGAACTGCACCACAAACTCGACGTCGACGATGCCGCCGCGATCGTGCTTGAGGTCGAACAGTCCGCTGGCGTTCGGATGCGCGTCACGCATCTTGTCGCGCATGGACAGGATTTCGTTTCCCAGTTCCGCCAAATCGCGCGGGCGGCACAGCACCCCGGTGCGGACGCGCTCGAATTGCGCGCCGATTTCAGCATCGCCGGCGACAAAGCGGGCGCGCGTGAGCGCCTGATGCTCCCACACCCAGGCCTTTTCCGACTGGTACTCGCGGAAGGCGCCGAGCTGGCTCACCAGCAGTCCCGCAGCGCCGTTGGGACGCAATCTGAGATCGGTTTCGTAAAGCACGCCGGCCGATGTCGCGCTGTTGAGCGAGGTGTTGATGCGTTGTGCCAGGCGAGCATAGGTTTCCGGCGCAGCCTGGTCTTCGTCGTCGTAGAGAAAGATGATGTCGAGATCGGAGGCATAGCCGAGTTCCTTTCCGCCGAGTTTGCCGTAGCCGATGATCGCAAACCGCGGCTGTTCGCGGTGGCGCGCGCGCAACGCATTCCATGCGAGCCGCAGCACTTCCTCCAGCACCGTGCAGGCGAGCTCGCTCAGGTGGTCGGACAGCGTCTCGAGCGACAGCGTACCGGCGAGGTCGAGCGCAAGCAGGCGCAGCGTCTGCGTCTGCTTGAAGTGGCGCAGCAGGTCCATCTGACGCTCCGTGTTGCCGTCGTGCTCGTCGATGCTTGCGTGCAGCGCCTCGCGCAACCGCGGCCAGTCCGGTACGTCGCTGCCGCCCTGGGGATTGATCAGTTCATCGAGCAGCCCCGGATGTTGCGCCAGATAGTCGGCCGCCCATGGACTTGCCGAGGCCAGGCGCGCGAGCCCGGCGTTTGCATTCGGATATTCCAGCAGGAGCGCCAGGTAGGCTTCGCGCCGGCCAATGCTGTCCACGACGTTGAGCATGCGCTCGAAAGTCGCATCCGGATTCGGCAGCACGCGCGCCGTGTCCAGCAATTGCGGAATCAGCCGGTCGAGCAGCGCCTGGCTCGAGGCCGACATGCGGCGATAACGCGCGCCGCCGCGGATTTCCATGAGCCGCGCATAGATACGGCCTGCATCGCCGAAGCCCATGCCGGAGAGGCGCGCGAGCGCGTCTTCGCGGGACAACGCCTGCAGCCAGAGGTCGGACTGATCCTGGGCGCCGCCGTTTTCCCGGACGCCGGCGAATATCGCCTCGAAATGCCGCGACACGACGGCGCGGTGTGCATTCAGCTCCCGGCGCAGGTGGGCGTAGTCCGCGCAACCCATCATCTCGGCGACCAGCGCGCGATCTTCGTCCGCGCGCGGCAGCATCTGCGTCTGCTGGTCGTCCATGTATTGCAAACGGTGTTCGAGGTTGCGCAGGTAGGTGTAGGCGGCGTGCAATTCGTCGACGGCCGCCGCCGGCAGAATTTGCTTTTCCCCCAGCAGCGCCAGCGCCTTCAGCGTGGAACGCAGCCGGAACACCGGTTCGCGCCCGCCGCGGATGATCTGGAACACCTGCACCAGGAATTCTATTTCGCGGATGCCGCCCGGGCCGAGCTTGATGTTATCGGCGATTTCGCGCTTTTGCACCTCCTGGCGGATCTGCGCGTGCAGGCTGCGCAGGCTGGCAATGGCGCTGTAGTCGAGATGGCGCCGGTACACGAAAGGGGTCACGACAGCGTCGAGTGCCGCGCCGGCCTCGCCGGCGACCAGCCGCGCTTTCACCCAGGCGTAGCGCTCCCATTCGCGTCCCTGGGTGGTGAAATATTCTTCCAGCATGTCGAAGCTCACGGCAAGCGGACCGCTATCGCCATAGGGCCGCAGCCGCGTGTCGACCCGGAACACGAATCCGTCCGCCGTGACTTCGGCGATCGCGGCTATGACCTTGCGCGCGAGCCGGATGAAGAATTCATGGCTGGAAATGCGCCTCGGCCCGTCGGTTTCGCCCTCTTCGGGGTAAGCGAACACGACGTCGATGTCCGAGGACACGTTGAGTTCGCCGCCGCCGAGCTTGCCCATGGCGATGATGTGCAGTTTCTGCCTGGCCCCCGAAATGGCGCCAACCGGATCGCCGAACTCCTGCGCCAGCCAGCGCGCATGGTTTGCGGCAGCCGCACCCACGGTTTCTTCGGCCAATACGGTGACGGTGGCGATGACCTCGGCCAGATCGGCGCGGCCGTCGAGGTCGCGCGCGATCAATCCCAGCATGACCGCCTTGCGCAGGCGGCGCAGCGCGGTCTTCAGCGCATGATCGTCGCTCGTGCCCTCGATCTGCGCGCGCATCCAGGCCCGATCGAGCGGCGCATCCAGCGGCACGCCGGCCGCCAGCGCCGGTTCGGCGGACAGCAGGTCGCGCACATAGCGCGACAGGCGCGCGGCGCGGGCGATGGCCGATGCAACATCTTTCGTCACGGAAGCGGCGGAGGGCATGCGTCGTTGGTTTAGAATGGCTGAGCTTCGATCGGCGCCGCCGCCCCGGAAACAAGCGGCGTCGACACATTCCGCGGCTGGCGCGTCACCCAGGCCGCCGTGCGGTTTGCCGCAAATAATAAATACGGTGGATATCCGGAGAATTTTTGTGCTTCCGCGTATCTTAACCGAACAGCGTTTCTTTCCACCGCCCCGATAGCGCGACGCCGACCAACGTGTTCTTCAATTACTGCTTCGCTTTCCTCAAGCATTGTTCGCTCTGGACCTATCGCATTGCGACCTACGCGGTCCTGACCGCCGGGGTGGTCTTCTTCGCGCTCGTGATCGGCCTGCGCTACCTGGTGTTGCCCCATATCGACAACTACCGCGAGCCGATCGCGCAGACGATTGCGCGCGCGGTGGGGCAGCGCGTGACGATCGGTTCCATTGCCGGGAGCTGGCAGGGCTACCGGCCTGAGTTGAGCCTCATGGACGTCAAGGTTTTTGGCGCCGACGGCCAGCCGGCGTTGGCGCTGGACCGGGTCGAAACCGTGTTGTCCTGGCTGTCGCTGCTCTCCGCCGAGTGGCGTTTCGACTCGCTGGCGGTCTACGGGCCGACGCTCGAAGTCAGGCGTGACGCTTCCGGCGTGCTCTGGGTCGCCGGCATAGCCTTGCAAGCGCAAGACGGCGCCAGGGGCGGGTTCGGCGACTGGCTGCTGGAACAGCGCCAGGTGCTCGTGCGCGACGCCGCCATCACCTGGGTCGACGAGATGCGCGGCGCCCCCAAACTGCAACTCGACAAGGTCAATCTCCGGCTCGACCACGATGGCCCGATCCATCGTTTCGGCTTGACCGCGGTGCCGCCGGCGCCGATTGCCTCCCCGCTGGCCGTGCGCGGCGAATTCCTGGGGCGCAATGTCCGCGAACTGCAGGCGTTGAACGGGAAACTCTATGCCGAAATCGGTTACGCCGATCTCGCGCTTGTGCAGGTTTGGATACCGGCACCGCTGCCGCTGACGAGCGGTCTGGGGTCATTGCGCCTGTGGCTTGAACTGAACGGCACCCGCCTGGGCGCGGCCACCGCCGACCTCGGGCTGGTCAACGTGCACACGCGCCTGGCGCCCGATCTTCCCGAACTTGCCTTGTCCGAAGTGCATGGCAGGCTGAGCTGGACGCAGCGCGGCGACCATACCGAATTTTCCGCCACTTCGTTTGGCGTTACGACCGCCGGCGGGCTGAAGCTGACGCCGACGCAATTCAGCTTCGTGCGTACCGGGCCGGCCGGCGGCGCGCGCCATTCCGAATTGCACCTGTCGGGCCTCGACCTGCCACCGGTGGTCGAACTCGCGGAGTTCCTGCCGCTCGACGCCGCGCTGCGCGGTCGTCTGTCACGGACTGCGCCGGCAGGAATCGTGGAAGACGCGCAATTCTCCTGGGACGGCGAATGGGGCACCGGGCGGCCCTATGTGGCGAGGGCGCAATTTAGCGGCCTGTCGGCGCACCCGGACGGCGCGCTTCCCGGCTTCCATGGCGTCAGCGGCCAGTTCGATGCGAACGAGCGAGGCGGAACGGCATCGCTCACCGCGAGCAGCGGCGGCTTCGAGTTGCCGAAAGTATTTCTTGAACCGGTGCCGATGGATTTCCTCACGGTCAACGCGGGATGGACTTTCCGCGAAGGCGTGATCGATGTCGCCGTGAAGAACGCCAGTTTTACCAACGAGCACCTTGCAGGCAGCGTTTCCGGTTTCTATCGCGGCGCGACCGAAGGCCGCGGCAGCGTGGATTTGCGAGGCATGCTGGTGCGCGCCGATGCCCACCAGATCTGGCGCTACATGCCGGTGACGGCACCCGTCACGCAGGCGTGGCTCAAGCGCGCGCTGCTGGCCGGGGAATCGAGGGACACGCGTTTCCGTCTGAAGGGCCCGCTAAAGGACTTTCCTTTTGCCGGCGACAACAACGGCGTGTTCGAAGTGGTAACGAAAGTCAGCGGGGTGACCCTCGACTACGCGACTGGCTGGCCGCCGTTGACCGGCGTCAACGGAGAAGTCGTTTTCAGGGGCGATCGCATGGAAGTGCGCTCCGAGTCCGGCAGCATCCTCGGCCTGCAGTTGTCCGGCGTGCAGGCCTCGATCGCCGAACTTGGCAAACACGAAGAACATCTGCGGGTCAAAGGCTCGGTGCGGGGGCCGACAGCGGACTTCCTGCGTTATACCGAAGTCACGCCGGTGGCGAGCCGCATCAAGACCTTCACGGATGAATTGAAAGCCGTCGGCGATGCCCGGCTCGACCTGGAACTCGATCTGCCCCTGCACCAGATCAAGGATTCCGCGATCAAGGGCGAACTGACGGTGCAGAACAACCAGGTGACGCTCGATCCGCGCCTGCCGGTTTTCGAACATTTCGGCGCACGCATCGGGTTTACCGAGCACAGCTTCGATGTCAGGGACGGGCGCGCGCTGATGTTCGGCGAACCACTGTCCTTCGACGCGTCCTACCAGGCAGATGGCGGCATTACGGCGAACGTTGCCGGCACGCTGGACATGGATCAGGCGCGAACGGCATGGAAGCATCCGATGCTTGCTTTCCTCGACGGTCAGACGGCGTGGAAAGGCACAATCGGCGTGCGCAACAAGATCTCGACCATTCGCTTTGACTCGAATCTGGTGGGGGTGACATCGACATTGCCGGCACCGTTCGCCAAGGCTGCCAATGCCAGCCTGCCGTTGCACGTGGAATTGCGCGAACGTGCTGGTCGACAGGGCGTACTGGCCGTCAACCTCGACAAGGTCGCCTCCGCGCAGTTGTTGCTCGACGCCAGCGCGCCGAGCGGGGTGGGCCGCGGAATGGTCAGTCTGGGCGGTACGGCGACCCTGCCGGAGTCGGATGGATTGTGGATTCGCGGCAGTCTCGACCTGGTGGATGCGGATGCCTGGCACTCGCTGTTGTCGGGCGGCGCGGGCGATTCCCAATCCGGTCTGGCGGGAGTGGACCTGCAGATTGGCATCCTCGACATCAATCGCCGGCGCTTTCACGACCTCAAGGTCGAAGCGACCCGGGAGGATGCCGGCTGGCAAGCCACCCTCGCCGGCCGCGAAGTGGCCGGCCAGGTGTCGTGGACTTCCGCGGGCGACGGGAAGCTGGCGGCGCGCCTGTCGAAGTTCGTGTTGCCGCCGGTCGCCACGGAAATACAGGCCGGTACGCCCCACGGCGGGACCGACCAGCGCCTGCCTTCGGTGGACCTGATTGCCGACAGTTTTACTTTAGAAGGCAAGGATCTGGGACGCCTGGCGGTGCTGGCGCAACCGGAAACCTCCGGTTGGCAGTTGCGGCGGCTCGAAATCGCCAATCCCGAGAGCAAGTTCGTCATGAGTGGCCGCTGGGCGATCGCGGTGACCTCGCGCACCGACGTGACGGTCAAGCTCGAAGTCTCCGACCTTGGCAAGTTCTTCGCGCGGATGGGCTGGCCGGACAGCATGAAGGGCGGCACGGCCATGCTGGAAGGGCCGCTTGCCTGGAGCGGCAACCCGGCCCGGTTCGACATCCCGTCCCTGTCGGGCAAGGTCAAACTGGAGGCCAAGGATGGCCGCTTCCGCCAGATCGAGCCGGGCGTTGCCAAGTTGCTGGGCATCTTGAGCCTGCAGGCACTGCCCAAGCGGGTATCGCTGGATTTCCGTGATGTATTCAGCAAAGGTTTCAGCTTCGACAACATATCCGCGGACGTGAGTATTACCGCCGGCGTTGCCGATACGAAGAATTTCCTGATGAAGGGTTCCGCCGCGCGCGTGGCGATGCACGGCCAGGTCGACCTCGCGCAGGAAACGCAGGACCTCATCGTACGGGTCACGCCGTCCCTGTCGGAGGGCATTGCGATCGCCGGCGCGATCGTCAACCCGGCCATCGGCGTCGCCGCACTGATCGCGCAGAAGGCGCTCAAGGATCCGTTCAGCCAGATCGCGTCCTTCGACTATTCGATCACCGGAGCCTGGGCCGATCCGGTCATTACGCGGGTATCGAAGGCGTCTTCCAACACCAGGGAAAAGGGGCGTTAGAGCAATCCACCGGGGCGAGGTTACAATCCGACCTCGCTTCGACAGGAAGAACTTCCGTAACCGGCATGGCCACCACCACCACCAAATCAGGCTTCGGCCGCGCAAAGCTGCGCGTTGCACGCGAACACGCCGCACCCGTGACGACGCAGGTGAAGGGTCAGGCGAAAACCCAGGTGTTTCGCATTGCCGGCGTGCAGATGGCGTCTGGCCCGAACGTCGCCGCCAATCTGAACGAGGCTGGCCGGCTCATCGAGATTGCCGCACAGCAGGGCGCGCGTCTGGTCGCGCTGCCGGAGTACTTCGCGATCATGGGCATGCGGCCCACCGACAAGGTGAAAGTCCGGGAAAAGGACGGCGACGGGCCAATCCAGCGCTTTCTGTCGGAAACGGCGAAGAAACATAAAATCTGGCTGGTCGGTTGTTCGGTGCCGATGGCCGCGCCCACCGAAGGCAAGATCTACAACTCCTGCCAGGTCTATGACGACGGCGGCAGGATGGTCGCGCGTTACGACAAGATTCATCTTTTCAACCTCGACCTGGGCCAGGAAAGGTTCGCGGAAGAGGGCACGCTCGAAGCAGGAAAACAGGTCAAGGTCGTGGACTCGCCGTTCGGTCGCATCGGATTGTCGGTTTGCTACGACCTGCGTTTCCCGGAGTTGTACCGGGCCATGAAGGACGTGGACATCATCGTCGTGCCGTCGGCGTTTACCGAAACCACCGGCCGCGCGCATTGGGAGTCGCTGGTGCGTGCGCGTGCGATCGAGAACCTGGCCTATGTGCTGGCGCCTGCGCAGGGGGGCTATCACCTGAGCGGGCGCGAAACCCACGGCGACTCGATGGTGGTGGACCCCTGGGGCACGGTGCTCGATCGCTTGCCGCGCGGATCGGGGGTGGTGGTTGCCTCGGTCAATCCAGCCTACCAGGCCAGCCTGCGCAAGAGTCTGCCCGCGCTGACCCACCGGGTGATACATAAAATATGAGGGGCGAGGGACTAGCAGTTCCCCACAAGGGGATACCGGCCTTTGGCCATAAGGGGCTAGGGGAATAAACAAATAAAGTAAATTGAATTCAGGGGCGAGAGCCCCGACATAAAATAAACAAATCGCGAAACGTACAACAATTACAAACTTCCAATCCCTAGCCCCTAGCCCCTAGCCCCTAGCCCCTAGCCCCTAGCCCCTAAAACCATGCCCAACGACCCCACAAACAGCCACGAACTGCTGTCGCGACCGCGGACCGCACCTTGCTCGCACCCTACGGGCTCGACGCCGGCGGCATCGATCGCGTGTTCGGCCAGATCATGACCCACAAGGTCGACTACGCCGATCTGTATTTCCAGTATTCGCGTTCGGAGGGCTGGAGCCTGGAAGAAGGCATGGTGAAGTCCGGCAGCTTCAACATCGACCAGGGTGTGGGCGTGCGTGCGGTGAGCGGAGAGAAAACCGCTTTTGCCTACTCCGATGACATCAGCCTTCCTGCGCTGGAGTCCGCGGCACAGGCCACGCGCGCTATCGCGCGCCGCGGTGAGCAGGGCGCAACCCAGGTGGTGAGCCGGACTCGCGGCCGCGAACTGTATCTGCCGCAGGATCCGTTGGCGAGTCTCGCGGACGGCGACAAGGTGAAACTGCTGGAAAAGCTCGAACGTTATGCCCGCGACATCGACCCGCGTGTTTCCCAGGTCATGGCTTCGCTCGCGGGCGAATACGAAGTCGTTCTGATTGCGCGTTCCGACGGCATGATGGCCGCGGATGTGCGCCCGCTGGTCAGATTGTCGGTGCAGGTCATCGTCGAGCAGGACGGCCGCCGCGAACAAGGCAGTGCGGGGGGCGGAGGACGTTTCGATTATGCTTATTTCACGGATGATGTCCTGCGCGACTATGCAGCCAAGGCGGTGCACCAGGCCGTGACCAATCTTGCCGCGCGGCCGGCACCGGCCGGCACGATGACCGTTGTACTGGGGCCGGGCTGGCCAGGCATCCTGCTGCACGAAGCGATCGGCCACGGGCTCGAAGGCGATTTCAACCGCAAGGGCAGTTCCGCTTTCTCCGGCCGCATCGGTCAGCGCGTCGCGGCGCCGGGCGTGACGGTGGTCGACGATGGCACCATTTCCAAACGTCGCGGTTCGCTGAATGTGGACGACGAAGGCAATCCGACGCAACGCAGTGTGCTGATCGAGGACGGCATCCTGCGCGGTTACATTCAGGACACGCTGAACGCGCGCCTGATGGGCATGACGCCGACCGGCAACGGGCGGCGCGAGTCCTACGCACATGTGCCGATGCCGCGCATGACCAACACTTACATGCTCAACGGGAACAAGGATCCGGCCGAAATCATCGGTTCGGTCAAGAACGGCCTGTATGCCGCGAACTTCGGCGGCGGCCAGGTCGACATCGTCAGCGGGAAGTTCGTGTTCTCGGCGGCCGAGGCCTACATGATCGAGGATGGCAAGATCACCTATCCGGTCAAAGGCGCCACGCTCATCGGCAATGGTCCGGATGCGCTGACGCATGTTTCCATGATCGGCAACGACATGAGCCTGGACTCGGGTGTGGGCACCTGCGGCAAGGAAGGCCAGAGCGTGCCGGTCGGCGTCGGTCAGCCGACCTTGCGCATCGACGGACTGACGGTGGGGGGCACGGCCTGAAAAGCCGTGAAAATCGTGAATGTCGTGAATACCGTGAATATCGTAAAAAAGCACTTTGATTACGGTTTAGCGTCTTTCGGTTTATAGATCTCCGGTTCTTGCGACATTCACGACATTCACGGTATTCACGACTTTCACGATGATTTTAATTCTCAGCGACAACACCGACCCGCAAAGCCCCGAATACCTCCAGCTGATGGAGCTGCTGGGGCGGCTGCCGAACATCAAGACGCGGGCGCACCGCATCCAGGGCACCGAGCGTTCGGTGACCGAGGTCTACCTGCTCGGCGACACCAAGGCGCTCGCCATCGACGACATGAAGAGCCTGCCGTGCGTCGAGAACGTGATCCGCGTTTCCGAGGAATTCCGCGTGCTCGGGCGCCACAGGGATGACAACCGGCCGACGCATTTCGATTACCAGGGCCTGCGTTTCGGCCAGGATACGTTGCATATCTTCGCCGGGCTCTGCGCCGTGGATACCCGCGAACATGTCGACATCATGATGCGGGCACTGAAGGAAAACGGCCAGCAGTGCACCCGCATGGGCGCCTACAAGCCGCGCACCAGTCCCTATGCCTTCCAGGGGCACGGCAAATCCTGCCTGCCTTTCGTGTTCGAGCTGGCCGGAAAACACGGCATCCGCGTCATCGCGATGGAGGTGACCCACGAGTCGCACGTCGAGGAGATCCGCCAGGCGTTGCACGAAACCGGCAATCCGACCGGGGTCATGTTGCAGATCGGCACGCGCAACACGCAGAACTTCGAATTGCTGAAAATCGTCGGCCGGCAGAAGCAGTTCCCGGTGCTGATCAAGCGCGGCTTCGGCATCACGCTGGACGAGTCCCTGAATGCGGCCGAGTATCTCGCCAGCGAAGGCAACCACAGCGTCGTGTTCGGATTGCGGGGCATGAAGACCAACCTCGGCGACCCGCATCGCAATTTCGTGGACTTTGCCCAGGTTCCGGTGGTCAGGCGCCTGACCCGCATGCCGGTATGCGTCGATCCCAGCCATTCGGTCGGCTCGCGCATGGCTGGTCCGGACGGCATCCTCGATGTCATGCATGTCACGGCCCAGGGCGTGCTGGCCGGTGCCAACATGGTGCTGGTCGATTTCCACCCCAATCCCGCCAAGGCACTGGTCGACGGGCCGCAGGCATTGCGCCTGAATGAGTTACCCCAGTTCATTGAAGATGTTGCCATTGCCCGCGATGCCTACCTGAAGCGCGCGGAACTGGCCCGCCGTCAAACGCATACTGCGGTACCGGGCTGACCGGTCCACCGGCCGCGCTTTACCGGCTGCGGTGGCTCCAGCATAATGACTTGTCATTCCAAGCTTTAGGGGCTCCCGGGACGGTTGCGGGCGCGCGCGCCTGGAAAACTTCTGAGACACGTCTCGTGCAAACGGCTGATTCCGATCTCCAGGCGCCGCAGAACGCACTTCTGCAAACGCTAGAACATCTGGGCGAGGGCACTGCGCTCGCGCAACAGATATTCGACATGATCGGCCATTCCAAATTCTTTGCCGATTTCACCCGCGAAGACATCCAGCGGCTGACCGCTTTCATGCAAATCTACCGTGCCGAAGCGGCGCAGATGATGATCCGCGAGGGCGACGTGGACGACTACATGCTGCTGATCATCCAGGGCCGGGTGGAAATCGTGAAAATCGATTCCCACGGCAACCTGCAGCCGATGACTACGGTCGGTCCGGGCGCAACGCTGGGCGAGATGTCGATGATCGACGGCGAACCGCGCTTCGCGTCCTGCATGGCGCTCGAGCCGACCACGTTCGCCGTGTTGTCGCGCGACAGCATGGTGCAGATCATTCTCGAAGAACCCGGCCTCGGCGCGAAAGTGCTGGTCAAGCTGGTCACCCTGCTGTCCCAGCGCCTGCGCCAGACCAGTTCCAACCTGCTCCATTACATGGAGCGCTGATCGCGCGCCCGACCCGGCCAGCCGCCCCGGTGCGAACGGCCCTTTTCCTGCTTCCCGCGCTCTTTCTGTCTGCCGCGCTGCCGGTTCTGGCGCTAACCGTGGTGGACGATTCCCATGTTGAACTGCGGCTGGACCGGCCGGCGCAGCGCGTGATCTCGCTGTCGCCGCACCTGACCGAATTGATGTATGCGATCGGCGCGGGGGATCGGTTGGTGGGCACGGTGCGCGGCAGCGATTTCCCTCCCGCTGCGGCCGGAATTCCCGAAGTCGGCGATTCCGCCGGCCTCGATTTCGAGCGGATAGTGCACTCGCGGCCGGATTTCGTGCTGGCCTGGGGCAGCGGCAACAGGCCCGTGGACGTCGCACGGCTGCGTGCCCTTGGGCTGCGCGTGCTGGTGCTGGAACCGCAGCGGCTCGAAGACATTGCGCGGCACCTGCGATTGCTGGGCGATCTGACGGGCCTGGACGTGCAGGCCCGAGCGGTTGCGCTGGAATTCGAAGGACGCATCGAAACGCTGCGAAGCCGCTATGCCGGTCGCGCTCCGGTGCGGGTGCTGTTCGAGATCTGGCACCGGCCGCTGTTCACGGTCAACGGTGACCATATCATCAGCAAAGTGCTCGGGTTGTGTGCGGGGCAGAACATCTTTGCCGGCCTGCCGCGACTGGCGGGCGAGGTTTCCCTGGAACAGGTGCTGGCCATGGACCCGGATGCCATTGTGGTCGGCTCCGAAGCCGACGATGCGCAAGTGGCCAACTGGACAGAATTTTCCTACCTCAAAGCGGTACGTGCCGGCAACGTGTTCACCGTCCCGGCGGATCGGATCACGAGGCAAACGCCCCGCATCGTCGACGCGGCGGAACGCCTGTGCGCCGGTCTCGACAAGGCCAGGCACTGAAAACCTGATCGTCAGGTCTTGATGCTTTCGCCTGCGTAGAGCACGGGCCCGGTGGGCAGCCCGGTCGGCGATCCGCCAGCGGGTTCCACGCTCATGGCCAGGCCATGCGCTGCATCGAGCCTCGCCGCCAGTGCTTGCGGAATTTTCACGATCTGGGTTTCGTGCGTGGTGATCAGTCCAAGCGAAACCGGCTTCTGGTCGCCCCCGGGCAGCATCCACAATTCCCACGCCGTGTTCGGGCCCATCTCCGCATGGCCGATCACTCGGATGCGCAGCGTACGGCCGCCGCTCTGTCCCGGCTCCCAGCTTGCGGTCATGGCCGGTTTTTTGGTGGCGAGGTCGTTCATGACGACCACCATTCTGCCGGTCTCCACCGGCCCTTCCGGTTTCGGCATCGCGACCATGACAATCAGCGCCAGGGCCAGCAGGCCGGACCCGAACGACGAGACGCGCCAGAACGACAGGCTTTCCCAGAATCCCGCCCGAATCGCCGGACCGAACTTGAGGCGCGCCTTGACGGCCTGCCAGACGCGAGCCGGCGGTTCGATCGCCGGCACGGCATCGGTGAGCGTAGAGAGCCGCGACTCCCATTGCGCCACGGCGCGGCGCAATTGCGGATTGCCGCGCAGATGGATTTCGAAGCGCCGGCGCGCGCGCGCAGACATGGTGCCGAGCACATACTCGGCGGCCAGTTTGTCGCGCAGGATCTCGTCGGCGAATCTCATTGCAATCTTCCAGTCACGGTTTGATTGGCCCCATTCATCTGCCCAACTCGTCGAGGCAGCCTTTCAGGCGGTCGAGCCCGCGGCGGATCCAGGTCTTCACCGTACCCAGCGGCTTGCGCATCTGTTCCGCCAGTTCTCCATGGGACAGTCCGTAGAAGAACGCCAGCGTGATGCAGCGCTGCTGCTCTTCGGTCAGCGTCTTCATGCATTCTGCCAGTTCGCCGGCTTCCAGCGACCGGCGCAGCAATTCCTCAGGTCCCGGCGATTCGTCGGGAATCGACGCCATCAGCTCTTCGTGCTCCTCGTCGATCTCGACTTCGCGCGGCCGGCGCAGCCAGTCGAGCGCCCGGTTGCGCACGATCGCGGTCATCCAGGTCATCGGCGCGCTTTTCGCCGAGTTGTAGCCCGCCGCATGGTTCCAGATGTTGACGAAGGCTTCCTGCAGTACTTCCTCCGCCCAGTCCCTGCGACGAGTTATACGCACGGCGACGGCAAACAGTTTCGCCGAGCTGAATTGATACAGGGTCGCAAAGGCGCGCTGGTCGCGCAGCGCACAGCGCGCCAGCAGGTCGGAAAGCTGTTCCGGGGCGAGGCCTTCAGGCAGGTTCACTGCGATTCCTGCCTTTTTGCCAATAGACATCGGTTATGCCGGCCTCGCGGTTGAGTACGCGGCAAAGCACGAACAGCAGATCGGAGAGCCGGTTCAGATAGTGTTGCAGCGACGACCCGGCGTTCCGCCCGCCGGCACACTGCACGCGCGACATGGCATAGCGCCGCACCGCGCGACCCGCCCGGCAGGATGAATTCCTTGAGTGGCGCCAGGTCGGCATTGTGGCGGTCCAGTTCGTTCTCCAGCCGTGTCACATGCTGCGGCCCGACGCTGGTATAGCCGGGAATGCTCAACTCTCCGCCGAGATCGAACAAGTCATGCTGGACGGCGTGCAGGCCGGCACGCACGTCCTCGGGAATCGGCTCGGCCAGCAGCACGCCAAGTGCACTGTTCAGCTCATCGACTGCACCGATGGCTTCGATGCGGAGGTTGTCCTTGGCCACGCGCGAACCGTCGCCCAGGCCGGTGGTGCCGCCGTCCCCCGTACGTGTGTAGATCTTGCTGAGGCGGTTAGCCATTGCTGCACTTACCCATTGAGATCAATCAGTTTCATTCTATAAGGGAATGGTACACGGCGCTGCCCGCTACGGATTCAGGGTTTCAGTCAGTCCTCGTCGTTGCGGCAACGCCCATCCCTCAGTGTTGCGGCAACGCTGTAGACCGCGGATCGCCGCCGAGCTCCTGCAACTCCAGTTGCAGGTAGCGATGCAGGGCGTTCTGCCGGTGCGTGGTCGCATACAGCGACCAGTCACGGTAGGCCGGCAGGGCCGCTTTTTCCACCGCATCCATCAGGCTGGAGCTTTCGGCATAAAGGGATTTGACGACCCGGTCGAGCGCGTCCAGGTAAGCAGCCGTGCCGGCGATCGCCCCTGGTCCCGATACCGCGCCGTGGCCGGGCACGATGCGCGCCGGCTTGAAATTCCCCAGTTGCCGCAGTGCACGCTGCCAGCCATCGAAGTCGGAATCACGGATGTCGGGAATGCGGCCGACGGAAACCAGGCCGCCGGCGAACAGCACGCCGCTGTCCAGGTCGAGCACCGCCAGATCTCCCGGCGTGCTGGCCCAACCCAGGTAAATCAGTTTCAGGCGGCGGCCGCCGGCCTCGATGGTCACGGTGGCATCGACCTCGCGTTGCGGCAGAACCAGCCGGGTGCCTTCGAGTTCTGCACCCAGCACTGGTTTGAGGTTTGCCAGGCAATGATCACACCGCGCCTTCATCAGTTTCGTCGTTTCCCGGTGCGCGAGGAGCGCAATGCCGCGCTCGGCGAAAGCCGCATTGCCGAACAGGAACTCCTGCACCGCATGGGTGACGATCGCCAGTTCGACCGGTTTGTCGGTGACGCGCGCGATTGCCTCGAGCATGCGGCGGCCATGGCGATAGGAAGTGCCGGTATCGATGACGACGACGCCCGCAGGACCCACGATGAAACCGCTGTTGCCGACGAAGCCGCGATTTTCAGCGGAGACCTCGCCGGTGTCGCCGATGAAGGCATAGACGCCCTCCGCGACTTTTTCCGGATGGAGCATCTCCTGCGCAAGCAGCATCGCCGGCAGCATCGCAGCGGCGGCGACAGTGCAACGCAGGGCTTGCATCGGCAATGAGCGCATCGGCCGTAACGTAAACGAGGCGGGCGGCGGCGGCAAGTCGAACAGGTCTTTCTGTTCTACCATGGGGCTTGCATGAAGTTCCCATTCACGACATTCGCCGCCATCGCCTTCGCTTTTTTTTCGGCGGCGATGACGCATTCCGCCCGCGCGGGCGAACCACAGCCGCTGGCGAATTTCGACGTCAGCGAAATCGGGCCGGGCAACTATGTCCACTACGGCAGCTTCGACGAGCGCTCGCCGGCCAATCTTGGTGACAACGCCAACATCGGTTTCATAGTCGGCAAAAAATGCGTGCTGGCAGTCGACGCCGGCGGTTCCCTGCCGGTGGGCCGTGCGCTACGGGAGGCGATTCGCCGCAACACGCCGTTGCCGGTCTGTTATGTCGTGCTGACGCACGTGCATCCGGATCATTTCTTCGGCGCTGCCGCATTCCTCGATGATCATCCGCAGTTCATTGCGCATGAAAACTATCCGGCGCAGTTGGCCGCACGTTCGCGTTCGTACCTGAACTCGCTGCAACGCGACCTGGGTGCGGCTGCGGCAGGATCCGAGATCGTCAGGCCCACGCTGCTGGTCGGGCAGCGGCTGGAGCTCGATCTCGGCGGCAGGACCGTGGTCGTACAGGCCTGGCCGCCGGCGCATACCGACGACGACCTGACGGTATTCGACTCTGCGACCCGCACATTGTGGTTGTCGGATCTGCTGTTCGTCGGCCACACGCCGGTCATCGACGGCACCATCACCGGCTTTCTCGCCGTCATGCAGGATTTGCGCGTCATTGCGGCCGATCACTATGTGCCCGGACATGGCCGCAGCAATCTGCCGTGGCCGCAGCCTCTCGATGCACAACAGCGCTACCTCACCGTGATACTGGATGAGACCCGTGCCGCCATCCGCAATCGCAGGACCATCCAGCAGGCGACCGATGAAGTCGGACTTTCCGAAGCGGGGAACTGGGCCGCCTTCGACCTGTTCCATCGCCGTAACGTGACGGCGGCCTATGCCGAACTGGAATGGGAATAAGTCCGGGGATCGCGAGGTATACTTCGCGAGTTCCCCAAGAAGCAGGAGATCAGGAATGAAAGGATGTTTGCGCCTTGCGCTGGCCGCCCTCCTGGCCTTGCTCGCAGTCGTACCGGCATACGCCAATGAGAAAGCCGAACCGAATCCCGCGCTGAGCCAGTACTGGGATCCGATCAAGCAACTCATGTTCGGCGATCGCGTCATCAATCCCGATGCGCGCGACATCATCCGCGTCTACCTGAACATGCGTGCGGATGATGCTTCCACGGTTCCGGTAGTGGTCAAGGCGCAGATCGACCAGACCGAGAAGGAATACATCAAGACAATTTATGTGATTGTCGAGCGCAATCCGTCCCCGACTGCGGGCGTCTTCCATTTCACGCCGGACAGCGGCCGTGCCCAGGTCGAGACGCGGCTGCGCTTCGAGGACTACAGCTTCGTCAGGGCGGTAGCCGAGATGAATGACGGGAGGTTGTACATGTCGCAGCGTTGGGTTAAGGCTGCGGGGGGCTGCTCCGCGCCCAACGGCAAGAAATTATCGGAATCGCTGCTCGGCAAAATGAAGTTGCGCTTCGATGAAGACAACATCACCTACCACAAGCCGAACCTGGTGCAGCTCATGATCCGCCATCCGAACGAATCCCCGCTTGCCGCGGATTTCGTGGAGGGCCAGGTGCCGCAGTTCGTGCGCAGGGTGAAAGTCACCTACGGCGGCAAGACGGTGATGGACGCGGAAGTGGATTTTTCGCTGTCGGATAACCCGAATTTTCGCTTCTTCTTCACGCCCGAGGAGAAAGGGCAGCTGAAAATAGAGGTCGAGGACACCCACGACCGCAAGTTCAGCCATTCGATCGACATCTCCGAAGGCGTGCCGCTGCCTGGCGGCTGAAGCGCGACGCCACGGCGCGAGCGTTGACCGCCCAACCCGCTTCGGATAAAGTTGCGCGGTTTTTTGATCCTGATCGATTATCCCGAACCGAGGAAGTTCTAAGCCATGAAAATCCGCAGTTTCACGATCGCCGGTCTGTCCGCTGTCCTGTCCATCCTGGCCGCCCCGCTGCACGCGGAGGGGGACGCCGCGGCGGGCAAGAACAAGAACGCCATGTGCGCCGGATGCCACGGCATCCCCGGGTTCCGCACCGCCTATCCGGAGACCTATCACGTACCCAAGCTCGGCGGGCAGAATGCGGGCTATATCGTGAACGCGTTGAAGGCCTACAAGGCCGGCGACCGCCAGCATCCGACCATGAGGGCGATCGCCGCCAGCCTGTCCGAACAGGACATGGCCGACTTGGCTGCGTATTATTCGGGCAAATAAGCCTGTTCGAGATTTGAAAAGGGAAGCTATGAACAAGTTGTGGATTGCGATGATTGCCGCAGCCGGATTGGCCGCGACGGGCAATGCCGTGGCGGGCGGAGATGTTGCCAAAGGCAAGGAAAAAGCGGCCATTTGCAGCGCCTGTCATGGGCCGGACGGCAATACGCCGTTGGCCCCCGACTATCCGAGACTCGCCGGCCAGCCGAATGACTATCTGGAAAAGGCCTTGCGCGACTACAAATCCGGCAAGCGCAAGAACCCGTTGATGGGCCCACAGGCACAGAACCTTTCCAAGCAGGACATGAAAGATCTGGCCGCATACTTCGCCAGCCTGAGCGGGGACCTCAAGGTCAAGTACTGAGTTTTTACTTGCCTCAATCAAAAAAAGGAGCCTTGGGGCTCCTTTTTTATTGCAAGACTTGATAGGTTTTCACCACAGAGGCACAGAGGGCGCAGAGGAGAAACCGAAGCAGATATTCCTCGTGAAACTGCTGCGTTCGATACTGGCGGATTGATAATCAGGCGCTCCATTTCCTTCTTGCTGTATTTCCTCTGTGCCTCTGTGGTGAATGTTTTGGTGCGGTGAGCGCTTCAGATGCGGTTACCCGAGTCCGTGGCGAATGCACTCGAGATAGGCGGCCTCGTCGGGCGCGGCGCGGTCGCGCTGGGCGCGCCAGACCACTTCACCGAGACATTCCAGCAGTATGTGCAGGGCATCGTGCTCCGACGCCGCGCGGCCGGCTAGTTCGCGATAGGCGGCGCTGATGCCACGCGGCTGGTCGATCGACAGTTGCTCCGCAATCGCCAGATGCAGCGACAGGTGCAGAAACGGATTGACCGCGCTGCTTTCCGGCGAAAAGTCACGCTCGAGATTGCGTTGCGCGTCGTCGAGCAGGCCATGGTGTTCCGGGTGCAGCAGGATGATCTCTATCGCGGTGCGTTCCAGCCCTTCCAGCGGCGCCTGCGAGCGATACTTGCTCCAGGTCTCGAAGAAAAAACGGCGGGCGTCGGCGCGCGACGGATTGAACATGGGATGGTTTGCAGATCGACAGCAATCGGGTAACGATACCAGCATCCGGACGCGTGAGAAAATTGCAGCCGACGCGTGCCAAACAATCGCGACTCTCTTCTCTTGCGTAGCCGGCGATGCTGGCTACTTTTGATCTCCCCATTGCGTTTTGGCTTGCGCCAGCGCTTGCGCCCGGGTTGCCCTGGCATCAGTCATGCACTGGCGCTTGGCACTGCTCGATCGACGCTGGCATTTCGCCATCGCATCCTTGTAGTCCTTCTGTGCTTTGGCTTGGGCAGCCTTGTAGTCAGTCTTTTTCGACTGATCGATGGCTGCCATCGAGAACTGGGTTTGCCTGGCGGGTTTCTGTGCGGTCGAATCGACCTGGGATTTCGGTTTGGTTGCCGCGGTCACGTTTTGGGCTGCTGCCAATGGTCCGGCACCGGCCGATAGCCCGGCAGCCAACAGACAAAATAGGATGCGTCTCATCGTTGTGGTCCTCATGCGTCACGATAACGGGTTGCCGCCCTGTATTTTGCTCCCTATTCAGGCGGATCCAATGCGCGGTTGCCTTGTGATCAAACCGTCGGCGTCGATGTCTTCGTCTTGGCCCTGTATTCGCACAGATCCCGAATCAGGCAGACAGGGCAATCCGGCCGCCGCGCCTTGCAGACGTAGCGTCCGTGCAGGATCAGCCAGTGATGCGCATCGTGCAGAAATTCTGCGGGCACGAATTTCAGCAGGCGCTTCTCCACCTCAATGACGTTCTTGCCCGGGGCGATGCCGGTGCGATTGGCGACGCGAAAGATATGAGTGTCCACCGCGATCGTCGGCTGGCCGAATGCGGTATTCAATAGGACGTTCGCGGTTTTCCTGCCGACACCGGGCAGGCTTTCCAGGTCCTCGCGATTCTGCGGTACTTCGCCGCCGAACTTCTCCATCAGAAGAGCGCAAGTCGCGATGACGTTCTTCGCTTTCGTCCGAAACAGGCCGATGCGCTGGATGTAAGGCGTCAATCCGGATTCGCCGAGCGCGAGGATTTTCCGCGGTGTGTTGGCCAGCGGAAACAATCGCTCCGTGGCCAGGTTGACGCTCTTGTCGGTGGCCTGCGCCGACAGCATGACCGAGATCAGCAGTTCGAACGGCGTGCCGTAAGCGAGTTCCGTGGTCGGCGCCGGATTGGCGGCACGCAGCCTGCGAAAGATTTCCGTTCTTTTGGCAGCATTCATCTTTGAAAGCCGAAGTCGAACGTCTCACCACGCGCCGCAAGCGGCACAAGGGAACACTTGTGCCGCTTGCGGCGCGTGGTGAGATTTCGGAATTTGTTTTGGCGGTTCAGCTTATCTTCTGTCCGGCACGGACGCGGGCGCGAGCGATGGCGGCTTGCACGGCGGCTTTTTTGCGTTCGAGGTCGTGGCTGCCAGGCAGTTGTTCCAGTTGGGCGAGCTTGTCACGGGCTCTTTTTGCCAGACGGTCGCTGCGCTCTGCCTGTTCGCGCGCAATGCGGAATTCATGAAAGCCGAACCGCTCCCGAGCGATCACCGCCATTTCGTCGACCGATTGCGCTGCGAGCGCCGCGGCGTGAAGGTTGCCGCGTCGGGCCAGCGTCTCCAGTTCCACCATGTCGATGCAGTCGACGGGGCAGGGCGGCAGGCACAGGTCACAACCTGTACAGGAGGTGGTGAGCACCGTATGCATGCGCTTCGCAGTGCCGACGATGGCATCGACCGGGCAGGCCTTGATGCACAGCATGCAGCCGATGCAACGCGATTCGTCGATCAACGCGGCAGTGCGCGGCGTCTCCAGGCCGTTCACAGGATTGAGCGGTTTCTCCTGGCGACCAAGCAATCGCGCGAGTTTCCGGATTCCCGCGGCGCCGCCCGGCGGGCATTGATTGATGTCGGCATCCCCGCTGGCAATCGCGTCGGCGTAGGGACGGCAGCCGTCGTAGCCGCATTTCGTGCACTGGGTCTGCGGCAGCAGCGCGTTTATTGCATTGGCCAGTTCGGAGTTCACGGGTGGATTAAACCACTAAACCGAAAATCTGGTGAAGACGTTACGTCTGAGGCCGGAGGCCGGTATGGGTCAGGCAACGGTTGATCCATTGCGCGGTGAGTTTTTCCTGCACGGTGTTCTGCGTGAGCCGCGCGGCGAGGCCAGGGAAATCGATGCGGTCGAGCGGCTGGTCCTGGTTGAAACAGGAAAACACGTAGGTGCGCTCGCCGGTGGCCGGATCCACCTGCGGCTGCAGGCACTGTGCGCAGATCTCCTTCATCATGCATTGCATCGGCGAGTTGATCGAGCCGATCGCAAAATGATGCGGCTTCAGGTGAGCCTGCAGCACGCCGTGGCGCGCAGCGGCTACCGCGGCCATCATGCGATCGGAACCGATCGCAATGATGCGATCCGCGGCATTGAATGCGATGGCCTGCTCGCCCAGCTTGCCGCCGGCGTAGGCGGCCATTGCCTGCACGATGTTGCCGACAAAGCTGCGGTCGCCGGGACGGGTCGGCGCAAACCCAGGTGCCTCGTCGCAGCACCAGATGACGACATCGGCCGCGGCCTCGATTTCGGCAATCTTGTAGCGGTCGATGACTTTCTTGTACCCCGCGAAGTACAGCACGCGCGAACCGGCGGCACGCAGCGCCTGCCCGATGGAAAACAACACCGCATTGCCCAGGCCGCCGCCGATCAGCGTGACGGTTTCGTCCGCGGGGATCTCGGTCGCGGAACCGGTTGGGCCCATGAGGATCACCGGTTCACCGGGCTTGAGCAGCGCACACAGATCGGAAGACCCGCCCATTTCCAGCACGATGGTCGAAACCAGGCCTTTGTCGCGGTCCACCCAGGCGCCGGTCAACGCAAGGCCTTCCATCGCCAGCCGGGACTCGTCAATTGTCCTGGCCAGTGTCTCGAAGTTCTGCAGGCGGTAGAACTGTCCGGGCCGGAATTTCCTGGCGGCCTGCGGCGCCCGCACGACGACTTCGACAATGGTCGGTGTGAGCCGGACGACTTCATGCACCGTGGCGCGCAACTCGTCATTGAGGCGAGCAAAGAATTCGACATCGCCGGCCGTGGATGCCGGTTCTACTTTCGCCAGTACGCGGCTGATCACCGGATAACCCAGTTTGGCGCTGCCCATGGCTTTCACCACGTTGCCGAAGAAGGAAGGATGCAGGTCGCCGAAAAAACTCACGAAACGTCCGTCATCGCGCCGCGACAACAGCACCTGCGGCGTGCCGGGCTTGGCGCTTCTCTCCGGTTTGACCGGATTGCCCGACTCGTCGCAGGCCTGGAAATAGCGGCCGTCGAGTGCAAAGTTGCGCGCGTCTTCGCGTGCGAGGACCGTATTGGGCTGCGTGCCGGCGGCGACCAGCACGGTGCGCGCGGGCAGGGTGACGTCGAATTTTTCAGTGCTGCCCTCCAGGCTCGACCTGCTCGCTTTCACCGCCAATCCGCTGGTGTAGCCGAACTCGTCGACGACGACCGCGGCCGGCGTGAGGTTTTCGGCGAAGCGGATCCCTTCCTCCAGCGCCTTTTCGATTTCTTCGTGGTTCAGTGTGTAGGACGGGCTGTCGATCAGCCGTTTGCGGTAGGCCACGGTGACGCCGCCCCAGGACTTCAGCAACTCGAGGACGCGCGGTTCGCTCCCGGCATCGGCGGCGCTGGCGCGCTCCGCGCGTATCGCCCGCGCGTGCGCCAGAAATTCGTTCGCGATCTGCCGCTCGGGCAGGGTCCAGGCGGCGCGCACTTTCTCTTCGACGCCCTCCGCGCAAAGGATTTCATAGTGGCGCAGGAATTTTTCGACCTGCAACGGGTAATAGGCCAGCGACTCGGTGGCGGTGTCGACCGCGGTCAGGCCGCCGCCGATCACGACCACCGGCAGCCGCAACTGCATGTTGGCGATCGAATCGTTCTTCGCCGCACCGGTGAGCTGCAACGCCATCAGGAAATCGGACGCGGTGCGCACGCCGGGCGCGAGGCCGTTGGGAATATCGAGCACGGTCGGACGGCCGGCGCCGGCGGCGAGCACGACGTGATCGAAGCCAAGGGCGAAAGCGTCATCGACTTGCAGCGTGCCGCCGAAGCGCACGCCGCCGAACAACGCGAACTCCTCACGACGCTGCAACAGCAGGCGGATCAGCTTCAGGAAATTCTTGTCCCAGCGCACTGTAATGCCATATTCGGCGACACCGCCGAAGCCGGCCATGATGCGATCGTCCAGGGATTCGTACAGGGACTCGACGTCATGGACGGGCTCGAAGGCCACGCGGGCGCCCGCGGCATCGACCCCGCTTAACTGGGCGGGCAGCGGTTCGATCTTGAGTCCGTCCACTCCCACTACGCTATGGCCATCGTTCATCAGGTGATGCGCGACGGTGAAACCGGCGGGACCGAGGCCTGCGATCAGTACGCGACGGCCGCTCGCCGCACGCGGGAACGGCCGCTTCAGGTCGAGCGGATTCCAGCGAGTGAGCAGCGAATAGATCTCGAAGCCCCAGGGCAGTTCCAGTACGTCCTTGAGCGTTCGCGTCTCGGCCTGTGGAATATTGACCGGTTCCTGCTTCTGGTAGATGCAGGATTTCATGCAGTCATTGCAGATGCGATGGCCGGTTGCTGCGACCATCGGATTGTCCAGCGCGATCATCGCCAGCGCGCCGACGGCCACGCCTTCGGTCTTGAGTTTCTGGAATTCCGAGATGCGTTCTTCCAGCGGGCAACCGGCCAGCGGTACGCCGAACACGGTTTTCTTGAACGCCGGCCTGGCTTCAGGGGAGGCAGGCTTTTCCTTCAAACCGTGCGAGCACGAGTCCTTTTCCTGCTCGTGGCACCAGATGCAATAGTTGGTCTCGTTCAGGGCGCCGACCAGATCGGTGCCGGAATCGGTCAGCGCGAATCCGTGGCGCCGGCGAATATGGGAGAGCGTGTGGACGGTCACGCCGTTTTCGTCGTGCGTTTCCACCGGCACCAGCCGCTGGAAGTCGAGCTTCTTCGGCATCTTGAACAGCACGCCCGAATGATGCTTGTACTGTCCCTCGTGCGTGTGCACCGCCCAGGCTGCATAGCGCAACGCCACGTCGAGCTTGTCCGCGTTGGCGGCTTCGTCCTTGAGCCAGGCGGTGACGTGACGGGCAAACACCAGTTCGCTGAAATCGGCGTCGAACCCCGCAACAAGCTGCGCTTCCAGCCGGGTACCGTCGAACCCCGCGGCAGCATCGGCCTTGTAGGTGTTGACGGCCTTGCGTTGCACGAACAGCCGCTTGCAGGAATACAGCGGCGCGAGTTCGAAATGACGTGCCGACAGTTCGCCCACTTCGTCTTCGATGCCGAACAGGTGGGCGATGAAATCGTCGAGATGGCCGGCTACCGCGATCAGGAATTCCGATTCCTGCTTCGGCGGCAGCGGCGGGTGGCTTCCGCGCAGGGATTCCAGGCGTTCGCGCAACGCGGGCTCGGCCTGACCCAGGAAATCCAGGAAGGCCGCGTCCACGCGCACGAGGCCTTCACGGCGATAGAGGTCCTCGAATCGCAGATCGAATCGGAGCTTCAATTGCGGCATGCGGGGGAGGTCGACACTGATGTTCATGCAGCTGCAGTCAGGGGAGGGGCTTGAATAAAGCGATGAATTATAACTCCCCGGAGTCGAAATCTTATGCGAGCTGGCACTAAGGAAATAACAGAGTCGGTGGAAATAACGGACTCAGCCTCTCCCGTGGCCTCGCGCAAGCGCACGGGCTATTTTCCCGATCAGCGCGGGTCCCTCGTAGACCAGGCCGCTGTAGAGCTGGACCAGGCTGGCACCCGCGGTCATTTTTTCGCGCGCGTCCGCTTCCGACAGGATGCCGCCCGCGGCGATGATCGGAAGCCGGCCCGCGAGCGCGGCGGCGAGCTGGCTGACGGTTTGCGTGGAGCGCACAGTCAGCGGCGCCCCGCTCAGTCCGCCGGCCTGGTCCGCGTCCGGCAGACCCTCCACGCCATCTCTCGCGAGCGTGGTGTTGGTTGCAATCACGGCATCGACGCCGTGCCCGACGAACAGCGCCGCCATGCTGTCGATGTCGGTTTGTGCCAGATCGGGCGCGATCTTGACGGCCAGCGGAACGCGTTTGCCGTGCCGGTCGGCGAGCTTGCGGCGCTCCCCGGCAAGCGTTCCCAGCAAGCGGTCAAGTTCTCCGGCCTGCTGCAGCTGGCGCAGGTTCGCGGTGTTGGGCGATGAGATATTGACCGTGATGTAACTTGCCGCCGTATAGACCTTGCGCATGCAGTACAGGTAATCCTCCGCGGCGCGTTCGATCGGTGTGTCGAAATTCTTGCCGATATTGATGCCGAGGATGCCGCGGTAATGTGCGCGCGATACGTTCATCACCAGGCGCTCCACGCCGTCGTTGTTGAAGCCCATGCGGTTGATGATCGCGCGCGCCTGCGCGATGCGGAACAGGCGTGGCACCGGATTGCCGGGCTGTGGCCGTGGCGTGACCGTCCCGATCTCGATAAAACCGAAGCCAAGCGCGCCGAGTGCATCGATGTGGTCGCCGTTCTTGTCCAGGCCGGCGGCGAGCCCCACCGGATTTGGGAACACCAGGCCCATGACTGTGCGCGGGGAGGAGGGCGACCGGCCTGCGATCAGGCCGGCCAATCCGATATGGTGCGCGATATCGAGTGCGCGCAGCGTGCCGCGGTGCGCGCGTTCCGGGTCGAGCTGGAACAGGAGGGGCCGGGCGAGGCTATAGAGCATGAATCAGGGCCGCGTGCGAACCCACGCCCTTGCGGCGAACGCGGTGCGCAATGTCAAACCGCCTCGGGAGGCGAAGCGTCGCGGGGCAGCCGCCGCCATTGGCCGTCGATCAGGCCCTCCAGCGGCTGGAAGTTGATCTTGTAAGCCATCTTGCGGCTCTGTGCGATCCAGTAACCGAGATAGAGGTAGGGGAGGCCCAGCCGCCGGCACAGGTCGATCTGCCAGACGACATTGAAGGTACCGAGGCTGGCGCCAGCCACCTCCGGCTCGAAAAACGTATAGACCGACGACAGGCCGTCTTCGAGGCGGTCGACGATGCTGACCATGCGCAATTTGCCCTCCTCGCGGAACTCGACGAGGCTCGAACGCACGTTGCTTTGCAGGAGGAAGTGCCGGTATTGCTCGCGGCTGTCGTGGTCCATTCCGCCGCCGCTGTGGCGGTGCGACTGGTAGCGCAGGTACAGCGCGTAGTGCTCGGGATGGTATTTGAGTTCGAGCATGCGCGCCTCCAGCCGGTCGTGGCGTGCGTAAGCGCGGCGCTGGGAACGGTTGGCGACGAAATCATCGGCGACGATGCGCACCGGCACGCAGGCGCGACAATGATCGCAGTAGGGGCGGTAGGTAAAAGCGCCGCTGCGGCGGAACCCGACCTTGACCAGTTCGCTGTAGACCTGGCTGTCGATGGCGTGACTCGGCGTCGCGACCTGCGAGCGCGCGAGCTTGTCGGGCAGGTAGCTGCACGGGTAGGGTGCAGTCGCGTAGAACTGCAGTACCGAGAAGGGCAGGTCGTTGAGCTGTGTCATCTCAGTGGCGCCAGGCGCCACGGTGCCGGGATCGGTTGATAGTGTATCAATTCCCGCAGCCGTCGCGTGAAATCGGCGCGCGCTATTTCGCGTGCCCCGAGAGACGCCAGGTGGGCCGTGTTCATCTGGCAGTCGACCAGGCCGAAGCCCCAGTGTTCCAGCTGGCGCACCAGCGAGGCGAAAGCGACCTTGGAAGCGTCAGTGACGCGCATGAACATGGATTCGCCGAAGAACGCGCGGCCCAATGCGACGCCGTACAAGCCGCCGACCAGTTCTCCGTCCAGCCAGGTTTCGACGCTGTGCGCGATGCCGGCCCGGTGCAATTCGCAGTAGGCTTCGACCATGGGCGCGGTGATCCAGGTGCCTGCCTGATCCTGCCGCGGCATGCGGCAGTTGTGCATGACGTCGCGAAAAGCCGTATCGGCGCGCACTTCGAAGCGGGAGTTGCGCAGGGTCTTGGCCAGCGACCGGGAGATCTTCAGCTCGGCGGGGAACAGCACCATTCTCGGATCGGGGCTCCACCAAAGTATCGGCTGGCCCTCGTTGAACCAGGGAAAGATGCCGCTGCCATAGGCTTCGACCATCCGCGCCACCGACAGATCACCACCCGCGGCAAGCAGGCCATTGGGCTCCGCCGCGGCCTGTTCGACAGGCGGGAACCGATCGTCGGGCCCGAGCCAGGGGATCAACTGACGATCGGCAGCCGGCAGGTGCCCGCGAAGCTCAGAAGAATTTGTCCGGATTCTTGCTGATCAGCCCGCAGGCCACGCGCGCTCCGGAATTGCCAGCCGGTTGGGTCTTGAGGTCGTCCGCGCCGGCATGCACGATTACAGCGCGCCCGGTGATGCTGTTGGCTTCGGTGCCCAGCGAAATGCCGCTGACTTCGATCGACATCTGCGCATAGCCGTTCGCATCGGCTTTCAGGTTGCCCAGATCGCCGCCATGGCGCGTTGCCCCGTTGGGGCCGCCGTGCTGGGAGGAAGAGGGATTGAAGTGGCCGCCGGCGCTGGAACCGTCCGCCGCGCTGCAATTCCCCTTCTCATGGATATGCATGCCGTTGGTGCCGTTGGGTTTGAGGCCGTTTATCTTGGCTTCGACCAGGACCAGGTCACCTTTCTGGGTGAAGTTGACGGTGCCGCTGACCGAATTTCCCTTGGTCGGCGCGAGAACCGCAGTAGCGGACTGTTTCTTGCTGAAGATATTGCTGGTACCGCTGCAAGCAGCCAGCAGTGCACAGCCACAGATCAATATCCAGACGGATCTCATTGCGTTCTCCCGAGTGATGCCGAGGCCTGGTGCGCCGAAAACAGGGCGTTTTTTAGCACTCGCTTCCCGAGGTGTCAAATCAACCGCCGGCGCAGGCTCCGTCAACTCCATCGTGCGCTGCCGTAGAATCCGTGCACCAAAGGCAAACGCAGATGGCTTCCGCATCGACACAGACTCAGGCGCACAGCCCGGACCGGCCTTCGGACTGGGTTGTACGATGGGCACATGACATCACGCCGCAGGGCAAGGTGCTGGACCTCGCCTGCGGCAGCGGCCGCCATGCCCGGCTCCTGGCCGCGCTGGGTTTCCGGGTTTGCGCTGTCGACCGCGATCCTCAGGCGCTCGGCGCTCTGGAGGGCATCGCGGGCCTGACGTTGCGGCAAACCGACCTGGAAAACGGTCCCTGGCCGCTGGAAGGCCTGAAATTCGACGGTGTCGTCGTCACCAACTATCTGCACCGGCCTCTGTTTCCCCGCATCCTCGACGCTCTCGCGCCGGCCGGTGTGCTCATCTACGAAACGTTCGCCGCGGGCAACGAGCGCTTCGGCAAGCCGTCGAACCCGGATTTTCTGCTGCGGCGTGGCGAACTGCTTGACGTCGCTCGCGGCCGCCTGCGCGTAGTTGCATACGAAGATCTGCAGGTCACGACGCCAAGGCCGGCATGTATTCAACGCATCTGTGCATCCACCTTGTCCGCCGAAGTGTGATGCGCATGCGGCGGGAGGAATCGGTTAAAATCCGGCTTTCTTGTTGAGGAAAGCCGCCATGCTAAAGGGCAGCCTCGTCGCCATCGTCACGCCCATGTTCGAGGACGCCAGTCTGGATCTGCCAAGACTGCGGGCCCTGATCGACTTCCATGTCCATGAAGGCACCAACGGCATCGTCATCGTCGGCACCTCCGGCGAATCGCCGACAGTGGATTTCGAGGAGCATTGCCTGCTGATCCGCACCGCGGTCGAACATGCGGCCGGGCGCGTGCCCGTCATCGCCGGCGCCGGCGCAAATTCCACCCGCGAGGCGATCGAGTTGTCCGCCTACGCCAAGCAGGCCGGGGCCGACATGGGACTGTCGGTCGTGCCGTATTACAACAAGCCGACCCAGGAAGGGCTGTACCGCCATTTCCGCTCTATTGCCGAGGCGGTGGACTTGCCGCAGATTTTGTACAACGTGCCGGGCCGCACGGTTGCCGACATGCAGAACGACACGGCGCTGCGGCTCGCACAAGTCCCCAACATCGTCGGCATCAAGGACGCCACCGGCAACATGGAGCGGGGCGCGGAACTGCTGCGTCGCGCACCGAAGAATTTTGCCGTCTACAGCGGCGACGACGGTACCGAGCTGGCGCTGCTGATGCTGGGCGCGCATGGCGTGATTTCGGTGACCGCCAATGTCGCACCGCGGCTGATGCAGGAGCTGTGTGCCGCGGTTTTTGCCGGGGATTTTGCCAAGGCAAGGGCGCATAACAACAAGCTGCTCGGCCTGCATCGCCACCTCTTCGTCGAAGCCAACCCGATACCCGTCAAATGGGTGCTGCAGCAGATGGGTCTGATTGAAGCGGGCATCCGCCTGCCGCTGACGCCGCTGTCGTCTTCCTTCCACGACCTGCTGCGCGGCGCGATGGAGCAGGCCGACATCAAGACCGCTGTTTCGATGCCCGCGATGGCAAAGTGAACCCGTTGCGGCCGTGCTTGCCGTAACCCGAATTGAAAGATCCCCACGCATGAATTCGTCGCAGTTACTCGCCGCAGCAATGACGGCGGCGCTTGTCCTTTCCGGTTGTTCCGGCAGCCTGATCGAAGGCAAGAAGATCGATTACAAATCGGCAGGCAACGTCAAGCCGCTCGACGTTCCGGCGGACCTGTCGGCGCCGCCTACCAGCGACCGTTACAACATTCCGGAAACGAGTGCGGGATCGGCAACGGCCTCCGAATATGCCGCCGAAGGCCAGGGTCCCCGCGCGGCGCCCGGCCCGGCGCCCGTGCTGCCGCCGCAGGACAAGGTCCGGTTCGACCGCGCCGGCAGCCAGCGCTGGCTGGTGGTCGATGCCCAACCGGAAGCATTGTGGCCGGTGATCAAGGAATTCTGGCAGGACAACGGTTTTCTGATCGACATCGAATCGCAGCCGACCGGAATCATGGAAACGGACTGGGCCGAGAACCGCGCCAAGATTCCCGACAGCGTGATACGCAAACTGATCGGCAAAGTTCTGGACAGCGCCTACTCCTATCCCGAACGCGACAAGTTCCGCACGCGACTGGAACGCAGCGAGAACGCCGGCGCGACGGAAATCTACATCAGCCATCGCGGAATGGCGCAGATCAATATTTCCAAGGACCGCTATCGTGAGACCACCAAGTGGCAGGTCAGGCCCGTGGATCCGGAACTCGAGGCGGAAATGCTGTCCCGGCTGGCGGTCCGGCTGGGTGCGCGCGACGAACAGATAAAAGTCCAGGCGAATGCGCCGGAGCAGCCGAAGGCAACCCTATCCAAGAGCGGCGAATTGCCGGAGGCACTGTTGCTGGTGGACAGTTTCGACCGCGCCTGGCGGCGCGTCGGCCTCGCGCTGGATCGCGTCGGTTTTACCGTCGAGGACCGTGATCGCTCGAAGGGGCTGTACTACGTGCGCTACGTCGATGCCGACGCACCGGACAAGGCGGAGAAGGGGTTCTGGTCAAAACTGGCGTTCTGGAACAGCGACGACAAGGCGAAGAAGGACGAACAGTATCGCATCAGCGTGGCCGGCGCGACCCAGGGCAGCGAGGTCAAGGTGCTCGATGGCAAGGGCGTGAAATCCGATTCGCCGACGGCGGGGCGCATTCTGGCGCTGCTGCAGCAGGAATTGAAATAACGATCAGTCCGCCACCGACAACGCCGGAATCCTGAATGCGGTTTGCATCTCTCGGCAGCGGCAGCCAGGGCAATTCGCTTGTGGTGGAGGCGGGCAGTACGCGGCTGCTGCTCGATTGTGGCTTTGGCCTCGCCGCTACCGTATCCAGGCTTGCCCGCCTCGGGCTGGTCCCCGAAGACATTTCCGCCATCGTCGTGACCCATGAGCACGACGACCACATAGGCGGCGTGGCCCGCCTTGCTCGCCGCCACGGCATCCCGGTATGGCTTACCCCCGGCACGCTCGCCGGTCTCGAGGCGTTGTTCGCCGATGTTGCCGACGTCAGATTGATCCACAACTATGAAGCTTTTGCGATTGGCGACGTGCAGGTGCAGCCCTTCCCGGTGCCGCACGACGCGCGCGAACCGGCCCAGTTCGTATTCGGCGACGGCGCTTGCCGGCTGGGCGTGCTCACCGACGTGGGCTGTTCCACCCGGCACATCGAAGCGACGTTGAGCGGCTGCGATGCGCTGGTTCTGGAATGCAATCACGACGCCGAGATGCTGCGCACGAGCAGCTATCCGCAAAGATTGCGCGAACGCATAGCGGGCCGCTTCGGCCATCTCGACAACGGCGCCGCCGCCGAACTCCTGAGCCGCCTCGAAAACAGCAAACTCGAACATCTGGTCGCGGCGCATCTGAGCCAGGAAAACAACCGACCCGATCTGGCGCGCGCCGCACTGTCGGCGGTGATGAATTGCGCGCCGGAATGGATCGCGATCGCGGACCAGGACGAAGGCCTTCCCTGGCGCCAGATTGGTTGAGCAGCAGCGCGTGAAAATAAAAAAAGCCGGTCGAAGACCGGCTTTTTATCGCCCTCCGAATTTAGTTCTTTTGTTCGGCTTTCTTTTCCGTTGTTGCCGGAGCAGCGGGTGCAGTGCCGGCTGCCGGTGCGGCAGCGTCGGCCGGCTTGACAACATCGGCTGCCGGAGCGGCGGCGGGTGCGGGGGTTGGTGCGGCGGGTGCGGGTGCTTGTTCTTTCTTGCCGCAAGCAGTCAATGCGATGGCGAGGAAAGCTGAAACGAGGAGCGTGCGATTCATTATTCGTGAGTCCTGGATGGTTTTTGACGGAAGTGATGGAATCCGGGCCAAAAAATACGGCAGCGCCCGAAATCCGGCGCGGATTTTAGCAGAATCCGCGCCGCTTGCCGCTAACTGCAGCGGCGCGCAAACGCGCGCGGTCAGAGTCCCAGGGTCGTCGCGAAGACCGCCGGCGAAGAAGCCTCCCATATTTCCGAGAAACGCTCGATGAACGTGTTCGTCCCGATCGGGTCGTCCAGGCCCGCCAGGCCTCTCATCTCATCGAGGTGGAAACGGTGCACGAAGCAGCGGTCATCGACGATGACGAAAGGATCGTAGACCAGTTTCGCCGAAGGATGGGTCTCATTGATGCTGATTGCGTGACCGTAAGTGCGCAGCAGACTGAATATGCGCGGACAGTTGCGATCCATGGTCCCGGTGTCGTGAACCACGATCTGCAACGTGTTGCGCCGGCTCGCGAGCAGAAATTGCCGCAGCATATCGGACCGCTTGGGGGAGTTGTACTCCCTTCCCAGTGCGTAATCGAAGATGCGGATCTTTCCCGAGGCTTTCTGCAGGATCGAGTCGATAGCCGTTTCGTATTCGGTGATGCCGAAAATCTGCGTGTGTTGCGGTTTGGGTTCGTCTGCCATCGGAGTCAGCCTTTAGGACCTGATCTGGACAAATAAATATAACCGGCGCGATACCACCGGTAAAGCATGTCCGTGACAGGGCCCGGGGGCGGGATCCGCCGGCCCGGCAGCCGGCGCGCGTCGGCGAGCTGTCGCAGCGGCGTCGCTGCCGCCTTGTCCATTTTGTGCGGTTCGCCATTGATGAAAAGCTTGGCGCTGCCATGGAGCATCAGCGAGGCCAGGGCCAGTTCCACCCCGCCATGCCGTGCAGCTCTTGCGAACGCGATTTCAGAAAGCGGCTTGCGCGGCGGCGCAAACCGGACGTGCGGCTTGGGTTCCGTCAGGTAGCTGCCCATGAATTCGGCCACGTCGCGCCGCGTCCAGCGTATTTCGCCCAGTACGCGCTCGACTTTCGCGATCATGCCTGCACCGAGCTGCGCCGGGTGCATTTGCGCGGATAGATCCGGGTCACCGTAGCGACCGCCGTCGGTCAGCCTGTCCTCGAGGAAAATCAGGAATTGGGACATGAGTTCTCGATGCGAAGGTGCACGGAAGCCGATCGAGTACGTGTAACAGGCATCCACCGCGACGCCGTCGTGGACAAACGCCGGCGGCAGGTAAAGCATGTCGCCCGCGGACAACAGGCATTGTCCATCGGGCGAAAAGCGTTTGAGGATTTTCAGCGGCGCGTTTTCCACGAGGGCCAGGTCTCGTTGCCGGCCCACCCGCCATTGCCGCTGGCCCGGACCTTGCAACAGGAACACGTCGTATGAATCGAAATGAGCTCCGACGCCGCCCCCGGCAGGGGCGAAACTGACCATCAGATCATCGAGCCGGCCATACGGAATGAAGTCGAAATGCGACAACAGTTGTCGTGCCGCGGGCAGCATCTGCTCGAGGCCCTGCACCAGCAGCGTCCAGTTGCGCCGCGGCAGGCGGGAAAACCTCTTGCGGTCGAAGGGACCGTGTTCGACGGCCCAGCGATCGGCATGGCGCACGACCAGCCGCGATTCGCAATCGTCGCGGCCGGCCAGTTCCATCATGCGGTCGAAATCGAGTACGCCGCCAAAGCCGGGCATCGCGCCGCGCACGAGCAGCGGTTGCTTTTGCCAGTGCCGCCGCAGAAATGCCGGGGCGGTCAGGCCGCCGAGAAGTTGTTTTTTCACGCTCGCCATTTTATCGCCGCGAGCTCGGGAGGGCGCGATATTCGCGCTTTTGAAATCGGTTAGAATCCGCTCTGAATGCGATCGGAGTTGTTCATGCTGAAAGTAGGTCAATCCGCACCCACCTTCGATCTGCCCGATGGCGACATGAATCTGGTGAGCCTGAACGGCTATCGCGGCGTCAACAATGTAGTGCTGTATTTTTATCCCAAGGACGATACGCCGGGGTGCACGCTCGAGGCCATCGATTTCAGCGACCTCCAGGATGAATTCCTCGATCTCGATACCGTGGTGCTGGGCGTGAGCATGGACGATTGCATGAGCCACGGCGCTTTCCGCGACAAACATGGCCTCGCGGTGCAGCTGCTGGCGGATGCAGAAGGCGAAGTCTGCGAGCAGTACGGCGTGCTGCAGGACAAGGAACTCGAGGGGAAGGCAAGGAAGCGCTGCATCGTGCGCTCGACTTTTGTCATAGACAAGAACGGCACGGTGCGGCATGTCCTTTACAGAGTCAATGCGCGCGGACATGCGTCCGCTGTTTTAAACCTGGTCAAGGAGTTGAAGTGAGCATGCAGATCGGCAAGGATACGGTAGTGTCTCTGAACTACGAGTTGTCGGACACCAGCGGCAAAGTGATCGAGCAGACCAAGGCGCCCATCACCTATCTGCATGGCGGATACGACGGCATCTTCCCGCTGGTGGAAACCGCCCTGCAGGGCAAGAGCGTCGGCGACAAGTGCAACGTGACGCTCGAACCGGACGACGCGTTCGGAGAATACGAAGCGGACATGGTGCGCACCGAGCCCAAAAACTTGTTTCCGGAGAATATTTCGGTCGGCATGCAATTCGAGGGTGCGATCGAGGGCTCCAACGACTACACCCTTTACACGGTCACGGATATCGCCGGTGAAAATGTCGTTGTCGACGGCAACCATCCCCTGGCGGGGCAGACGCTGGTGTTTTCGGGGACTGTGACCGAAGTGCGCGCCGCCACGCGCGAAGAGCTCCATCATGGCCACGTGCACGGACCGGAAGGGCATCACCACTGATCGCCGGCCGCCGCCTTTCATGCTTCAGCTTAAAAGAAGAATTTCACCACAAAGACACAAAGACACGAAGGAAATCAAAAACATCTGGTCTGGAGCATCCTTACCCGCTGATGAAGAATATTCGTGTTGAATTTCTTCGTGGCCTTCGCGTCTCAAGGGAACACTTGTGCTGCTTGCGGCGCGTGGTCAATTCCGGTTTTTAGTTTCAGCCGTCGCGTTTGCCGGTGAGGATGCGGATCATCGGTTCATAGGCGCTCTCGCGGGAGAAGCGCCAGCTCGAGATCAGCAGCGCGGCCGCCGTGAAACCAGCCAGCACGGCGATGTCGGTCGATGTCGCGAAATCCGCCCCCATTCCTGACGGAAGTACGCCGAGCACGGCATGCTTGAGCAGGTCGACTCCATAAGTGTAGGGATTGACCAGGGCCACGGCCTTGAGCGCGGCGGGCAGATGGCTTACCGGATACAGCGACCCGGACAGGAAGAATACCGGGAAGATCACGAAATTCATGATGGCCGCGAAATTATCGAGCGTGCGGGTGAACGCGGCCACCAGCATGCCGATGCCGGCGCAGGCCGCCGAAGTCGCAAGCAATGCCATCGCAAGCAGACCGAAGCGCATGTGCCAGTCCAGGTAACCCAGAACGCCAAGTAGAATCAGCAGCAGCAGGGCTTGCAGGAGGGCGGCGAGCGCGGCCGCCAGCATTTTGGCGACCACTATCCAGTAATGCGGGAAGGGCGCCATGATGAGCATGCGCATGACCCCGGATTCCTTGTCGTACACCATCGTCAGTGCGGCAAGCATGGCACCAAACAGCATTGTCATCCCGAGCACGCCGGGCACGAGGAATTGCTGGTAACTGACGCCGCCGGTTTGCTGAAGGACGGCGCCGAAACCCGCACCGATCACGAACAGCCAGATCAGTGGACGCACCATTGCGGAAACCAATCGGGTGCGCTGGCGGACCATGCGCACCACCTCGCGCTCCAGTACCGCATAAACCGGCCGCCAGTGCGCCATCAGACTTTCCCTTCCGCGACCCACAGGAATACATCGTTGAGATTCGGCTGTCGCCAGCGCAGAGCGCTGATCTGGATTCCGGGTTCGGACTGCAGGCTGGCCAACCTGCCGACGTCGTTTTCCGCGTAGCGGAAATGGGCCACGTTGCCGTCGCGCAGGCAGGGGCCGAGCAAAGCAGCCAGCCGCTGCGCGAGCGTTTCGACGTCGGGACTTTCGATTTCGACGATGTGCCGACCGAGGCTCGCGATCATCTCGGCCGGGGTGCCGCTTTTCACGAGTTTGCCGTTCTTGATGAAGGCAACCCGGTCGCAGCTGTCCGCTTCCTCCAGATAGTGCGTGGTGAGCAGGACAGTCATCCCGGTCTGCGCGCGCAGATTTTCGATGAAGCGCCAGATCTTGCGTCGGTTCGGCAGGTCAAGCCCGATGGTGGGCTCGTCGAGAAACAGGATTTTCGGATGATGGATGACGCCGCGCACGATATCCAGCGCGCGGCGCATGCCGCCTGAGAGCGATCCCACCGGCCGGTTGCGCTTGTCCGCGAGCCCGAACAGCTCCAGGAGTTCCGTGGAGCGTTCTTCGATGACCTTGGCGGGCAGGTTGTAGAGCAGTCCGGCGAAGCGCAGGTTTTCCGCGATCGATAAAGTCCTGTCCAAAGCCGATTCCTGGAACACGAGGCCGATCGAAGCCCGGGTCGCCACCGCATCGCGCACGACGTCGTTTCCGAATACCGTTGCGCTGCCGCTGCTCGGTCGAATCAGGGTCGCGAGCATGTGGATAGTCGACGTCTTGCCGGAGCCGTTCGGCCCGAGCAACCCGAAGAACTGCCCTGCCGGAATGTCGAGATCGAGGCCGTCGACGGCCAGCACGTCGCCGTAACGCTTGACGAGTCCGCTGGCATTGACGGCCAGCGCAATAACGGGCGCCGGGTTCATGGCGCGCGAGTGTGGACTAAACCGTCGTCTTGCTCAAGGCGCGGGAGTTCTTGTCGTCCCTGAACAGGATCGGTTTGACCTCGACTTTCGGCGCCAGCGGCGACTGCGCCTTGTCGACGACGTCGGTGACCAGATGGTGCAGCGGTGACAATCCGCAGACCGGATCGGCGTTGGTCGCGTCGCCGGTCAGCATGTAAGCCTGGCAGCGGCAGCCGCCGAAGTCCTTGACCTTTTCCGGACAGGAACGGCAGGGCTCCTTCATCCAGGAGTCACCGCGATAGGCGTTGAAGCCAGGGGAGTCGTACCAGATCCAGCCCAGGTCGTGATCGCGCACGTTGGGGAAGGTCAGGCCGGGAAGCTGGCGGGCTTCGTGGCAGGGCAGGGCCAGTCCGTCGGCAGTCACCGTGAGGAACAGCGCGCCCCAGCCGTTCATGCACGCCTTGGGGCGTTCTTCGTAATAGTCCGGGACCACGAAGAAAATTCGCATCTTGTTGCCGACCCGTTCGCGAAACTTGTTGGTCACTTCCTCGGCGCGGTTCAATTGTTCGCGCGTCGGCAGCAGTTGATCCCGGTTGACGTAAGCCCAACCGTAGTACTGGGTATTGGCCAATTCCACGTACTCGGCATCCATGGCTTCGGCCATTTCCAGTATCTGCTGCACATGATCGATGTTGTGGCGATGCAGAACACAGTTGAGCACCATCGGATAGTCGTATTTCTTGATCAGCTTCGCCACTTTCTGCTTCAGCTCGAAGGTCTTGGTGCTCGACAGGAAATCGTTCATTTCACGGGTCGAGTCCTGGAACGAAAGCTGGATGTGATCGAGCCCGCCTTCCTTGAAGGCGGCGATTCGCTTTTCGTTGAGGCCGATTCCCGAAGTGATCAGATTCGAGTAATAGCCGAGTTTGCGCGCCTCGGACACCATGATCTCGAGGTCATCGCGCATCAACGGCTCGCCACCCGAGAAACCCAGCTGGGTGGCGCCGAGTTCGCGGCCTTGCCGCAATACCCGCAGCCAGTCTTCGGTGGACAGCTCTTCGCCGTAACGTGTGTAGTCCACCGGGTTGTAACAGAACACGCAGTGCAAAGGGCACTTGTACGTGACTTCTGCCAGCAACCAGAGCGGATTACCCGTTTTGCTTGGGACGGATCCAGCCTTTTCCATGTACATGCTCCAGGAAACCGATGACGTCCCCTCTCAGGTCCGTACCGGGAAATGCGGTTTGCAGGTCTTCGACGATGCCGCCGACGGTCAGTTTGCCGTCGATGCGTTTCATGATTTCGCCGGAGCTGCCGGGCAGTTTCACCATGCCCTCCGGGTAGAGCAGGACGAATCCCTGTTGTGCCGGCTCCCATTGAAAGCGGAAGTGGCGTTGCAATTCGAACACGGTGTCGTCCGTGAACGGGGTGGATTCAGACATATTTGGAGTTGCCGATGCCGTAGTTGATCTGCATTGCATCGAGCATGCTCCACAGTACGTCGAGCTTGAACTGCAGGATGCCCAGCGCACGCTCCTGTTCCGTACGGGTCTTGAAATACTCGAGCGTGATCTCCAGTCCGTGCTCGACGTCGCGGCGCGCTTCCGAAAGGCGCTTGCGGAAGTAGGCATAGCCTTCCGCATCGATCCAGGGATAGTGCACCGGCCAGCCCTCCAGTCGTTTCTGGTGGATTTCAGGCGCGAACAGTTCGGTCAGCGAGGAGCAGGCTGCTTCCTGCCAGGGCGCGCGCCGCGCGAAGTTGACATAGGCATCGACGGCGAAGCGCACGCCGGGCAAGACGTACTTGAGCGAGGTGACATCATCACGCTCAAGACCGCACGCCTCGGCCAGCCGCAACCATGCTTCGATTCCACCCTCCTGACCTTCGACGCCGTCGTGATCGATGATGCGCTGAATCCATTTGCGGCGCTGGTCGCGATCGGGCATGTTGGCGAGTACGGCTGCGTCCTTGATCGGAATGCTGATCTGGTAGTAGAAGCGGTTATAGACCCAGCCTTGCACCTGCTCCTTCGTGCACTTGCCGCCGTTCATGGCAATGTGGAACGGGTGATAGATGTGATAGCGCTTGCCCTTGGCGCGCAATTCGGCTTCGAATTCCTGCTTGCTCCACGGCAGATTGTCGGATGCACCCATGTTCTTCTCCCGATCAGAGCTTCACGTCCATGCCGTCGTACGCGACTTCGATGCCTGCGCCGGTGAGTTGTCTGCGCTCATCGGAGTCTTCGTCGAGGATGGGATTGGTGTTGTTGATGTGGATGAGAATCTTGCGCGCCGCTCTCAGCGGCTTCAGCACTTCGATCATGCCCCCGGCGCCCGATTGCGGCAGATGGCCGATGTCGCGCGCGTGTTTCTTGGACAGGCCGAGCGTGATCATCTCGTCGTTCGTCCAGAATGTACCGTCCACCATCAGGACATCCGCCTCTTCCAGGAACGGCTTCAAGTGGGGCTCGATCTCTCCGAGGCCGGGTGCATAGAACAACACCTTTCCCGAGCGCGGATCGGCGATGCGCATGCCGATATTGTCGCCTTCATGCGGGTTGTCGCGATGCGGCGAATAGGGCGGCGCATTGCTCTTCAAAGGTACCGCGGTGAATGTGAGCTCTTCCGCGCCGATTACCGGAAAGCTGTTTCCGCGTTCGGTCGGGACCTTGTGCCAGTTTACGCCGCAATAGTGTCCGAGAATCTTGAACAGCGGATTGCCGGTGCTCAGATCTTCGCGCGCCATTTCCGTGCAGTAGATTTCCAGCGGACGTCCCTCGCGCAGCATCAGCAGGCCGGTGGTGTGATCGATCTGCGCGTCCATCAGCACGACGGAGCGGATTGCCGTGTCGCGAATGGCGCGTGCAGGTTGCAGCGCCGCAAAACTCTTGTATTGTGCGAGCAGGTCGGGAGAAGCGTTGAACAGAATCCAGTTGACGTCGTCAGCACTGACCGCGATCGATGATTGCGTGCGCGGCGTGGCGCGCAGGGTGCCTTTGCGTACGCCGTCGCAGTTGCGGCAATTGCAGTTCCACTGCGGGAAGCCGCCTCCTGCCGCTGCACCCAATACCCTTATTTTCATCGCGTCTGATTCGCTGAATGGCCCTGCTAGAAAGACAAAAGCCCCAAGACGGGGCCTTTGTCCAAGCCCAACGCTGGTGACTTAGCGGTTGGCGATGTACATCGTGACTTCGAAGCCGAAACGCATTTCGGTGTACTCAGGCTTGCTCCACATAATTTTTCTCCAGTAGGTTAGGTTACAGAATCAGCGGGATGTTCCCCGAAGTTGCCGAATCACCGGACCCGGTCCGTTGCCGGCGTGGCCAACAGGCGCCTTGCCTAGTGAGTCATCGCCATTCTCCGGAATGTGGGGGATTCCGGCCCTACGAAAATCACCAAATCGGCATCATGATTTTCATTAGTTTGGCGGGCTAACTTTACTTACCTCAATGGCTTGCACTACCCTTGGGACATGTCCGATGCCGCGCTCGACAGAGGAATCTATTTCTCTTCGTCAATGACCGACTGGTACCGCGAACGCCCTTTCAAGGTGGCGTTTGCGGTATCGGTGGTCATTCACGCGGTTCTGATCGCGTTTATACCCGGTTTCCGTTCCATTCCGATCGAGACG